>WLWD01002104.1_pt1 | contig 111932 bp, 75 predicted proteins | sample 6712731 | NCBI WGS metagenome assembly WLWD01 (sample SAMN12718690, study PRJNA576275) | sponge metagenome | isolation source: marine sponge | host: Mycale hentscheli | place: New Zealand: South Island, Marlborough, Capsize Point | collected 2014-11-01 | reverse complement strand
CACACCCATTATTTAAACCCATATCACTCCGAGTTGCTATGAAAGTGTTTATACTTCACACTGATTAGTATTTTATCACAACCATTCGGCTTGGGGGGAGGGGGGGGGGGTGGAGTGATGGCGGGAGATCCCAGGGCCAACGCCCCTTTGTATGAAACCCTGAGTGTAATTAACGTAATTTTTATCATTTACCTGAAACACTACAAGGAGTAGAAGTATTGTATTAAAACTTTCCCCTGTAGAGACATGACAACCCAGGAACTATACGAATGAATTCCCAATAAAGAGAGTCCCTTAATGTGGAATTTCACTTTATTTATACAACAGCAAGATGTAACCCATACTTGGTTATATAGTTACGGCATGCACATCTATCTATGTATCTACTCAGCTGGAATCTAAACATCTCCCTATTATTATTAAATGTTCTCAGTTAGCTTATGAGCTACCAAGGCTTCCGTAGACACAGCTCAAAGGCTGCGTGTGTTGACCGAACCATCTTACTTTAATTACATTACTGGACGTAACAGTTTAAACAAAGGACAAGCACAAAAAGTAATAATAATAATAAACCTTATAAGTGCAACCAAGTAAAAGATGCCATCCATTCCTGTGAGTATTAGGTCAGCGAGCGAGATTATGTTATGCCCACTTAGAGCTTGTAGCCTGTGTGGTGACTTCTCTTTGATTCGTGCATCTTTTAACTGTAATAGCTTCCAGGATTCTCCTGTTTTTGTTAGGTAACAAGTAGTGAGGCCAGCCAGGAAACAGTGGCTGCGCAATTATGCCAAATGGGTTGCTTGGGGACATCCAGGGCAATGTCTCGTCACTGCCGGTGCCTCTACATCACTACCTGGTGTATGTACATGTGTATATGGTGGCTATACTGTTGTTGCCCATGGCTACACATTAATTTTATTAATTATTTCTTGTTGTTATTTATTTACTTTTTTTTTTTTTTTTTTTTTTTGGTGGCGGGGTGGATGAGGGCGTGTTAACAGTCTGGAGATGTTTGTGTGTGTGGGTTGGGGGGGGTAGATTTATGGATTTGTGTGGAATTAGATGCCTTTGTATAACCTATATGTTTATGACACCTTGTATTTACTTGCTTATCTGTATCTTCCTTCCTTCTTCTGTTTCATTCTGATCCATCTCTCTTTCTCTCTGTTGCTGTTTACAGTCAGTGTTGATGCCTCAGTCTCCAATAAGATTCAACTTTGGTAAGTCAGTTTTGTGATATCAAAGAGTGCACGATTTTGGTCATGGTTGTGTGTGTGTGTGTGTGTGTGTGTGTGAACGTATTCGGTTGTGTGTTTGTGTTTGTGTGTGTTGTGTCACACGCTACACGAGTAATCACCCTTTTCTACTCAAACCAAAATCAGTAAATTTAGTTGTATGTGCAATTAGTGACATCGGCTGGTTAAACTAGCTTATAAATAAATATAAACTTTTAAACACTTTCTGATTTACATGCAAAGCACCTTATTTCAAACTGCTGTATACTAGACATCTAGTTTCAACCTCTAAAAAGCGGTGTCTGTTTTTCTCTTTTCCTAGTCAGTCCACGTTGATCAGCAACCGCCAGAGTAGATGTTGAATATATAATAAGTATAGTACTGCAGTTACATGCCTAGTGTCTAATATGCTTAAGAGCTAATTACTGAACTTTTCATAGTGCAGTGTATAATAGCCGGGTGAACAATAGGAAGCCATTTCCTAAACCAGCAAAATGGCGGCCATTGTCCAAAGAGGAATAAAGAGGGTATTGTTCCAAGTGGGCAATATGGCAGCCAGTGCTAGACGTCTATTGGATGTATTTCGGCTTCTGGTGGTTCTCTTCTGCTTTTGTTCTGTTTGAAGATTCTTTACGGATTCCTTTCACTACCACAAACACAACAAAGAAGTCTTCCTTCGAAATAGTGACTTTCTCTGATCTCTACGTTTGATGGATAGCTTGAAGCTATGGAAGGTAGTGTGCTTGGTAGTGTGTTGCAGTTTGAAAGAGTGGGGTAAAGAAAAGTTTTGTAACATTTATGGCAGCTGTTCTGTCTCTATGTGAGTTTGCACACTGCACAAGTTCTATGTGTGTCATTGAAATCTCTATCTACTTAGTAGTGGATTATCGTCCACTAGCCGATTCCTTTATACTTTCAAAGTGTGAGAGTTATGTGGATGATAAGATATTTCATAGCTTGTGGTGTAAATTTGATAATACACACTGTAAGCACAAGCTTCCTTGTGTTGTCTGAGAGATACTATTAATCCTACACTGCAAGGTGTGTTGGAATAAGTTTGGAACATCAGTTGTTGTCTTTTCTATATAGAGATACTTGTTGTATGTCAAATGTGTGTGTGTGGGGGGGGAGTGGCAGATGCGTGCAATTGCTATTGCCTTACGGTGCATATTATAGTCTCCGCCCCCTTCTTCACACTCCCTAACCCGTCCGCCCCTACCCACTCTTTTCCCAAACTCGTACCTCTTTCATTTATAAATCAAAGATTTTTTTCACAAAAAAAAAGTTTGCCATCCACTCGTTTGACAAATTAGCATGTGACCACACCCCCTTCTGGCCAGTCCTGTATGATAGTGGAAACTCCAACAGCAACCCTTACTCCCAGTTAATGATTGGTATGTTCACCAAAATTATTTGAGCTCTTTCACTGCGTTGAGGTACAGATTGAAAGGAACCATTTCACTGTTAATGGAGGGCTGGCTTGCCTTTTGCCATGGCTTCTGTGTGGAGTAGACAGGGCATAATTGCAGCCATCACAATAGGAGCCAATGATGTAAATTACAGGTAGCTGCTGACTGGCCGAGCAATGGAAGCCTGGGTGGTGACAGGAGTGAGTGGAGGGTAAAGATGGTTGAGGTGTCAGGCTGTTGCTGGTCACAGTGTCTTTGCCGTGTTTGTGTTCCTCTCAGGACATGTGATATTTATCTGACATCATCATGTGGCTGCAAGGCAAGATACGCAACCTTCTAAATATAGATTCCATGATCTCACTTTATGACACTGTTTTTACGCTTCACATGATGATTACTGTATATAATTAAGGGCTTTCCCCAGATAATGTCCTCTAATGCAAAAAATATGACCACTTTGCCAAATATATTGCCTATTATTAGAGTATGCATACGTATAGAAAAATAAATTTAAAAGATCGTTACTAGGTGTCTATTCATGTGTGTGTGAGTATATTTGTGTGTGAATATATATGTGTATCTGTATAAGTATGTTTGTGAGTATGTATGTTTATGTGTGCATTTGTGTGTGAATATTTAAGTTCGTGTGCATGTGGGCTGGTGTAAGTATGCATAGTAGCATGTGAGTATTGTGTGTGCGTGTGCACTAGTGCCTATAGGTGGGTGTCCTGTGAAAGCATATGTAAGATAATGAAATGGGACATGTCACAGCACAACTAATGTGTGGACATGCATAGCTACCAGTCACCAGCTCTCGGCAGCGGTCAGAGGTATTTAATTGATGGACTTTATTACAGCAACGGAGGGAGACGTCGATAAACAACAGCGATTGTTACGTCTCCTTGCTGGACACTGCAATGAGAATGTCTCGGAGACTGTGAGCGGGCATGGCTATATTTGGAATCTGTACACTGGTGGGATTGTTTGCGTTGTTATGAATGATAGGTTTGTTTGTTGTGTATGAGTTACGTAAGAACGGGTCTGAGACGCCAAATGATTGAGTGAAAGAGCATCAGATGTGAGGAGAGTGTGTCTCGGTGTGGTCTCACTGTGTAAGAGACTTGCTATATAGTATATAAACTTTCGATAGCTCGATGATCAGTCTGAACAATAAAAGACATTTGCAAAGTGTGGATGACAAAGTGAAAGTCTGACAATTAGTCAATATACATAGAACTGGTGACCGAACATCTTTAGACTATCTTAGCACACAAGTTTCTGTTGAATATGCATTTGTAGGGCCGGCTCACTCTTGGTCACTGACGCTGTAGATTGCCACACTATGTAGTATTGTGTATGGGTGTGTTGTGGTATGTGTGTCTGTTGATGTTTGATGTGTTTGTGTGTGCGCACATGCATGTAGTTGCTTATGAAGGCTATAAGATGGTCCAAAAATGTTGTAAGAATGTGTCTGTTACGGTGCAGATTTCATTCTTTTCATAATACTCCCTTAACAGCCAAGATAGTAAGATAGGCCAGCCTTCAGGCCACGTGTTGCAGCTGCTTCTCATGCTGTGAAGTTCATAACTACGTTACTGCACCCTGACCGTTACTGCACCCTGCACTCACTCAAACACAGACACACACCAACGTAAGTGTGAATTCCAGTTGGTGGTGTTACTGTCTTGCACTTCTGGTCTCTCAGTTGAACTTGTCAGGAAGTCCCAAGCAGTTGACATGTGATCTCACGTCACATGTACATACATGTCTATACTAGGGAGCATTTACTAGACATTACATGCCTGCCATTCACATGCAATTGAATTACCGAAGACTTAATTACATACATACGTACGTAGGTTCAAGCCAGTCATCAGAACAAATGATCGTATTAGGTGGTTAAATACGGAGTACCGTAGTGAAATCTTAAAATCTGGTGAATTGAATTGAGTTCTTCGTGGGTTTGTTAAATAATCATATTCGGTGGTTAAATACGGAATAGTTCAATCTAATGAATTGAGTTCTTCTTAGTGGGTTTGTTGAGAAGCAGTACAGATACAATACCCAGAATTTGGGTTGTGGTGTGGTTGGTTTTTGTTGTAACACCAGTGCAGCCACTATCAGTGGTTGTTGAGGTCTGAGTCGTCACGGTAGTGCTTGCCCCATTCATCTGGACCGCCAATCACTGGCTGTTTGGTCAGACTTTGAATACTAGGTTCCTTCTAATAGCGGGCCATTGATAATAAGCCTCACAACAATGATGCAAGTCCTCGGCATATCAACAGTACATGCCATACATATGTTGCTGACTGCCATTGTGGTTGATAGCTAGAGGTTCCTGGAGACGTTCAGTCTATTTAAGTTCATTCAAGATGTGTTTGGGTGATGTTCGATACCTTCAATGTTAACTTGGGAGAGGCTTGGCGTTTGCTGAGTGTTAGGACTTCTTCTAATTTTTTGGATATTTTTTAAAGTATAAACAGCATTAAGGGTGCTGGCACACCGGATACGCGCTCCGCCCACACAAATCAATTAAGGTTAATTGGCTGTTGCTATGGAAAATAACTCCGATTCTATACCTTGCAGGTTCACGCAGCCAAGCGGATCTACGAGACATGCTGGCAAAATGTGGACTTACCAAGAATGACTGACATACGCACTGAACCAAAGAAGTTATGAAGCCTCAAAGTCCCAAAATAAACGGAACTTATTGGAGATAGTGGAGGACGCACAGAAGCCAGAATTTCGTCCACCGCTTCTTCAGCTCATTGTTTACAATATTGTCGTTTTTGTTTTGTTCAATTCTATTTTGCTTTATGTTTACTCATATTTTTACGTGATTTTTTTCTTGTTGCGTCACAAATGTATACTGTATCGAAAAACAAAAACGACTACTTTTATTACCTTGTTAAGTTACGCCGCTGTACCAAAATTGAAACACTAATCATCCGCCTTTCTGTACTTGGAGTACAAAATAGATTCCAATTGTCTCGCACTTTTTTGCAGCTGTGCAATTTTCTAGCCCCGCCCTCCGTAAGCCGAGTTAACTATACGCGTATAAGGCTCTTATCTATGCGCGGGTATTTAAGGTCCGCCCTCTACCTCTACAACTCGGTGGTTTCGTGGTTTATTGCTCAATTAAGCCGCGCGCGAGCGTTGCTATGTGCCAGCACCCTTAAGAGCATATTTTAGAATCTAGTGTTGGTACAACTTTCTCTTTCCCCCTTCACAGCGAGGGACATCTACTAGAATAGTCATTACGTTTTTTTGCTGTTGTGCTTAAGGAAATGCATGCATGTCACTCTTCTTCACACCAGGTTCTGCCTGTATACAAGGGAAAGGTGTGGGCTTTGAACAGATGCTATGAGTTTGTGAGTTAGCTAGATATGTGGAGGAATGTCCTATTATGGGTCTGTTGACAGTTGTCGTGTTTCTATACAAGATTTGAGCAATTTGTTTGTGCGCGCTTTTATAAACGTGATGGGTGTGGTATTTGTGTGGCGAGGTGAGCATGTGCGGTAGTGTGTGCCCTCAGGCTGTTACGTGACAGTCATATGACCTAATGGCTGCTGTGTGTAGCTTATACTGAAGGTGTGTCTTACAGTTGGCGCTCTGGTATGCAAGTATGTGTGTGTGTGTGTGGGGGGGGGGGGGGGGGGGGGGGGGGGGAAGGATATGTGTGTATTAGTGTTGTGCATTTGCCATTTTCATGTTTGTGTGTGTGTGTTTGTGGCTTCACTACAACAGGTTTGTGTGTCATCCAGGTCAAAGGTTACATTACTTCAGCATATCCTCCATGTTGATACTTCCCTCTGCATAGTCTATCTGACGTAGATGACCTTGCATGGTGTTGAAACATTTGGTCTTTGAACCTTAGTCCTGTTTGCTTTCCTATTACAACTAGTCCCTTTACCTGCAAAGCCCCCGGGCCTAGTGAAGTCTGGTTGGTTAAGTGCTGAATTGCTGTATATGTGAGAGGGTGTGTTTACTTATCCTCGACTCTTTAAGTTTCAGCAATTTCGTATTTTCTTAAACTTACAGAGTTATTTCACTAATGATTTCCAAAATGAATTACTTTCATGTTACTTAAAAAAAAAAAGTTGTGGTAATTATGAAGGGAAGGAAAGTGGAACTGTTTCTTTGGATGTCTCTGGTTCATAGGAAGCCATTTAATTTCCTTGTCAGAGACTGTTCAGGTCAGACGCCAGACATGGTTTCCCAGGTGTCTGGAGAGACCTTGTGGTGGCAGGTTAGGATGGCTGGGGTTCTCTTTCATCTCCACTTGCTCTACCAGCTTGCTGGCCATTCTCACTCACTGCACAGGGCATGTGCTGTATCTAGTGGTGATTTAGTGCTAGTACACAACACACACACACACACACACACACACACACACACACACATATACACACACACACACACATATACACTTACACTCACACACACTAGAGCACAAATTAATGTGGAATTTTTTTCTTACCTTCCTTTCTTTTCTTTCAACCCTTTCCTCTTCTCCCCACATTTGACAATAAGTTTTCACTTCAATTTTAGTGTAAGATTGGTAAATGAGGTTTTGTTATCTCTAAAATTGAGCTGATAAAGCATTTCTTTTCTCTGAAGTCATTCAGTTTGTAAAATACCTTCACTGATAAAAACCCCAAGAACTGAGTCATTCACGTGTAATAATGTGATTGAATACGCAAGTAAAGTTTATTGATTAGAGAGACTAGATGTCCATCCTTACCTCCAGATGGCACCAGATGCTGGAGTGAGGACCAATAGAACACAGTGCGAGACAAGGTTTGTGTACATGACACTGCACAGGCTGGCTGTGCGTGACTACTTCTCGGTTTCCAGTGGATGCTAGCTGTTCTATTAGCTCACGTCACATGTTCAGTGGACACATATGCTAGTGTGATTGATGACCGGCAGATTTTGGGTAGAATTTTCTCACCGTTGGTCGGTTGGTGACATCACGGCTTCATACATACTATGCGGGTACTGCAACACACATGCACCCCCTAAATTTTACCCCAAATATTTATTTCTTTGTTCGTTATTTATTTTGTTTTATTTTTATCTATCCATTCTTAATCTATTCTTCTTTCTTCATACTTGAAAGGTTTCTTTTGAGAGGTCTCGCACTTCCTGGTTTGTTAGCCATAACGTTTAGGCGTTGGTTCAAATAATGTCTCTTTGCTGTACAAAATCTTGAGGTAGATGTTGTACGTACTTAATGCGGACTAACTAAGTATTGACCACCTTCATAGCCTTCAACTGGGTTTGTTTTTTTTTCTGATGTGTGTGTGTGTGTGCGCGCGCGTGTGTGTGTGTATGTGTGTGTATATAAGGTGATACAAGATTGTGGGTTAATATGACACGTGTCCTGTCCTTATCCTTTGGTGATACAAGATTGTGGGTTAATATGACACGTGTCCTGTCCTTATCCTTTGAATACACACTTCAGGATAACTTGTCTGTAAATCGAGGTTGAACAGTTTTCCTGAGGGAGTGACATGTGCTATTGTTGTGTAGGATGGGGGGAGGGGGGGGGGGGGGGTATTGGCTGTGGCTAGCTGCCTGAGTATTCATTTGGGGATAAGAGTGTGTTTCTGTGCATACAGCATATGTGTGTGTGTACTTATGTTTGTAGTGTGCATATATGTGTACATTATGTGCGTGTGTGCTCCTGATTGAAACAAGTTAACGGTTTTGTGCTTCATTGGAATTAAGGCTACTTAAATTTATTCTTATAGCCTGTTACCTGAGCGACCGCGCTTGTCGTTGAACTATAAATCTGATACAGTCTGGTATGCCCGTAAGAAAATGTATTAGCGGGGAAAAGTCTGATATAGTTCTTAGCAACCATAATTATGGTAGAAGGCAGATCAAAGCAAAATGGAATAATGAAGAGTTTGGGTACTTTAATACAATTACTAAGTTAGCTAACGCTATACTTTGCTCGTTGTTTATGTTCTGGCTATAAAATAGTTATAAAACCAAAATCATTAGGTTTGTATTTCGATTTATAAATCCTCGCCACTCGGGCTGCGCCCTCGTGTCTCGGAGTTTATAAATTGCATACAAACCTCAATTTTGGTTTATAACTATAACATATTTTCTTTATAATACAAGTGAGCATGTGTACTATTGTGTATGTAATGGATTGTAAGTGTGTGTGTACTTTTGTCCGTATGCAAGGTTTCATACAGGATTTAGTGCTGTACTTAGCCACACCCATTAAAAATCCAACACTGCTTCGATGCACGTGCCTATATGAGAGTGTATATTATATTAACTTTAAAAATTTCGGGGGAGGGGGAGATCCCAGTACTGGCCCCACCTCTGTATGAAACCCTGATGTGTGTTTGTATGTTGGTGTGCTTACTTGCAGAGGACAAGCCGGATGGCTGTTTCTCTGGACAGGCTAAGTCCAGCGGTGCAAGTAGCAGTGGTACTCTCAACCTTCTGGACCCAACCTTCAGTGGCTTCCAGAGAGGGACCAGGCAAACCAGAGTGAGTTGGGGGGTGAAGACTAGCATGTGGCGGACATCTTTGCTGATGTGCCCTAACTCTAGATATTCCAAGTGATACAGGGTTGTTAAGATCTTGGCTTCGAGATTGCTGTAATTTCCCTACCCTTGGCCTTCTCAGGGAAACATGTATAGACTGAACATTTGATGGTTTTGGGTGGATGTTGTGTAATTTGTGCAAGTATCAGGGAGATGCACAAACACACCCACTTTTTAATAACGGCCTGTCACTTGTCTAATAAATTGAGCTGAACGCCCAGCTTGAAGGCTGTCAAAGTGACATAAAGTAATAGCAGTTTTCCCTCAGTTTTAGCATCTGTAACGTGATGCTATGACTTCTTGTTTGAGTGTCCTCATCACTGGGCACTCTTGCCTGGCGATTTTTAATGGTCACCTGCTATCAATAGTGGAGTAATGACATATTCATTCTGTCTCTTCACTGGTCTGCAATTTCAATTTAGGCACACAGATTAGTATTCCTGAAAGATAGACTAATGATTAGATAGTTCTAGTGGGTTACTGAGACTCAGTACATCTGAAATTTATTTTCTTTCATCGTCTTCTTTATTTGCAGAGTTTCAGAGATAAGGTGAAGTCTTCGCTGTCCAAGGGAACCAAGAAGAAGCCGGAGGTGACGGCCACTCCCCAGATGCATGGCGGCTCCGTCCGAGTGAGTCGGTCCAGGAGTTTTGGCAAGCCCGACCGGATTGACCAGTGAGTGGGCGGGAAGGATGGTGGGTGGGAGGGTGGATGAGGGATGATTTCAATTAAGCTCTGCTCCTGCTTATTATCCAGTTCAACCCTCTCTTTCTCCCTCCTTCCTTTTTATGAGAGCTGGGGTGGGAGGGGTTGAAAGTAGGGAGAGAGAAAAAAGTTATATTACTGAGAAGTCACTAATTAATAACAGCCGTATTTTGGAAATTATGAAATCTTAATTTTAGTTTCATTTTCAAATGTGTCTGGCATGGGCACATGTATTTATGATCATGATTAATGTGTGGGTGTGTTGCCATAGGAATGTGGCAGGTCTGAAGTTGGGGCACTCCCTGGAGAACCTTCATCGCGTGGGCAGTCATGGGACGCCAGACTATCGCTTCGTAGCGCTGGGAGAGCATGGCACTTCGGTAAGGTGTCATCAACCTGTGGGTTAAATGTGATTGGAATCAGTGATTTAGAATGGTTACCAGTGCATTTGTTGCCTAGGTAATCCTGTTGGTTTGTTTGTTTACTTCCTCGCTTTATTGAATTGTCCCTCTAATCTCAATGCTTAATTAATGTCTAATGTGTTTTCGTTATAACTTCCTACACTATTATAAGACACTTACTTCTTTTAATTAAAGGGTATCCACTGAAGACATTAATGTTATAAGGATATTGTGACAGTTCATGGTAATAAAATGCAGACATACTGCTATAAATATTGCTATAAATATTGAAATCTATTTTGAGCAGCTTATTAAAGCCATAACTTGGTTGGGTTAAAATCGTTCAGGCCTTGTAAAGCTGGATTGTTATTGACACTGAATGTAATGCACTTTACAAGCCTCCTAGAGAGACTTCTACTTGGAGATGACACTACTTCTCTTCAAAGTGCCTTTTAAGAGCAAATACTCTCTGACTTTAAGGCTTCATGGAACTAGAAGTGATAAAATATTAGAATTTATAAATGGGATAGCTCAGTGAGAACACTAAAACAATAATATTTTATCTATCTGTTCAGTTGTAGTAAACAGTAAGCTCTATTAGATTAGTTTATTACTCACAGAAATTGTATACTTATTGTGAAAATGTGAGAATAGTTAAAATTGTGGCTGGGCTGGGCTAACTCAATTACACGCACGAGTGTGTGGGTGGTGTTAGTTCATTTTTTTCTTTCATGCTTCCTTCCATGAAAAAAAAAAAAAAAATCTTTTATTTTTCTATTATTACATGTCTTTTTGTACCAGAATTAACTCAAGGTGTGCATTGTCTATAATATGTGTTTGTTACCCCTCCCTCTCTCTCTCTCCCTCCCTCCATCCTCCTCCCCATGTCCACCTCCACCGTAGCTTGACCTCACCACCAGGTGCAGCATTAGCTTCTTGCCGGTGCACCAGAGTGTTTCTCCTCGCCATTCCTGCTTCAAGATCATCACTGACAGTGACATCCTCATCGCATCCTGTGGGTCGCAGGAAGACTGTGACAAGTGGCTCACCAAGTGAGTCAAACACACACACACCGGACAGACATGCACACATCAATTGTTTGGGTCCTGACTCGGATTTGAATATATTGAGAAAGAATATGGACTGAAAGTTTGTTCACCTTTGGTCAAGGAAAAAGTACATTTATTTATTTGTTTATTATTTATTTGTTTATTATTTATTTATTATAGCTTTCTTGTTTGTTCATGTATTTTTATCAATTTATTAATTACTTTATTTATTAAGTTAGTTATTAATTAATTATTTATTTACATATTTTCAACAACTCTAATGCATTTATATTGACATTATCTCTCTTCTTGAAATTGTTGGTTTGCCATTTCTCTCTCTCTCTCTCTTACATTCTCACCACCTTTGCCCTCTTGCTTAGCCTGAATAGTTGCAGAAGACCTAACCGGGATCACATGCGCAGATTGGACACTCAGCTGACCTTCTGGGTGATGGAAGCGAGGAACTTGCAGCCCAAGAAGAAGTACTTCTGCGAGATCTATCTGAACAGGATCATCTATGCCCAGACTTGTGTCAAGGTCATGAATGACATCCTATTCTGGGGAGAACCCTTCAATTTCAAGTGAGAAATTAAATATGAAACTTTTTTTGTTGTTTGTATTTACATACATACATACATGCATACATACACGCGCACATACATACATACATACGTACATACTTTGAGAGTAAAGCTGTACACTTCTGATTGGCCTATTGGATGGATTGTTTTAATCTGTTCACACCTCTCCTCTTGTTTGTTTTCAGCACTGGGACACAACACACTTGTGTTTGTTTACACTGAATGTTGTTTTGAAGTCAAGTCCTATTGTGACCAAATATATAAATAGTAGCATTTGTACGGTATCTCTCAAACGTAGCCTGTTAATTACTCTCAAGCGAGGATAACATTAAAAGTGTTGTTGTTGTTGTTATTTTCATTGTTGTTGTTTGGGTTATTATTGTTGTTGTTTGCATATTCTGTTATCTGTCTAGTTGTGTGCTCCATTTTATTTTAAATTGTTGTTGCTGTCGGCTTTGTTGTGTCCAGTGACCTTCCACCTCTGGGCTCTATCATGATCAAGATATACAAGGAGAACATCAGCAAGAAGAAGAAAGAAAAGGCCGTAACCACGGAGCTAGGTAGAGTGGAGATTCCCACTCTTGTCTTGGAGAGTGGAAGCGTCCACGAGAAATGGTACATATGTTAGTCTTACTAAAACAATGTTTCTAATTTTTTTACTCATCTACCACGCCCACTAGCTGCCCGCCCACCCTTCTCTTCCCTCTTATATTAATCCTATGTATGTGTGGTGTGTGCTCGACCAGCCATTGGTCTCGTGTGAGTAGTCTCTCTCTCTCTCTCCATTAGTAGTCTCCTTGCTCGCTTTGCACACTCAATGTTAATACTAACCACTCATTAGCCCCCAGCGTGCATGTGCAAAAGGGTTATAGTAGTCATTCTGTCTGTCTGTCTGTCTGTCACACTCTGATTTTGGAGATTACTGACAATTAACCATTGATTTTAGGTATTAATTTACTCAGAATGACGATTTAAGACATTTCATTGTGCTACTTTTTTAATTTGAGGCTGTGTAGGTACTAGCTTTTGTGGGTAATGCCCTCTAAGGTCACGTCTTAACCACGTAAGCAAGCGTTTACGTGTACCATTTACATTGCTCGAGCTATGTTGATGCCTAATAAGAATAGCCAATAAATTATTCTTTTGGTCTCAGATGATTTTTGTAATAGCTAGCTAGTGTATAGTAGCACTGAGGGTTCACACCTTTAGTGCTTCATTTTAACAGTAGCTGCTGAGATGAAATCTTCAGCTGCATGCTCTACGATAGTTAGGTATATACATGTACGATAGTTAAATGTATCAGTTCTTGCTGCAGCAGAAACAGGTTGTTAAACTGCTAACCCATGAATTAGTCAGTCTACTGCAGCTAGTTAATTGAAACAAATAAAAGTTGAACTTGTAAGCTCTTTAGTCTGGAATTGTTCTATATTGATTGGGTAGGATTTGCAGATGCTGTTCTGCATAGTGCTCTCAGGATTTCATGTGGTGTTGTGTGATCACTGTTGTTCCAGGTATCCAGTCACTCTGTCGCCTGCGTCCAAGCCCGGCTCTACGGCCAGTAAAGAGCGGGAGAAGGAGATGCCTTCCATCAGATTCAAGATCCAGTACCAGGTGGTCTCCGTGGAGCCTATTAAGGTCTACGATGAGTTTATTAAGGTGAGATAACTGTACGAGGCAAAGGGATTCAGGTTTGGGACGAAATTGGTTGTGCAGGGGTGCAGTTAAGGGTGTGGGGAGGGGTGCAAAAGGGTGTATTTGCCCCTGTTAGAAGCCCTTCATCCACTCCTCCTATAAGTTCTTCTGTACTAGCATTTTGATGTCGTAACTCACAGTTCCCGTTATGTATCCCATCACTGCAATCGTCTCTAGTATACAACATAACATGTCTGTGTTTTACTTTCATTGCCTTTCCTTAGATTAGTTTTCTTTATGCAGCTTAGTTATGTAAGGCTAATATTCATATGCTAATTCAATTTTATAATGGAGTAAGAAATTGCATTGTTGTTTCTTTTTATTTTGTATTTTTTGTGTTGCTGTATAGGTTCATTACTACGTAGTACAATATCTGGTTATTTTATTTATTAGCTTTCGTAGTAGATTATAACTATAAATAGTCAAAACGTTTCGACCCGTAGGTCTTCATCAGTTGACAAAAAACACAATACTGAAAATGACAAAAAACAACATTGAACTGGTTTTGTTTTTTGTCATTTTCAGTATTGTGTTTTTTTGTCAACTGATGAAGACCTACGGGTCGAAACGTTTTGACTATTTATAGTTATAATCTACTACGAAAGCTAATAAATAAAATAACCAGATATTTTTTGTGTTCTTTTTAATTTTTTTGGTTTTTTTTTTTTTTTTTTACTTATAAGTGGAATCCGACCTATGTATGTATGACACATCCATTTTGCAGATCTTTTGTTTAGTTTTTCATAGGATTGTCTCAATTTGTGTTGACTTGTTTTCTCGTTGCAGTATCTCCGTAACAACTACAGTGTTGTGTGTGAAGTGTTGGAGCCAGTAATACCAGCCAAGGCAAAGGTAACTGGCGAAATTCGTGCAGTGGGTGGGGTTGGTGGGTGGGGTTTAGGGAGTCCAATGTCATGTGGTCTGTAGCTGTACAGCATAATGACATTTACCTACTTAGTTTGTGTGTGTGTGCGCATGTAGGATGAGATAGCACAGACTCTGGTGTATATCTTGCAAGTATGCGGCAACGCCAAGGATTTCTTATGTGACATCATCATGGCAGAGGTGCTTGGCACTGGTGAGTGGGTGTGACAAATGGGTGTGGCCAGTAAAAAGGCCCAGCACAGCTGTTGTGTATGCACTGCAAACTAATATTTCATTCAGCACATCTTATGAAACAATTTGAACTAATAAATTGTTACCACAAAGTGTGCATAATGATGATAATAATAATGCAATGTCACAGGTAATCTTATAACAATCTAATTTAATACCAATCAATAGTTGTTAGTTATTTTTTTGTTTGTTTGTTTTTGTTGTTGTTTTTATAACCCTTTTTTTTTTGTTTCTTTTAGAGAATGAAAACCTGATTTTCAGGGGCAATACATTTGCCACCAAGGCAGTGGACACTTACATGAAGATGGTCGGAGATACGGTGAGTTCTCTCTCTCCTCCTCTGAGTAGCTGTGTGTGTCTGGCGTGTGAGATCCAGCGTCATGACATGAACCTTGGGTCAATTAGTCCTGGATGGTTGCTATGGGTTACTGTTGTGAATATTCTGGCATGAAGGTGTGGCATAGCCAAAGTACAGGAGAACAGTGTTTAACTAGTGAAAAGATTAGAAGTAAAGAAAGAAGGATTAGGGGGAGGAGGACGCAAGTAGAACTAGAACAAACTTTTTTTCAATTAAAAGGGTCTAAGGAAAAGCAGTGGTAAAATGTGAAAAAGTCTCAGTTGTTAAGAAATAGAACTTTATGGAGGAAAAGTGCTTGTGGCAAGTACTATTTTAATGGAAAAAAATTGTAAAGCTTTTTTATATTCTGACCAATTTCACGTGTTGATTGTGTTCCTGGTTTGTGTGTGTGTCTATGTGTGTTTCAGTATCTCCACGAGTCCCTGTCCTCCTTCATCCTGGCTCTCATATACAGTGAGGATGACTGTGAGGTGGACCCCACCAAGATGCAGCCGGGCTCTCACCATCAGCACAATAAAGATGCACTCGTACACCTCGTTAAGAAAGCTTGGACGGACATCCTCTCGTCCTACACAAAGTTTCCAAGGTAGGGTTTTCAAGAAAGTCAATAAAAAAAAAGCTGCTAAAGTCCTCGCAGCTGAAAATTAAGGAGATATCCAGTTTATAACGGTTTTTGTACTCAATATAAATATATTATATTTAAAACTTGCCGCAGGGGTCTATTTAATTTCTTATTTCAGTTGAGAATGACAACAACAAAATGTTTTATTATTGTACGAGTTGTAGTGGGATATAATGGGAAGAAATCATGGGATTTATTTATTTATTTTTATTTGTTTGTTGTTGTTTATGCAGTGATCTTCAGAACACACTGTACAGCATCAGACAGAAGTTTGGTACGGAGAGAGAGGACGCTTGCTTCAAACTCATCAGTGGCTCCATCTTCCTGCGCTTCTTCTGTCCAGCCATTCTCTCACCTAGTCTCTTTCATCTCTGTCAGGGTGAGTACATTTGTGTGTGCACATGTGAGTACATTTGTGTGTCTGAGTACATTTGTGCGTCTGAGTACATTTGTACGCAAGGTTGTGAGTATTTTTGTGTGTTCATGTGTGGTTTGAGACTGAACACATTGTCACCAGTTTGGCAATACCCTGGAATGGAAGGATTAATAGTTCTTCAGAGACTAGTTTGTTGAATACATTCAGCACGTATAGCTATCAGGTTTGCATTGTGTTATGACAACAATAGTGGGTGATGTTGCAATTTTAATAATTTTTAATAATTTGGTAATCGCTTACGCATTCGCCAAGTTTTATGACTGGTGGGGTGTGTGTGTGTGTGTGTGTGTGTGTGTGTGTGTGTGTGTGTGTGTGTGTGTGTGTGTGTGTTAACCCGGGTGTGTGTGTGTGTGTTAACCCGGGTATGTGGCGGGCATTGAAGTGGACTACTTGTCCAGTCATTTGTCATTCTTGTGATGAGTAGATCTACCATTTGTACAGCATGTTACTAGTGAACTATTTGTAGCGGTTCTGTTCGAAATTCTCCCTCTACAAATTTGTGGCTTGTAATGATTAACAAACTGCTCCTAATCAAAAGGAAGTGGGTTATACCATGCAGTGATCCATCATTTCTCACTGTAGCTAATGTTTTATATAAACGCATGGCTCTGTATTAACTTCCTATTTCACTCGGTAATGAGATTATGTTTTAGCGGGAAAATACGGGAACAAGAAAATTCACATGTGCAATTAACTTATTACGAAAACCACCTCTTGTTTTCTCTCAAACAGGGATTTTATTTTAGTTCTCTGTATGTGTTGTGACCATTTATGGAGCACTAACTTGTATAAATATGTGAGGCCTCTGAAATCAAGCCGCACGGCAAGGCTATGTTAGAAAGGATTATTTGCTTGTTTATTTAGACCCTTTACCCTTCAATCACTCACCTCATTTGGAGAATGAAAGATATCTAGTCCTTGTCTGTTCCATTATTCATAAAGATGTAGAATTAATTAGTCCAGGTTGTACCAGCACTCCCTTTCTAATTACACCATTTTAATATAAAGCTATTAATATTGATAAGACACTTTCATTGTGTGAATTGATTCTGAATTTAGTGGTCGGAAGGTCTAGATCTGACTTGGTATTATGTTGTTGTTTGTTTGTTTTGTTGTTGTTGTTTCCTCAGAATATCCCGATGAGAAGACGGCTCGTAAACTGACCCTAGTGGCTAAGGTGTTACAAAACTTGGCCAACTTTGCTAGATTTGGAGTCAAGGAAGAGTACATGTGCTTCATGAATGACTTTGTGGGCAGTGAAATCAAGAACATGAAGGAGTTCATCAAGAGAATATCGGTGCGTGACAGGAGGGCTGACGTATTCCAGTTTTAGGTGTTTATATGGTAGTGGTGATCAGTAATGATTCTAACGATAGTTAGTCTTTGAGGCAGAGTTGGGGTCAAATACTCTTGAAGTATTTTAATTGCTATTCTAAATGCTGCTCTCTTTTCAATGCAATTGCAAATGCAAATACTTGGTCTCAGGAGCTTGTTTAATTGCTTGCAAATACTGTGACTATATGAAAGAGCTATTCTTGTCCTTGCAGATGTATCATGTAGACAGTCTGGTGTCACGCATGCGCGCACACATACGCCCACACACAGTGGCCTCCCATGCAATATTCCAACTATAATTTTTTCCCTTTCCTTTAGGAACTAAAAGCACCCAATCTTTTTCTCTCTCCTTATTCATTTATTTTTAGCATTTGTAGTTCTGTATTTTAAACTATGTGATTGTAATTTTTGCAAGTATTTAAATACATTGCATGTGCATAGAGCTGAGTTTCACTCAAATACATTGCAGTTACTGCAAAAAATGTACATATTTAATTGCAATTAAATACAATTATGTTATTAATCTCAACTCTGGTTTAGGACATTTAATGTGAAGTTTGATCGAATGTTATCATTATTAGTATTAGTAGTAGTAGTAGTTAGTAATAATAATAATTTTTCACTTCACAATTTCTTTCTCAGCCTTCTTTTACTCATATGTATTCTCTCTCTTTCACAGGCTTTTTTTTTTTTTTTTTTTTTTTTTTTTTTTTACAATACAGAATTAAAAAATGTTTGGTCGCCACCGGGAATTGAACCCTGGACTGCTTGGTGAAAGAGAGAGAATATATCAATGAATAATAATATTATTTTATTATTATTATTATTATTATTATTATTGTACATGTAGCTAGAATTATCTTTTTCTTTGCCTCTTTTTTTTTCTGCAGTCTCCTCATCCAGAGTCCCATCCTATTGTGGGATGGAAACAGGTTGACATAGACCTGGGGAGAGAAGCTTCCATCCTGCACACCATCTTGTCCACACAACTCAAGTCCCTCAAGCTGTCGGACTCTGCCAGACACACCATCGCTCCTCTAGTCAACATCTTGGACGCCATCACTCGAGCAGGAGGAGAGGAAGAAGGAGACCAGCTCACTTCCACCATTGAGGCTCTCCGGGCCATGCAGTCGGATATGTTCGGAGCTGCGACCATCACTGCCAAGAGCGGAGACGACTCCGAGAGCTCTTCAGAGTACACAACCCCCGCTCAGTCTCAGGCCACTTCGCCTCTGCACGAGCAGAGCCCTCCTCCGGCTGGGGCCTCGATACAGGAGGCGCGAAACACAGTGACATCAGCAGCCAGACTGATGGCCATGCAGAATTCAACCAATGCATCCACGACAGGAACCGGAACTGGAGAAGCTCAGCAGCAAGCTCACCATCACCACCACCACCAGGGGGGAGGGGGAGGGGGAGGGGGAGGAGGGACAGCTTCGTCTCCCAGCACCTCTCCCACCCACGGAGAGAAAGTGTCGACTCTTGCTACCCACTCGAAATCTGCCTACCCGCCGCAGAACAAGTCGCACACGCTGCAGGAGAGGGGAGGGGCATCGCATCACGCTTCGGAGCTCGGAGCGCGCAGGAAGTCTGATTCTGAGATTCAGAGGCATCGAGTCCGTCCTGCGAGTCAGCAGCTTCCGGTCAATCCATCTGAGAACTCCAGACAGTTTCACACTCGCTCCATCGACTTCTCAGTCCGGTGAGTACTGTAGCAGCGTTTGAAGGTGATAATTTTTTTTTAAATAATGGTGAAAACATAATTGAGATGTTGTTTAGGTATGGTATTGTCATTAGATAAGCTATCATTATCAGTACTCTTTTTTTCTTTTTTTCTTTTTTTTACTAATGTGACTTTATAAAGAAGGGATAAACTTGTACATAACGAGACCCAACTATGAAGCCAAACTCAACAGGCCACTTCACAACGACGGAGTGGGTGGAGCTTTCAAAGTTCAGCATACTCATTTATCCTGCCAGATACTGTGTGAAGAATTTAAAATAGCGAGTAAAATTTCATTATATTATATTATTGTTTACTGTTTTGTTGCCTTTTTCTCTTTTCAGTTCTGAGGAGGATCCTCAGATGAAGCTGGAGAACGCACGTCTGCTCCATGACAATACTCAACTCAAGCATGAGATAGAGCTGCTCCAGAAAAAACTTGAGCTACTCTCGGAAGGGGAAAATGATAAGTTTCGTCGTATGGAAGAGAACAAACGTCAGCTGGACCACGACCTCAGGCAGGTCAAGGAGAGTCGAGGCAAGGTGTTCCGCGGACTGAACACACAGACAGAAATTGCCAAGGTCCAGTTCAAGAGAGACTTTGAAAACCTGAAGAAGCAGATGAAGACCAAAGATGAAATTATAGCTCTCCAGGAGAAAAAAATTGCCAGTCTTACGGAAGAGGTTAGTGCCCTTAGGGTCGGCATTCAGTCCCTGTCTTCTCTGCCGAAGAGAGAAAGCAGTGACTCGGATACTGATATTGAGGAGGAGGAGTCTGTGAGGCGAGTGGGGAGTAAACGGTCGTCAGGAATCATCAATGGCCACACCCACCTCATTCATAGCAATGCCTCCATGCCTGTGCCGCTTCCCAACTATGCCAGTTGTGAACCAAGTGCTAACGTGAACACTGACCTCCTTCAAGTGATCTCCCAGCTCGACAGTGGCAAATTTCATAACACTTAATTTCGTGCATCGTTATTCAAAGGCTCCACCCCTTTATCTCTCTCAGTCATACTTATTCTGTTCCCTTTGGCAAAAGGTCCTCATAAATTACGGGAATTAAAATTTTAATCATTGTGCCTTTAGTGTGTTAATTTAAACATCACTCAGCATTACTTCTCTTCCTCCTTTTTCCGTTTCAATCATCTCTTATTATATTGTTTGTATTTATTTTGCTACAAGTTTTTGATTTGAAGATAGCTAACATTAACAAAATAATGATAATATTATATATATTTGCATGGAAGGATGAGAGAACTGTATATAAAGCAGGTGGTAGCCAAAAGAAACTAATTGACTTCGTGTAGTGGGCATTTGTGTGACATGACACTCCAATGATAAAATGGCAGTTTTTAACTCTACATTATAGCTAATATCTGATAGATATGATTTAATTCAAAGTGTACATGTTGATTTAGTCATTCATATTATATGTATAATATATTATATATTGTTTTTGCTTGTGCATGAAGGCTAAATTGGGCGAGCGAAGTGAAACTCTCACTAAAGGGTCTCAATTCGAGATTTTGGTATAATATGGCGCAAAGTTCAAAGAAGTCACTAAGAGAATACAACGTATAATGCTATATTAGAGCTTTGGTACAATAGAGAATTTTGAACTGAACGTACTTTGGAACCATTAGTTTATCCGATTGTTAGTTTTAGTTGTCGATCTTTACCCGTATCATCCTTGGAAATTTGGTTGCTTACCCCCTTGAACACAGGACTTAATTGTCACAAGCTAATCATTTGTTGTGATTAGCAATATCCAAGTAACTCTAGGATTGGCTTTTGGTCATAAATTAGCTAACTAGAGTAGAGTAGGTCTCACGGTATTTATGACACATGATCGATTCATATGCAATAGAAACTAATTAGGATAGGAAATGATACCACGCATATAAACAGCGAATATAGTTAGCTGAGTAAACTACAAAAGTAACCCATTATCAGGGGATGTACAAGTTCAAACGAATTGTTGGTGTATGTGAGTGTAGAGTGGAACCTCTCTACAAAGGAACTCCGAATAGCTCAACAACAGCCAGAATAAATGGAACAAAATGATCCACTACTTGGCGAGATTTCTCGTTCTCACATGACCTCCAAGTAGATGAGTTCCAAGTATAATAATATGCATCCAGCTATATACTAATAACTATGAAACTAGAGCAACAGTGCTAGAAGTCGGTTAGACTCTAATGGAGGCACATTTGTTTTAACTTCAGGTGGGGGAGAAGGGAGAAGTTGTCAACTTATTGTGCAGTGTTGTGATACCTGAAGGTAAGTTTTGACAATGGATGTGACTATTTATAGAGTGGCACTTCTAAATAGTGACTATTTATAGAGTGGCACTTCTAAATAGTTGGTGCTCAGCAGTCTACAACCCAGTAATGCCCCTAAACTCATTCTTGTACTAAAACTGCCAACTTTCATCTTACCAAGATGTGTTCATTTTTGAGTGGTGATGTGTGTGAACATGTATTAAAGCAGCTACAGAGCAAGTGGGAGCACATAAAACTAAGATATCATTTAATGGAAAATCTACACACTCGAATGTTAAATACGCTAAATAAAATCCAATTCGTTCATTAATTCGAGTTCAGTTCTCAATGAGTTGTAAATTTCTGGGTGTCTTAATCCACCAATGAAGGAGTAAGGCACACACATGTACCAGTGGCATTATCCCAGCTAAGACTGCCACAATGTATAAGAATCCATCATATGTCAATACAATCCTAGACCCAGAGACGTGGAAAGCAGCCAAAATTATCATGTACATTGCCAACACTAGAGAAAGGTGGCTGTGTTCGGCTTTGAAAGGGTCCACGACGACAACAAGTATTACAAGAACAGTGAAAATAATTGCTGAGTGGGCAAAGAAAACTGCATCTAGTGAATTTGCATAAGCTAGCAGAAGAAGAAAACGAGCGATGAGTATGGTAGCTGAGAACCATCTGCAATCTCTTGTGCCTGTCTTGATCCCATCTTTGTAACAGCCTTGAAAGGAGTCTACGAAAGTGTGCAAGAGTATCTGCCATCGGTTAGGAATAGCTCTGAGAAGTTTGTGGCACGGTTGAAATGGATACAGTAGAAGCAGAAGGACTGGAAGGAGGACAAACAAAATTAATAATATAATTGCCATAATACCATGGAAGGAGTGGGCACCCTTAAAGTAAGGAATTGTAGAATCGTAATAGAGCCTCCAAGTGTACGTTACCATTCTAGGATCTGTGAATTGATGTACCTTTACCGGAACTAGAATGTCAAAGCAAACACTCAGGAACTTCATATTAGACAAGAAAAAGAAAGTTGAGAAGGAATCTATAGCAGAGGTTTTTATGCCCCAATTCTGTTGGAACATGCCCAGACACACACCAAATGGTTTCCACAAGAAAACTAAAGGCTTGAAGTTTTGATCATAAAGCTTAACTAGAACAAGTGTAAATGCCATAAAGACCATGGGATATAATGCAATCGCAAAGTTAAGAGATAAAGAAGCCAAACTTCCAATTTTAAGACAATATCCAGGATAGTACATCTTAAAGAAGTCCAAATTCCAGATACCATATATTGCAGAAAAGAGCTTTACAATCTGGAAAAGTACAACTCCTCTAGTCTGCGAGACTCGGAACAATATACGAGAAAGAGCAGATATAGTCATGAATTGACTGTACAGGACAAAGCCCTGAAGTTGGGATGAATAGATGTTCACTTTTAAGATCATTATCAAAATGCAAAATAGGGTCAAGGGGAAAAATGCAGAAAGGAGGTATTGGAACCATTGTTTTCCTACACTGCCTGTGCACTGAATACAGGTCATGTCAAATGAGTATGCCCGCTGGTAAAAGTCATGGTTTTCATCGCACTTTCCGCACAGAGTTCCCGATCTATTAAATCTACCACACACATGAATATCCCATTCTGATACATCTCCTGGCATTTGGTGATATCCAACAGCATAGACGCTTTCCTTTTCATCGCAGCCGTAGGTGCAAAACCCGTACTCATAGAGGTTTTGGCTTTTGTCAAAAGTAATGCAAGCACAATTCAATACCAGCAAGTGATTGTCTGGATCACATTCCAGTATATAGTTTGAGGTGGACTCAGGACACTGGCACATGACACTTTCATTATCATAGAGTGACCATTCGGGGCATTGGCTAGCCCTCCAGCAGGGGTCTGATGGCGGTGGAGTGACTTTAGGTTGAGACGAATACATTTCAAATTCAGTTGTACTGTCTTCATCTCTTTTAGGACATACCACCAAAGCAGCTAATGTTGCAAGATAAAGCAGTTTCTGTAATAGCAACATTTCTAAGAGAATAGTACAAATTTGAGCATTTTTTTTATTTTAAACTTTTATATTTCGTAGTAATTGAAGATGTTGGGAATAATGTCTATTAGAAAATGAGTTTTTTTGTTATGGATATTATGTGTGAAATAGTAGCTAAAAGTAACGAAGCATCCATTAAGTTAGCCATATCCAATATGTAGCTGCACTTAATTATCACAGGCGTCATATCTTACACCACTTCTCAATATCAAAACTGTAATTAGCCATGGACTGTGGGATGGCACATAGTAGTACCATCTAGGTCTGGGCCATTATGCCGGCATAATACGTATGCGAAAGCATCTAGCATAATGCCAGCATAATACATTGGTCTTTGAAGATTTCTTTTAGTTTTTAAGTGCAAAGAATGCCGCTCACATCATTATTAAATGAATACGTAATGGCTGAGTCTGTGAATCAACAAAGCTCACTAGAAGATTGTGCAGAAACAATTAATATGCTTCAGCATAACCAGTGCTAATTCAAGCTATGAACTCCAGCACAGCATAATAGGTAGAAAATGAAGCAAAATTGGCGCAGGTCTATACCACCACATAAGTCAAGAGTATAAATATAATTTAAATATATAATTTGTGTTTTGGAGCACTAAACATCATCTTACTGACTGCGTATATTTATGTGTGCAATTGTATCATGCTGGCAAATTCTGATTCGTCACTCTTTGTTAGTTTCTACAGTGTGTCACTGGGGATGTCATGTTATAGAAGTTAAGTTCAACTTTTATATACATCATCACGACTGCAGTCATAGCAGCATCACTGGGAGAGGCTCAGGGGAGAATTCAGTTTATGCCGTTTATGAAAACAATACAACAACAACAAAAACCGGTCATATACACCTCACAACTGAAGAAGGCTTACGAGCCAAAACATATTGTGAACTTATATATCTAAAGTTAAATATTAAACATCCGATTAGGGGAAGAAGCTTTTTTTTCAGTAGTGTACGCTCAACTTGAAAATAATTGGGGAGAAATTGAATTACACCGCATCGTGTCCCACCTAGTTGTCATTCATTGTGTCCCACCTAGTTGTCACATCATTGTGTCCCACCTAGTGTCACATCATTGTGTCCCACCTAGTTGTGTCACATCATTGTGTCCCACCTAGTGTCACATCACTGTGTCCCACCTAGTTGTGTCACATCACTGTGTCCCACCTAGTTGTGTCACATCACTGTGTCCCACCTAGTTGTCACATCACTGTGTCCCACCTAGTTGTGTCACATCACTGTGTCCCACCTAGTTGTGTCACATCACTGTGTCCCACCTAGTTGTGTCACATCATTGTGTCCCACCTAGTTGTCATTCATTGTGTCCCACCTAGTTGTGTCACATCACTGTGTCCCACCTAGTTGTGTCACATCACTGTGTCCCACCTAGTTGTGTCACATCACTGTGTCCCACCTAGTTGTGCCACATCAAATTGAATTACACCCGCATCACTGTGTCCCACCTAGCTTGTTAACATCACTGTGTCCCACCTATTGTGGTGCTCATCACTGTGTCCCACCTAGTGTGTCCCACCGCATTGTGTCCCACCTAGTTGTCATCATTGTGTCCCACCTAGTTGTGCATCACTGTGTCCCACCTATCATTGTGTCCCACCTAGTTGTGTGTGTCCCACCTATCATTGTGTCCCACCTAGTTGTGTCACATTGTGTCCCACCTATCATTGTGTCCCACCTAGTGTGTCCCACCTATCATTGTGTCCCACCTAGTTGTGTTGTGTCCCACCTATCATTGTGTCCCACCTAGTTGTGTCACATCACTGTGTCCCACCTAGTTGTGTCACATCACTAGTTGTGTCACATCACTGTGTCATCCTGTGTCCCACCTGTGTAGTTGTGTCCACATCACTGTGTCCCACCTGTGTAGTTGTGTCACATCACTGTGTCCCACCTAGTTGTGTCACATCACTGTGTCCCACCTAGTTGTGTCACATCACTGTGTCCCACCTAGTTGTGTCACATCACTGTGTCCCACCTAGTTGTGTCACATCACTGTGTCCCACCTGTGTAGTTGTGTCACATCACTGTGTCCCAGTTGTGTCACATCAGTTGTGTCACATCACTGTGTCCCAGTTGTGTGTGTCAGTTGTGCCACATCACTGTGTCCCATCCTGTGTAGTTGTGTCACATCACTGTGTCAGTTGTGTCACATCACTGTGTAGTTGTGTCACATCACTGTGTCCCAGTTGTGTCACATCACTGTGTCCCACCCACACATCACTGTTGTGTGCCACATCACTAGTTGTGCCACATCACTAGTTGTGCCACATCACTGTGTGTTGTGCCACATCACTGTGTCCCACCTAGTTGTGCCACATCACTGTGTCCCACCTAGTTGTGCCACATCACTGTGTCCCACCTAGTTGTGCCACATCACTGTGTCCCACCTAGTTGTGCCACATCACTGTGTCCCACCTAGTTGTGCCACATCACTGTGTCCCACCTAGTTGTGCCACATCACTGTGTCCCACCTAGTTGTGCCACATCACTGTGTCCCACCTAGTTGTGTCACATCACTGTGTCCCACCTAGTTGTGCCACATCACTGTGTCCCACCTAGTTGTGCCACATCACTGTGTCCCACCTAGTTGTGCCACATCACTGTGTCCCACCTAGTTGTGTCACATCACTGTGTCCCACCTAGTTGTGCCACATCACTGTGTCCCACCTAGTTGTGCCACATCACTGTGTCCCACCTAGTTGTGCCACATCACTGTGTCCCACCTAGTTGTGCCACATCACTGTGTCCCACCTAGTTGTGCCACATCACTGTGTCCCACCTAGTTGTGCCACATCACTGTGTCCCACCTAGTTGTGCCACATCACTGTGTCCCACCTAGTTGTGCCACATCACTGTGTCCCACCTAGTTGTGCCACATCACTGTGTCCCACCTAGTTGTGCCACATCACTGTGTCCCACCTAGTTGTGTCACATCACTGTGTCCCACCTAGTTGTGTCACATCACTGTGTCCCACCTAGTTGTGTCACATCACTGTGTCCCACCTAGTTGTGTCACATCACTGTGTCCCACCTAGTTGTGTCACATCACTGTGTCCCACCTAGTTGTGTCACATCACTGTGTCTCACCTAGTTGTGTCACATCACTGTGTCCCACCTAGTTGTGTCACATCACTGTGTCTCACCTAGTTGTGTCACATCACTGTGTCCCACCTAGTTGTGTCACATCACTGTGTCCCACCTAGTTGTATCACATCACTGTGTCCCACCTAGTTGTGTCACATCATTGTGTCACATCACTGTGTCCCACCTAGTTGTGTCACATCATTGTGTCTCACCTAGTTGTGTCACATCACTGTGTCCCACCTAGTTGTATCACATCACTGTGTCCCACCTAGTTGTGCCACATCACTGTGTCCCACCTAGTTGTGTCACATCATCGTGTCCCACCTAGTTGTGTCACATCATCGTGTCCCACCTAGTTGTGTCACATCATTGTGTCCCACCTAGTTGTATCACATCATTGTGTCCCACCTAGTGGTGTCACATCATTGTGTCCCACCTAGTTGTCACATCATTGTGTCCCACCTAGTTGTGTCACATCATTGTGTCCCACCTAGTTGTGTCACATCATTGTGTCCCACCTAGTTGTGCCACATCATTGTGTCCCACCTAATTGTCTCACATCATTGTGTCCCACCTAGTTGTGTCACATCATTGTGTCCCACCTAGTTGTGCCACATCACTGTGTCCCACCTAGTTGTCTCACATCATTGTGTCCCACCTAGTTGTCTCACATCACTGTGTCCCACCTAGTTGTATCGTTATGTACGGCTTACTTACAGTGTCGACTCTTTACCAAATTCATCGCCTCCATCCCGCAATTATATAAATCTCTCGATTAAGAATAAACTTTTCTTGCTGATGTTAACCAACCCATGCATCTTCCCACACCTTAAACAGAAATTTTCACAACAATTGAAATAACTGAAAGAAAAGAAGAAAATGGCAGAGATGAGTGGAGTGTAGCAGGCAGGCATTGTTGAAACATTTCATTGGTAGTAGAGTTCAAGGTTCATTCCATCATGGATTTCATCTGATATGAAGTGGTCAAGTCAAATACATAAGTCAGGGATTTTTACGGGCTCCTGATAATTTTGCCCCTCTTATCATGAAATTATGGTAAATTTTCATAAAAACAGAAAACCCCCTGAAATTTCAAAAATGTTGACTTGACCCCTCTCAAGTTTAGTTCTAAAAATACCAATTATGCACAGTTGTATATTAGAACTCTGCTCAGTGAGCAAAGTCACAGAGAAAGGAAGTGGAGGTGGCAAGTCATGAACAGAATTCAACACTAGAGGGTAGTGTAGGAAATCTGAGTATAATAGAAGCTTCTAGAACCTCCTCCACTGGATCTTCCCCTTAAAAAATGTAGCGGAGAGGGGACAGAAACAGATCAAGGGGAAGAGGAAAAGATGAAAGAAAAAGAAGGTGGTATGGATAGTTCTACATGATTCTAGAATTTGGGGGCTTTGTATTGTACCACACATTCACCACAAACCACACAGGTCCACCATGACCTTCCAGGACATTCTAAATAGTACATTACACTATATAAGTCAGCAAGCACACAAGCATAGTGGCTAGAAGACTCCATGTTAGTCGAAGTATTCAGAGCAAGCTAAAGTTACTGATTTATTTTTCTATGTAAACATAACAGAGGGGGAAGAACAGGGAGGGTAAAGGAATGGAGGCCATACCAAATTGATGTTTCTCAAGCAGAGAATTTCAAACAGAAACCAAGTAGGGCAGTTAAAAAAAAAATATCGGTTACACATTCCATTGATAAGCACTCTAGCTTGTGACAAGGCTTAAAATTGTATTCTGAGTTTTTATAACTTCATAGATTATGGCTCGAGTCTTCAAAATAGTTTCAAGAAAGGCTTCAAAGTTGTTCTCTCATTAGCAATTGATGATAGCTTTCTTGACTGTGTCAGACACACATTTTCTAAATTTAGTCGTTTTTTTTTTTTTTTTCTTTTGAAATTGCAAATGGTAAATCCGAAGTCAGTTTGGTATAGTCCAACTACTAAAAAAAAAATTTTTTTAAAAACATTTTTATCACAATTATTGTTTTAAACAACATGCATAGCACAAGTGCTCATAATTTTTAGTAAAGTGTAATGCACAACCCACCATTCTTAATTAGATTATTACACAAAATATATTTTGACAGGATACAGTCGTCTAGTGTCACATGATCTTTGAAAATTGTGTACCTGAACAAAACAAATAAACATATTATACGTGACGAATGTCCTCAATACTTTCGCATACATGTAATAGCCACATGCATGACACTCATAGTTTCAATACTAATCACCTGTGTTCATGTGTCATTTAAATGACAATATGCTTCAGATGTTTTTTTTTATTGTTTTTTTTTTATACACACACACACACACACACACACCTAGCTAACTTACCATTTTTTGAGCACGATCTTATCAGGTCTAGTTCCAGTTTGTGCTGCCACTAGTTTCTTCAGGTCTCCAATGGTGTCATCCGGGCTTAATAAACTTCAGTCAAGGAGTTTTATAATTATATTCCAATAGAAATGTTGTAACAACTGCCCCAAAATAAGGTCTACAAGCAATAACACTGCAGAAAGCTTTCAATTGTAATAAGTAGAATTGGGTTGCCACAACTTTCCTGGGCTACAAGTCCCTAACGGCTAACAACTGACCATCTCATACTTATAAGTGCCCTATAGCCTCACGGGAGCTGCTCACTAATGCTTTGACTTACACCACCCCACCTCCTCATTCAAGATACTTGCATTTTACTCTCACTTTTTTCCCGAGTCTATCGTTACAGGTTATTTCTATCATAATAATAGGGCTGCAGGTAGCAGAAAAATCAACCTCCTCTTCGGTCGCGTAACTCCACTAAAACACAATGCTGGGTATGTATCGTCAAGTACTCCGTTCGGGTGGGGGAGTGGCTTCACGTGTAGAAAGCTAGTGATGGAGGAACGGTTGATAGCTCACTCAGCTTTTTTCTCTTCTATGGCGAAGATGTTACCGCCACTAGTTATAAAAGAAGAGGAAGATGATGAAGGAGTTTCTGAAGAGCCATCTACAGACAAGAAATTTAGTGTGGAGCGTGTACGGAGCATTAGCTTGGCTGCATTGCAGGAGAGACTAAAAGAAAAAATCAACAGTACTAGCAGGAAAAGGAAGAACGTTGAAATAGCTAGCGAAGTTCCTCCTAAGAAAAAGAAAATGGATAAGTCTAAAGGCAAGAAGAGTAAGGGAAAGCGGCAGGATAATAAAGAAACTTCCAAAAGTAAGACAAAAGGGCATTCTGATGATAATGAAGACAGGCCATCCAAGCCTTCTTTTGTTGATGAAAGTGGGAGAGTAGTCTTCAGCAAGTTTGACTTCAGCTCGAGTGCTCAGAAGGAAACCCAGGGATCTGAAAAGGAGTCGAAGAAGAAGAAAGACTACAAATCTCTTCTGGCAAAGGCAGAGGCAGCTCAGAAAAAGTTGGAAGAGCTGAAGAAGACGGATGAAAAGCGAGGGAATGAACTTGCAAAGAAATTGATGTGGCAGAAAGCAATGGATATGGCAAGAGGAACTAAGGTCAAGGACGATCCTAAAATGTTAAAAAGGACAGTCAAAAGTATTGACAAGAAAAAGAAGAAGAGTTCTATGAAATGGGAGGAAAGGAAGAAAGGGGAGACAGAAGCAATGGAAAAGCGCCAAGCTAAAAGAAAGGCCAATATTGACGAGCGAAGAGGGCTTATCCATTCTAAAAAGCTTAAGAAGAGGATAAAGAAAGGCAAAGGGCGGACTCCTGGATTTTAATCTAGTTGCTATTTGATATTCGGGTAATGGTGGCTTTCATGTTTGCATAGTATTTTTTATATTCAATTTTTGAGTAAACAATGCAATAACTGGTGAGCATCTATATTCCTGTAACTAATGTAAATTGGAATACAGTAGAACCTCTTATCCAAGCACCTTGGTTTTGGAATAATAGATGAAATACATTACATGTATTTAATTAAAAAATACATTATGATACATGTAGTTAATCACAAAATTAGTTCTTGCTAGGCTCTAATAAATAGTTTAGGCTGTAAAGACCAGTTATGCCTGGGTAGAGGGAGGTCCGAGATAAGGGAGATTCTACTGTACTAGTACAGTATTGGGTTTTATTGTAGAGAGATGTTTTTTAGTACGTAAATACTATATAGAATTTGCAATTAATGACAACTTTTTCTATAGTATTTAGATTTTTTGGTGTTAACTTAATCAAGGCGTTTCTGCTCCGTGGAGGTTTTTTCATTTGAAATACAATAATGAATGTGTATCTTTGTATTTCAACTGAAGAAGGTTCCACGGAGCAGAAACATCTTGATTAGAGTAACACCAAAAAAATCTCCAAAATAATACTAGAGAAAAAAGTTGTCACTAATTGCAAATTCTATGAAGTGTTTATTATGTTGTTTTATTTGTTTAAAAAGGCAGGTGTTGAGAGGTAAGATCTAGCTAAAGTATATCTAGTTGTTTTACAATGTTCATTTTATCTTGCATGGCCATCTTAAAATTAAATGAAATATTTGATAGAATGGCTGCCATTTCATGGATATAATTAGCTAAGCTAGTTATAGTAACAAGTTTGGTGTAAAATAAACAATTTGGATTCTAATCAAATATTTGAAACTGTCAAGTGAAAAAATAAGACAAAAAAAACAACAACTAAGTCTAGATTCAGGTTCACCATCATCATAATGTAATATACAATAAAAAGGGGGGACTTTGAGGTTAAAGATTTAGTGTAGTTTGTTCTTCAAAAAGCTTGTTGAGTTGCAAACATCTAAATAACACTGCTGAGGGTACACCCAACTGCCATAAGAAAAGTGTAGGTTATCCATGACAACCGGAGAGCTGCAACTCCTGAGGAAATATCTGTGTTGGCAAGCCCTGTGAGAGAATTACATAAAGTAATCAACATCACTACATTGCCACTAATATAAATATATTTTCTAATTTGGAAGGCCTAACTAGATATACATTAAGTTTTAACTCAATTCAAATGCTTGACAAATGTATGTTCTCATTACAAATGTCACGTTTTGTAGCTTGGAGAGCTTAACAAGCACATACGATAATTGAATCAATCCAGAATATATATTTTTATTGAATAGATGACTAACAAGTATCCGTATAAGTTGATTAAATTAAATCAATGCTAATGTCTTTATTTTGTCCCTTTTCAATCTGTTTCCATGCCTCTTACTCCAAACGCCAAGACAGCTCATAGAAAATTTGGCATCTCATGAATTTCTAGTTGCTATCTTATGATGATACCCGGCCACTAATGCATGATCTCACTGGTAGTCATAGGAAATGATTGAAGCATGAATGCATGCAACTTGTCATCCCATTGTTTTTCTACTCTTTATCATGCCACTGCTAGTACAATAATGGCTAATTAACTGTAGCTCCCACTCCCCCTTTCCCATCATAATACGCATCACACATGTGTACGGGGAAGGGAGGAGTAAATTATTTTAAATTATTACACCTTATAAAAAATGGAAGAAAGAATATATATATGTACCTGAGTGTGCAGTCTTGTTGCTATCACTGATGTAGTAGGTCGCAGCATTAGCATTAAGAGTATTGGAATCTATATCTTTATCGTCAGAATGGCCAGGGTGCTGGGAACAAGAACATGTGCGAGTTTCATACTGGAACGTAGATTCACAGCCCAGTGTGGGATTAATGCAGACACGATATCTCATTCTGCGCCCGAACTTGCAATTTCCAATGTGACAGTTGCCATACCAGGCAGACCATGAAGACATTCCATTCTGCCCTTGACATGGTTGACTTCTGCATAACTCGTACTCTATGAACTGGCCTACACATGAACCAGATCTTTGGCAAGTCCTGGATCTCCATCTTCTCCCTGTGTTACCACATTGAGATGAACAAGCAGACCAAGTCCCCCAGCTGTTCCACGAGCTTGCACACTGTGGCTGTTGGCATTGCCTCGCCTCAGTACTGGATCCCGAGCAGCTTCCAAGTGTGCACGATCTACTTCTCGTTTGCCTGCCTTCTCCGCATGTGACCGAACATGCGGACCATTGCCCCCACACACTCCACACGCCCGGGCATTGAGAATTCTGGCACTGCCTCACGTCGACACTCGAGCCTTGGCAATTAGTGGTCTGGCAGGTGCGACTCCTTGTCTGCTGGCCCGTGCCACAAGAGACCGAGCATGCTGACCACGGCCTCCAAGAATTCCACACGCCAGGACATGGGGGCTGCTGGCATTCTCTCCTCTCGCTACTGGAGCCAGGACATTTACCATTGCTGCAAGTACGGCTTCTGGTTTGCTGGCCACTCCCACAGGAAACTGAGCAAGAGCCCCATGGCGACCATTTGGACCAGGTTGGACCTATAGAAAATAGAAATAGAGAATGTCTCTTGCAATACAAACACTGGAGAAAGAAGTCCCTAGGCTGGCTTTTGAGGTTCTAAATATAGATAGATGTGAATAGGCATTTTGTTTGGAGGGTCTGGTGTCACTGAAAACATTTTTGGGCTCTGTTGATGGTAACAGTCTCCAATATTGTGACCTTTTTGAACGCGTGTCCTTTCTAGCATTGAAGAAACATACCTAATTCTGATATCAAAGTGTATATATAAGAAGGGAATCCTAAGCATAAAGGCCTTTTTCCCCGAAAAGTATATGTCCTTTTGGCATGAACAGGAGCAGTTCCTTTATAATGCAGCATTATTAACATTTTTCTGCCTAAAATGATTTCTTAAACACTCAAAAATTTACCCTATGTTTCTTCTAAAATGTACTTATAGCTATTTCTTATTTATTGCTATGCAAAAATTGATGTAAACGAAAAATTATTGTTTACTAAATATTTCAGTGATAGTTGTATTGTCATAACTAATATAATCCTCTATGATAAAAAAAAATTTCTGCTGCAATTGAGGAAGATTGAATTAGAGTAATGTAGCTAATTGCACTCTATAGCATCTTGTCTTTCCACCATGAAATAGCTCTATCTCTGAACTAGCATCTACACATAATTAGTGCGCTCATTCTGTATTCCACTTACAGGTAAAGAAATGTTAGAAATATTTATCTATGCCTGATTATCACACATTTTCACAATTTCTGACATAAGAAAAATAAAAAGTTAAAGAAATCATTCTGTGTGTGCAAATACTAAAAAAAAACAACCTATAATTAATATAGCTACTACTAAAGATTTGCAGGATTACTACACTGGCTTTTATTTACTTTCATAATTTATGACTCAAGTTAAATATTATTCTGATCATTTCAATATACTTTATTTTATGTGGCCATGTCCTGAACAGCAACAAAAACTACATTGATGCTTACTCGGCTGATTGCAATACAATCTGTTTATGTGTTGTATGTCCAGTTGACTGGGATCATCTCTTTGTCCTAGGCTGCCAAGAGAGATTCGTCTATCTCGCGGTGTGATGGTAGGCCTTCTATTCCTGGAGAATGCGTAGGCTGAGTAGTGCATGATAGAAGAGAGGTCATAATTTATTCCATTAGTATTGGCCTCATCAGAGGGTATCCTTTCAAACTGATCATGTAACCCTGAAGAACACAGAAATTGGGGGGGAACTTTCTTTGAATGAATGAATGAATGAATGAACGATGAACAAGCGAACGAACGAATGAATGAACGAACAAATGAATGAATGAATGAACAAATGAATAATCGAAAAAACAACAACAACAACAAATGGATGTGATAAACAAAGAAACAAACTAATATACAATAAACAAATAAATGAGAATGAATGAAATGTCTCATCTAAAACCATATTTTGTTTTCATGCTGCTGGTAAGTGACACCTGAAGTTTTTAAAAATCTATTTCTGTAAACTTGTGTTTATCTTATTAATTATTAACCTTCAAAGCATAAGTAATAGCCAATGACAATTACTCAAACAACAGCCTAAGATAAAATAAATTAAACTGCATTTGTATTCCCAAAATGCACTATTTCTGAAAACACTTTACCATTTCTGATATTTTCAGAGTGGATTTGGATATACTGGTCTCTGTCGGGTCGGTTGTGCTCATGCCAGCGGCCAAGAGCATGAAGAAGCTCGTGAACTATAATTCCTTTATATTCGCAAGAATCTCCTATGGATAAACTCTGACGTCCATCAATCCGACCAACATAGGAATAGCATCTAGGCATCAATATAAATGCATAAATCATTAATTGCCCAATGAATTCCATGTGTTGTAATGTTGTATTTTTTTACCTTTTTCCCTATCTGTTTGTTACCCTTTTTTTGTTTAGTGTATAGCTGAAATAATTTAATGTTTTTAACTAAATTAAAACTGGTTCCTTAGCATTAAATCAAGGAAAGCTTACCCATCCCCTCTGATGATCCTTAAATAATCGTTTTGCTTAGTCCTTGGTACAAATTTGATGCAGGTTTGAGATTGTATAGCCAGCATTGATTCAGTTATTACTGCTAAGTGGTTATCTGCAAGATTATTAAACGAATAAATACATTTTTATAATACACTGCAATTCTACAAATAATTTTATATAATTCATAACTCACTCAGACGAGAAGATATCACATAAGGCACTACACCATTAGTCCATTTTAGTGCCAGGTCGGATATTACTGCTCTCTTGTGAATGGCTGTTCCCTTTTTAGCCATCTCCTGGTGATACTCATCTAAAATTAATTTCTGCCTTGGTACAAGAAGGATATCAGCTTCAAAGAATCCCATGGTATGAATAAAATCGTTAGGTAATCCTACATGGAAATATTTTCTTTAATTCATGCAACAGCAATTAAAGGAATAACAATTTAAATAAAATGTCAATGCAGTATTTTTGGATTTACTTACTTCCATTGATTTCTTCCTCATCTAATGGTTTGCTTTTAATTTCTCCATTTTTTCCAGATACTTCTAAAAGAAATGTCTTACTTTCACCATCAACTGGTTCCTTGGGTTTACCCCACGCTGTCTGCTTATGCAAAGCCAGAAATACAAGTAGAACACCAAATGTGACCCCCATTCTTGCTTGCAAACAGGTAATTTAATAGACTGAGAACAGCTGCCAGATAATTTGCTTTCTAGATGCCCCTGCAAAAGCTGAATCGACCGGACTTTTATAGTCTCTGACAGACCCAACTGGCAATGATTTGAGGTAGCAATTAGAGAAAATATTGCAAATTGGTGCCAAAGACATCAACATGTCCTTATAGAGGCTCACTTACTAAGTGTAGCGAACGCCCATAGAGGGTGGCAGACTTTTCTTTGACACCCTCCTGCCACTCTTAGACTACATCATTCCAAACAATTCATTAGCCTGGCTGAGCTAAAGAGTCTTACAACATGATTGTGACCTGCAGTTGCTAAGCCAAGTCTACAAGCTGCTGTCAGCAGCTCTCTTTCTCGACAAATCCATAACGAGTAAAAGCAAATATATTTTAATTAGAAGTTAAAAAAATAAATGCATGATAATGAAATTTGACATATGAATTTTAAATGATGGAAATTTGACAGCTGCTGCTGGCATGTAGAATATTCACAAATAGTTTCTATTTTATTTCTATTTTTGATTAGTCCCAGTATCTTTCTTTTCAACCTCAAAAACATCATCATCATAATCATCATCTTTATCTGCCATGGTTATATTCACAGGATTTGTGCTAATCACCAACTCATCATCGTTAAGCTCTTGCACTGGTGAAGGCAAAAAATTATGCTCCACATTTAAGTCGGAATCGGCATTAAGTTCAGAGTCAGACATTGTGAGTTTGCGTACTGAGGGGATCCTCCCCTTTCTCCTGTCTGTCAAGATCAGCTTCCCACTGGAGAGCTTGGCACTCATCCTCATGTAATCTGGGGAAAGTGGAGTCATTAAACTTTGTGTGGCTCTCGACTGAGGAACACTAGGTAGCATTGAGGAGTCACAGCAAGAATTAGCAGGCGCACGAGGACCTGGCACCAGTTTGGGCAAGTCTACTATGAATTCATCACCAATTGAAGACTCTTCACTAAAATCTAGGTCTGATAATGTCGGGGAAATGCGTCCTTTCCTATGTTTGAAAGCTGGTCGATACCCTGGTTTTTTAAGTGGATCCAAGCTAACATTTGGCTGAGCTACATGTTGAAGAGTAGGCACATTTTTTTTCAAATGTGGTATTACGATAGGCACATTCTTATTGCCCCTCTGTCTAGAATAAGGCAGCAAGTCCAATAAATTTTCCGTTTTAGAAGACATATAAGTGTCACTAAACAATATATCTTCATCGTTTTGACTTGTGGCCTTTATATTTCTGGTTGTTGCTTGCAGCCTCTGAAGTGTTTCCAATGGCTTTATAGAAAGTTGTCGAGAAAATGACTTTATATACTGAGGGCTTTGCCTTCTGGCCTCCTTGGTGACTCTGGAAGGAGACAGGTTACAAACTGATCTCTTCATTCGTGTTGAATCTTGAGGAGTTAGTCTGTAGGAAGAGTTGCGATGCACTCTGGCCGTCTGATGAACAGTGCCCTGCTGCACAGTGTGTTGTGGAGACTCAATTAAACTCATTGAACTTTCACTATAATAAAAAGAACACGAACATTTACAAGTGAACTTGCATCATAAAACATCATTTCATTCAGGATTTATCTACTCCCAATAATTGTACCATTACAACTGAAGATAGTGCTTCCATTTATGTTAAAGGTCACAAAATGTAGTACACACCTTCTTAGCTGATTAAGGATTTCCTTTAAAACCGGTTCTGGCAAATCCACATCATTCAAGCAGGACAAGCTACAAACAGTGCACATAAAATGATAAATGTCAAGGAAATGAGTTCCAAAGTTCACTGACCTTGCTGCGTCTGCTAATCCAAACTTTTGTAAAATGCCGACATGTTCCTAAATGTAAAAATGATGGTTAAATTTGGTCAGTTAATTAAGTTACTTCTAAAATAGTACAAATTTTCTTTTTGATAATTGATGGGAATTACCCCACCAAGCTTTTCTGCTACATGTATGTAACGTTTAAAAAAGGAGTAACATTTATTGAATTACTAAACTTGGTGACGTGTGCCAATTTTACTCATTAGACGTCTCACAAGAATATTCTGGGATGTATATCTCAGGATACTTTACCTTTAATCTTATAGCTTCTCTTGGTGGAGGCAGTGCATCAGTGAGGTCTGTTTTGGTCATGTTTATTAGGTCCCTTGTACCAAATTTCTTGACCTCATTGGAGCCAGTCGTTTCAGTAAATTCAACATCTGGTTGCTTCACAGATAAAGGATTGGTTTTAGATTCTCTTTGTGATCCTGGATTCCACATCAGTACTGGCACATAGCTGATTCCTAATCCTTCAATTTCATCATCGTCTTCCAAGAAGAACTGATTGTAATGTACTATTTTGGGTTTTTGCTCATGAGGCTTCTTTGTGGATTTTGTGGATTTTTTGGGTGGCTCTGGATCTGATGACCAATTGGATTTGAAGGGAGTTGTTGTACACTCCAGTGTATTCATTGTAAGAGTGGGAAGTCCGTCTTCCGTGTAAGATCCAGTTGATTCAATAGATTCTCTAGAATTAATATTTTTCCTCTTCTTTAGTATTTTCACATACTCGCTCGGTACTCTGTACAAAAATTCAGTGGACTTCCAGCACCCCGGGTGCTGACAGAGTGCACCACACCGACTTCGCCTTTCGGCGGCCATTGTTGTGTTGCGTATTCCAGCTTCGGCGTAGTAACTTAGCAACCAGCATCACGAATTCACACCTTTACGCTTTACACGTCATGAGTAGCGAAACTGACCGACACCAACAATGACCTTTACCCAATATCTACAGGTAGGGTAAGATTCAAAGGAGGGAGAGGAAAATGGCGTCATTGATAAAAGGCCTCCTTGGCGGTGGTGGCGCACCTGAAGATGAACCTTCTGGAGCTGATATTATAGGAAAACTAAAAAATAGGTTAGTGGTATATTATCAGGACATTTACTTCGTAATTAGTGTGCAATTGGTACTTCTTTTGTTATCTCTTTGTGACTCTCCCTTAGTTAGACCAATACAGTTTAGTGGTTATATATAATTCACAGATTGCTACACTAAGGTTGAGTCAGTTGAGGTTCTTAGGTTCAAATGTCCAAGACAATAACCTCAGTTGAGGCTTGCATTGTGATAGCTATCCCTTCAGTTTATGATTACGTCTACAAGCCTTTGTGGAATAATTGATCTTTGTTCCTATTATGCACTGGTTGATGTACCAATTCTACTCATTGTTTGTCGTAGTACAAAAGTATTAAGGTGTTGAATCTGGGTATTGTTGGTGTGGAGTATGGGATGTATAAGAGTGTATGCTCAATTTATTGTTGACCATTCCTTTCCATAGACACAATACAAGACAAATCTCTTAATAAGTTAGCTTGATAACTGCTATTCTAGAGTACGTTATGCTTGATGCAAATGAAACTGCAAAATTTATTTTTATCCACAAAACTATGAAACATTTCTCTCTCTTTTATTTATTTATTTATTTTTGTTGTTGTTGTTTGAGTAGCAGTGGTAAAAGTTGGTTAGCTCATACCAGACTAAACATGTCATACCTCTTCCATGTAACATCCTGGTAACACACGTGCCTTCAATCTTTTATCCTGCTCCATCACAGATGAGTGGAAGTGGTTGCATACGATATCAACTTGCAGTTGTTGGCATATTAAATAGTGTCACTATTTCAACCTAATCCCCAAGTTGTTTTGTTTTGTTTTTTAACTCGCTCATTATATGAAGTTAGAATTTATTATGAATGTGATCCAAATAAGGTATGCATAATCTTTGATGATTCTGCTGAGGTTAGCTCCTATTCTTAGTTCAAACTAGTTTTCCTCAGGTACATGTAGGGTTTACTTTATGGCTTCTTGAACAAATGGAGGAAGAAGAAAATTGTTGGACTTGGGGGGAGGGAGGGAGGGAATTGATGACTTGGGGGGAGGGAGGGAGGGAATTGATATGATGACTTGATAATAATCTTGATAGTAATCTTGACCTTGCTCCAATTTGTAGTGTGGTTATGTTAATATGTAACTGTTGTGTTAGCTCATCTTAAACATTATTTATTATTATTATTATTATTTATCAGTTATTTTTTCCTTCCAATGTGTCAATATGTGTGGTGTATCACATGTTTCTTCAGGGTTGTCACATCCACAATGCTAGAGGACAGGAGAGATGCTGTGCGAGCAATTAAAGCTCTAGCCAAGAAATACAAGGCAGAAGTGGGTGAGCTCTGCCTGCAAGGCATGCTGGATGTCATGCAGAAGGACAGATCAGATCCCGAGATTGTGGGCTATGCGCTGGAGACCCTCTGGTACATCATGGAAATAGAGAGACTGGGAGAAGAGGAAGACAAAGATAAAAGAGCTGAAGTTGGCTTCAGCAAGGTGGTGGTGAGCAACCCCGGTAACATATCCTTTTTGCTGGAACTTCTGGAAGAGTTTGACTTCAAGGTACGCCGACCGGCAACCATTGTGCTCTGGATTTTGCTGCAAAACTGCCGGAAGGAGACGCAGGAGGCAATACTGGTGAGCCCCATGGGAATATCTAGGCTGATGGATCTGCTCATTGATGGCCGCGAGGTTGTGCGCAATGACGCCATCTTGGTGTTGTATGAGCTGACATGCGCCAACAAGCAGATCCAGAAGATTGTCGCCTTCGAAAATGCCTTCGATCGTCTTTTGGCCATCATCAAAGTGGAAGGGTATAGCGAAGGAGGAATAGTAGCGCTTGACTGCATCAGTGTCCTGCAGAACCTTCTATTTGACAACAATTCTAACCAGTCCTTCTTCAGAGAGGCCAATTTGATCCCATGTTTGCTCCCATTCTTTGACTTTGGGTCTCCTCCGTCCAATGGCATGTCTGCCTGGAGCCAGCCAGAGAAGACTCAGTGCGTTCTGCAGATGTTGAGGCTGGTCCGTTCCCTCGTTTCTCCAAGAAACCCTGTGCAGTCCACATCAACATGCCAGAAGCAGATTCTGCAATGTGGCTTGCTTCAGTTGCTGTGCGCCTTCATGTTTGGGGGAGGGGTCCCTTCGGAGATTTTGAGCGAGACAATCAACACAGTAGCAGAAGTCATTAGAGGCTGTAGTTCTAACCAGCAATATTTGGAATCGGTTTCGACGCCGTCTGATCCTCCTCGGTCAGCAATTCTGGCTATTTTGATGTCCATGGTTACTGAAAAGCAGGCACTTCAGCTACGTCTAGCTGCTCTCTATTGCTTCCAGTGCTATGTGTACAAAAATGAGAGGAGCCAGCATTACATTATTGACACCCTCCTGCCTTCGTCCACCACTCAGCAGACTGCCATATCCCCAGGGCAAATCCTGATCGCTGGGCTCTTTGGGCCTGACCCTCTATCCAACTGGTGTACCAGCATCGCTATCTCCAATGCTCTCAACGACAATCTCAAACCGCAGCTCCTTCGTGTGCAGCTTTCAATGCAGGGCGGGGCTCAGGTGACGCTGCTGCAGCAGATCACCATGTTTCTCGCACAGCACTCGGACCTGAGGGTCCAGACGAGGGTGGGGCTGCTTGTCCTGCTGTGCACCTGGCTGGCCAACTGTGGCCTGTGCGTGACCCAGTTCCTAAACGACAACAACAACATCCCTTTCCTGATCGGTCAGCTCCAGCAGAACTACTCTGACGAGGCTGGGCAGATGTCCCGGTGCCTTTGTGCTGCTTTGCTGGGGATCACGCTAGCGTACAACACCGGGACGAGTACAGAGTACAATTCCAGCACGCTTCGCCAAGTGATCGAGCACAGGATCGGCAAAGAGACCTTCATGGAGTGCATCAGTCACATCTCAAGCTCAGAGTTCTTCACTCGTGCGGCAAAGTACCCCCACAATCGCGCGACTTCCCTGGGAGAAATATGCTTCGATCACTACTTTACCACTTTCTTCAAGCAAGTGTCCGAAGTAATTGTGAAAGCCTTCGATGACGATTTCTTGACTCCTGTCAGCCAGAACAATTCTTCAAGCCAGTCTAATACTATTGTAGCAAGCACAGTGGAAGATCACGACTCTATCATCAATCAGTACAAGGAACTGATAAGAGAACAAGACATCGAGCTGACCAATTGGAGAGAAAAGTATAAGAATCTTGAGAAAGTGAGATCCCAGGATGCCCACCTCCTCCACCAGCAAGCGACTGAGCTCAAGACTCTGGGAGAGCAGGTTGCCATGTACGCGGCCTTCCATAAGCCTGGTGAAGAGGAAGTGAGCGATGGATCCACCAGCGGAGAGGTGCTGCAGCTCCAGAACACCATCACTTCCATGCAACGCATCCAAGACTCCCAGCGTCACGAGCTAGCCAGCAAGGAAGTGGAGATGGAAAAGCTGCAGCAGCAGGTGGTATCCCTCAGGGATGAAAGGCGGCAGCTGAGCGAGATGACCAAGTCCTTCTCGGAAAATAAGGAACTGCTGTCAAAGATGAAGGAGGAGTTGGATAAAGTCAAGGCCATGAATGAAGCACTTCTCACCGACAGGAAGTCCATGGATGAAGAAATGACTACGATGGAGGAGAACTTGCATAAGTTAAAAGTTTCTCAGTCTAACTCAACAGGTGGTGGCTTGTCACAGGAGCAGAGCGATGGCGATTTAGTGAACAAAGCAGAAGTGGAAAAGCTGAGGCAAGAGGTCAGAAAGCTCCAGCACGAACTGAGTGAGCAAAAGAAGAAAGATGAAGTTGCAACCACGGAGCACGATGACCTTCTGATGACCCTGACTGAAATGAATACCAAAGTGAATACATACAAATCCTTGCTGGCTGAACACAATATACCAGTACCGGAGAGCGATGATGATGATGATGAAGATGAGGACGACAGTGATGTGGACTGATGTTCACCTACGTACTAAATCAATAGGGGGTGCAATATTACATATTTTATACAGCCAATTATTATACTAGTTCTATTTTCAATTCTTTCAAAGATGTTTGACATTGAAAAGTGCTTTATCCCTTGTAAAGACAATTAAGTTATGAAGTCCTGTTCCAAGTAAAACTTTGGCACTGTTTCAGATATGAAGTAGTTTTCCACGACACTGTCTAAAAGCCATTTTTAAGCAAACACTAATGCAGCCTATTAACACCACCTGATCCTTGAATTGTTTCATCCTAAATTAGTGATGTGTTAATGTTTCCCCTCCCTTATTAGAAAACCTAATATTCCAGGACGAGTCTAGCAAAATTGGCAATGCCTTGCCCTCCCACAAAATGCCATTCCAATCACTAACACGATGAAAAGCTTTCTTACAAGTATAGAAAACTTGGCTATGACTATCACCCTGAACTACACAATGATTTTTACCTTTTGACATTTGTATGGACGAAAGATATTTCATTAACTAACTCATAACTGTACCAATAATATGAAATGGGAAAGAAGAACAGGAGATGCCCAATATTAAAAAAGGAAGTAATAAGATAATAAATGTATGTAAATGAGATGAAGTGATTATAAATAGATACCGATTGTAGTTTTGCTGACAGATGAGATGGTGTGATGGTTACTGGATGAGGGTGGGAAAAGTAAAAGATAGAAATCTCCCAATCCTTTCTGCTGTGACCTGAATCAAGTGATGAGGTATCCAATCATAGCATGATAAGAGACCTCTCTGCCTGGAAGTGAAGCACAAGTACATAGACCGTTAAAGAAGTGCATGGATTGGGGGGGGGGGGGGGGGGGGGGGGGAATGCTTAGTTAATTAGTCTGGACATTACCGTAAGGGTAACCCAGACTTGCTCTAACAGTGGGTATCCCACAGATTTATTCCTCCCAAACACACACTCAATTTCAATCATCATTAAGCAAGCAGGAAACTCACTAGATGGACAACTTAAAATTAAGAGGCCTAACAATAGGTCCCCACTAAGCCATGTATTTACCTCTTCTCTGTCTTTCTCCTGGATAGCTCTGACGGCTTCCTTGATAGCTACCACCCACTCCATGGACTCCTTCAGAGAACTTCCAGTGAACTTAGTACTGTTGCCTGTAACAACCAAGCATAAAGAACTGTCAAGCTCCACAAGTGCAACAGTCAATACTAACTAATGGTCTTGATGCCTATTACCCTCTTTTCAACTCCACTTACTCTGTAATCGTTTAGTCCCAAGCAATAATATAATACACTTGTGTGTCATAACGGATGTGTGCATTCAGGAGCAATTCATTAGCTGGGTCAGGTTGGTAAAGCATCGTCACAAATGGATTGGGTAAGGCATCATCACATCCAGTAAACGGCAACTAACTATTATAGCTAAAAGCTGGGGAATACGGCGAGGAAAGGACGATGAAAGTTTTGAAAGGCAAGGCAATAGTGTTATAAATCTACTTAAGTCTACAATCATGGATAGGAGGAGAGAGAGAGAGAGACAGACAAGCAGGAGATAGAGAGAGCAGGAAAGGGAAACTGATGTAACTAAATTAGTAATAGGAATGAATAAAAACTAATATGAAAAAGTTAGTACATCAAGCACTACTGTGTGGCAGGGACTTGTTATAATAAATAAGTAAAATGGGTTGCAATATTTCATGGCAGAGAACTCGATGCATGCTGACAAACTGAGTAGGAAAAAAGTGGGGAAAGTCTTGCCAAAGTGATAAGTTGGGTCTGCCTACAGTAGGTATGTGATGAAGAGATCCCCATCAGTTAGCACACAACTCACCATCATCATCTATGATGAGGAACTGCTTCTCGCTAAGGTTTTCACGAGGATCTCGATGCTTCAACTGACAGGAACGGAGTTCCACTGTTGTCACGTGTTTACTCTAACAAAACATTGGTGGAGATAAAAAGATGATCAATTATCCCATCATGGACACCTGATTGATCATTAACATCCTCCATACAAGTATTACAAGAATTAACAACAATTATAACAACAAACTTGCTTACCAATTTTTTACCCTTCAAAACGGTGAACACAATTCTGTCCGAATGAAGTTCAAAGAAGCATTTAGATTTATGCTTGAAATGCTGGAAACCAAAAACAAACAAACACAGCAACAACAGAATAAACAAATTATAAAAATGGTATTAATAAAATAAGAGAACTCTCAGACTAAAACAGGTGTGAGAAATAGTTTTCCCTCTTACCAATACTGTCATTCCGCGATGACGTATGTCTTTCTTTCTAAGAATGCCATTCTTAATGAGATCCCCACGATGATCATCATCCACAGACATCTTCAACAGTTCTCCTGTTATGTCTTCCAAACTACTACCTTCACTGGAGCCTGCAGAGATAGAAATTAATAAAATCGCATAAAAAATCTACGAGCATTATAGTTAGATTGATCCCCAAGATAGACAGCAATGCCAATACATATCTATGCTATGTTGTATTTATTAACCCTCAGCGCGCATGCGCCCAGAGGGTTACAGTAGTCATCCTGTCTGTGTGTCATTCATTCAGTCAACAACGGATCTCGAAGACGAGGGCCTTCCAGGCTCTGAAACGATGTAGAGATAGAGAAATTTGCCAAGTAAGTCCCTTTAATGTGCTAGAATTTTTTGTTTCGACTTAGTTTTCAAGAAAAAGCTAGTCGATTTTAGCCGTTCGTACAATCGTTGTGCTAGTGCGCTACCAGTAACGCCCCTTTACCGCACGTTATAATCACGTGAGCTGAAAATTGCAGCTAGAGAGTGGCCGGTTGGCTTGTAGTACTACTGCAGTTGCAATTATCGCGCTTCACGCGTGTAAGGGGGCTCTAGAGTCTAGTTATATACTGCGGAGCTGATCTATGTTAACCTAGAGGTGTTCCCTTCGCTCTGTTGTTTGCTTCTTTCTTTGTATCGCCGTAAGTAGTAACTGTCTGTGTGTAAATGCTAAAGGTTTGAAATAATTTTTAACAGACGTTCGCTTCTACTGCTGATCTCTGGTGGACATACGCTGAGGGTTCGCACCTCCTGGTGCTTCATTTATTTATTTATTATTATTACTTTTTTTTTTTTTTTACCTTAAGCAGGTATTGCAAATATTGAATTGGATTGCACACAAACAACTTGCGGCTATTTGGTGAGTTGTACATTTCCAAGAATTAAGTCAACAAAGTCACCCAATCATGTTTGCCCACATTCATTAGTGCCACTGCTACTGCCAATAGCTATACTCTGACCACCAATGAGATAACTTAGTGTGAACAGCTTTATAAAGCAGTTCTCTCCTTTACAGTTGAAAGTGTTGCCATACTTTCTTTTTTTACCACTTTTGTAAAATGAACTGAAGAAAACTGAAATCCCCTCCCCCCAAATCCCCCGCACACACACACACACACACAAGAATCAAATTTACATCAGCAAACCTTCCACAATTCTACATTAGCTTTATATAGGTAAGATCATGCCAATGGTTGTATTGGTGCTACTCTATAGGACACGCACCATTTAGCTATCAGTCCATCAGTCAATTGAGGAACATATTCTAGCAGTCCATCACTACAAACCTGGTAGCTACAGCAGCACCTGGTCACAAATCATGCCACGCCCTCCACCATGACATCACCAAAATAAAAGCACCACTGGTTTCATCATTGTCATGGTGAACCCATACATGGTAATAATAAGTGAGGTCACACGCTTTTGTTTCCCAAGGATAGTACCTGGTGAGTTTGCAAGCCATGAATCTCTCTTGTGCCTAAAAATAGCATCAAATTGCTATAAAAAGATTTCTCTGGGTTTCCTATGAATACCATTATGCGACCATCTGGTTTTCTAAACAAAGAGGCACCTTTATAAACATCCACCATTCTGTTTCTTGTTGGTATTAGGGGTGACAAGTTTAGTTTCTTTCCACCCAACAAACTGATATAGGACCCATCTTTAACATAAAAAAAAAAAAAAAAGAAAAGGAAAAAAAAAGCCTGTATACACATCAGCAACTTCCTATAGTTACCTATAGAATTGGTGGGCGTCACTGGGTAGTGCTTGCTAAGGAGGCTGTCATCAATTAGATTCGTCATAATGGCCATAGGCTCAGGAGAGTAACATCTGCAACATTAACAAACACAAATTAACACGTGAAGTATTTATTACACTATGTTTAGTGTTTACATTCCTGGAAGAAAACTTATACAGCCAGCTTTAACAACTTGACTTGAACAAGATAAGGACCAAATGCAGAAAGATGATGTGCAATAAACTTACTTCAGATTATCAGGTGGAGACGCCTTGGTTACGCCACCGAACTTGGGAAAGATGCTGTACAGAGAGAGGAGAGTACAACAATAACAACAACAAAAAGGATCAATGCACATAATAGAAAACTTCAAAATACGCTATACGAGTCTTAATTAAAAATTATCAAAGTTTTCGGCCAGTGGACCTTCATCAGCGATTACAATTTTAAAATAGTGACTAGTTCAATTAATTATTCTATTTTATTACTAAAGATGTAATAATGAATTATAATACGATATTATTCAATTCACAAGTTTACATGGATTACGAAATAAGAAATGTGTACCAGATAAAAATAGATCTGTCTATTTATAAACTACAATAATGTCAAATTGCACAAGTACACATTATACAACTAGCACTGTAAGACAACAACACACTCCAACTGATTGATACTAGTTAGGCTACTGTTGTAATGCATTGAGCAGTCAGCACCTTCAATAGAATTCCTTAAAACTCATTTGTTGTGCTATAATAGCTAGCCCACCAACACTATGCTCCGGGATGACATCACCAGTATTTGCCACAGTAAAAACTGCAAGCTTTCTGATTGATATATAAAGTTTGTATATTTTTTAGTTTAGCATACAAATGTCTTTTGAAATATCACCCTCACAAAATTATTGGCAATAACACTAAATTTAATCTATTCTAAATGATCTTTAAAAAGTATTATTTCTCACTTACATTACTGAATTGGTTGTAAGAAATTCACTAAATTTCTATTAGTAAATATGAACTTACTTTGCTCCAACGCTCTGTGACTTTTTATGACCTCTCATTCTAGCTGCCAAGAGAGGAGAAGGAGGGGGACCATAGGAGTGCTTCTGGGGGGGAAGAGGTTGTATGGAGGAATGAGAGGATGTGGAAGATGAGGGGGAAGAGGAAGAGGAAACTGACGAAGAATGGAGGGGAAGTAATTGAAGTGGGAAAGGTTGACTACTACCACTCGTACTGGTGGAAGATGGGTTGCTTAAAGAGGAGGAGTTTGTGCCTGAGATGGGCATGGCACCAGACTCTAACTTGACTTCACTCTTCCTGTTGTTGCTACCATCCGATACCCAGTCAAGTGATGAACGTTGTTTAAAAAAAAGAGGGATAGGAGAAGAAGACGGTGAACCTGCAGAGATGGCAACCTTCTTGGCATCCACGACAGAATTGGTGAACTTTTCCTCTTTAGGATTACCCGAGCCCAAATTGAGTGGTACAGAGTGCTTGCTTTTGAACCAGTGCTGCTGGCTGACTGCTGAGTTCCCTTTCTGCTTAGAAGGTGTAGCCACATGAATGCTTCCCTTGGAGTTGGTGTTCAGACTGCGTCTGGTGTAGCTGTTCCTCTGGCTGATTTCAAACGGACTCTCCTTGTCTTCAAACTTTACATCTTCACCTTCTTCAGCATTTAGTCCTTCTTCGCAACTTCTAGATCCCCGCAGCGTTCTCTCCATAGGGGGTCGAGAAGCATACTTAGAGGTCACAGGAGAGCAGATGGCACCAGGTATGGTTGAAATATTGGGAGTGACTGGAGTCTGGGGTTCCAATTTTAAAGACAATCTGAGTGAAATAAATGACGATGACAGCAACAATGAACACATTATACAAAATGCTTCCTTATCCAGGAAAAAAAAAAGAAAAAAAAAAGAAAAAAAAAGAGGGAAGTGTGTGCTTAAAAAAAGTGAGAGGGGAGCAGAAAGTTTTTGTTATTTTTTCAACAGATGAAGATAACATTTGCCCTGCCTTCCTTACTTATAATTGTCATCTTCATAAAACTTTTGCAGCTCTTCTATATATCGAGCTCTTGTGAGGTACTTTTGCACGTGAGCTTCTTCCTGATGTCCATCTACACACAATATAAAAAAGTAAAGTCATTCTCAGCTGAAATAATTATAATAATAGCAAATTTTTTCTTTCTAACAGCCAATATTATGTTAGTTAAAACTTGACCCGACGTTTCGACTTTTTGCCGAAGTCTCTTTAAGGGTCAACTGAGGTCAAACTCTCCGTGGTGATATAATAAACAATGTAAACAGCAAGATGACTGGACGTACCCTAACTGTTTATTACATCATGAAAAGTGATTTGCACACTGGGTTAAGTTTTAATTAACATAATATTGGCTGTTAGAGAACAAGAAAATTAGCTATTAGTGTGCTATACTGTAAGCAAACTACATACGTACCATATGCTGAATTCTGAAAGTAACAGACAACATTAATGATGCCTTCCACCCTAGAAGACTTGTTTGGGACACTCTGTAAGAAGCACAAGTCAGTCAGATATAAACCTGTAGGAAACAACAACAACAACAACAACAACATAACATTAATGAGTTAAGTGGGCTATAAAATACTACTTGTGTATTAACCACCCACAAACCCATGCCAATAACAGAATCATAGTGTCAGGTAAGGCATTGCTGCTGAATCACTTTAGTAAAGAAAAGGAGTATTCCTTCAAAGTCCACCAGAAGTGAATAATTCAGCTAGTATACTTATATATGATGCAGACTCTCCATGGCTATTGTAGCCTACATGCAAACTTTAAACTAGGTGAGAAGATCCATAGTAGCATGTATAATTCTCTTATTTCATGCGTCAACAGAAATATCACAGTTGTGCACTGAGAAAAAACAAAACACCAGGGACATTTTCTGTAATGGCGAACACACCACAACTAAAGAGTGAAATGGGAATAATAAATAGTAACCAATGACAACAGGAAGCTAGTAGAATAGAAATAAGGAAGGAATGAGCACCGTATAAGGAAGACTAGTAGCTTCAGTAAAAGGAGATGTGTATGCATGCATGTGTGTGCTAGAGGGTGCAAGAACTCACTGAGGTCAGGGATACAAGGAAGCCGGTGAGCATTCATCAAGTCCCTCAATATCGTCCTGCATATGACATAAACACACAGACACACACACACAACAAGAGATAGTTCATACTATGTATAAGCCTTCAAATAAAACAGACAAATTTGGCCATTTTCTTGTACATAGCCAATCTACAAAACTATGGAATTCTAGATCAGTCTCACAATCACTGTTTACCAGTTGTGATCACTTGACAGTATTTCTTCCAGTTTTTCAAAGGCGGATTTGTCCTTCTTTGGCACGTGCCTCCAAGTGTTGGTCAGCCTATAGATGGGGTTGCTCTGTAGGGCACTGACGACTGCTTTTAAACCATGAAAATTGTTCAACTCGTGTAATTTCTAGAAAAAATTCAAAATGATGAAATAGTGAAGAAGGGAGTAACAACATGATGGTCTCAGGAATAGAATTTAGCTCACTTTCCTGTATTCTCATTATAGAACACAAGCTGTAATTTCCCTCAACTTAAAAAATAAGTCACAACCCACTGCTATTACAAAATAATCCCTGAAAGTTAAAAATAAAAAAAAATAAAAAGTTAAACTAAGTGGGATTCAGTTCTGCTGGAAGTGGCATCATCTACTCTATAGTACATAGCTACAACATTAGTTAGGTCAGAGTACAATGCTGACACTCCTCAGCCTCTTGAGAAGCACAATGCCAACACAGCCCCACCCACTTCAGAACTCCAACAACAGCCAATCAAGAGCTGGAATACCTACCTTGTGTCATGCATGTGTATGACATGCTAACACAACACTTCACCTTGGCTATCTTGATGAACTGAGATATAATCTCTGCTCTGACTTTCTCATTTTCTTCATTCAGAATCTCTCTCACCACCAGAAATGCCGTCTGTGTAAGGGAAAAAAATGATAAAAATATAAAATGTATCAGCTAACAAAACCTTCCCTTCTTCTAATGCAAGAGAGTCTGTACTGTACTTACATGGTTAAACTGTTGGGTAAAAGCCACAATGTTTGGAGCCAGTTCACGTTTTTCCTTCTTGTTCCAATTACAGCCCTTCAGTTCCTGTAGTAAGAAGATACAGAAGACCTGACACCAAAAAACTCACCAGATTCAAATAAAAGGTGCTAGTGATAATTATGACAAAGAGATAGAGAGAAAACTTTGCAGCTAAATATTAATCAAGTTTTAGATAGATAAAAGAAAAGTAAGATGTAAGACTGAAATTATTTAGGTTTGACAAGCCACTCACATAGAAGCAATGCTATTAGTGGCAAAGCTGTGCTATCAGAAACTATCAACATTTTATTCAAAACAATCGTTCCTTAATTGCTACATGATTGCTCTACTATGCTAGTCAATGTGCTCAATTAATGTACCATTCCACAAATAGTTTGGACAATTAAGCTCTTCTTACCTGAGGAGTTATGCTTTTGAACACCTTCAAATTTAGTAAAGTAATCTGAGCCTGCAAACAGGGTGGGAGAAAGAGAAAGAGAGTGGACGTGGAAAGGAAGAGGAGGATAATGTATATTATAATGTAAGAACCCACACATAATAGCACTTATAGCAACACCTAACTTGAATGATGAACCATTGGCAAGTTTTTATGATGGGTCATTGGTAAGGCTTTCATTATGGTTCAATGGTAAGGTTTAAACGCTACGGTTTATGTGATGGGCCACTGCTAAGGTCTATAAGATGGCAAGTTTTTATGATGGGTCATTGGTAAGGCTTTCATTATGGTTCAATGGTAAGGTTTAAACGCTACGGTTTATGTGATGGGCCACTGCTAAGGTCTATAAGATGGGCCATTAGTAAGGAACTCCTGATTGAGTAAGTCTAAGGACAATACTTTAAAACGATTTTTCACTTTAAACTAGGACTCCGTACTCTTCGATCGCATACCACAAGTAACTTGATAAAAACAGAGGCTCCACGTTGCTGAATGCAAGAGGAATGTAGCCTAAATACCAACTGAAAAGTAGTCAATTACTTCTATTTCTAAACCACCAGTTCCAACAATACCAATCAATACCATATATGTAATGTATACAGTATATACTACATACAACCACACAAACACTAGATCTCATCCATGCCATCCTAATCTCCAGTCTCTCCCACCACCAACTATCAAGACTGTTTGGCTGGGGAATGAAAGATAGAGATTATCATTATTGCCAAACATTCGCATTCCTGCTATTAAATACAAGCCACTCGTTCATCTTGATGTATCATCTTTACAGAGTGACAAATACGTAGTAGGAACTCAGTGACACGAACTAGGAACTTTCCTTTAGGAAAAAGAGTGAAGAAAGTGGAGGTCAAAAGAGTAACGGTACATGAAGAACATATCATCTAATCTGGTAATCTTTGAAACGCTAGTGTGTGTACATAACCGTTTCAAACAAGAGCACACGCTACTGCTGTGTACTCAATTACCAAACTTTAACCGTCTAAAACACACACGCAGCCACATCACGGGCGGGCAGCCTCAGTCAATGTGCGAACACACAAATTAACAAGTGTACCAACCATTCTCACATCTTCACACCTCAGCCAGCATTGTTAACCTGATTAGACCCACTGCTCACTGAGTAATGGCATAACCAATACCAATGGACTTTTCAGCGGCTTCATAGCCTTTTACATCTCACGTGCACATAGCCCAAGAGAGAACTAACAACGCGGCACACACAAATATACACCTGTACACACACCACACAATACACATTTAAAAAATACATTGTCAACAAAGCATACTAGCTACCCATATTTCCTTTAAAAGAAACACTACCGCTGCTTCAAAAGCACCACTTCACAGTCCCGCTACCCTTAACTTCCTAGGTTGTGGCTCTTACAGCTATCTGTTCAGGAGGCACTCGTCTGAGGTCAAATACAGTCTTATCAAAACTCTGTGTGCGTGATAGACCTCTCCTCCCAAAATCTGTTGAGTCTTCTTCATCGTAACTCATCACAGCAGAGCAATAGCTGATCTAAAGAAGAAAATGGAAGTGGGAGGGGGAGAGGGAGGGAGGGAGGGGGAATTTATTAAAATAAAAAACAACAACAAAGAATTGGAGTATAATCTCTCTCTACATTGATTATATTTCCAGACATTTTCTTTAAAAGCAATATCATATTCAGGAGCCATTTGAGAAATGCTACCCACTTACTGGAAATTCAGGAGACACCGGATTGCTGTTAGCTATAACCTCAATATCCTCAGACTCCTGGGAAAATGTTCCGCTAGTTGGGGAGGGGCTGCTCAGTAGGGCATCTGTGTTCTCCAAAGTGCTGATGGAGGCACCACTGGGGGAGGGGCTGGTCAGCGAGGAGAGGCTAAACTTGCGTCCAGAGGTGCGACAGTGAGAGTGCGGAGAGGATTGGTGCTGGTGAGCTGAGGCGTGAAGCTGAGAGGCTGACCGATAAGGCTGGATCCTGACGAACTGGGTGGAAGTCATGATGGTTCATAAGGTCCTGCTCACGTGACACAGAGGAAGAAAATGTGCCACAGGAGAGCGTGTGCAAGTAAAATAATATTACAAGTCAGACATCATAATTAGCAAAAATCACTTTAGACACCAGAATCACTGCAAAGCATTTAATCAATAATACACATAATATTTACAAATACATTAAACTCAAATCCTGATCCCCCCCCCCCCCCCCCCCCCCAATCCCCACACACACCCACAAAAAACTTGACTGATTATTCCAATAATAAGATTTGACAAGATATACTGTATATGATAAGTACAATCCATTCCATCTAAATCCTACTTAGTCCCATGGTTATTCACCATTTTTTAAATTCTACTGTCATTGATAGCAATAAAGGTCACTTTTGTCTTAAACTTCACTCTGCTAATTAGCCAACCAACTGGAGCTATACAAGTGACACAAGTTCAGAGAAATGTTACAACAATTCTGCTCAAATCTGCAAAAACAACAACTTCCTATGTCGCTAGCTTTAATTACAGGTAACGAATGAAGCGTGAAACCTTAAGGTGAGAGCTAGTTCTATAAAGAACCTTGTAAGACTGCAAGAAGTAAGTCAAAGGTTTCCACAATAATGTTCCATATGCCAGCGGTTTCTCTAACCTATTGTGATAAGGTTTTCACAGAGAATTCCTACATAATGCAAACTGAACTGCAATAGCAGTGTGTAATATGGAAAAATAATAATCATACTGGAGTTCAAATACACCATTCGCAACACGAACGATCAATATAACTAGTGATGTGCTTGAGCACAAATGGCGAGCGAGCCTAAAACTACACTAGTGTTCAATGATTGATTTTTACTTCTAACACTCAAGCTACTAAGGATTCCGTTTAGTGAAGTTTATGAAGTTTTTCTTTTCAGTTTGATTTTTCAACATCTCCATGCTTAGATTAAAGTATGAAGAACACCAAAAACTCTAGCAATAGCTAGCACAGTTCTACTGCGACAATTAAAAAGAGAACTAACTTTTAAATATTTTTTTCACACGCGAACAGCAGGATTTTCCGCGCGTTGTTTTATATTCTAGAAACACTTTACCTAATTACGTCCTTAGAAGCGCGGGCTAAAACAGAAGTCTCACGTACATAAACAGATAAATAAATAAATATAGCGAAATCTCGATTGCGTTAACCCGAGTGTCTCGCTCGCTTCGCTCGCTCGCCAATTATATATAATTATATTATATATATATATATATATATGTATATATTGGGAAAGCTAGTCAAAAAATCAATGTTTATAAACACTTTCTTAAGATCTAGGGATGACTTACAAGTGCATCTCAGTGTCAACCTTTAATACTGGTTTTACTATGTAAGTGATAATTTCGGGTTTTCCCTGGTAATACCCCAAATTGCGAACATCAAGACACGGGCAACACCCACCAGGTCCTTTGTGTTCACAACACATTGAGTTTTGTTTATGCCGTGCTCCAGTGCTACAAACTGTTTAGGGCTCGCCAGCATTTGGGAACTCCGGTTCCAGATTTAAATTTGAAATCACTGCAATTGAAATTGACCGCAAACTGCATGATACCATGACAACGAAAGCAGTAGACTCGTGTCACTTGACCAATCCCGACTTCTTGTAAGTCGATATCCATTGATTAGAATCTCAAGGTCAAGTTCAAGAGTGAGAGCAGTGTCAGGGTGAAAACAATAGCTACGGCATCATCAATGTACATAAAAATACATTCTCGTATGAATGCACTTGAGAAAAAGTAAAATGTGCTTGGACACTTCAACAACAAAAAAAAAAAGTAGTAATTTTTCACATTGCACATGCTCAGTCCTCAGTATGTCATCTCTGACACACAGAGTGAATTGCTTGTTTATAGTGACATGGTTACCTCGGTACTTCTACACAATGTCTTCAATGATGCTGGAAGTTAAGGACTCATATTCACTTGTCGTGTAGAGCTGGTGAGAGAATGACTGGTGGGCGGAGGAATCTGGTGCAAGATTTCAGAGCTCAACCCAAGTATTTAATTTACCATCCCACTCTTCCACAGGTTCAAAACAAATTAATTAAACCTGAGCTTCATATTCCAGATGATCTATCAAACATGTCGGTAGAGAAACCTGAGAAGTTTCACACAAAGGAGCACTGAAGAGGCATCTAATTACAAATGCCGAATTCATCGGAGATTGTTCTCATCCAACACTCTTGAATACAAGGGCTTGAGTGAGTGTATATAAACACCACCAATATAGACACCTCAGCTGACAGAATTTCACTTCCAACGGCTTCAATTAACGTAACACTATACAAGGAGAGGTCATGGATTAAGTGTAGGGTGCTCTGTAATTACATCAGCCAATAGAAATTCGCATTTATATGAATGAACATGATCTGGACAAGTACACAACGAGCTTGCCATCTCACTCTTTTAACTAACTTTGACACTGCAAAGAGGAATCTAGCACTCCCGCCATCACCGCTTCAATAAAATGCTGAGAATGGAAGCCGAGAAAGAAAGCATATGGATACATTTGCACAAGGCCATGTGGAAAATTCTCTTTCAAATTCCTAAATGCTTAGGTACCTGCAACTAAAATTTGACTTCCTGCAATTTTTAAATGCATGAAATAATTTTAATCTTCAGCCTAAGAAATTGGTCATTATTTTAGCAGTAGTAGCAGAGAATTATAGAAAACGTCCTAATGCAATAGTAAAAAGGTGTTTATAGGTAACAGACCACAATAGCTATATTTGCCGGTTCAATCCTCTTATACTTTTATGTTAGATGTAATGGGGTTCCCACCATCTCTCTTACCTTTGCTATGGTAATATGCCATATGGCATTGATAAAAGAAGCCAATATTTACAGCACACTTTAGATCTAGCCACTCCGATAGAGGCTTTCTGCACATTTTTAATTAGAACAGCAACCACTGGGTAATCCTAAAAGTGTCTCCTAAAAACACAACTGTTAAGTGAGGTAAGACAAACGGAAAACCCTGGATACCTGCTAGGTGTTTGCATTATCAGAATGGTAAGAACTTCACAACTGTACTACTTTCATTGCAAAATGCTCCATCAGCAAATTTCATCATTATTATTGGATATTTGATAATTACAGCAGAATAATCGAAGCACACCATTCCACCTTCTATCGGTGGCATATTGCTAATAATAACTTCTTTGGCATATCAATACGCCGATATGTAGCTCAAGTGCAATAGACGTAAACAGTGTCTTCATAAGAGAAGCCAATTCCAGCACTTGGTAAACTTTGAGACTATAAAACAAAACTTCCACGCGCAGCAAAAAATTATTCGCTCAAAAATTACGTGACAATAGGGGGTGTCACCCACTAAAGTTTACGATCATACAGCCAAAAAATAACTAGCTTATTCTGGAAAACTAAGTCGAAACAAAAAATTCTGGCACATCACATCAAAGGACTTACATTGTCCAGCACAGAATTTTGATTCTTTAGGAAACCACTGTCTTCGAGATCTGCTATAATGTGACAGAATGATTGACTGACTGACAGACAGACAGACAGACTATTACAACCCTCTCACGCATGCGCACTGAGGGTTAATAACAACCACAACAACAATAATAATGCAACAAAAACTGGATGGTGTAGTTTCAGGATTGCAAACAAAAGAGACAGCATTATGAAATCAATATTGCTTGCTGTGTCCACAACTCAATTGAAGGTTGCTTCACTTCCTTCTTGAAATGTGCCAGTTACCAGGACTGATAAATTGAACTTGCACATGATATGGAAGGGGTTGGGGGGAAAGAGGGGGGGGGGGGGGGGTAGAAATGGGGGACTGGTAGAATTATTGCCTTAATTAACAAGCTATTATAGAGCTTTTAAAAGTGACTAGACATGGGAAGTGCTGGTTAAGAAGCTATTAGCACCACCTGCTAAAAAGATGACATCAACCAACCAATTTCCTATTCCCACTAAATGATGCTACTGTCAGCTACTTGTAAACCCCCTCAAATGTAATTCACAAAAAAAAATTAGTGTGTTCAGCTAACCACCAACAAGTTTACTAAGTCAATTAGTTCCATTTGCTTTAACACATGTTACAATAACGTGTTGTTAACAATTATGAAATGCTTTGTTATGGTTGGCAAGTGAGATTTAAAAAATAGACTGAGATATTGTACAACATATACCATAGAAAAACAATCTCATCGCACAGAGTGTCGAATTCAACCAATATGTGCCTGACACAGGAACTATCCTAAAATAACCAGACTTTCTCTGTATGTTTCATAAATTCACTCTGTTCTGAGAACAACTTGCATGGTATTCATTACCACATATCCCCTGAGTGGAAAGTGCTAATCAATCCTTGCTACATAAAGATTTATCACAGAAAAGCTGTTAGTATCTTAGCACAATGTAGAGCATTTCTATCATAACGCATCAACATTCACCAAAAACCACAACAACAACAACAACAACAACAACAACTGCACATTCTTGAGCACTTCAGCTTCCCAATTTAAAATTCTTACTTGCCATTAACTTCTGGTATCTTAAAACAAGACCTTCATGATGTGAGATTCTCAAATTTATTGAGAGGCACCCTACCTGCTGTAGTTGCCATAAATAGATTAAACAGAGAAAAAACAATGAGCACAAGCCAGCCTGCTTATCAACTCTAACTACATGATTAGAGAAAATCCTCAACAGAACTATTACATTAAAAGAATGCCTTACAAATGTTCCTTAACAATCCTTTTTTAAAAACACCAAACATGTACTGCAATATAAGGGAACAGTACAGCTTCAGTCAAGTAATCTTGGCGACAAGAGGTGTACAAATCTTCACCTAGTGGAAACAGGATCATCTGAATGGGAGAGAGTCGGCCGTGATGTCGCATAGCAGGACTTGCTACAAGCTGCCATGACTGGCCGACAATACTGAGAACCCCTCCAGACAAGATGCCGAGCAATACGTGTTGCTAACTAACACACGATAGAAATTTCTCTCTAGCTGCCTGGCGTAATCGCCCGGGTAAAAATAAAACGCAGGTAAAAATAGAAATTCTATTTTTAAAGCAAGTGAGCAAATGATTTGGTAAAGCAAATAAATAAATTATATCATAACTATTAAAAGTTGGGGGCAGAGTACATACTTGCAACATAAGCATGCATTTATATACCAAGACAATCTAGATCACTAATCTAGAGAGAGAGAGAGGAGAGAGATACATACACACACAAGCTTGAATTTTATGATTCTATTAAGAACCTGCCATTTTTCTAAACAGTAAAGGACACTTTTGAATAAATTTGATGGGTAGACAAACAAAACAACAACAACAACAACAACAAAAAACAAACGAACAAAGAAAACCACCAGATTTCCAAACATAAACTAGAAACACATTTGCGGCAAAACCAAGTCGGGACAAACATAGTTGAACAAATTTAATTGTTGAGTTTGGGGATCACCAGATTAACACAACTGGAGCACATCCGTGAAGCAGAAAACACGTTCCAGGAGAATCAGGCACGAGCATACACATACATACACACCCAACTATTTCCAGGGAGTCAGTCCTCTCGTAGTTGGACATGATATATTGCCAGCACACCACAACTGCCTGCGTACACTCATATTAAAACTATTTTTATTGGGCCTTTATCTGTGTACAGCCATAGAAATGCAATTGCCAACAACTATCAATAAAAAAAAGAAGAAGAAGAATTCTTTTCACAAAGTACTCAAAATAGTCATCAATGTTCTCGATAATTCATCAATACTCACCAGCTTAATAGACATCAAACTTGGAAGGAAATGATTTCTATTTTACTAACATATAGCTGATGTATCCAGGGTGACCACAAAAATGATACTGCTTACACCAGCTTTACAGATAAAAGCACACACACTTGCTTTATTTTTTATTTTTCATTAACCTTCCCCCTGATCTAATAATAGACACTATTGAGCAGTAAATAAACCACAGCCACTTTTACAGTTAAAAGAATATGTAAGCAGTTATGCTGAAACTATCCACACCTCTTCTCACCAACATGTCCCCACCATTTTTGAGCCTGTGCTGTGGTGTAATTTAAGTAAACAAAGATTGGCTAATTTAACTTCGATCTATTCAGTAACGATTCCTATGACAGTTATATTAAGTGTACATATTTAGAATCCCATATAACGGCCTACTGGTGTTCAGAACTACCCTTGATAGTACAAAAAACAAACAAAACAAAAAATTGCAACTTTCCCTTTTCTTTTCCCTCCTTTCTCTCTCAATCCAGTCTCTTACCTCATGAAACTGCGGAGACAATCAAGGCTCACGCAGAATACGCCTACAAATTCCAATCAAGCTAGAGTGCAGCTTGAACAAAATAATAGCGGCTGCTCCCCACAAACAAACAACTTGCAGCGAGAACTGGGAGGATCTTCCAAGACTTTGGTACCAGTTACACGGTCTGATAATTAGTCAGCAGAACAACTAGTACCAATCTCCACCATTACTCTACAAAACTGAAGAGGAGAAGGAGAGAAATACTTTATATTTTTCAAGTCATTTTCTCAATTTTTTGTCGCACGACGACGACAGCTTCACTCACGTGCCGGAAGTAGCCACACCTCCATTGGATGATATGAAAACTGCTTACCGCAGCAATTCTTGAGTCCGCACACTAAACTGAAAAAACAACTACAACCAACAGCAAAATTTTGAGGAGAAAGGTCAAGTGTCGTCAGTCAGGTCATGTGTGCGTCGTTTTTGTTGCTCTGGTAGTCAGCAAGCTGACGGTGAATAGGCTATCGTAGGACGTACAAGTTCGGAGCAAGTTGAAACCTTTCAGACCCAGCTTTAAAACGAGCAATGAATAGTACGTTGTAGTTAGGACACCTGTTACAGCAGTGGGCTGGTATTTGGAGGCAGTGCCACTCATTTATGTACTAACTTGACAGGAGTGTTAACCATTATCTGAGCAACGAGGAGTGAAAAGTGCAATGGCTTTAGTTTCAGAAAGTCCAAAATTATTTAGAGTTAATTATGAACCAGTTTAGCCCCGAGTTAGATACCTAGTAAGCTAGCTTTGAAAGTAAGGACAGTAGGCTTTGCAGAATTGTGATGGAGAGGGAGGACATTTTGAACAAATATAGGTTGGAGAGTGCCACCTACTCAGGGAGTTATGGGTCTTTTGGTAAGTTTTAGTTGTTGCTATTTAAAAGCTAAGAAGAAAAACGTTACTGGTATGGTAAGTATTTAATGTAACGGAGGGTATTTTATGTGTCTTACACACAAAGTGATGGAAGTACATTGAAGTTCTCTTGGCTTTAATTGATATATGTTGTAATACTACCGTCTTGACAACGCCACTTGACTCTTTGTATAGTGCATGGTTATGTAAATCATTTGCAATTTTTCATTGACATCCCAGCTATTCCGAGCACAAGAGTAGCTGCTGTTGAGGCGAGGGGTGATCTTGTTTGTGTTGGTATTACATTGTTTGTCGTGTGTGTGTCAATTCCAGTGGATCTCTACGCTGATCTCAAAGGAGGGGACAACGACCAGACCGTCAGCCACAACACAACCGCCACCAGCGTCCAGATCAACTCCGTCATTAACATCAATGATGTCCCCTTCTCAGAGGATCTCTCGGACGTGGCCATCTTTCAGAGTGCAGTCTTTATCGAAGATGGCATCTACTACCACTCTATCCAGCACCGTATAGACCCCACCTCCCTCAAGTTCTACCGCATTTATTACCACAGATTTGTCCGCTGGTTTATTGGCTTTGTAATCTTCGTCAACATGATGCTGGCGTTCTTTGAGTATCCCACTTCCATCACTTTGTCATCCGACAGCCACTACCGAAACCTCACTTGGCGCATGCCTGAACTAAACTGTGGGGTGACAGAGTCCATTGAGGTGATATGCCTCATGTGCTTTCTGACCGACTGCTGCTTCAAGTTCTTCTTGCTCGGCTGGCGTATGTTTGTGCGGAAGCCGTGGTTGGTCCTATACTTTGTCATGATCATGGTCTCCTTTGCGGACATAGGAGTCTCTCTCGCTTATTGTGGGATTCGGGAAGATTCTGTCAAGCTTGGTTACATAATTCGTGTGCGCCGATACTGCAGGCCGATATTCTTCCTCATCTCTTCTACCCTTATGAAGAAATTCATCAAGGCTGTCGTACTCACCTTGCCTCAAATCTTTTCCGTTTTGATCCTTCTGGTACTGCACCTCTACGTGTTTGCCATGATTGGCTTGCTCGTGTTCCCGCGCCCGACGTCCGTGGATAAATCTATGCGTAACGAGACGTCTTTCGCGGAGTATAACCTGACGGACACGTGGGGGCGAAACTTGAGCTATTCACAGTTTTCGCACTTGGAAGGGTCTCAGTACTTCAGCAGTGTGACCCAAGCCTTCATGTCTCTATTGATTCTGCTAACTACTGCTAATCATCCAGACGTCATGATGCCCATCTACCAATACAACCGCTTCTCGTCCATATATTTCATCATGTTCCTCGGTATCGGCACCTTCCTCATCCTCAACCTCCTCATTGCGGCCACTTACAACCAGTTCAAGGGTTTTTTCCAGAAGTCACTTCAGAGCAGTTTCTTTCGGCGGAGGGTGGCCTTTCGAGCAGCCTTCACTCTGCTGGCAAGGAAAACCCAGCAGCAGCAGCAGAAGAGGGGGTCTAGGCTCAGCTACGTCCAGGAGGTGGTCAACAAGGACCTTGTTCGCATGGTCTTGCAGAAAGCCAAGATTCCACGAAGCCAAGTTAGTTGACAAAATTTACGAAGTCATTTCGTCTGTCCAGAATCACAGTCAAAGGATTGTGAAATGGTAGTGAGTGTGGTTTGTATACATCATTCTATTATTCTATTAATAACATAAGAGCTATATTTGGCTTTTGTGTGTTTAATCTGCCATGCCATTGTTTTGCCCACTGGGAGAGTGGATCACGTGGATTATTATATTTAGGATGAAAATGTGTAAAATGACCTAAGTAGTCCACTTTGGTAAAGTATTGTACATTTTCATTTGGTATACATATGTACATATTTTGATCCCTGCAGGTGCCCCAGATGTACCAGAAGCTGGAGACGATGTCCTCCCAGTGTCTCAACTGGCAGCAATTCAAGGATGTGTTTGACTTGGTCTCTAAAGAACCCACCAGGAAGATGCAAGAGAGGAGGCCGTACTACGGACAGTTCCGCTGGTTCCAATGGTTCCAGCACATCATTCGCCACCGCTACTTCTCTTATTTCACTCACTTTCTCTCCGTTGTTAATGTTGTTCTAATCACCATAGAACTACAGATCAGTTACGACAACGCCCTAGAGAAGCCGGACTCTCGTCTGGCCTTTTACAACCTAGTGTTCATCCTCTACTACATCCTGGAGCAATCCATGAAAATTGTGGGTTACGGCTTGAAGGGGTATTTCCGCAGCGTGGGCAATGTCTACGAGGGGCTTCTCACTGTCATCCTGGTCGTCTTGGAGATCCTTCTTATCTCAGGTTCTAGGGGCGCCTTCAGTTCTGACCGCAGCAGCGACATCTTCCATTACGACATGGCCGTCAGGGTGATGAATATCGTCATTGTCTTCCGCCTGCTGCGGATCGTGGCGCATGTCAAGAGTCTGCGAATTCTCATCAGCATCATCATCGACCTCTTCAAGAACTTGAGTGGCTTCGCCGGGCTCATGGTGATCATTTACTACATCTTCGCTCTCCTCGGCATGAACCTTTTCACCGACGTGGACGGGGAATCTGCTCCCGACGACACCACGGGCGAACCTTACAGCTTGCAGTGTGGCGATTACGACAATCTCAACTACTATGCCAACAACTTCCACGACTTTGGGTCGTCACTTGTGACCCTCTGGGACATCATGGTGGTCAACAACTGGTTCGTCTTCCTCGATAAATTCACTCGCGATTCCGTGTTTCGCGGGTGGTCCAGGCTCTACTTCATCATCTGGTGGCTTCTGGCTGCCATCATCGGCATGAACCTGTTTGTTTCCCTCGTGCTCGACACTTTCTTGATTAAGTGGGACGCGGTTTACGGTAATCAAGATGACGAGGACTTGGGGCCGAATGGTGACGTGGCTGACTCTGAAGCTTGGGATGTCACATCATCCAGGGAGCATCTGGTAAGTGGTCTCAAGTGTAGTAGGTGTAGGAATTAGTTGTTTTTGTTGTTGTTTTGTTGTTTTTTAATGTTGTGTTAGTTGTTGTTTTTGTATAAAGGCTATTAAGTTATTCTCAGTGTAGGTATAGGATTTTGTTCAATATTGTGTTAGATTTAATATATATATATATAAGTGGGTGCAGTATAAAGTATGATTGCAGTAGTGGCGTAGGAAGATGTTTTGTTGTTGGGGGTGGGGGAGAGAGGCTTTAAGGTCATGTTAAAAGGTGTTCATGTGAAGTGTCACCTCTTTCAATGGTGCACAAAATTATCTTTTCCTACGCCACTGGATTTGTAGACTTACAGTTGCATTCGGTTCTTGTTGTTTGTTATTTCAGTAGGCAATGGCAATTGTATCACATTAGTTAAATATACAGTGATGCAATAATCCACACTGCAGTTTCAACTTGCCTCCTCTACTATGAAAGGCCAGCACTCAGAGCCATTGTCAGACAACTTAGTTTGGGCAAGATGGGACAATTAGAGGAGATAGGCCAGTTAGAGGGGAGATGGGGCAATTAGAGTGGAGATGGGGTAATTAGAGGGGAGATGGGGCAATTAGAGGGGAGATGGGTGTTGTGACATCATATTTTTGGCAGTAAATTGGTAATATCTCTGACAGAGTTTGTGCTATGTAGAATCAGTTTCCTCTGGGTAGTATTTATTAGAATTAATTAATTATTTGGAATTGACGGCTGGTGTAGACCAACAGATTGCAATAATTTCCTACCTATATCACATGTATATATATATATATAGTTGCACATTAACACGTGAAGGGTAAACTATGTCGCACCTTGCTACCGGGGTGTGACAATTGCCACTAGTATGTCGTGTCACTCTGGTGTTGATGGGACTCCGGCAGAGTTAAGGTGCGACTCTAAATGAATCCCTTGGTGAAGTTAATTGCTAAGCATGCTGTCATAATTTTCAGCATATCCATAACGTATGTAATCTGATCACTTGTTGCAGCTGATTTGAAACACATAAAAAAGTGAGTCATTCTTGAGAATATAAGTCCACTGTCTGTCGTGGTCTAGCATTAGTGAGGAGGTGACGTGTTGCTCACTTTCTGTAGCTGATGGTCACCCTGGAATGTATGCTAGTTTACTACGGCAATAAATCAACAAACAAGGTGTCAGGTGACCAGTTGATGTGATGTTTAAGCATGTGATAGATTGCTAAATGCCAGCCCCTATGTGTGTGTGTGTGTGCACATGCAGTATGTGTTATTGGCATAATTGTCTTTACGCCTTCATTAGACATGTTGTGTGCTAATGTTCGGTGGTCCAACATGGAAGTGGGCGTGTGTCTGAGGGAGATGTTCTGAATGGTTCGATGTGTTACAAGTCCACTGAGTTGGTGTTTGTATTCATGTAGCGACAGTAGTCCAATATTAGTGTGTGTGTGTGTGCCCAGTGTTAGTAGTATGTTAATATAGGACTCTCAGTGATAATTCCCCCTCACCCACCCACATCCTCCTTTTTTCTGCATGTATTAATTCATTGTGCACCAGTGGGGTATATGTATAGGCTACACCACTACGTGGAGGTTGGTACGGGATTTACACAACTGAGAGCCAAAGGCCCGAGGATAGGATAAATCCCGTACCGACCGAACGGAGTGGTGCAACCGACTTGCTCTAGGCTATCGGAAACACACACAAAAAAAAACCGACATTACTTATTCACCTCTTAGCAGGTGGGTATGAAATATATTTACCACTAATTGAGCAATCTGATTACCATGGTACAAGTATGTAGATGTCACCCAAGCCACAATGGCAAGACAAGACATCATAGTTCAGTCATTCTCAGCTGAAGTATTACAATAATAGCAGTTTTAACAGCCATTGTATATTTTAATACAAACTTAACTCGACGTTTCGACTTCTTGCCGAAGTCCTCCTCAGGGATCATTGCTGAAGTCCTCCTTAGAGGGGGTCAGACTTCAGCAAAAAGTTTTAAGACTGAAAAAACTTAAATATTTTAAAGCAAAGTTTTCTGTTGAAGAGTGGCACTTTAATAATGTGTGTGTGTGTGTGTGTGTGTAGCGCTCCAACATCCACCAGTTGCTTCAGGCCCAACTGGTTGAACCAGATGACAGTGCCATCATGCACGAGTTGCACAAGCACAGGGACCTCATGTTGGCTTGATGGAGGACAACGTCTCGTGAGGCTGCGGCAATCTTCACTGCATATCACTAATTCTGGCAAACTCTCAATTGAATTTCATATGCACTTCATCATTCCAAATCTGCCAAGTTAATTAATTTAATTCGTTCAGTCTTGTACTATATAAATTTGCAATTGCTATTTAATTTTTTTTTTTAATTTAAATGTTTTGTGGACTATAATTTAGCCCATTATTGCCTGGTATTATCTATATCTTCACATTTTAATCAATATTACTTTTGTGCACTTGAAATATTAATATTGTTGTACTGTTTTTGTTTTAATTGAAAGCTGTTTTAATATGATAGTTTAATTATACTTCACATAATATATTTAATATACATGTGGAGATGGATAAGATATAGTCGTTTTATTGACCAACAGCTGTATGTAAATGCAAACGTTGAGATCTGGGAGAACTAGTTGTATGGGATTGTTAATTGGTTTCTTTGCACAATCCCAATTAGATGCCAAAACAAACTAAATCATTGTCTACTTGAACTCCGTTTTGTTTTCTAATCAGGAGTAAGTTTGAAAAAATACCAACGCAGCAAGTGACATCTACCAATGATTAAACCGTAGCCGACCCCTTTTCTGTATTGTGAGCAGGCATTCCATCAAGCATACTGTAATAATTGTCAAGTGAGGGAACGAAGGGGATTTGGGGGGGGATACAGAATGCCAGAAGGAGAGATACTACAGAGAGACAACCAGATCTCACTACCCCTTGAGCCATAAAATAAAAAAAACACCCTTAGGACACTACCGTGTGGTTTTGACTGTCAAGGTTCTGTGTGAGGGCAGATCACTCGTGTTGTTCCACCTATAGTAGAACCTTTGTTGAATAATGGACACTTGAGCAACACCCGATTTGTCCATTATACAGAGGTGTACTTTACATAGAGGTTATTATTTAGCTATGGTAAGTCTCATTGTGCCTTTACTATTGCCCATTGCAGAGAGATGTCCGTTATATGGAATGTCCATAGAGAGATTTCACTGTATTCTGTACTTAAAAACTGTTGAACTTTTTATAAACATATAAAATGAATTAATAAATTAGAAAGTGCAACAATAACAGTGGAATGGAATGGGCTAGAATAGCTGAATAAAAAAGACAAGATTATATGATGTTTATTTTCTTAGCATGCACAACCTCCTTCACTGGAGTTAGGCTCACTTGAGTCCAAACGGATGCTTTCTGTAAGGGGGGGAGGGGGGGGGGGGGGGGGGGGGGAAGTTGGTAAGGAATCACATCAAATATAAAGACAAAAGCTACTGTGTGCTACCCAAGTCCAATGAACGTTACTTCTAATGGCCAACAGGCCTGGTAATTCAAAGTAAATTTGTGCACAATTAGGTGCATTGCCTTGTCTGAATTATACACACACATGCACACACACACACACACACACACAACAATCCTTACCAGTTTGCACGCTATCGTCCCAACTGCCGAGGATTTTCTTGATAAGTGACATGAAAGTAGAGTCTACCTGTACTTGGTCGGAAATGTCACATGTTAAGAACTCCAGCTGCTTCTCCCGTGCAAACTGCTTGGCAATCTCCACGTTCATGGATGCATCTTCACTCTCTGTATCTGTGCCTATCAGTATTACCTGGAACCTCTCAGGGGCATTCTACATACGCACGCACACATGTACACACACACAAATGCGTAAACAGCATACTTGCAAATCAGTACAGCAACAGGTGAGGAGTGTAGCACCTAACACAGTGTATACACCATTCACCCGCACAAGTGTCATATCACTCGATTCGTTCAGTCGGCACTATTCCGATGTTTTAAAAAATTGATTATCCAATATAAAGTCCTAATTTTTTGTTGCCGTGATGTAGCACTGTCCAATGGCTTTCTCTTACGATGCATCTTGTATGAAAAATGAAAGCATCAGCAGAATTTTATTTAACATTTTTTAAAATATGGCTGCCGGAATGCTTACCTTTGAGCGTCGGTTTAAGATCGAACCATTAGTAACCAGTAAGTCCGAATGTTTAGCTTTTACAGTACTTTTTTTTTTTGATACTAGAAAATAATTTTGTGTTAACTTGCTTTAAACTCCTTCTCTTGCTGATTGTCTTACAGGAAAAAAGAACTATCAAGTTACTGGCACTTTCACTTTTTCTTAACCACAAAAACCACAAGTTGTCATGACAACAAGATTGATTTAATCAATTCACACATCACCATTAACTTGACTCTCTAGTACATACTTGTATTATGCCTGTTTGTTGGATCCTAGTAAACTAACTACCCCAGAGAATCATTTCATGTTAATTCTTACGGTTTTAATTTCATCGAGCCAGTAGTTAAGACCCACGAAGGAGGTGTCTTTGGACAATGAGAATACTAGCAGAGCTCCCTGCAGAGAGAGAGAGAGAGAGAAATTAATGTACACATATGTATGTACTAATGTACACTTTGGTTTGTACAGCGTCCAATAACACAACTATGTGATTAGGTAAAGGGTGTCTCAAAACAGAAATTATAAGGACATGAATTTCTGATTACCAAACCAACTCAATACATGCTAATTTGTAGCACTTCATGAAATTAGAATGACCACTTTAGCTATGGCACAATCACTCACATGTGATCCTCTGTAGTAGGATGCAGTGACTGACCTGAATCGCTCCTGGCCAGCAGTGTCCCTACAGTCAAACAACAAAAACAACAACAATTTATTTATATTCATTCAATTATCTCCTTAATTAATTTATGTACTCATTTCCATTCATTCAATTTGTTGTTGTTTTTTCTTGCATTGTCTTGTATTCTAATTGTACATCTTATATATTTATTATAATATTACTGGACAAAAAGGAATTATTTGTCATTTTTTACCAACCAGCAATCCTATAACACCTGTCAGCCTCACCACACTATGCAATCCTATAACAGCCTCACCTGCTACACTCACTATCCTCCAGCAATCCTATAACACCTGTCAGCCTCACCTGCTACACTCACTATCCTCCAGCAATCCTATAACACCTGTCAGCCTCACCTGCTACACTCACTATCCTCCAGCAATCCTATAACACCTGTCAGCCTCACCTGCTACACTCACTATCCTCCAGCAATCCTATAACACCTGTCAGCCTCACCTGCTACACTCACTATCCTCCAGCAATCCTATAACACCTGTCAGCCTCACCTGCTACACTCACTATCCTCCAGCAATCCTATAACACCTGTCAGCCTCACCTGCTACACTCACTATCCTCCAGCAATCCTATAACACCTGTCAGCCTCACCTGCTACACTCACTATCCTCTCAACAATTCAATTGGCTCCTCCAATTTACAACTCCTACCTAACAATTAATTTGTATAATCCGTTCACAAAAACATTGCTTTTAAGCAGAAAGGTTACTAAAAATAATAGTTAGGTACTGCCTCAAGGAACTACCGTTTTTAGGGTCTTGAAGGTTCTAGGCTGTAGTGTCCCGAGCACAGCGAGGGCGCTACTTAGGGCCTGGAGGACCCTAAAAATGGTATTTCATGACGGCTGCACAGAGCCTAACTAATTTAGAATGTAGCAGAGTGCTCCTAACAACGGGACACTAAGCGCAATCGGAGGGATACTAAGTGTCCCTGCCCTCAAGGCGGGGACACTAAATAATAGTTATGTGCTGCTTCAGAGGGAACTACTGTATTTAGGGTTCCTGAAGGCCCTTGATTGTAGTGTCCTGAGCGCAGCGAGGGCGCTACACTTAGGGCCTGAGGGACCCTAAAAACAGTAGTTAACGACTGCGCGCAGCGCCTAACTAATTTAGAACCTAGCAACAGTTCCTAACAACACAAATGGAGGTAGTCTACATATAGAAGCCCTGCCCTGAAGGACCTAAGAGATTTAAAGTCCTTCTGTCACAATACAAATACTACAGTAGCTATGTTCTAAAAGCTAATAGTATCCCTCTCTGAAGGACCTAAGCAGTTTAGATTTCCTCTGTCACAATACAAATACTACAGTAGCTATGTTCTAAAATGCTGACATTGATTGCAGAGACTAAATTTGAGATTGGCAGCAAAATAATTTCAGAAATGTGGAAATATTAGTTTTACTCGACAAGTCACAGTTTAAGGTTTTTCAGCTTGATTTGCGTCATCAAAGAAAAGCAACACACTCATACAAGATTCTTGCGTGAATCTGAAGGATTCAAAGATCGTTGAAGATTATGTGCGATTCTTGCGTCCAATGAACAAGTAAGTTCAGTCAGTACTCCTATTTCAAGCTTATATTATTAATTAATTCTGGGGGAAAAAACCCCTATACAAATCCTACAAAGCTCTTGTGTTTACAGACATCAGTGGCCAATAACATGGTCAGTTAAGAGCAATGGTTGGAATGGGTAGCACTAACTTTGGCTTGTTCCACCTATCATTGTGCAGTTACTTCAAATCTTCTCTTGTTCAACATATTAATCTGTCCACACACATGCGTGTGGGGTTTTCCACAATTTATACAAGTTAATCTGCCAAGCAGTCGTAATCCTAGACATGTGGCGTTGCCCGTGCTAATGGATGCATTCCCTCCCCTCTGAGATGTTCTGCCAGTGGATTCTACAGTTATAGCTACAGGCAATTTGTGTAGGTGACAAATGGGATGTTATGACCTAAAGTATGGGTGATAAAACTTGCTGGTGGGTAAAGTAAACAGACATGCCACGGTCATGCTATGCTCGATGTAAAAAAAATGTTCTGAACATGCTCAGTGAGTATCTAATAGCAACACCGAGTTAACATCCACTTCATCTGCTGCATCCAAAGTGAGCACCAGAGGAGGCTTGCAAAAAACTTTTGTTTTCCAATTCACAACCCCCCCCCCCCCACACACACACACACACACATACATACACACACAATAGTAAATTACCACAGTTGTAGTTTTAAGGCTTTCTGTCTGTACTGCACATCTTTTAATTTGTAGTCCAGACCTATGTATGACCAGATAGAAACAACAACAACAACAATAATAACAGCACAATTATAATAACAGCAATGTACGTGAAAGCAGTCATTACACTCATCAGCCTGCATTCATCCACAAGATAACAAGTTGTGTCTCTGTATGACAATCCCATGTTTAATCTCAAAAAATGACCTTGAAAAAAGGGATCAGAAAGTATCAGTTCACTTGCCCGACACAAACAGTATAGTACCACCAATAAAACAATTACTCCATCCTAGATACCAGCACAATGACATCTTTAGGTACAGGACTGTGAAATAACTGACATTTCATGGTTGTTATTTCACACTGTACTGTGAGCAAGCTCATTACCCTTGTAGTTATAGCAACCAGCCTAACTAGTCACTTTATTTTCCAGGCTTTTACAGCTACCTTCCAGGAGGGGGGGGGGGGGGGGGGGGGGGGGTAACTAACTTTACCAGGGAGTTGCCAGCCCATCTAGTACTAACTACAGCAAGCAGCAAAGATACCCAACGTGGAATAAACCACTTATTACACACTCTGGCAGAGTGATATGGCTAGGTATTTCACTCTCTGGCTTTATTTTCACTCCCTCTGGCTCATGAAAATAAATTAGCCTGCTGCTCATGCCATATCACACCCTGACCCATGTAATAATATGTAGTAGTGAGGGTAAACATCTCAAAATGCCTGAGGCAATCCTAGATTGTCTCCCAGATTATCTTAGTTACCATAGCTGGATGATTTATCCATCTATTTAATAAAACACTGGCCTGGATATATCTATATATATATATATATATACACACACATTGTGTGTGTGTGTGTGTGTGTGTGTGTGTGTGTGTGTGTGTGTGTGTGTGGGTGTGTGATATGTACATTTCTTAAAACAGTTCATATCTATACACACTGGAATTACCCTCAGGAAGACTTCTAAAAAAAACTTCATTAATTCAGCGACTCACAAAAAAAAAAAAAAAAAAAAAAAGAGCATGGAAGCAAATGATCTTGAGATGGTCAGAACTTTTCACACACACATATTTCACAATCTTCCATGTCCTCCAATTTGTATTAGTACATATTCCATTTAATGTGCTGTACTTGATGCCCACCCAGTGTGACTGCTGGCATGCTGTATCACTTCTTGGAAGTTACGCTGTTCACTGTGAAATGTTCTGGAGAAATCTCATCCACCATCGGATAAATCAAAATTACTGCACTCACGAATTAAGAATTTTAAAGAAAACATACACACAAACAATACAACTAATAGCTGTTTATTATTTTCGCCATGTATAGCTAGCTGGATTGTTATTATTGCACGTGCCACTGTTTACACTCGACGCACGTGTGTGTGTGTGAGTTTCTTCTGTCCGTTTGTGTTTCAGCAGATGTTGAAGATGGCTCTATCTTAGAAAGAACAACAGGAATCACATTCGAGTCCTTCAATTTGTTTTTGTAAAACATGAGCCTAAGTTAAACAGCAGCAGCTTTTACACTATACAAATATTTATTAATTTATTGTGTTCTTTTCTTATTTGCTGTTTGTTGCTAAAAACTTCTAACAAACATACAAACAAACAAACAAACAAGCATGGCATCTGTTGCGTCCTTAATAACACACCATTAATACCCGTTACTTTGCAAGCACGAGACTCGGCACAGATGACTTCTTAGTGCTGCACTAGAGAAGGTAGTTAGGGTAGGACTAAACTTGCAACTTTAGAGTGGCGTGAGCTGCCCTGTCACCTGTCAGCCTACTTGAGCATTTGGTGACAAGACTTGAACAATTCAACTGAATGATTAACAGTCTGTTCTCTTCCCACGTGGTCTCTGCTCAAACTGTCTATCTTGTGGCCTTTCTTCCATTCAACATTATTTGGTCCAGCTGATGATATATTCTAAATCTTGGATTTCTTGAGTGAAGAGGATTTGATTCTTAAAAGCATCTCAGTCTGGATTAGAAAAGCCGTAACTAGTCAACTTGTTTTCTTTTTCGTTTCTTCCTTTACTTTACTATGTTTTAATCTATTTCAACCATAACATCATGTTCTATTAAACAGTTCATTATCATATAACAGTCTTCTGGTCTGTACAGTTACTGTTTACTAAATTGTGGATCTAACATTTGACTTTAAGTGCAGAGAAATACCGGCATATCTTTTCAGTCAATCTATATAACATTTCTCTTTTTAAGGCTTCTTCAAGTACCAAAGGTCAGCTCTATGTTGTCTGTGCTGTACGTATTGAAATACGTTTTGTGAGAACAATCTTTTTAATTTACGGCAAGGCAATTAGATATTATCTAGAAAATACCGTAAGAAGATATCTGTCTGAAACAGACAGCCTTGTGTAATGCTGTTGAGTCAGGTGTGCAGTCTCGTGGTGAGAGATGCTATTCTCCCTACAACTACTGGAGCAACTAGTACTGATGCAATACTCTGATTGGTGACACAGCTGCTGAGTGGGAACACAGACACGTTGCTAACAAAAAACAACCACTGGGAGGCTTAACTTTCTCTTACAACTAGATTTCCTCTCACTCTGGCTAGCACAGGCTACTGCATGCAGTGCTGGTTAGCAGCCACACCCACTTTCACAAAAGCCAGATTATCACTTAGTTTCTATAGTGAGGCCATAGAAAAAGATACCAACCTCTTCTCCTTACCTAAAGTGGTAGTGTCTGACAAATCTACATCTCGCAAATACTTCCCAAGTAGCTTCCTCTTGTTGGACGAACTGTCGCCTATGAGAAGAATCTTCAACAGGTGGTCGTATGGAGCTCCCCCGTCCTCCATACTTAGGGAAGCGCAAACTTTCAAATACTACCAGTACACGTTCTCCAGGGAGAGAATGCCGGACAGGCCAATTGCAAGCTTGACACAACACGAGCGCAAGATAAGACGCACGTAAGGGTTTTTTCCCACTTACGTAAAAATATGCTGACCGAGCACCACCACAGCGGTAATTCGACGACCCATACCATTTCCTACACATAAGTACTAGGACATAAGTAAAGCAAAAAACAAAACAAAATGGGATGATTGGAAGGTTGTAAAAGCTGATGATTACACTGAATGGATGAAAAGTCCTATGGTTTTCCCTGATGATTCCTGATGAGTTTCTTGATTCTCTGTGGCACTCCAGGAATGGATTCGTACTCCAAACCTTCTCTGATGATTTTAATGCATGCTATACAAGTGAGTGGGCAAGGTGCTGAAGGTCTTAAAAGAGAATGTGTTGATTCTGTCAAGCAAAGGTCGGCAGCCATCTTTCCTTCTTTGTTGAGATAATCCAAGTGAGCGCCGTACTTGAGTAGTGGTTTAATGATGTTGTGTTTCGTCGGACTCCGTCTGGCCCTGTCTTCCTCAGTCAGAATCACGGCTAAGTGAAGAGGCCGCTGTCCATTCCAATCAAACACATTAATGGCCGCATCGGCTCCCCAACGAAGCAGCGAGTATAAAAGCAGACCAAGGTCAACTTCCAGTTCTGCACATGCTATCCCATTTTTCCAAGAGTATCTCTTTGTTCGGCTGGCCTTCTGCAGCCGACTGTCGATCAATGCCATGTGGAGAAGCGTGGTACCTTCAAGTGAATTTATGTGACTTGTCACCAGCTTCTTCCCAAGCTCTTCACACTCTTTAGGTCCGACGTAAGCCTCAATTGTGGTTAGACCCTCGTAGAGGGAAGATTGGTACGTGGACTGCAGCCAGCATGCTATGAAATATAAGAGGGCAGACAAAATGCTTTGGATGCTGCCTCCCTCACACTGGTGGACTCGTTGGGTTCTGACCAGAACATCCAACATACACAATGCCAAGTCCATATATCGAACATAGTCTCGAGTGGGAGGGTCCCTCATAGCATAAAATGAAGCCCCACGAGACCAGGGGACCAAACGGTGGAGAAAGCTCTCCAAAGTTGTGTGTATGGTAAGGGGATCTCGGTAGTAGGATTCCTCCATCTCGGATGACCAGCGGGTGATCATATTTTGAAGAACCTTCTGGACGCCTTTGTAGAGTGACATGTCCAAGTATGAGTTGCTGCTGTTGATGCAGGACTCTACGATCAGTGGATGGCCAGGACCGAGACAACGCTCCATAATCAGCAATGTCTGGTACACATTTCTTGTAATGTCTTGGCTAGTGGCCAACACTTCTTCCACGGTGTTCATCTCGGCTTCATTCCCATAGCCATCCACAGGGGATAGGTCAATCTTGAGTCCGTGCTCCAATCTCAGGACGACTCCGTTGATCCAGCAGTTCTCTATGATATCGCGTGGGTACTCGGGCTTGCTGGCTCGCCGGATCCTGAAGTGGCTGTTTCTCTTTGGGAGCTGGACGACCGAGCATCGGTTTAACATCTCGTGTAGACCGACGCCCAAAAGCATGTTCATGTCAGATTCTACCTGTGGCGGGGTGTCCGCACTGTCTGTTAGAAGGCACGCCACTTCAAAATACCCTCTCGCTGCGGCCAGGAAAACGGGACAGGGGACGTAGCCTTTCTTGTGAGAGTTTGAGGCATCTTGATAGAGAGGAGAAAGATTGTGGTTAAGAAGTAGCCCAACTATGTGGTGATGGCCGTGGAGAGCAGCCAAGTGCATGACCGTATAGCCTTCCCGGCTTGCCACACTTGGGTCAGCTCGTCTTTGCAGAAGGTATTCGACTGATTTTAAATGGCCTCCCTGAACAGCAGCCATCAGTGGGGTGAAACTGAAGATGTCCACAGCATTTATGTCAGCGTGCTTGCCTATCAGGTACTCCATTACTGCCAAGTGCCCGTTAGAGGCTGCAGCATGAAGAGGCGTGGATAGCATACAGTTTGAGAGATGGACGGAAGCCTTGGCTGAAACTAAACATTTGACCACATTTAGGTGGCCATTGAGAGAAGCCCAGTATAGAGGCAAATCGTGCCTTTGTTCTTTTTCCAGTAGAGGGTCTAGCTTGAAGTTCTCAAGTCCTGGGTTAAGCTGAAGATATTTGCCATATTGTTTCAACAAGAATTTTACCGTTTCAATTTTTCCGCTGTAGGAGGCGTACGTGAGAGGAGACAGTCTTCTGGAGACACTCGTTGGGGTAGGCGAAAACGTAACAACACCAGTCTTTCTCGAGTTCAGATACTTCAAAAGGAGGGCCTTCAGCTGCTTCGTTCTCCCTTTCTGAGCCAAGTCGCACACGGCGATATACTCTTCGTCCGTGAACGAGTAATCTCCTTCCATGATACTACCCTCCCTTCTTCGAACCAAAGACGACACAATGCCTACCTACCATCATTCAGATAATTGTCGTTACGTTGCTTGTATCACCACACCCACATTATGGTAAAGTGACGCTACTTTGCGGGCGAAGGTTTAAAAACAACAACAACTTTTGGTGACGATCTTTTACCAACATTTCCTATAGTAGTAATAAAACCTGCATTTAGAACATGAATTACACGTGCTTTGGGAATCTACAATGACCACAAAATGAATGAAAATGCCATGAATAAGTGAATTTGAGTTGGAGATGCAGATGAGGACAGTAAACTTCCATTGTTGGCAAGGCAAAAATTGGATCCACAGGAGTCATACGCCCTCAGAGAGAGATCAAAATCTTCTTTATCAAAGATGGAGTACATCTGAAAGGCTGCACTGTTCTCTTTTTCATTGCACTTATCCAAATTATTTGAATCTTGTAAGCCCACTACACAGTTGGTTCGGTTTAGAGCAAAGATTACGTGATTGAGAGCTCTGGCTTCCTTTCCACAATAATGGAGCATTTCATCAGATGACCCCTCACTTGCTGCTATCAAGTCTGTGGTGTCAATTATTCTGAATTCATTAAAATCATCAAAAGGAATTTGATGACATCCAAGCCGACGTACACCTGAAATAATAAATAATAATAATAATAGCAACAAATAATAATAATAGTAAATAAAATAATAATAGTAAATAAAATAATAATAATTTGCCATCCAAGTTTAATTGGCAGAATCATCTAGTACACATTACAGCTACCTCATCGGCAACCTTGATTTGTGTGCATGTATCAGATACTGTCCTTTCACAATTGATCTCAAAGGGCTTTTTGTTTTTTTGTTTTTTGTGCTTGTTTTAATTCGTCAAATTCGGCTGTGCAGACAGAGCTTTACTCTACTGCAAAGTGTTAGTCAATGGCCAGCTCATGTAAATCAAGCTATAGCATTCACTTTGAGGTGGCTTGTTCAACAAATTTCTGTCTCAAGAATACGTTCCATTTTACACCTCCTGCATGAAAGTTTTGAGAATATACCACTTGGTACTGTTGGGTCTGTAAAGCACCACCCACTCATTGCCAATCAATAGTTGACGAGATGCATGGAGCGCTTAATAATAAAAAGTGCTTAAGCCAGGAGGAAAACGGGCACTTAACAAAAACAACAACAACAACAACAACAACAACTGCTTAATGAAGAAGGAGCTTAACATCCCGCATCTACGGTAATGCTTCTAATGTTAATTATGAGGCCAAGGAACCAGAAAGAATGTGCAATGCGTAACTCACTTTATGCACACACACACACACACAAAAAAAAAAAAATGCCCACCTCACAGGGGAAACTATAATTAGAGTTTACATGTGATGCGTTTGATGTCTAAAACAGAAATAATAAATGAAATACAATTATAGGACTGCAGTTGTCCAAACACGTTGGGACCAAGTGGTGTTTGGATAAGTGAAATGTTCAGATAACTGAGCTCCATAGAAAACATATTATTTATAAAGAAGGGGCCTGGTCATGTAATCATTCATGTCTGCACGTGCTACTGTTAGAATTTGGGTCTTCTGAAAACTGAACTTTTACTGTAAAATAAAAATACAAGACTTGTGGAGTCAGTTTCAGCAAAGTTCAGAGAGTGGTGGTCTCACCTGACAAGCAACTGCCTGTTAAACATCCATCACATGCTGAACGATTGTAGGATTCTGGAAAAAACAACAAACAAACAAACAAACAAACAACATTTGCATGTGAGAGCATGATGACATGAAGATGCCGATGATAAATGCATTACCTGTACATAAGAATGGCGGACAAGACTCCACTTCCTTGGCAACCCCACGACAGTGGACGCTCTCCAGTACACTCTTTGAGCTCACACGTCTACACTGACGGGTACGTTGCCGAGTGCCATTGAAGGCGGGGCTACAGCTGCTCCATGACGACCACGGAGTCCATTCCGAATCTGGTAAGTTAAGACAATATATATATATATATATATATATATATATATCAGGATGTTGAAAGTGATTCCATGGGGTGTGTGGAATGGTGCCAATGGTAACTAGTACCTTTACAAACCGTTTCCCTCCATACATTCCCACAGGAAATTACACAGTGACATGATAAGTGTTATAATTTTAATTCTCGCACAACAAACAGCAATTGCTGGACAAACAACTCTCAGATTATCAAGTTCTGACCATTCATAAAAACTAGATTGAAACTTTCTTAAGAAAAGCCAGGGCATAATGTGAAAAATTGTCGCCGGGGAATCGAACCCAGGACCTCTAGCTTAAGCCACCAGTGATGATAAAGCCTTTTCAATCCACTAATTATGGCTCCTCCGGAGGTGGAGGTGTTTCCAGTTGATACTGAAAAGGTGTTCTGACGGCACATAATTGGTGGTCTGTTGAGTACGAGACTGCAGCAAGCAGTACTACTCAACTGTATAAAGGTAAATGTGAAAGTCGTGGGTGGTCATATCTCAGTGGTTAGAGCACTGGTGGCTAAAGCCAGGGTTCCTGGGTACAATTCCCCAGCGACAATTAAGATTTTTTTCCCACATTTTCCTTTGCTTCTCTCTAGACCCCTTTAAGTGAGAAAGTTTCAATCTAACTTTCAGATTTATTTAATAAAGCATGATTGCTCACAACAGTGCGACCCCTTACCCTCCGGGCATGGTCGTATGGTACATTCCCCAACGTCCAGCCTCGATCCCTTGCAGTCCTGATGGCTCGCCAAGCGGCAGACTCGAAATCTCGATCGCTGACCTTTACCACAGCTCCGGCTGCATCCCGACCATGGTGACCACGGATCCCACTCATCAACAACTGTCATGACAACAACGACAACAACAACAACAACAGCAACAATGATGGTGTGTGAAATTAGAACCAGCATGAGGATGAGAAACACCGTCAGAGAGTGACTACATGAGTAGAATAAAGTAATACCGGTCTTATTATTGCTTCTGCTATTGAATTTGTGTTGATAATCTGAATGCAATGGAAGTAATGGAAAACCTAATGCACGAATGGGTGAATGATTACATACTGTACATGTGAATGAATGAATGAATGAATGAATGAGTGAGTGAGTGAATGAATGAGTCTACACCAGATGAAATGGAACTTACCAGAGGGGCACGCCTCTTTATTGCAGGAGTCCTGTTGTGTTGCACTTCCAGTGCACGGTCCAGTCTTGTCAATGCAAGTGCGACTTCTAGATCTCACTCCAGCCCCACACGTACGCGAGCATGTCGACCAAGAACTCCACCTACTCCATTCACTACTTTCTGGAAAAGAAGAGAGAGAGAAAGAGAGAGAGAGAGAAAAAGAGAAAGAGAGATGCATCTAAATGATTGCAAACTACTTGTTCTAACTTGGAAAATTATATCACTCTTAATCAGGTATATAAAAATCAGGTGGATAACAAATGACTTATCTTCCAAATATATAACAATACATTGACACCTCACCAGCTAAGACTATTATCAAATGTATCGCTCATCCCTCAAATGAGTGCCTTCCTGCAAAAATGCGTTATTGGTTTTATGTTCAAGGCAGTTCATCAGTCAATCAGTCAATTAGTCAGTCAGTAAGTGAGTGAGTGGTAGCTAGTGGGGTGAAGTCAGCCAGTGCAGATGTTGTCTAGAAGTTCTCTGGTTAGAAATTAAAATGCTGAGTCAACTAATTCAGATGAAAAGAGACAAAAGAGTTGCTTCATAAGCCAGACGGAACTTCCTGAATGAAGTGTATGGGATCACCATGGTTACACCATGGTTACAGTAGTGTCTATACTCCATTAATTCTATTACTCAAGAACATCAGACTCCATCTGGATTGAAAAAAAATGTTTATTACATAACATGAAGCCAAACACCGACTTGCAGGGTTGCTTGGGATGATGTAACCTTGGGAGGGATGTACCTCCACCCCCAACATCAACCCTTCAACATCCTCTGTTGCTAGGGATAACTATGTTAAAAGATCAACGCTAGACCGAACCAACAGACTCGACTTCAATTTCCACTTCATTTAGCACACCTGGTGAACTAAGTTTCACTAGCTATATGTATTAGACCAGCCACACCTCTCCATAAAAGGCAATACTCCAGTGATTCAATTGGCTTTCTCTCTCTTAGGTTTACCACATCTTTGAGCTAATAATAATAATAATAATAATAATAATAATAATAATAATAATAATAATAATAATAATAATAATAAATAAAAACAATAACAATAACACCAACAACAACAACAATAATAACACCAACAACAATAATAAATAATAATAATAAATAAAAACAATAACAATAACACCAACAACAACAACAATAATAAATAATAATAATAAATGGAGAGTGAAGGATGCTAAGTGAAACAAAATGTTAATATATGTGGGTGTAAGTGTTGCTTTTGGTCGTGCATGTGATATATGCACTGAAATAGGTGACCGTTAGGTGATTTTTGGGTCTTACCAAGCAGGACAGCCTAAGGCCACACCTAAAACACTTGAAGACATTTAGCCAATAAAAGCTGTACCTCCTAGTGAGCTCTCTTCCTGTCTCATTGTTCAAGTATCCTTTTTTGAGTGACCAACTCATATTGTTCAGCTTCCTTGCCCACCATTAGTGCTGCTAAAGTACATCGTTAAATTTAGAGCAAAATCCTCTTTCAACATCCTCACAACAACAACAACTGACCTTTAGGATACATAGCCTTGAGGTGTGCTATGTCCGTAGATGAGAGCAGCCTTCTCTGTCCCAGTCTGCCTAGTCTCACTGTCCTGTCCAGCGGAGTGATAGTCGGGCGATGGTTGGAGGAGAAGGCATAGGCATCGTAGTGCATGACTGAGTCAAAGTCGTAGGCCATGCCCTGGGTCGATGTCTCGCCATCTTCTACTATCTTGAAGTTGTCCTGGAAACCTGCCAATAAATAATAGATGTTGACAGCATTGGTAATCATGCGAATGTATTTACTTAAAATGGAGCATACAAACACATGCACAGTGCAGGGGGAATTTACATTCATGTACCTAATGGAAAAGATGATTAAACATGGTATTACATAATTAATGTTGGCCAAAAGCTGGGGGGGGGGGGGGGGGGGGGCAGGAGCTCCCATCCCTCCCCGTTCCAGATACCCTCCTGCACGCTCTCACACCACACACACACACACACACACGCTATGCATACATACACACATACATACATATCTAGCCTACGTACCTTCCTTTATGTTTTCAGTTTTGACAACAACAAAGCTGTCTCTGTCAGGCCGACTGTGTTCGTGCCAGCGCCCCAGGGCATGCAGAATCTCGTGCATGATGAGACCTGTCGTGGTACACAGGGAGCTGATGGAGATGTTCTGCTGACCACCAAGACGACCGACGTTGGAGTAACACCTGCCACAAAGACGAGGGGCAAGGAATGTGTAAGTTTCTTGCTTAGAAGCCACCCCTCACATGCATATGCCCCTTAAACGCATGCACGCGCTCTTTTTTCTCCTAAAAACACTGTTTTTTAGGCTCGACTCCTGTTTTTTCTGATCCTACTGCATTAAGAAAGTCTTCAAACTTAGACTCCAATCTGTGAGATAATTCCAGCAGAACGCTTGTTTTTGAAGTCACAAAAAAGTTACCTGTGACGTCTATGGCATTGAATTAACCCTTTACCAGACTTAATTTCAAAACCCTGTTGTTGTTTGTGTGGAGCTGCTAAGTGCTGCTTGTTGGGTGTCAAGAGCCACTGGTAGTCAGAATGGCTTAATATTACTAAGGAACTAAAATTACAAAAATAACACTGGCCTATTTTTTTTATTTGTATTTTTTTTTGTAGAGCTTGTTCAAGAGTTACTGGTAATTGAGGTAGTCAGAATGGCTTAAGTTTGATAATACAAAGGTTACCATTACTCATGTAAGAGAGTAATTCTGTATTTGTTTGCTAAAATTAATGGTCGCTAAAATATAAATTATGTAGAAACAATGCTGCAGTTTTAACTAGGCAGGCTCGCTCGATAGCTGCAGATCTTTAGACAGTTTCAATTCAATTTCAGGTACTTCGGCTTTGTGAGCCTTCAAAGTGAATGAATAAGCAAGAACACACAACACAGGGCTTAAATACCCTGCTTAACACATAACAAATAACTATATTGAGGTGTGGGATGAAGTGCATACAAGTAATTAACACATATACAACCCATGAATAGCCCACTCAACAGGACCTTTTCTGTAGTACACTCGGAAAAGGTCCTTTATGCACTTCATCCCACACCTCAATATAGTTCTTTGTTATGTGTTAAGCAGGGTATTTAAGCCCTGTGTGTGTGTGTGTGTGTGTGTGTGTTCTTGCTTATTCATTCACTTTGAAGGCTCACAAAGCCAAAGTACCTGAAATTGAATTGAAACTGTCTAAAGATCTGCAGCTCTAGCTACATTACAAACCAAATTTCAAAAAAAAGTTTTTTTGTGTGGAGCTGCTAAGTGCTGCTTGTTGAATGTCAAGAGCCACTGGTAGTCAGAATGGCTTAATATTACTAAGGAACTAAAATTACAAAAATAACACTGGCCTATTTTTTTTATTTGTATTTTTTTTTGTAGCTGAGAGCTTGTTCAAGAGTTACTGGTAATTGAGGTAGTCAGAATGGCTTAAGTTTGATAATACAAAGGTTACCATTACTCATGTAAGAGAGTAATTCTGTATTTGTTTGCTAAAATTAATGGTCGCTAAAATATAAATTATGTAGAAACAATACTGCAGTTTTAACTAGGCAGGCTCGCTCGATATTTGTGCTAAAACACCACTAGTTTCTATACTGTTTTATATTGCATTATGTTGTATTATATTATTTTACACATTATATTTATATATACTATTGTATTGTATACTATAATTATATTATAATATAGCTATTTTATTATCATATATGGAATTATATTACATTTTATAATTCTGTATCATTATAATTATTACATTACATTCTACATCACATTATATTTATATATTATACCTGTATTATATTATTATACTATCTTTTTCCTCCTCACCCATTGCCTTGAAAGAAATGAATAAAACTGTCGTCAGTAGGCCGGGCAACTCTGAAGAAGATGCTCAAGTCAGAGTCTCTGCGGATCTGTTGCATGGCAGCAAGAATGACATCTTTGGCAGAGTCGTCTAGGAAACAAATACATACAACGTAGTTACAGTAATCCTAGGTAACGGTATCACTCATGGGCGGGGCTTCTGTTGGGAGGTGTGGCATTAGTGATATGGGAGGAAGGAGGGTGGGGCGAGATGGACGAGACAATGAGGAGGAAAAATGAAAACAAATACAAGCAGGCTCCTCATTATTCCATCATTTTTTTCTTCTTGTATGGCTACTGTATTATCTCCATGATATTAGGAATCTGAACAAGCCAGATTAAGTTGCAACCAATTCGTTCCTCAACATCGCTGGGTGAAGCCCGCACTATTCCTCCTTTAATATTTGTTATTTTAATTGGTGTTTGCCTAGCAACGTGGAACATGTTTGCACACACCAAACAGAGCTGTCAAAATTTCAGGACAAGTTTTAAATTTAGTAATACTGGAGAGAGAGAGAGAGAGAATTTTTTAAAAAATTGTTGCGCAACACAATAGCTATTTGCTTAAAATCAATAATTTTGATTATTTAAACTTTTAAATTTGGTTATTAAATGAAGTAGGAAGTAAATACATCTGCCAGGATTGTCTGCTGTTATTTTTTTAGAACTCTAATTTGGTTAGTGAAGATTTAAAAAAAGAAAGAAATATACCGTCAAGATCACTATAATATATTAGGGTATATTAAAGGAGGGGCAGGGTTAATTACATAAAATAATATTTTAAGAGGGCACAAGTTAAAAAACAACACCCTGCTCTACAGACAGTGCCACACTGACAAATGGCTTAATGTTAGCTTTTGTAACAGTCTCGATCCGGTAAGTTATAAACATTACAAGTGAACGGGTCAAGATTTTCCAAGGACCTATGGAGTAAACCACAGGATGTTTGTCAGGTAAAGAAGTATTGAATGCAGTCATTTTGAAATGGTGTTAGACTCACTTCAATGGCTTTTGCTTTGTTGGCACCCGTTAAAACTATATGGAATTACTGCAGTAAAAGGAAAGATAGCCCAGTGGCACGAAGAAGCCAAAAGGTAGTCCAAAAGGTATAGTATGTATAGCACTTCCATATCTAATACCTTAAACGAGTTAATTTGCCTTCAAGGATGCTTACAAATGTAAGATGATGAAGATGATGACGATGATAATCTAGGTGTATGTAGAAATAAATGAAAGCTGAAAATGTTAACTACAGAGTGTTCTTGCAAAACCTACAATTTTCCCTTCTTCTGAAAGAACTTGATAATTGGAGTTTGTGGATACACTGAATTAAGTTTCCTGGTCCTAAAAACAAGTTGTTGTGACAACAGAATCCCTTGCAGCAACCACTCCTAATCACACCAAATGGAAGTCCAGCGGATTTAATTTAATGGAGGCCATTTAACGAACCAAGTGAGAAATTATAACCTTTCAACTCGAACTCCTGTGACCTGGAAGCCTGCAATTATTACATAATTAAAGAAATATGCGTGTCATTTTTCAATCCAGCTAAATAGAAAAAGATCATCAATTTCATTTCTAGCAGCAAAGACAATCGGCTACAGCGAGATACCGTGGCTTTGAGCGGCAGACCAGCGAACCCAACGCCCCGTGACTAAACAATTTATTGCTCGTTAGATTATTTTGGAAGTAGCTTAATGAAATTAAATAACTCGATTAGGAGAGCTGCAATACCCTAAAGGGAAAATATGTGGCAATACTGAGCTAAACAAACAAACAGTCCTTGTGGAATCTAAGGAGCAGACAATTGGTCTCGACACGACAAACTTACAGTCATTTGTGCATGTCACTCTGTGTCAACCATATTGAAGTCAGTGTTCTGACATTATACTTGTGAGTTATTCCACCAAATCTCTGCCTTGTTAAAATTAATTTAACACACTCATGTCTGCAAGCTCAGCATTGAAGAAAAGTTCTGAGGATTTTGGTCAGCCCAGAAAGATGTCCAATACTTTGTACAGGAAAGGTAAGTGACTGCTCTCTCCATATCTTCTCTTCTTACATAATCGTCAGAGGATGATATCACATTATTTCAAGTTGTCGAATCTAACCATGCAGTGATGCATCCGGACACCTCCACACATCCTCTCATATTTGCTGATACGCTAGCAACCGCAGCCTCAATACCAACTGATCAACCCCACCCACCACATATCCAGTATGAAGCCTTTCAAAAATGGCCGCCACTAACAAGGGTCGCGTCGACATTCTGTCAGCGAGATGCTTGGCATTGCATCTGTGAAGTGAATGAAATCATGTGCACTTACTTATCCAGTATTTAAAGTGGGGTTATTTTCCAAACTTAGAAAAGTCCAAGTATTTAACAAGTTCTTGAAACAAACAACAGACTTTGATGATCACGAGAGCAGGACAGCGTGCTGCTATGCCAAATCAGTATACACACATATCACCACTTTGTGTTGCCAACTGTCGCTGAGTAAACACTCCACTAGTGTTTGTGGCTATCGCGAGTGTGTTTGTGTGTGTGTGCACCTACACACACAATTGTTTTCTGATACATCCAATATAGCCTTGGTTGGCACACATCTAGAGTCTGTGTATGCTGCATGTTCTACTGTCAGACTTCCGTATATTATTATAATTACATAAGTAAAAGTGAGAAACCCGAGTCCTCTATTACCACTTACTACATTTTCTTAAAAATGCCTGGTTGCCAAAGAAACGAAACAAGATTCCTATTAAATGACTCTAATGCCCTACCACACACACACGCACACACGCACATTCATGGATTACCACAGGGGGTAGCCAGCGAGGAGGTGATGAGGGAAGGATGGGGGGGGGGGGGGGGGGGGGGGGGGGGGGGGGGAAGTTAGAGGATATCACACCATCCTGCAATATAGAATTGGATAGGATACCAGGTATATCAAGTAGTAGATGAGATGGTAATGCGATCGCCCGGCGTCCATTATAAATGATATATGCTCAATTGATATTTACTCAAATGAGGGTCTGATACCTGTTCAGTGAAACAGTTTTCCTCTAAAGGCTAGACTTAATTTGCTGGACTCCTGTCATTCCTAGAGTTGTCAGTATGGAGGCAACTTCAACACTGCCTTGAAAGTTATTATTACTATGTCCAGGATGCAAGACACTAGCTAACACACTTAACAATTTCACTATGATAGCTCTGATGATTCTCACAAATGATAGACAATTCCTTGGAATAAAGAAGGATTGTGATGATATTAGTATAAATTCTGGTATGTGGAGGGGGAAATCAATAGCACCAGAGAGATACATGGTTTACAGCTATATGTGCATATACACAGATATTACAATTCTATTTGCACAGTCTGCCATTTTCAGGACTATTTCAGTATGTTAATCGAACTATATAGGTGCAGTGTATGCTACTAACATAAAGCATTCCCTTCTCTTAGCAAAACTCACTAAAACTAGTGGACATCGTGTATGGTACCACACCTCCAGGCCATTTCTTGCTTTCCACTGTCAACACTGCCCTTGAGAGCCTAGCTGTAGTTGCTAGGGATTGATCCACTGATAATGCTTTGGCTTGTTCCTTTGTCAAAATAATATCTCCACCAAACAAGAGAAATCCATCTTTGGACTCAACTACAAACATGAAATGACATCATCTTATTTAAATTCTGCTCTACGGAGAAAATACAGTGCCTCATTTATCTCGCTCCAGCCGCACGTATAATAGCTACCTTCTTCATTGTTGTCCGGCGTTGCGGGAAAGCCTAACTGCAATGTCCACAGGAAAAATATCAGTGTGAATTCCGCACTAAGGAAGTTGGAAGCGAACATAGCTAGCTGCGGAGCATCACACGCGACAAACAATCGTTAACTACTTCAAGAACATCCAAATCTCGTTTTTTTATTGAGTTATGCTATCTGACCGCACTTTTCACGCACGCGTACTGGTGCACAATTTGAACGTCTATTTCCGGCTGAATTAATTAGTGAGAGAAAGTGCTTAGCTGTATTCTGCTGAACTAATTTGAACTTTAGAGAAGGAGGGGAAAAAAAAAGAAAAGAAAAAAAAGAAGAAGAAGAGGTAAAGTATTAGCTATTGACAATATTTGAACTATTTCTTGATCACAAGCATTCCGATAAAAAATCTAATTATTACAATTGCATTAAAAATAGTATAATTTCTCTATTACAAGCTTAAAAAATGATTGCTGATCACTGATAATAAAATAATTATTTGTGAATAATATAAACTCCTTTTGCTGAATGCTGCTTTCTGAAAAATCTGCTATTGAGGGGGAATCCTGTGAAAATATTATCGAAGAAATGTTTGTGCATGGCATAATTCACCGCTGGCATATTACAATTGAGCTGTGTTGGAGCCATGTCCAAATAGGTAAGAATCGTCACCAGAGCTGCCAATACTCTCTCCCTGGTGCCACCTATAGTCCCTGCATTATAGACTGTATCCATTTTCATTAAATTGTAGAGTTCACCTTGAGCTCCTACAGAATAGTCCCCAAAGCAGCTTCCTAATCTCTTCTTTATCCAAGGCATGCTTGCCATGTTGGGGAAAATGTCAATGTCAGTCCCTACATATAACCAATCTCCAAGCAGTGACATAAGTTCAAAGGGATCTCTGCTAAACACTACGTCAGATATGTCCGTTAGAAGCACACTGGTAACATCGCTATGTTCCAACAGGTACTCGTAGTAAGCGTAGAATCTTGCATCATTTGTAGTTCTTCCATGAAGTGACTCAACTTTGATGAAAGTCACGTTTTGGTAATATGAGTGGACTTTGTGCTGGAAACTCTGGTCGAGTCCATCATGAAAAACAACAGCTTTCATGTTCTTCTCTTTCACACTGAAATAAAAGTCTTTCATGTACCAAAAGCTGTCCTTTGATTTGAACCGTTTGCGCTGGTAATCTTCAGAAGTTGTGAAGTATGAAGTGAAGACCAAGTTATTCTGAGGACGCTTTCTCTTGCCATACTTGTCCTCGGCATAAGATCGAGCCCAACTCCATGTTTTTTCCATATACTGTTCATTCTCTGCTTTTATATTCTCTGGGCAACCTCCAAGATGCACTAACTGGCATTTCTTTGTGGATTGAATAGCTCCTACTATTACTGCCATTACGTTGTCCACATACCAGCAATTTCCACCCATTTGAGGATCTTTGCTTCGCGACTCCATCACATGCTTGACCACATTCTCATCCCAGGGTCCAAACACACTGTGCACTCTGACAATAGTTATCGGAATTTCGTAGTAGTACCTATAATTGGATAGCACAAGCTCCAATGTCGTGATCCAAGACTTGGCCCATGATCGTTGGGCCGCGTGGTGAGATTTTGATTCAGTTTCTGAGATGAGAACAATTTTTGTGCAAGGAGAAGATTCCCTGACTGCTTCTAGTATAGTCACAAAATATCTAAGATAATCTGATAGAATAGACTCGACCTTGAAATGGACGTTAATTTTATTACCTGATGAAACGTTATAATTTAGTATCTTTGGTGGCGGCACAAACACTACAGTAGATACCCTTCTCTCTCCTATGAGGTTCTTTACTTGCGTTTGATTGGTAAGATTAGCAAACTTGATCTTTAGTCTATGGTGGAGAAGCAGCATATCTGCCCTGTACCACTCCATGCCGTCAACACTGTTCAGAACATCTTTGTAATCTGCCACTGCATCTACAGCTGTGCTGTTAGTCGAAAGATGGGACACAAGTTTGGAGCCCAAGAAGTGGAGGGACCCTACAACCAGTATCCTGCCTTTCTGTGGATACTTCTTTCTGCTGCAAGATTGTGCACCTTGCCTCTTGGAGGAAGGACGAAGCTTACACAGATGAAGTTCTTCATGGAGATCCAAGTATTCTACAACATTAAGTTGCAAGAATAATATAAATAGAATAAAATCGCATTTTTTCTTGAAATTACCAGAGCCAGAATTTTCATTCTTTAGAGGTGGGTGGTGGATAGCTATAGTTTCTTGCTCGTCCGATTCTGCCCCGATTATATCACACAACAAAACGTGTAAAATTTGAGAACAATTACCGCCAGTAGCTTAGTTAATGTATATTTCTTACCCAAAATGCTAAATGCTGCGAACACAAAAGTGAAGTACAGTACCGCGGCTAGGAGAATCAAGGTAGCACATTTCCTCATCGCATAAACAGACTTACAACTTCTCGCACTCGCCTCTCCATCGGCTCTTCGCTCATACTGAGATTGTTGGGCGGAATTGGCTCACGTTTGCGCATGCGCCTTCTATTGACACTGCGTAAGTGCACATTGTACAAAATTTGGTTCTGAACGGTAGTCATGAATACCATGTAACGACCACATAATCAAAGCACAGTAGCATACAGCATTAAAATTCTTGATTCAAATGGTACATTACAATTAAAGTGCAAAGTTAATTATAATATGTATTGGAATTCTCTCCCTATGTGTTCCCAAATGTTCAGACATCCATTTGCTCTTCTCCAGCCCTGCTAGTGGTTTGGGAAACGACTTCAAACTTCCTCTCTGTAGAGTCCAGCACTGCTGTCGTACCTCGCTTGTAAACATACTCACCGCTCCTAGCATTTAAAACAAACAACAACACCAAAACATGTACTGTACTACGCTTAAAGAAGAGAGCAGATATACGAACATGTGTAATATACAGTAGAACTTAAAAAATAAATAAATAAATTAATGTACTCTTCAACAATAACATAAAATTAATAATAATAATAATTAAATGAATAAGTTAGTTGCCTGTACTGCCTAAAATTGCTGCCGACTCAGGCGCCATAGGGCCCTCTACCCTATCTTTTCTAGAGAAGACGCATCCACCTGGCCACGGTAAAGTTCTACACAGTTCCAGTAGAACTTTACTAATCATACGAACAACTTTGGCTAACCAAACACCAAAAATCTAATAGTAGCACGTGCACACACAAAGAATTGTTAGACTACACCCCTTTATTAGTGTTTAATAATAGATTTTTAGATTTTCTATGGTGTTCAGTTATCCAAACACCTAACATCCTCCGAAGTAAATAAGAAAAAGCTAAATGTGGGAAAGTTTTTAGTGTGAAGAGATAGGGAATTTAGCATCACAGTTATTTGGAAATTCAAGTCATTAAAACCTCAATTATGACTTTCTTGCTATTGTTTTTTTCTTCTTATTTTGTTTGGAGGATGTTACCTCTCAGTCCCAACATGCCTGAAGTCCTGCTGTACTGATAAATGATATCTATCCTCCAAGATGAAGGTATTGATTACAATGTTGGCTGCTAAATAACGACCAGTGATTTATCTACTAAAGAGTGGAATGATTGCAATTCTATTAGGTCAATGTTGGCCTTCAATCATACAGACACTTGTAAAAGAGGATTGATTTGGGCCGTATGGCTTATGAAAAGAATAAAAAAAAAAAAAAAATAATAATAATAATAAAAAAAAAAATAAAATAAAATAAAAAAAAATAAAATAAAGAGAGAGAGAGAGAGAGAAGAAAGATCAATTAGTACCAATTGAGGCATGGAATAAAGAGGCAATCTTCAACATCAACATGCTGAAGCTAACATTACCCAACCTGGAAATTTTTTGAAGAAAGACTAGGTTAAATATTTCATCTCGTTTTAGAAAAAACAATAGAGAAGAAGCAGTCAATATAATCTAAAAGATAAGTAATTAAAACGACTAATTGTACTAATGACCAATCCTTCAAAAAAATTATTTTTTTTCATATTAAATTCCATAAAATTATACACTAAGGCGATTTTTGTTAAGTGAATGGTTAAGTGTCCATGGGCGCTCACCCAGTAGACTATAATATTAACGATCGTTGATTGGTATTAGGTAAAGGTCATCACACTTCCAGTGCATTAATTACCTGGGGCCTTTCTTTGCCACCTCGTCGTACTGACGAATATTCTCCGCACCTTCAGCAGTGATGATACACAAATCTACATTACTACCCGAACCCTACAAGAAAATACACACACAACACAAAGTCAATCTACTCTGATACTGCAATCAGTAACCACTATCTCCTGGTTTCACAAGTAGGTAAGGGGTCATCTGACAGTTCTACATGCCAGAGTTGAACAAATCCACGTGCCAGTGCCACTCACACACACACAACTGGTGGTAGCTACTCATTTCTCCACACATTCAATGTGCTGCCACACATTACAGACCACACCTTACCAGATCATTGAGAACTCCAGCTGCGATAGCATCTCTGACCAGTTTCATAGCCTCGTCTCTCTGCCATTGGAAACAGAGCACACATATAAACACACAAACACTCAAGACAATGTACACACCTCCATGTAGGGACGATATCTATCTTCAAAAGTTGCCATGGCAGCAAGGGAGCCAGAACCTAAAATAAAAAAAATTAATTTAATTAAAAACAAACAAACACTCACACACACAAACAACAACAAAAACAACAACAAAGTGGTTAAATATAGGTTTATATATAACCTCTGGTCCAGCAAATCTGGACAGGGAGTAGTCTCGGGTCATTCTCCAAACATTACTCATTATTGAACATTCATTTAGCATCGTGCATGTCAAGTATGTCAACGTTTTGTTTGTGCGTGTGTGCGTTATTGTAGTTACCCGTTGTTATCATTACCTTTTAGTTGTTTCAGTTGTTCATCATATAAAAACTGATTTTCAGACTCGTGTCAATGGACTAGTTAGGACATTAGCTATTCCTGTCATTACCACCTCAAGCCTTGATTACTGAGGTGGGTAGTGTCATGAAAGTCGTCAGTTCTTATCTCAAACACACACACACTTAATATACTATATGTAATTGGATGGAATAAATGCTCATCATCCCGTGCCACTATTCTGCGTTTACATGGCGGCTGCTTTGTATCTGTCACCAAATCAGAGAAGCAACTTTAGCAGAAATATGTCCGACACTAGCAAGTACCCTGCCACACAATGGCACTTGATGTACTAACTTGTGCACATTAGGAATGTACTAGCCTAAGGTATTTTTATCCATTGCTATTATCCTCTATCACTTGGTTTAGCTAACATCAGTTTGCTTTTACCTACTTCTTTATCCATGAATACACACACACACATGCCCGTCACTCTCTTACTTCCTGAGCCATCTTATCCCTTCTTATCCTCCTCCTTTCCTCTCTTCACTCTTTCTTTTGTCTATCTCTCCTGTTTTCAATCTAGCTCGCTGTCCTTCCATGATTATGGACTTAAGCTTCGTGGAACTATATTACCTTCCCCGTTTTGAAACTTCGCCATCAAAAACTTTCGCTTACCAGTACACAGAGGCAGGCACTGCTGATTACATCTGTTATTACAGTACTTCTTAACATCAAACTAAGTAACACCAAGTTACCATATTCAGATCCATAAACAATAGCAGGGTTTCATACTGAGGTAAATGTGCGTCTAGAATTAACCCCACCCCCTCCTCCCAGAATTTTTGGAAGTTGACCCCTTTGGCCGGCAATAGTGCTATGTGGCGTATGTGCATGTGTGAGTACTGAAAAAGGTTCCTTGCTGTCAGAGTGTACAGCGTTGCAATGTAATTGACGACATGATGTCACATGACATGTGATGATGTCGTGTGCTGATTTGTGGCGCTCAGTGTTCGATCTGCAATTCTCCGACTTTTTTTTATTATCCAATATACAGTTTCAATTTGTTTATACGTTGCTTTAATGTAGTACTTCCTGTAATAAAACATTTAAATGAGAGAAATGTTTTTATGATTATTTTAAAATGTGCAGACTAGAACGCTTAGCGTCTATTCACACAATATTTTAAAATTACTATTATGAGGTTCAAAAGCCCAGAATCTATCAAATAGAAGACGAATAAGCCGTGTACTCTGTCTGAACTCTACAGCAGCTCTGAGACTGTCCAAAATTGAGCTTCAATTAGTACCGTTAGTAACGTTAAGTCTTAATTTTTGCTCTTGGCTGTGCGTACTAATAATATTTTTGCATAACAGTTAATAGTTTTGTCTTAACTGGCTTTAAAAATTTATCTCTTTGCTAAATATTTTTACAGAAAATAAACAATAAAACAAACATTCATACTTCTTCACGTAACCCAACTGGATATCATAAATATAGTACATGATTGTACAAGCCTACTACTATAGATTTCAACTTTAGCTATTACCCTATGTTAACCCTTACAATCCTGTATGACTCCCTGAATACTATAGTATATCCAAGTTGAGTTGGCACGACCGCAAGCCAACTCAACAGCAATATATAATATTAAAGGAGGCAATGACCAGCTATTGCGTGAGAAGTGATTTATAGCTAGTGTATATAAACACAGAGGGATTAGCTTGCATGGTGCATTCAAACCACCTCTTCTTTTAGTAAGTCTAAATATAATCCTACCATGTATCCTCCACAACATCCAAGAGGAAGGCAGAGGTAAGTGTGAACTAGCCTCACTCACCCATGGAGACGTAAGGGAGCTTGTCTGTGCTACCGTGAGGATGGACGGTGAAGAGATGAGCTCCAGTTTTGTCAACTCCCCCCAGCACCAAAGCAGCTCCAATGTAACCTTGATATCTGTAAATAAGGGAATAAAAAATGATATGCATATGGACGTACACGTGCGGGACATGTGATAGAATAATGAAGTGGATGGCTGTTACGAAGATTTTCTGCCCTGGACTAGCTAGCTAGCCTTGGGGCAAACATAAAGGCTTGAAGTGTAAAAGTAATGTTCACTTTACATCACTTCTCTTCGATGTGTTGTTAAAAGCCAAACACTCTTTGACTTCAGTATGTGCTTTAAATAAGGTGAACACACCCTCCACTTTACAGTCCTGCTTTGGGTTTCAGAAAACTGGAAATGAGAAACTACAGAAGAAGCTTCTCTAGAGTTTACTTGGTGTATAGTATACACACAGATACATTTCTTACCACTTCTTCTAATACGTATGTAACTAATAGAAACTAACCTGTACAGATACTGCTTTAGCAACCTCACAGCTGTTCCAACTCTCGGCTACAGACAAGGACAACAACAAAACACAAAGTAAATAGAAGCAATCCAAGCTGATTTCATTTGTATAGGAAGGCAGGGGGTGGGAAACAATTGGAGATGAAGCCCAGTGATTAGGTAACTGCATTGACTACTATTTTGACGTCCCTGTACCATCAACATGACTATAACAAAAAGGACTACTTCATACTGTATAACCCCCCCCCCCTCCCCCCTAATTTAAAATAAACATGTAGACATAATTGAGAGAGAGGGGGGGATAAAAGGAGAGAAGAGTCATATTGTTAATCTAGGCAAAGATATCAAACCCCATTTTCCTCGCTCACCACTCTCTCAGTGAATAATCTGTGGAGCTCTATATCAGTGGCAATGAAGTTGGTGGTAAACTCTGTGTCCGCAGCAGTCCCAGCGCCACAGCAACTAAAAAACAAACAAACAAACAAATAATGGAAGAAAATCTAAAGGCATCAGATTTGGCCGTACTATATGTTTTTGGCAATGTAATGGATCTTTGAACAATTCTTGTCAGCGACTACGGTCCCTTCTGTAGCTCGCGTGTCTGCTCCTAACACTATCCCATCCTGGAGGAACGAAGCACAGGATAAACCAATACATTCACAATTTCAACACACAAACTCAAAGTGAATTGTGCCAAATAATGCACATCCTCATATGTAATCTGAGGTTGTACTCAGATGTGCTGTGAGATTATGTTTAATTTATGATTCACACACAAAAGTCTGCATTCAGCATTGCGACCCTATTACTAGTGGAGTGCTCTAGCATAAATGGAAAACAAACTCGCTTACTTTATTTTATAAGGACTTCCTACGTGACTCAAGTATGCCAGAAAACATTAACTTACGGGGGTGTTGTATTAAAAATGGATTGTATAGACAGGTACTAGCGTAATAATAATAATTATCATTACACTACGATTTCATCATCATGATGTCATAGCTCTATTTGGACTGCAGGTCCAGCATGCAGTGCGCAAATTTAATAAGATATATACTACTCAATACAATTGACATAAATAATAGCAAACCTTGAATACAATCCCAGCTATGGTAGTTCCAGTTTTAACTGGATTTGGAAACTTAACTCCAGCTTTAGCAAGAATTTCATTTCTGTGAATCAAAAAGACAGAATTACGTTATCAAGGAATAACTATTAAATATATTTACAGCTTCTTGGACTAAGTTACATACAAGTTTACTTAATTCTTTCTATCTCCTTACGAACCACCAAACTTGTTACCTGTGGCATAAATCAAAAGAGAAGCCTCCTTTAGGAAGTTCTAAATTCGCTAATCCTGCACCAGCCATATCCTCCACGGTAAAGAAAGAGAAAAGTGTATAAACGTCAGCACCAGCTTCTTCAAATAGAGCACGTCAATAGCGATACCGTACCTACCGTGAGAAAAACCTTGTTTGGTTTGTTGCGATGGTGGTAGGTCTCCTTTTAGTCGTAAACGATTACGCCAGATTTCTGGCGGCGGTGGCTGCAACAGTCCTGCTACTGGTGGCTACCAGATTTTATATGATAGCTAGAAGAACGGGAGTGACTACTACGACTGATAGAAGGACAAAACCTTGCAGAACTTTAGTTGTACTCGGGTCTGGCGGTCACACCGCAGAAATGCTGAGAATAGTTGGTGCTCTCAACCTAAAGAACTATAACCCTAGATACTACGTAGCCGCAGAGGGTGACAAGATGAGCCAGGACAAGGCCAAGACAACAGAAATGAGCTTGCATAAGAAATATTTAAAGGATGACAACACGAAGTTGGAATTTCAGGTTGGAACCATTCCTAGAGCCAGGAAAGTGCTACAGTCGTACTTCACCAGCATATTTACAACTCTCTTTGCCATAGCCCACTCATTTGGCACAGTAGCTGTGTTTGCTCCTGATCTCTTGCTGTGCAATGGGCCAGGAACGTGCATACCTCTTTGTTTCTGGGCATTTGTGTTGAATTTCATTGGCTTGAGGAAGACGACCATTGTGTACGTGGAGAGTCTGTGTCGAGTGGAGAGACTGTCTCTGTCTGGTCTAATCCTTTACTATTCCTTCATGGCTAACTTTGTATATGTCCAGTGGCCCCAGCTCAAGGACCGTTATCCCAGAACTAGATATATCGGACGGACAGTGTAATGCATTTTAATGAAATATTGGGCAATGTGTAATGATACATCTCAAGATAAAAGTAATTATAATTCAAGTTCATTTGTCCAAAACTACACATGGGCACATTGGACTGTTCAAAAAAAAAATTTAGTACTCGTGATATGCTGAAATACTCAAGGAAAATATTCAATGAATAATATATGTAATTATTTGTACCTTGGTACGTTCAAACTGTCCAATCAAATCACTCAATTCGAGGTGAATATATTTCATACCCGCCTCCTAGGAGGTGAATAAGTGAACCATCCAATAAAAATTAGTTTTTAAGTGCTTCCGATAGCAAAGAATGATACAAGTCAGTTGCATCCCTCTGTTCAGTTGGTATGGGTGTGTGGGTTCCCCGCACAACCACCATTGATGCCTGCACTCTACTATGCACTGTACACTTTCTGGTGCACTTGGACTGCTGGACTCTTTACGTTTCATTGTGTGTGTGTTTGGTGTGTGTGGCTTCACACACATGCCCCCGCAATCATTGTTCTAAATTTTTGGTTCTGTTCAAGTGCTGTTCTGTCTAACTAACCTAAGCCTGACTTCTTAACTTTCCATAGCTACTCTTAGCTTAGATTTGGGATCAGCACTAAATGGTTATATCCAAGTTGATAGCCGGAACCTAGGCATCCCAGTCCCTGCAGATACGCTGCCACCAGAATCAGTCTATGGAATTGCTAAAGCGTCTACCTGTAGTTGTTATCTCTGAAGCTTATCTACTACCCCTAACTAAACCCGAAGTCATTCAGGAAGTTATGTTGGGAGTAGTTAAATATTAGCCTAAGGTATACAGTAAGGTGCAGGTTATGACACAAAAATAGACTAACTGCGAATTTATAACCAACCATGACCCGCATAGTGATCCATAAAAAGAATGCCCATGCCCCGTATAGGCAAACAAACCATGTGTGTACGTTAGAATGTTCTTTCAGTTTGTAAATGTGGTATGTGCTGCTGGCTAGGCGTGAACCACTAATTAGTGACATGGATTACACATTAAGTGCCTGCCAACTGCCATGCAACAAAAATAAAGGGATTTAATGAACCTGCTCTTCCTTGTGGGCGGCCTGCTAACTATACGTATGTGTACTATAGCTCATCATCATCATCATCATGGAAAAACTATCCTTTTTTTTTTATCCAACCAGTAGCTAAGTTCTGTTAGTGACTTCCATGAGGTGGTGACTGCCTGGACAGAGGTGAGTGAGCTCTTTATATACCAGCAGATAAAGCCAGGGAGGAAGGTTGTGCATTGTGGCAGTTACATATCAACAAGGGAATACTGCTGTAATTACTATTTGTACAGTTGGGAATGACTGGATTAATATATCTACATCTCATAGCACTTCCAATTTAAATTATTTGGACACGACTTGGACGGAACCATTTTGGTTCTGTTGACATCTAGCTACTAGGAAAGTGGGAAATTGCTTCCTCTTCTTATTTTTTTTTTTTTTTTTTTTTTGCACTGAGAGAGTTAAGCCTTAATAATGCACTGGCGTAAAAACAACTTAATCACACTTGAGATGTTATCAACAATAAACCATTTATCACCAGCAATAACAATTTTCCGCTTTGTTAGAGCTTTTCTCTACAAATGGGCAAATGGCATAACAAATGAATGCAACACTCAGGACGTTAACAAAACAAATAAAAATCAGAGGGATGACATGTTTATGCCACTGTTCATGATGATGATGATTACAATGATGATGTATGCGAAGATCATTATTAGTAAGGCACAGACATCTGAGAAGTATTTATTTTGGCTGTAGTTAAGGTTAAAGTTTATGGTTTAACAGCTAGCATTGTTAGATTAAAAGGTATTAATTCACTGTGGCATTTTGGAAGCATCAAAGACACTCAAACAAAGGACTTTTGTCTTTCCCTCACAATTCAAAGCATAAGTAGCTATTGCCAGCCAAAACATTGATTAACGCACTTAATTTTAAGATGTGATTTATGAATACAGTTTTAAATATATACACAACATTTTAAAAACAGTATTTTGCTACAAACACTTTGTTAGAAAATTTATGACAAAATTAGCAAAATGTAAGCATACAATCGTGGAGTCAAATAATTAAGCAAGTGATATAAAAATGAAGGCAAAAAGGAACAAAACAATCATTTTGGGGTCATGGTGGGGCTGGTACTCCCTTCTGCTAAAAAGCATACTCCCGTGGAATGCTCGTATGAGACGTATAATGCGACGCAATAGAATATAGCGAAGTAGCTCTCGCGCCCATATTATTTGAAATCTTTTTCCGACAAAACTTCCTTCTCAGTGGTGGGTAAAGCTTGGGAAATAAAAATAATGTGACCGTCAGTATAATTAAAACAGAGGAGCCAGAGTGGAGAATAGCTAGTGTGAACTCCTTATTATTAGAAGCACGCCCTATCAGAAACAGACACAGGCAAAGTGATAAGGTGTAGGTGTACAAGAATACAAAAGCATTCACTTTTTTAGTATCCTTAAAGTTTTTCCAGCGAATCTTTCTGGTTTTGACGGCAACAAATATTAGAACTAGGCCCAAGAGTATATTGTAGAATGATAGCAAAATAGTCCAAGTTCGCAGGTGTTTACTTTCACATCTGTATTTATATTCAATGTAATTGGTGCGAAAGACCTCCTTAGTTACGAAGAGATAAGGATCTAAGATGTTCCATAGTATAGTAATAATAAGATTAGGAATCTGAAGAATCATGACAAAGACGATGAGTAGCCAGTCAGCCAGTCTATTCTCTCCTTGACTGAGTTTCTTACGATAGAAAATATGGTGTACACGAAATATTTTAACAATAGTTATTGCAGACACAAGGGGGCCTTGGAAAGAGATAACATTCAGCCAACTCCTGGCAATGCATATGGCATTTTTCACATATACAGGAAAGTCAACCAACTCCTTTATGGCTAGGATGAACAAATAAAACACTAGCACATAGCTGGAGATATATATCAAAAAGGTCAAGGAGAAGCTTGAAGCTTTGACCTCTGGTTCTTTCTTGAAAATCAGGAAGAGGATGAATGATGTGGTCAGCAGGACTAGCATGATAAGTGTGGTTGTAAAATATATAGTTCTTGACAAAATGTACAGAGATCCATGCTTGGGGCGAGAAGGTATTAAATTGTCTAGTAATGTTGTATTTAATATAAATAAACTTGAGTTGTAATAAGCCACTTTGATGTTATTGTCTATTCTAAATTGTGTGAATTCAACAACCAGAGAGAATAGTGTGTGAGAGTCTTCATTGTAGCTCAAATGGCCGGCATGGTGTGAGAGGTAGGACAAGTTATTGAAACACTCGAGGCCAAGGTTTTGACAATGGTTGTGTGCAAACAAGGCAATGTTGATACTATCGCAAGCAAGGTCAGCCAGATAAGAGTGACCTGTGTTGCACTTGGCAGAGCCGGCCATTACTGGGTTACCTGGACTCTCAAAGTTAACTAAAATTATTCCAGTTAAATCTACTTCAAATTCACTCGCTGACCCCTCTAAATTGCAGCTGTCATATTCCAAATGAAATGGGCTGTGGGACAAGGACAGAACTATCCATGCATAGTGTGGCCACCTCAAGCCATGGAGGTGAGCGCTGCAGAGGACTTCTGTAGTCTCCACTTCTCCCATTACAAGCAAAACAACTCGAGCTTCGAACCCTTCCCAGTCGAGTTCTCTGCCATTTTCTACTTGGAGATATTTAGCTATTGTGATTTGTTGCTGTGCAGTCATATAGGTTGCTAACTTTTCTGCTGTGAAGGAAAACTGACTATCATCTGGACCCGTGATGAAAGACACTCTCAACCACCTTTGGTTCTTCAAGAATGAGACTAGAGATGCTCCCAGAGCATCTAGAGGTCCCACCATGTGAAAAATATTAGGATGGACAGAGACTCTGGGTTGCCTTGAAGGAGAGAAGAAAAAGAAAGGGAAATCTAACTTCCTCTTGAGATCTCCTTTTATAAGGCCAGTTATAATATCTCTTCCTTGTGGACACAGAAATCCAGCTGCTCCTATAATAGTGACATTTCTGTTGTAAAAAATATGCTTTATAAACTCGGGCAATAAACTTCCTCCAGAATACGAGTACAAGCAAGAAAGATCCTCAACCACTGTCAGGTTAATGTTAGTTCTATTTGAAGATGTGGACATACCTTGAATTCCCAGGTGGTGGTCCAACTCTGCTGCCTCAATGTCATCTCCTACTGCTGGTGGCAGTACTAATATCATCTGAAAGTTATTCAGAGAAGACACAATTTGGAGGACGCTAATCCAAGTTATTATTGAGAACTTCATCTTTGCAAATTAAGTGTCCCTCTTTTCAGTCTTTGAAGTCTAAGTTTACTTTAATGAAAATAAAAAAATTGGTTTCAGTTTCATGTCTTATAGACTAATTATCATGATCTGGACTGCCTTTGGTTTGTGAAGGCTCGTGAAAATAAATTAGCCTGCTATACTGACTCATGTAATAAGTACTATTTATTCCACCCCAGATATCTTCACAATGATATTTTTAGGTACTACATGACCTGTGATACCCTGTAATTATAGCAACAGGCCAAACTTTTCAATTTTCTCAGTTTTACAGCTACCTTCCTTGGTGTACCCTGCGGGTTAGAGCAGCTGCTAAAATATCAGCTGGGGGTGTGGGTAGCCCCTACAACCAACTTTAAGGCTGTGACCCTTCTTCTAGTACTAACTACAGTAGTGAAGATATCTAGTGTGGAATAAACCACTTATTACACTTGTCAGAGTGCTATGGCAAGATATTTCACTCTCAGGCTTTATTTTCACTCACCTCTGGCTCTTGAAAATAAATTAGCCTGCTCGTGAAATGTGGAATATTTCACCAGCAGGCTAATTCATTTTCACAAGCAAAAGGCTGAGTGAAAATAAAGCCTGAGAATGAAATATCTAGCCATATCACTCTGACAGTGTAATACATGGTTTATTCCACACTATATAGGTATCTTCACCTAGTAGTTTTTTGTTTTGTTTTCTGGTAACTCACAGGTGTAAAGTTGGCTGAAAACTCACTAGGGGCTCCCCACAACCCCAGCTGATATTATAGCAGCTGCTCTAACCTGGCTGAGTAAGGCTCCACTAGAGTAAAGGTAGCAGTAAAAACCCAGAAAACTTGTAGCCAGGCCCAGGTTGCTGTAACTACTCTGGTAATGAGCTTGAGCAATACAGCATAACACTTTGTGGTCACTTACCTAAAATATCATTGTGAAGGTATCTAGCCTGGAATAAATATATTATATATAATATAAAATGAATGAAGCACATAGTCATTTTTTGGGATAACCCATAATATCCTGTCACGAGTCAGAGTACAATATGGGAAAATATTTTACGAGCACGCAAAATATTTTCACGAGCCAAAGGCGAGTGAAAATGTGGCGTGAGAGTAAAATATCATTCCCATATTGTACGACGAGTGTGATAAGTGATTTATTGCTTATTTGAAATTTTTCTCAACCGGTTACAATACAATTTTCATTGATTTTACTCGCTACGCGCGCGCTACAAGGAGCATACAATATAAACCGTACAATATGGGAGAATACAGAACGCTCGCGTGATGCGGAAATATTCAAGTAAAAATATCAAAGCTGCAATAAATAATATTATATTAATAATGACAGGATATTATTGTTTCAACAGTTATTGCATTGTGGGTTATTCCAAAAAAATGACTATGTACTTCATCCTGTTTCTGCAGCCTTCAAACAAAAGCAGTAGTGATAGATTGATGATATCCAGTGAGGTTCACAAGATAACAAGTTGTACTCCAATGATTTAATAGCCAACTCTTTCGATGGGGATGAAGTAACTGTTTGCAAATCAAGCTTCATACAAACAAAATATTGAAAAGTTTTCTTACGACATATTACTTATATAATTATTTATGCATTTCACTCTGTTTGTCACAAATGAACTAATGTGGTGCTACTGCAAATGAATGTTGATACTTTCATTTTATACATAAATATAAAATGCTTGCTTGATAGCAATATATTGACTGGGTTGGTACTATTTATGCAACCCAAGTAATCACACACACACACACACACACACACACACACACATTGACAACTGGTACACACACACACACACACACACGACACATTGACAACTGGTGAAAGAAGCACCAAAGGTGTGAACATGTACTACTATAAATAATTAGCTACTACAAAATCATCTCAGACAAAAACAATAATTTATAGGCTGTTCTAATCAGGTGTCAATATATAGCTCAAGCAATGAAAGTGGTATATGTAAACACTGTTTTCGTAAGAGAAGAAGCTAAACAGGCCAGAGACATTCCACTTTCAGCACTCGGGTAACTTCCCAGTATAAAGCAAACTATCACAGGAAGCAAGAAATTATTAGGTCACATGATTATGACGTGACAATAGCGTGACAGACAGACAGATAGACAGACAGAGTATAACCCTCATGTGCATGCAGGCTGAGGGTTGATTAATATTGCCAATAGAGGCATAGATATTCAAACAGTGTGCTGGAAAAAAAGTAATGAAACAACTGAAGACTGAATAGTCTGAATGCTGCAATTTGCATTTAATCAATACTCTCACTGAATTGTATTTCGATTACCATTGCATGAGAAGGGAATGATGAAATCAATAATAGTAATATAAAAGTTATGAATTGTAGTTTCCTCTACAGCCGAACCCAACGTTTCAATTCAATGCACTTCTGTCTAATTATGAGTCATTAGACAGGTATTCACAATTCCTTTCTTATCCTTTTACTCATTAGATGTATTCTCTCTTTCACAGGCTATTTTAAAAGCAATACAGAATTAAAAATATTTGATTGTCGCCGGGAATCGAACCCAGGACCGCTTACTTAGCACACAAGCACTCTGCCACTAAACGACAAACTACCGGCAACCACACATTTCAATTCTGTTTCCACCGATAAAAAGAATCCTTGAAAAAAAAAAGAGAATTCTGTTGGTCTGTTGAGAGTGAGACTGTAGCATAGCAGTACCCTTTAACAGTATAAATACAGAATTGGAGTGTTTCTTTATTGGCTGGTTGTCATAGCTCAGTGGCAGAGCGCTTGTGCGTTAAGCAAGTGGTCTTTAGAATATTAGTTTAACAAACAGCTGCTGGGGTTTCAGGTGCCACCAGCTCAAAGTGTGTTCTGTGAAAAAGTTATCTTGGCCTAAAGTGGGCAGAGTTAGAATGTAGCTATCTGGGTCAAAAATTATCTGCATACTAGAAACCCACACAGTTACCACTGCTATTTCTACCTAATAACAAACTGTCATAGCTATAGTGAAGTTTAGGCAGACTTAAGCATAATTTATTGAATTCAATAAAACCATGATTCTATCAAGTGTCTACTTAGCTTAGCATGCTATTTTATGTTGCTATAATTACCATACTTTTTATTTGCCTCAGGTCTAATCCTGTAGCTTTGCAATTTGCAGTTTCATCTGAACTCTTCCTCATCCTGTCATTCCATGGCTGTACAAACTCAAAAGAATCTTAGTTGTGACAGGTAATAGACCCACTTAGAGAGCTACATCCAGAGCCTGGCCTGTGCCCGTTTCATAGTTCCAGACATACTCAAGCCCTAGTGCAAATTCCTTAGGAGCATTGTCTAGAAGTCCATTTTAGAAGTGGTAGGTAGCCACGACTGCAGGCGTGGCTGATGAGTGGGTGGAGTTTATTTGGGAATGTTGTAGCTAATGTACTTCCAGGACTGCGAACATTCCCTCGATTTCTACCTTGACAATATTCCTGAACCGGGTAAAGAGTGGTGGTGTTGATTAAGTCGATGATATTGATAGTTCTCTATGGATAATAATACAGCTGAATACTTGAGCGTGCGATCCTGTACACAAACTTTAGTGGACGGAGTTGTGGCTTGTGGGCCAGAAACAATTTCTGATTCCCTTGTAAGCGCTGGATTGATATCTGATAATGTCTACCAAGCTATGACATTGGAAAGAACAGTGATTGACAAGGGAAGAGAGCTCGTGCAGAGTTTAACAGCGACTATAAAGCACAGCCCTATGTTGTTTGACAATTTTTTGGATGTACTTTCACGAAATGGTGCAGATAACTTGGTGAAGTTGCTGAAAGACAAGTGTGAGTAAAATTGGATAGTTTTTGAGGATAAAAACTTAAAGCATGTAAAACAAAGTCAATTGTATGCATAATGGAGCACACCACTAGTTCTAAAAACACTGCTATGTGGACAGCTTTATGTAATATATTGAAGTGTACTTGCTACTAGCTAGGGCAAGTAGTGTTGTCTTTCAATAGTCCGTTAAGTGTCAAGTAAACTAAAATTCAGGCGTATACTACATAGGCCTACCTCAAGGCCAAAAAATTATTATCTAATGGTCGACAATTTCTTTTCAGTTTGTTAATTTTTAATTTTTCAGACTCTTCACTAACTTATGTGTATGAGTAATAGCACGAGTAACGTGATTGAAATAGTACGAGGTGAAGCCAAGTGCTATTTCAATTGCTTTACGAGTGCTATTGATCCCTAATAGCACAGGTTACCCGTGCTATCACTCGCTAATTAGTAGGCCAGCTTTTTAAAAAGTCATTTGCAATTGTAGCTATATTATATCGCTCACTCACTATCTCCTTATTTCAGGATTAGCTTCCGCTGGAACTTCGTTTTCAATGTGCGGCTCCTCCTCATCCGTTGAAAAACATTCTGTCTAATACGGGTAGAGCTTCTGTGGTAAAGAATGACATTGTCTCCAACTAAAAACAACTCGAGTTGTACGTTTCAAAGGTTAACACTGCGCGCATGCGCACTTACCCGTACTATTTCACTTAGTTTCCACTTAGTGACCGAGGTATTTCAATTAGTTACGCGCTATTTCACTTTCCCCGTGCGATTTCAATTGAACAGCGATTTTTTCCATACATTTTTTAATAGGCAACTTACGCGCCGTACTTTACATTAAATTAAAAACGTATAAAACAGTAAAAGTTGTTTTATCATGCCTATTGAAATCTAGTCCAGTGTAGCCAGACCCTTTACAATGTGCTATGCAGGGAAAATGGTCTGGTGTCAAACCTATATACCAATTTGTACCAGACGACAACATTCCTGCATGGCTAATGAAATCGCTGTAAGCATATCACATGATCAATTGAGGTTTTAAACGCCCATGCAATCAGAAGACAATGACTCAATTCAAATTATTGCGTAGGTTATTGCTTAGCAATTGGACTGCACACTATGAATATCATTTGAAACATTAAATTGCATTTCACGAGTACACGGGGTCTACAGGTGTGACATAGAACCTTTCCCCGCATAGCGGTTTGGTAAAGGGTCTGGCTACGCTAGACTAATTGAAATCTACATTGAGTTATACCTGTGTGTACCACGCTCGCTTTACTCACTCGCCATTAGAATCTGAGGAATGATAAACATCATAGCTTACATGTCATAATTGAGCTGAGAGTGTAAGTGTTGACAATAGAAGTGTGGCCAATGAAAAGATCTAACTAATTGTGAGGGTTAGCAGCACATGTTTGAGTCAATGTGACATAGATATGGTTTATTCATTGCCTCCTGCCACTCTGAAGACTCCCGGTGCTCTACACACGCAAGTTGAGGGGGGTCAAAACTTCCATGCAACTGCTTACCTGATTGATAGCTAGTTCCAAAATAGTTTTATTTTAATTAAATAGTTTGAAGTTGATCATGTGATTCCTACTATGTAATTGACTCTACAGATGGTTATAGGTATACTTTGTTACAGCAGTCCACAACTAAATAAGTGAAAGGCTTTGATTAGCTATATGTATTATAATATAGTTTTTAGTGAGGATTATTCATTAAGTTAGGCCGTGCATTGAGAAAACATGTACAGTAAAATTAAATAATGTTTAATTGTGTTTATGTATGTGTGCATAGGCAAAAATTTGAGGGCTACTCAAAGTGTTTACTGTGACTTTGCATCATCGAATGAATGCGATAATGGTAATATGTGTGGAATTGTAGTTCTCCTCTCATCCTTTCCCTATTATATCTAATACTTATATATATATATATATATATAATACTTATAGCACGAGTCAGAGTACAATATGGAAAAATATTTTACGAGCACGCAAAATATTTTCACGAGCCAAAGGCGAGTGAAAATGTGGCGTGAGAGTAAAATATCATTCCCATATTGTACGACGAGTGTGATAAGTGATTTATTGCTGCCTTGATATTTTTTCTCAACCGGTTACAATACAATTTTCATTGATTTTACTCGCTACGCGCATGCGTAGTGTACCGTACAATATAAACCGTACAATATGGGAGAATACAGAACGCTCGCGTGATGCGGAAATATTCAAGAAAAAATATCAAAGCTGCAATAAATAATTATATAGAATGTTGTTGTTGTGGTTTGTATATTATACATATATACATGTTAAAGAAATGTCTGCAGATCCCGCTCATCTTCCTAGAGAATCTTGTCTTATTTCTACTAGTGATAATATAGACACTTTAGAAGCCAAATTTTTAGACTTGGCAGAAGGTCTATTGGAACACTTAAAGAGTAGTAATTTCCAAGTGTCGAAACTGACTTCTTGCATATCTTTACTACCACGCTCTATCAATATTTATGTATTTCCGATGTGGAAGAAAATATGTAAGAAATTGTCCGATGATGAAACACTGAACAGTTTGTTCACAATTCTTAACATGGAAGTTTGGAACATTTTGGATTACAATCTTTTGGAACATTTTATTAAAAGGTGTGGAAACAGAAAGCAGAAGAGTGAAATGCGCAGTTATATAGCTGAACTGGAGAAGTTTAAGAAACAAACTTTAGTGGTGGATTTCATAGAATGCTGGGAAGGTCATAATCGTGAAATTCCGGATTACGATGAAGTGAAAGTCAAATTTGATAAGCATTGTTTAACACTGGCCAATCTGGATGAATTTCGAAAGACTCTTATAAGAAAATGTATCCCATCTCTGTTAGATTATGCTGGGTGGATCTATTACAAACACTTTGAGGAAGGATGCTTTGTAGTATCTTGGCTTTTCCCAAGCCAGTTGGTTGTGCTTTTACATCATTACATAGGATGCATGCATGTCGTGTTAGTAAAATATAGAGTAGTTGAAGTGGTACTAGGAGGCGTTTCAGTGTATGATCAAAGCAAATCCTTACAAAGAGGTATGTTTTATTTTGTTTATGTCTACATTATTGATAATTTCTTTTAATTGTTGAATTAGATCGTTCTTATTCTCTTCCCATTTTCCCTTCAGTTGAACCTTGGGTGGCAGTCACATCAAGTTAGTTTTTAATAATTGTGTAGACATTTTTATTAGCCCTATTTGATGTGTAGGAGTTTCACGTTCTTCATCTTTGGTAGATATTAGGCCTGATCAGAAGCATTATCTATCAACATGTAAGCATGTATTCTGTTATTATCTTTTGTATTTTAGAGCGTATTCATTTTTTTAATTAGCAAATGTTACTTACTTTTTGGAAGACTTTATTTCTCTTCATCTATTTGAGGGTGAGTGTTTTGAGTGAGTTGTTTGTGCATTAATGCATGACAAAAATTGCTACACTCAGTCAAGCCTGAACTGTATTAATGCTATCAAATTTCATAGTATAGTATATGTATTAAAAGAGGAATTTACAGGCTGCTTGCCCTATTATGATATAATGGTTTTCCAGCTACACTTTTAACTCCTACTGTTACACGGCAAAATTTGGTTCCATTGCATCTCTGATAATGCTTTGTAGCATTTCCATAGGAATGTTCAGTTATATCTGCACCAGAGGTATGCTTCACATCTTCCACTCATTAAAAAACTACTTCATGGAATTAGTTGAGATTTTGTATCAAAGTGGACGAAAAGATTAGGTTATGCAAGGCTATATTTATAGTGAACTTAGGGTGGTAGCTAACCCTGGAAATATGGTCTTCTGTTCTGAAATTAGCAATATCAAGATGGTGTATCAGTATACCCAGTTGTGTGCCAAGAGTAAGTTTGAAACGTGGTTAAGAATTGGACTATAGGTTTTCAAGTACTTAAAGCAATATTCAGCAAGATGGCTCTTGACAGTAACGGCTAATATTTTTTTGTATGTGAATGTCATTGAATACTATCTTATGATTCACACATTCCACAATAACATTGTGAAGAAGGTGTATCAATACACCAAAAGGTGTACCAGTGACACCACTAAGTTTCAAAGAGTTTAGTAAGGGTGTAATAGAGCAATGCATTTTTTTGTGGCAAGCTTTATAAAATTCATTGGATGTATTCTCTCACTTTCACAGGCTTTTAAGAAAAAACAATACAGAATTTTAAAATGTTTGGCTAGTCACTGGGGATAGATATATAAATTCTTTTATTCCATGTTAGCTAAATGTCTTCACAATGTTATCTTTGGTACTGACCCTGTGAGATAACTCAATAGTGTTATCACATGGCTGTATTACGCAAGCTCATTACCCTAGTAGTTATAGCAACCCAAGTTCATTACCAGTTGTCTGAGTTTTTACAGCTACCTTTCTCTAGTGGAAGCTACCCAACCAGGTTAGAGCAGCTGCTAAAATATAGGTTGGGGGTGGGGAGCCCCTAGAGAGTTTTACCACCAACTTTACAAGGTGAGTTGCCAATGACTACTTCAGTGAAGATATCTAGCATGGAATAAATCACTTACTACACTCCATGGCTAGATATTTCACTCTCAGGCTTTATTTTCACTCCCCTCTGGTTGTGAAAATAAATTAGCCTGCTCATGAAATATTTTGCCATATCACACTCTGACTCATGTAATAAGTACTATTTATCTTTAGTAGCTTATGTTCAATGTTATTTACAGGGTTCAGCAGTAGTATATGTTTCTTTGTTCTTTATTTTGTAGATTATGGTGGAAGCATTATAGGTGGCAATGAAATGAAGCTCAAAGATTCTGATACATTCAAATTCACACCCCCTAAAGCATACGGAATTCGGTAAGGTTACATTACTACTTATTCAATTTTTTTATTTTTGGCTTAAAAAACCAATGCAATCAATATGATTATACACTTGTCTGTCAGCAACAATGACAACGGTGTGTATTTATGAATAATTCATGATCTTTAACAGTCTGGTAAAGCATTGTCATAGTTAACCTGATAAAGCATTATCATATTCAGTAATTGGCGAGTGAGACACTATCAGGGGTAACTCAATTGAAAATCGGGGATATTTGTTTATATATGTGGGGACGTACATATGTCATTTTTGTACTTGACTACTCTTGCATTTTTGTGTTAGTTCGGTGGTCCACCCCGTCCCAAACTTCACTAAACAGAATCCTCTGGTTTATCGATCAGTACCCGTATCACCCTAGAAATTGAATTGTTTATTGTTTTGAATTCTTTTGCGGGTGCAGTTAAAATGTGAAAACTTACGGGACTTCCATTTCTATTCGAGTTAGTGGTGGTGATAAGTCAATGCATTCTTTGTCATGGTTATAAAGCTGTACTCAACAGTATTTACTTGAAAATGCATTGTCCACTAGACTAACCGCGAAGGTAAGTCTCGTATAGGTGTATGTCCAGATGTGTCAAAGCATTGTGCGTTACAGCCACTACTTAGCTAAAGAATATCACAAAGAAAATGTTTAAATAACGTGTATTGTTTTGTTGTTGTTGTTTTTTTCCTTTAATTCAAACAGTTAAATCCTTTATCGTGTATGCGTAATTTAAAAAGTCGACTTTATTTTCAATAGCTTCAGTGTTAGAAGTCAAAATATAAAAATAGTGTAGTCTTTAGGCTCACTCGCCATTTGTGCTCAAGCACATCACTAAGGTGATTAATTGTAGCTAAACAGCTGGTGGAATTGGCAAGGAAAGGCGGCAAAGTTAAAAAAAAGCAAGGCAATCGTTTTGCAAAGCATACGTCCATGATCATGATAGAAGGGCAGAGAGACTCAGATGCAGGAGAGATAATTGATAAACAGAGGAGGAGGAGGTACTCCATGACTTAGAGGAAAGAGCTGAAAAGCTGAAGAAAGGAAAGGAGAGGGATGGCATAGTTACAGAAAAGAGAGAGCAGGAGAGGGAAACTGATGTAACCTTAACTAAGGGGTAGAGGATGATAATAATGAATACCTTGTGCTACTGCAGTCTTAATTTGAAAAAAAAAAAGCTAGTTGTCAAGCGCCACTGTGTGGCAGGGTACTTGCTAGCTCATGAATCAGGGGCGGCTCCGCCAATTTTGAAGTGGTCAGGCCAGGAAGTAGGTGTGGCCAATATGAACAGGAGATCAAAGTAACCAAGACAGTCAGTGGCTGCATGCCTGTGTTCACTGCTGCTGAAGAAATCTGGCCTGTGTGGAGCGGTGTCAGGCAAAATTTTTCAACAAACACAGAATTTCACTGAGCAAAAGAAGCTGTTTCAACCGAGCGGTCACACAAATCTGTCAATATGCCACGCCCACCAAAAATATGAATTTGATAGTATTGATATTGCCACGCCTACTCATTAATTTGAGGCATCAAAAGTGGTCGGGCTCTTGCCCGAGCGGCCCGACCGCCGCCGCCACCTATGTGAATATTTCATAAGCTGAGCCAGGTTGGTAAAGCGTCATCAGTAATAATGACAATGGTAATGTGGGAAATATAGCTGAGTTGGGTTTGTGAAGAGTCATCAGTAACGACGACGATGGTGGTGTGTGTATACATATGGGTCAAGAAAAAAAATAAGTGGACTGAGCTAACTATGCCAAGTGGTAAAGGAAATACCTTATGAACTGCATTCCTAATTTGCACAAGTTAGTACATCAAGCACCACTGTGCAGCGGGATACTTGCTAATAATATTATTCTAAATAGGAACAACAAAGGACAAATTATACAACCTAATAGAGTAGAACAGAGAGCCATGAAGTTTTTATAGATCCTTATTGTATGCCACTATAACCGTGACCAAATTTTCTGAGCATATTTTCATTACAAGTGTTAATCCTGAGCAATTTATATGTAGTATAATAAATATCAGCCTTTTTTTTTTACATTAAAGGGTCGAGCATGCACATTTCTGCTCACCAGGAATTGGTTAGGGTTGAAAGTTTTTTAGTAGTAGTTTGTATTGTATAGATTCTTATGTGAGAATGTCAATATTTTGACCTAGATAGACGTGAGTACAAAACCAAGCATGGAACGAAAAGAAAAAATCACCAAAATTAAATAGTCAATATTTGAGGAATTATGGTATAATGACTGACAGGTGCTGGCATTATTAAAAGGGTAATACTGGATGACCCTATAATTTGGCTTTATTGGTATGACAGCAGTAATCATTTTGCTCACCAAAGAGTTCACAGGATAAACTTTAATGCTTGATTTTGTCTTTTCATACAGATGCCCTCTTGAGAGGAAACAGTTTTACAGACAGCTCGTCAAAAATCTTAAGTATCTCAACATCGACAGCACTCCTACAGTCCAGAAGAAGCAGCATTATGAAATGTCTCACAAAGACAACATGTTACCTTTTGACACCTCAGCAAAAAGACTTTGGTTGGAGATTTGTTTTAAGATGAAAAACTGCAGCCCTTTTCAACATTATGAAGACTGGCTTTTTTTTCAAAGGGCTGATGTGAATACAGTCTTACAAGAAATTGTACATTTCACTTTTGATGAGCAAGGAGATAAAAGTTTTGTATTTTCCAAAGGACTCTACAAAGTGAATTACATGGACTACTTATCTTTAGTCCAGCAAGAGGCACTGGAAAAAGTGACAAAGGTTTTAGAAGAGCTAGATAGAGTAGAGTCATTTTATATGAACGACAAGAAAATGGGGGATGTACATGATGTGTACAGAACCCTTTTATTCAGGAGAAGAATGAGTTGCCTCATACT
>WLWD01001369.1_pt1 | contig 111945 bp, 102 predicted proteins | sample 6712731 | NCBI WGS metagenome assembly WLWD01 (sample SAMN12718690, study PRJNA576275) | sponge metagenome | isolation source: marine sponge | host: Mycale hentscheli | place: New Zealand: South Island, Marlborough, Capsize Point | collected 2014-11-01 | reverse complement strand
TAGAGAAATTCTGTAAGTTGAATCTACAAAAGTGAACACTATACAACAACAACAACAACAACAACAACAACAACAATGAAATGAGTTTAACGTGCAGTGATTTCTGAGTTCCATATTATTATCTATGTCTTTTTAAATTGGCATGTCATATTAAAACAATGAAATCAATACTACTAGAATTTACAGTACTTACTAGTCAATCTTTTGTGACAATACATAGTTTGTGATTGCACCAGGACCTATCTCACTCACTGCAAACAGACACACAATGGTTAACGACAAGCTGGAAGACTAGCTGTAGAAGATTCATCTTTTTACATTAAGTTATTCTCATTATTCCATATTATACATTAACAACTTCAACAATTTTGAATTTCTCTACAGTAATAACTTCAAAAAGCTATAAAATCACTTCTAAAACTTTGCTAAGTGACTGACTTACAATAATCCAATCCTTTCCCTGTCACTACAACTCTAATGGTTGACTGATTGCCTACCATCAGACATTGCCTAATGAAGGATGAAGTAATGATGACAAAGAGAACAACAATTTTCATATCTTGAGGTAACAGTAGTTCTTAGTGCTACAGTGAAGCTTCATTTAGTAGTGGTGAATTTCGTAAGTTGTTCAATAGTTATAGCATTGGGTGCATGAAAGCCAAAGTACTGTTTACATAAATATTTGATGTTGTTGATATAAGTATGGTCATGATGGTTTGATGTTTTGTAAAAGTGACTTCTTTGTATCCACATAATCTATGGAGTAAGGAGTCCCAAATTAGTCAAGTTTTCAAATGTCAATAGCAGTCTGAATGAAATCTCAAGAGGAAAGTGGACCTGTTAATACATGTAAGATAAGTCCCCTAATCTTTGATGGCAGAGTTTTCTAAACCGCCTGTATTAGACAGAAATGTCCAAACATCGCCTATTTTATGAGTCACAATAGTGCAAAGCATTGACTTGAGATTTTTTACATCTCAACTTTGTACCCAAGCCCTCGTCAGCAAAATGAAGGCCTGAATATTAAACCAAATAGGAAATCAAGCACAAGAAATTAAACATTTGAAAACGTTTATATCTTTAGTTGTAATAGTGTAAAATCTTCATTCCCCATGCAAATCAGGTAGCTAATTCTTATACATGACTGTTGTTGAGACTTTGAATTCTAAATTCCACATGAACTGAATCTATAATAACACATGGTTTATGACAAGTCTATGGAAATGAATAGTGAAAAATAGTTCACATCTTCTCAAGTGATTTCATAGTTGAAATCTGTCCCCAGTAGCAGACCACCCTGTAATACACAGAAGAGCATGATAATGAGAATGAGGATTAGCTATCTCACCCACAATATGGGGTGTGGTCAAATTAGAACATGTATGAAAAATGGTGCTGTTAACTAAAAACAAATTTTAATAAGCAATGACCTAAGATTGATGTGACTGTTGTCTGCATGGTTCTGAAACTTCCAGCCATTAGTTAACTACAATAATATCCAGCTATTTTAATTAACTAACTATAACCAAAATTAACCAAGTGGTATTTGCACGGTCTGATTTAAAACAAAACACATGAAGTAGCTGCAATAGTTAGCTAAAACTCCTGAATAAAATTAGCAATCGATTCTAAATAGCTAATTCCAGAAAAAATATAATTATATTATAGCTATAATTTAGATAATTTTTAGTAAAAACAATGACTAAAATAACTGCAACTTTAACTAGAGTGCAGAAAGTAACAGAATTAGCTATAACTAGTGATGTGCTTGAGCATGAGTGAGCCTATGCACAAACAAAACACTTCAATTATTAGTCCATTTCTAAAAGTATAAGTATGTAGTTGTTGTGACCAATACTTTAGCAATACAAAACTAATTTCTTACCTCAATTCCCTGAGTACTGAATTACCAGTAGATTTTGACAACAAACATTCGAAGCTACTAAAAAGGTCAAATTTTAAATTACGTCTGGTAAAGGGTTCAATACCATAGTAACCATTCGCCATAACATTTTGCGACTTGAAAAAACAAGAAGTTCTAAAGAATTACTGCACAGTGTTGAGTCACAGTCAGTTTTTAAGACCTACGTGTATCTTGTGTGATTCAGAAACAACCTAATATGAAGGGGTAAACAATTAATTTCCTTGAATGGTACTGGATCGCTAAACCAAAAGATTCTGTTTAGTGGAGGTATGGGAAGGGGTAGACCACGAAGCAAACACAAAATGTGAGGGTCAAAGTACAAATATCCATGGTTTTCAATTGTGTTACCCCTGAGAGTGTTTCGCTCGCTTACCAATTATTAACTTTCACAACTAAATTGGGAATGTCCTACATTCCTTTCCCCCTCAACTTACTTTGAAGTAAGTTAGATTTGGCTCCACAAATGTCAGATTAGGTATCAGCTTTATTCCGTAGCCATGCTTTGTTTGTTCTGCATAAAATAAACAAGCTCTAAAGTAAACAGTTTCTCAAAAGTAGCTTCTATTACCCACTAACACATTCAGTACAGAAACATCAACACAGTCCACACCCCCCACAGAGTTTAGATTCATTGTTCTACATTAAGGAATACTCCACATGGAGTTGACTGTTTAATTACTCCACAAGGAGAGTCCTAGCCCTAGCCCTAGCCCTAGCCCCTAAGTTCAGATCACTCCACATGGAGTTGACTGTTCAATTACTCCACAAGGAGAGTTTAGATCACTCCACATGGAGTTGACTGTTCAATTACTCCACAAGGAGAGTTCAGAATAACTCCACATGGAGTTGACTGTTCAATTACTCCACAAGGATAGTTCAGATCACTCCACATGGAGTTGACTGTTCAATTACTCCTCAAGGATAGTTCAGATCACTCCACATGGAGTTGACTTCAATTACTCCACAAGGTTAGTTCAGATCACTCCACATGGAGTTGACTGTTCAATTACTCCTCAAGGAGAGTTCAGAATCACTCACTGTTCAAGGAAGGGATGAGGTGCTCTTTAATTAGTTTGAACACCTTGATGAGTTTGTTGATTTTTGTATACTGCACAGTACAACAACAACAAAACAATAATAATAGTAATAATATAATGGTGGATAAAAACACAATGAGCTAGATGTACTAAGTTAATGAGCAGTTAGTGACATCATCACTACGCAATGACCTCTAGTCTTCATGTCCATGGATATAGTTACAATATTTGAGCCACAACTTCAGTTGTACTACACTACATAGTATCTTTCTGTTTCACTCTCTCAGACTAGCTAGTTTACTTACATCTATGAAATCAATGTTTGATCTGTTGTCTGATACAGACATTCTAGAGTCATAGAATAACACAAGAATAAATGCAATGATCTCACAATACTCTAGTATTGACTGACTCGACTTCAGTAGCATTGGCAGTGACGGTGAACGTGGTCTTGTTGTGAGTTACATTAGCCACGCCCACATAGGCTTTAATACTGGTAGCCTAGTACAACACAAATATATTTGATTATAAGGTTGTCTGTCTATACCTAGTCAAACAAGTCTTATCCAGGAAAAATAATATCAACTTAATAAAATAATTTTTTGTCTTTATTTTGAGCCTAGCTTAGCATACTAATATAAAATAAACCATATAAATGCCATCACTGCTGTACACTTATTCTTTATCCTAGCATAAGCCTAGTAGCTAAAGATGCGTCACCAAAAAATGGGATTGATTTTTCAATTGTAAGTAGATTACCCTAATTGGTGACTAGACTCACAACTCTCATTGTGAAGGCCACTGGAAAGATATTCTTTGCACTGTCATTGACATAGACATCAATGGCAGCTGGAATATTAAACATGGCATGTGTTTCTGTGATATTCACATGTGGCACGTCCTTCACAGCCCTCACAGTCAGGGTCAGCGGTTTGTCAGGATACCGATGGAAGAGCTATTGAAAGGATAATGTTCATCAAGACTATAACTTTAGGTTGCCATTGGAATAGAGTATGCAACAAATAATGGCATTAATAATTCACTCTTTCATGACTGAAATAAGAAAGATTTTCTCTGTTGACAAGAGCAATAAGTTCTGAATTCTTGCCATAACCCTTGCTCTTTTTGAGCAGCTTTCATAAGAGGACTTTGGCAACAATGTGAAATATCAGGTTAATGGCACTAATACCATAACTGATGCACTGTGTGCATGACTCACCTGAGGTACAACTAAACTAAAGGTGCCTGTGTCCAGTTTAAAAAATGATTTCTTGATCTTTTTCTTTAAGTCATCGTCATCCTCCACCTGGAGATGTTAACAGTTAGTTATTCCATGTAGCATAAAATAAATTATAGTATCAACCTTGTATATAACAGCTCACAGCTACGTGTCAGTTAATGTGGTACTGGTCCACTCTCTTCGCAAATATACTATACCGTCTTAATCATTAATGTATCTTTAAAGAAATTAAATACACATAATCTTACTGTATTTTCAGCGTTAAAGACATACAGTTTTCTCTATTTTTAGTGATAGCAAAGACATATAATATTATTGTATATTAAAGACGTACAACTGTATCTATAGTAACTAAAGACATAATCTTACTGTATCTTCAGTGATATTAAAGACTAAGGCTCCAGCTCTCTTGAAGACAAAAGATGCCGAGTTTGCCACATACTCAGTCACCCACATACACACCATCTTGTCTGCACAGTCTCCAGCATTAAATGGAGGGAGAGGAGTACGTGCGAAGGGCGGCTTCATGTTTGGAATGGTAACAGTGCGAAAGTCTCCCTGTGAGCAAAAAACAACCCTTTAACTAAGAGTGAACATTGTTACTCCCCTCTCCCACTCAAAATATGAAAATGCTGAAGTTAGAGCTGCAGTCAGGATTTTTAAAGTTTCCAGTTAGTAACGGAGGATGTATTCAATGGCTCAAATGACATGACAGAGTAAGAGGTTCCTTATTCTCACAGAGGTTGGAGAAGACCCACAAGCAAGCCCATTTTATCAACAGCACTGAGTGGCTTTCTACACAAATACTGGTCAATAGCTACAAAAATTTAAGCAGTTTGAAAAACGTTGCAGTATTAAGCTTCATTGCATGCATATTTTTACTTACATGTTATGTATGAAATGTAATCTGTTGATGCAGACACAGTTTATAAAGGCAAGGCACATGTGTACACTTTCAACACACACACACACACACACACACACGATAAAACATGATTATTTTGATAGGGGGAACAACTAACCTCTAGTTCAGCTACAATGTGATCAGATGTGAAGACTGGATCTTTGAACAGTGCATAACTGATACCTGCATAGTCCTCTATTTGGGCAACTATACATAAAATTATAAATAAATTAAAAAAAACAGCAGATTGCCAATTTAAACAATTACCCTTTAACATAAATATAGTTCATACCAGGTGGATCTGGTAGCAAGTCTTTCAGAGCTTGTTCCACTTGGCTTCTGGCAAGATCGCACAACTTTTCTCCATCATCAATGTATTTCTTTATGGTGCCCATCAAATCGCCATTCAGATAGGAACTGAACATACACAATACAAATAATTGATCTCTAAAGCGGAAGCTTAGAGACTGCAGATTCAAGTATAATTGATCTCTAAAGCGGAAGCTTAGAGAGTGCAGGTTCAAGTAATAATTGATCTCTAAAGCGGAAGCTTAGAGAGTGCAGATTCAAGTATAATAATTGATCTCTAAAGCAAACTTAGAGAGTGCAGATTCAAGTAGCTATAATAATTGATCTCTAAAGCAAACTTAGAGAGTGCAGATTCAAGTAATAATTGATCTCTAAAGCAAGCTTAGAGAGTGCAGATTCAAGTATAATATTTTAAGCAGCTTCAAAATGCTTCATGTAGTTGGTATAGATAGTTCAATGCCGCCAATTAAATCAATGAAATGTTCATGTTGAGGGGGAGATAAGAGTTGTACCCCTCACATCATTCAGAGTATAACTATCAGCTCCTCCCCCCACCATTCAGAGTGAACTATCAGCCCCTCCCATCATTCAGAGTGTAACTATCAGCCCCTCCCATCATTCAGAGTGAACTATCAGCCCCTCCCACCATTCAGAGTGAACTATCAGCCCCTCCCATCATTCAGAGTGTAACGTCAGCCCCTCCCACATCAAACTAACTTGAAAACTTACCTGCCGGTTCCACTAAAATGTATGTCATAAAGTCCAGGTGTGAACGAGCAGGCGGTCACACTGAATGAAGGTTGCCCACTATCAGTTCGATTTATACGTACACCCAAATGGAGGCCCAGCCCTACAGTCCCGATTTTCAGTGAGACTGATATCAAGGGTCCACCAAATGATAGAGAAATGTCAGCAGATATGTTTAAATCCACATTAGTCAGTTGTAAGTTCAATCCTGTGATTGGGTCCGATAATATGGAGGATTCTTGAACTTCCAGTTTTTCTAAAGTTATGCTAAATGCGAAAAAACAACAACAACGAAATAAATATAGAGTTAGCTACTCTAAGTTATTATTGGATTCCAATGGATTGAACATATGAAATAATCTGTATGAGAAATATAGCTACTTTGTGTGTGCATTTCACAAACTATCTCTGTTTCATAACTATATTGAATATAAATTACTCACTTTTGAACGTCATAGTGAACTTGGATTTTCAATCCGCTACCAACATTAATGTTTCCTTGGATCTCTCGTCCTTCCAATTGGGTTTGAATGAGTTCTGTGATAATTTCCAGGCCTATAGCATTCACTGCAAACAAAATGATAAGCTAAATAGTATAATCCTGTACAACTAAACTACTTCATCTGGTTGGATTACCATTAAATTATTAGCTACAGCATAATACAACCGCTAAAAGCCAAATATCTTAATAAACAGTAAACTTGTCAGTCAAGTTCTTAAAACTTTGCCAATACCAGTAACAAACTCTCTGTTGTGTTCAAAATCATAAGCCTGCAAGGTTAATCAAATAATACCTAAAAATGTGGGAAGTTGTGCTATTGCAGGTCCACATTACTACCTATAGAGTCTCTGGTCCCAACATCCTAGTGAGCTAGTTACTTACTTACCATAGTCAAGGCCTTTCTTAGTTACCACCAGCCTAATGCCAGGATTCTCCAGGTCTACTGTCAGCACACGGTGAGCAGTGAAGGCCAAGTGTAGTAGTAGTGAGAGATTTATTGCCCCAAGATGAGTCTTCATGGCTGCCTCCCTGATCAGCTACAGATTAACAATGGTCCTGGAAGTAGCTCTCATGAGCTCTACCAGGTCATTCTCCTCTTCTGACCTGGACAGGTCTACTACGCTGTATTTGTTAGTTTACGGCATTATGAAACCAGTGCACTTTCAGTGTGTTTATTGACTGCCCCACTGTGGTTTCCCCCAAATACTTAAGATTGGCCGTAATGTTGAGTAGAAATTATAAAGCAGCAAGTCACTGGCAGTGTTGCATTGTGGACAAATAATCAGTGATCTCTGTCAGACTGAAAGTGAATGCAGTGGAGGAGTGTATTACATGCCATGGCCACCTGTTCACATGTTTTCTGACGTCTACTTTTACCAGAGTACACTATGGAACAGTAAATGAGTTACAGGGTGGCCAGCCAGAGTACACAAGCAGGGGGGGGGGGGGGGGGGGGGGGGGGGGGGGGGGGGGGGGGGGGGGGGGCTCCACAGGGAGGACGAAGGAGCAATCGCCCCCTGAACTTCCAAAAAGGTGGGGGGCATTGCCCCCCAACTTTCACATTATCATGCCATGTACACCATTACATACTCACACATCATTGGATTATTTATTAAAAACTATTCTTAGATATTATTGTTCACCATTATTGTGTTTTGAAAAAATTTCAGTCATTAATAATTCAGCGAAGCGAGCGGAGCTGACTCTCTAATGAGTTCGCGATATATATATATATTTAGTTAGGTCTAGAAATTGTTTTTGTTCATGCGTGGGCGTACGAGTGTACCCTTTCTCCTACGCGCTTGCGCGGGCCGGGTAACCTTCTTAGCAACATTTTGTTTTGTTTACCCGCCGTACGAAGTAGCGATGCCCAGTAGACAAAACGTTAGAAACGCTCGGTCAAGAGCTTTGAGAGCGTTAGAAACTCCTGAAGAAAAATTAGTAAGGAGAGCGATAAGAAATGAAAAAGACAGGGCAAGGAGGAGGAGAGCTAAAACGAAACAGAAACAGGTAGCAAAGTAAAGAATCTGACAGTATTTTGTAGTCACACCAAGCATGCATGGAATAGCTGCAATTACAGGGAACATGCATCGCTCGCTTCGCTATTTTGTGCTATTAGAGCACATCACTAGTTATAGTGAGTGCGGTCAAATGGAGGGTGTGGCTAAATACAACTTTTTTGCCCCCCCCCCAACTTCAGGTACCTTCCTCCCCCCTGAGTCAAGATCCTTACAATCTTGCAAGCTGTCGGATACAGTCTTTTTTTAAGTACTCCTGGAAATCCTACGATCACCTGCAGCCAAGCAAAAAAAATAATTCAGCGAAGCGAGCGGAGCTGGAATTGTTTTTGTTCTTGCGTGGGCGTACGTGTGCACATTTTCTCCTACGCGCTTGCGCAGGCCGGGTAACCTTCTTGGCAACATTTTGTTTTGTTTACCCGCCGCGTACGAAGTAGCGATGCCCAGTGAAACAAATTCTGCGAAAGAGAGACAAAACGTTAAAAACGCTCGGTCAAGAGCTTTGAGGGCGTTAGAAACTCCAGAAGAAAAATTAGTAAGGAGAGATATAAGAAATGAAAAAGACAGGGCAAGGAGGAGGAGAGCTAAAACGAAACAGAAACAGGTAGCAAAGTAAAGAATCTTTCTTTTTGAAAAGCCATTAAATGTTCCTAATTTATTTATTAGACTATTCCTGAGGATTACGGCCAGGAGCCTTCATCATAGAAAAAAGCTACCACTATTGTTTTCTCACTTTGACAGTATTTTGTAGCCACACCAAGCATGCATGGAATAGCTGCAATTACAGGGAACATGCATCGCTCGCTTCGCTATTTTGTGCTTAGAGCGCATCACTAGTAATTTTGTAAATGTATGTTACGACACTTTACCAAACAAAAGATACTTTACCTAGCTGGCAACACGATTGGCGATTCCGTGCCTAATATACTCAGTGCTGCTTCTGCTGGCACGTATACTCGTATTCGTATTTCGTAAAGCTAGTATAGATACAGTTGTATAGACGATTCAGTATTTGCGTAAAAATGGCTATGAGTGTTCCAGATCCGTATAGTTCTCAAGCTCCTTTGAAATTTTGGTCCAATGGGCCATCACCAGGAAATATTCATCATTTTCCGGGTGCTGGGAATGTTCCCAGCTACAATTCTAGTGGCAATGTAGCCCTACCAACTACTAGGACACTGTAAGTGAAGTATAAAGTAGGCTTGCCCTATTTATTTATTTTGCCCTATTTAGAGTCAGGACTCTACTACAAAACATTATACATTTTGGTTATTCTGAATGTCCGTGGTATTAAGATTAGGTGGGTGTGGCCAGATGGGCCAAGTGTAATTACTTCATTCTAACTTTGTGTATCAAAATAATTTTACTTATCTTCTTAATTATATCCAATTCATTTGTGGTGTGCATTAATTGGATTGCAACTTCATTTCAAATTTGATGTTTTACAATACAAGTGTCTACTACTAGTGATGTGCTTGAGCATAAATGACGAGCGAGCCTGTGCACAAACGAAACACTTCAGAAGAATATCAGTCCATTTCTAGAAGCGTAGCTAAGTGCGTAGTCGCAAACGTTATGGCGAAAGGTTACTATAGTATTGAGACTCTTTGCTGGATGTAATTGGCTGTTTATAGTAGCTGTGAGTGCTTGTTGTCAGAAGCTACTGGTAACTCAGATAGTCAGAATGTGATATTAGAGACTACAGAAAATACCAGTACATGGGAAATTGAAGTAAGAAAGTAGTTCTCTATTTGTTAGATAAAGTAAGGTCACAATGGGGTCTACCCCTTCCATACCTCCACTAAACAGAATATTTTGGTTTAGCGATCCCGTATCATTCCAGGAAATATAATTATTTACCTTTTTGTATTACGTTGTTTCTAAATGCCACAAGACGCACTTATAAAACTTACTGTTAGACACAACACTGCAGTAATTCTTTAGAATGACCATCTCTAATATCACATTCTGACTATCTGAGTTGCCAGTAAGCTTTTGACAACAATAAACGGCCGAGTTTTTGAAATTATATTTGGTAAAGGGTTTCAACACCATAGTAACCTTTTGCCATAACATTTTGCAGCTTGAAAAGACAAGGAGTTCTAAAGAATTACTGTAGTGTTGTGTCAAGCAGTAAGTTTTAATACCTAAGTGCGTCTTGTGGCATTTAGAAACAACGTAATACAAAGGGGTAGACAATTTCCTTGAATGATACGGGATCGCTAAACCAAAAGATTCTGTTTAGTGGGGAAGGGGTAGACCACGAAGCAAACACAAAAATGCGAGGGTCAAAGTACAAAATGACATACTTACGTCCACATGATATAAACAAACAAATATCCCAGATTTTCAATTGTATTACCCCTGATAGTGTCTCGCTAGTTTCACTCACTCGCCAATTATCACACTCCCCACGTGAATTATAATAGCTGGGTTCTTGTGTTAAACATGTTATGTATGTTCAGTTAGCCTGTGTACCATGTTCTTGCTCGCCTTGTACCCTGCAAATTATTCTTCTTATTTTTAAGATTAGCTGACTTAGTATGGCCCAGGGAGATACTCTACCACTCTACCTATTCAAAGCTGAAAGCCTTTTAATAGAGTATTGGCTTGGTAAGGTGTGGCTAGTTCTTGTGAGGAGTATGGGTACAAAACAAACAAACAAATTTTTCTTAAATACCATGTTTTAATAATTAGTTGTTTGAAACCAATAGATGCAAAAAAAAAAGTTCAGAGTTTTGCTAACCTTTTATATGTGCACGCACACACACACACACACGTAATAAGCATGCAGACAGTAACAATCACTTGACTGTGTGACATTAGACCTTTAGGAGCACGAGTAACCAGTGGTGTTCTTCAGTACAAATGGCAGTCGAGCTAGCCCAGCTATATTTCATACAATAAGGATATACTTATTCTTTTTTAGTCTGAAAACCTTCAATTTTTATCTATGTTTATGATTAGGAAAGCTAGCTATGAACTGCAAGCCTTAGTATTTCTCCTGTTGAAGCCCAAGCCCAAGTGTAGAGTGTTTAGCTACATGTTGGAATCAAGATGTATTCCATTTGGTTTGGACTGCAAGCTGAAAGTTGAAGTATTCTGTTGTGCATTATTCAACAACACATCACATCAGCAGTGTTCATTGAACAACACATCACATCATCAGTGTTCATCGAACTTGCTCATATAACAGTTGCTGAAAAGAAGAGCTGTCCTTCAGAGTCCACTCTGCCATCTTATGTAGCTGACTAAATGTACGGAACTTCAGGCGTGTTTAGTCTGCCGAGGTCAGCCTACTAGATGGTTGACAAGTTTATCACTCCAGTTGGTTTGTTTTCATTAAGATGCTTTACCAACTTACATAATTAGTCACACAGTCAAAAAAAGGGGTTGCATGTACCATATAAATAAGCAAAAGAAAAAAAGAGTATATAAGTGAACATCACAGAATGTCAACTGTGTTTCGCCTGAGAATGCCTAGCTTGCTTCACTTGCTTGCCAGCAAAATATGTAGTCACAAATTTATTTTTGTAGCTTGTGTGCCATTCATTGCTCCTAATTAGTTAATTTATCACAGGAGTCCTATGGTAACGGGCACATCTGTGATTGGGGTCACATTTGACAAGGGTGTGATGCTGGCTGCGGACACGTTGGGCTCGTACGGTTCTCTGGCTAGATTCAAGAGTGTCTCTCGCATGAAGAAGGTGACAGACAACTGTGCCGTGGCTGCATCTGGTGACTATGCCGACTTCCAATATATGGAACGCCTCTTTGAAAATCTCACGTATGATCCTCTTACTTCAACTGTAATCGCACTCATGACTTGTGATGGTCCTTGGGCTATGTTATCATTGCTGTTATGGCAATATTGTTGGCTTTGTAATATTGTTGTCATAGCAATGTGTTGTCATGGTAACACCATTGTCATGGTAACTGTTGGCATAGCAATATTGTTGGTATGGCATTATTGTTGTTGCTGTAATATTGTTGTTGTCATGGTAATATTGTTGTTTATTTCTAGCATTGAGTCGGACTCCATGAATGATGGTCATGGGTACACTCCCACTGCCATTTTCTCATGGCTCACTAGAGTCATGTACAATCGTCGGTCAAAGATCAACCCGTTGTGGAATACCGTCATAGTAGGCGGCTACCACGAACGAACTCCGTGAGTAGTTTTGTGTGGGTGTGTGTATGTAGGTGTGTGTGTGTGTGTTTGTTGGCATGTGATGTTGGCATGTATGTATTAAAATTGATGTGTATAGGTTGCTGGGTGTTGTGAATTCACAAGGCACTGCTTTTGAAGCCCCTACCTTAGCCACTGGAATGGGTGGCTATCTTGCTCAGGTAAAGGGTGACAAGTGTACTGGGTATTGGTGGTTGGCATGGTAAGTATTTGATTAGGTAAAAGGTTAAAAGACTAGTGTCGACCCAGGATAGGTCTGAAGTGACAGCTCTTGTGGTGTTACAGTGCATTAGTCTCAGTATTGGGATTCACTCTAAAATTCCTGTGTTTTTAAATTAGCTATATGTGTGTATTTCATATGCTTCAGATTTTTAAAAACTAACATGTACATGTATTTATATTGGTGATAATAGTCTCTAATTAGTGAGCAAGCGATGAAGTGAAGTAGAACCTGTCTTGTCTGAGAATTACACGAGTTCATATTCTTGTAGCCCCCATCCCTTTTAACTAGTGGTGTGCTTGAGCACAAATGGCGAGCGAGCCTTAAACTACAAAACGATTGATTTTAACAACTAACATTCAAACTACTAAAATAAAGTCGAGTTGTTAAATTACGCATATGTGGTAAAGAGGATTCAATGCCATAGTAACCACTCCCCTCAACTGTTTGAATTGAAAAAGAAGCAACAAAATCAAGTCACGTTATTTAAAATTTTCTTTGTGATATTCTTAATAGTAGTTGTAACACACAATACTTTCATACAACTGAACATACCTACGCAAGACTTACATTCATGGTTCGTCTAGTGGACAATGAATTTTCAAGTAAATGCTGTTGAGTAGGGCTTATAACTGTGGCCAATAGCGTATTAACTTACCACCGCCACTAACTCGAATAGAAATGGAGCTCCCATAAGTTTTTGAGTTTTAACTCCACCCGCAAAACAATTCAAAGCGGTAAACAATTCAATTTCTAAGGTGATACGGGTAATGATCGCTAAACCGGAGGATTCTGTTTAGTGAAGCTTGGGACGGGGTCGAACACGGAGCAAACACAAAAATATGCGAGGGTCAAAGTACAAAATGACATACGTACGTCCAAATATATAAATAAACAGCCAATAAATTGTGTTACCCCTGAGAATGTCTCGCTCGCTTGCCAATTACACTTTCTGAAATATCGCGCTAAAACTTAAAAACAAGCCTATTAAATTTTTGTACTTCACATTATCTAGCTTTTCCATAGGAATGTGTTGTGAAAGTTCTTCAGAATCTTTAAATGGAGAACGTAAGTTAGAAAATACCTTAATCTGGTACTAACATAGCATACAGTGCTAAATTATGTGAGCACATGCTAGATCCAGTGCTCACCTGAGATTTTAGTAATGAACAAAACAAATATTACTTCCTACGGACTGATAGAACATTCTCTAAATTTTCCTGAGAGTTAGGAGTGCCGGCTGAAAGCTACTCATAGTCGTAAGATATGCATGTCCATGCTTACCATCTGTTAGTTCAAGACGGTTGACCTCTTATCATGTGCACTTCAAGCAGGCTAGACCTACACTTCCACACTGCATCAGTTCAGTTGATCTCGGGTATTAATTAATGTATGTATGACTGTTCCCTGCCTTCTGTTATGGAGAGTTAGGAATTCTCGTTGTGTGGGCCATTTGTTGGAATATTTCTGGTAGTACTTCCTATTTGGTATGACATTGTCTGCCATTCACTCACTCTCTCATATCCATAGCCAGTGTCTTGTCATTCAGACCTTCTCTGTTGCTCCAACATCATCTCCGTTCATGAACAAAAAACAACAACAACAGACACACTCTAAATTTGTGACAGTTATATATATATATATTTGTGGGTGTGTCTAGCCGCTGTTGAGGGATGCCTATGAAAAGAATCCCACCATGAACAAGGCGGAGGCTAGAGCAGTGCTGGACAGGTGCATGCGAGTGCTGTTTTATCGGGACTGCCGCACAATCAACAAGGTAAAGGGACTCCTCAATGTGTAGTGTACTACATAGTTAGCTAGTTAGAGGCATTGTCTGGAGAAACTCTGTGTGTATGTGTGTGTGTGTGTATGTTTGTAGTATGAAGTGACAGTAATTGACAAGGATGGTGTGGAGGTGATGGGTCCTGTCTCTGCAGATGATAACTGGGACATTGCAGAATATGTGAGGTGAGTACGTCTGACCAGCTGCAGATGAGTCAGTGTAAGTGAACGTGACTTTGTAGCAGTAATGGGGAGGGGTAGGGGGGGGGGGGGGGGGGTGAGTTGCTAGTGGTGTACTTGATTGTACTGTGATCATGAGAGCTAAGCTCATGCTCCTTCACAGGTCACAGGATGGAGAATGGAAACCACACCCTCAACATTCCACATATCTCCACTAATATTTCAGCAATTTGGTTGTTCAGTAACTATCTTAGCTACAAGAAGCCAAGAAAAAGGAGTCATTTGCTAGCAATAATTGAGCCATAGAAGAAGCCTTTAATGGACAAGAGTCTAAACAATGGAGTGTTCACATCTTGTAGAATCCTGCACAGTCCCTCCTTGTTCCATCATATGTGCATCTGCAAATGTTGTGTAACCAATACCAGACAGACTTCAGTGACAACTGTGTGTGGAAGATAATAAGCTAAAGCCAAGCTGACGGCACAGATCACATAATTATTTCTACTTCTAACCATTACTTTACTGTGTGCTGTGCTCTAATGCAGAGTCCAATACACTAGGCACTATGAGGTTCATCTTGTGTCATATTAATATTGAAAACATTCACTTTTTGTATTGCTGCTTGTCTTGTTAAGTTACTGCTTTTTTATTTATTTATTTATTTTTAGGGGCTACGATTGAAGGGTCTCTTCTTGAGGATTGTCTGGGTTGTCTGGAAGTGTTTCAACTAGTATTCAACTGTTGACTTTTCTAAATGTACCAACAATATGTTTCATTTTAATGTAATCTAACCTCTTGGATATGAAGAATGTAGCAGACTAAGCAAAATACATAAGTGCGTAATGGTAAAATGTCGTATACGATTGCACAACAACATTCATTGTTGCGCTTGCGCATTTCGGGGTGGGGCTGAGTCATGATAGGATAAGCTTTATCTTGTTACTCGACTATTCTCGATTGAGAAGATACAGTGATGGGTGCTCTTAAGGTCGCTGTCTTACTGTTGTTCGTACAGATTGCTCTGGTAAGCCAATAGTGTTGAAAAGTTTGTGTGCAATTAAATGATACGAACTGTTTCATGTATTTAGGGCGAGGTGGAGCTGCACTGCGTGGGGAAATGCAGGCGAGCAGGTTAGCTTGGGCAGATAGTGCTGGATGTTAACTGAAGTAGGTAGTAGCGTGTACGTGTTTCTCAGTAAAGAAGCACTATATATATATTATGCTGGATGTAGGTGAACACCTTCACTAGAGATAGCTGGTATCTACCAATACTTGAACTTGACTTGTGTTTTTGAGCTGTTTAGCTTGGTAGCTACATTGTACGAGTTTTGAATTTTTTTTAGCCTACAAAGCTTGAAAGGTTTTCACTTCTTCACCTAATAGAAAGCTCAGTTTTGTATGCCAAACTGTAATGAGTTTGTACAGTATAGAATTTAAGGTTGTTTTTTTTTGTATTGTTTTTTTATTTTATGGATGTGATCTTGGTGGTCAGTGGATTGATTGAAAAGAGTGGAAATTCTATTCATATGCTACCAATACAATTAGACAAACTTGTGTTCCCTTAAGTAAATCTGTTTTCCTTTGCTACCTTTTCTGGCTGAGTTGTGTTGCACTATAGAACCAAAGAGACTACAGTAGTAATAGAATATTCTTTCTAGCTACACGATATAATAACAGCACCGAGAAGACTATGTCATGGCTACTGGGGTTGTGTTTGTAGGACAAGAAGGTTCATTAAAAGATGATAAAATATAAGAACAGCAATGATTGGCAACATACTATAAATGCCTCTTTTTTAGACAACAATCCTCGCATGGAGTTTATGAAGAGAATCAAGGAGGAGCAATTCAGGAAGTGTGAAGAGGATCACATTTGTGGCAGATCTTACCCAAAACAATCGAATGTGCCATGCGTGGATGGGAAAGCTGGTGAATATGAGTGCCAAAATGTCGATTTGCTGTCCTTTGTTCCCCTCGGAGAGCTGGGTAGCACTGGGAATGGTAATGACATCTGGGGCTGGACCGACCCAGAGACAGGTAGGGAATATGCCATCAGTGGGTGCACTGACGGCACCTCGTTTGTCGACGTCAGCGAACCCACTGACCCTAAGGTGCTGGCTTTCCTGCCCACTCATACTGTTAGTAGCAGTTGGAGAGACATGAAGGTAAGCCATGCAAGTGGGGTTGGGGTAAGTTGTGCTGCTGAATTTTTTTGAGATAATAGTGGTAGTACAGTCAGCACATAGTATGTCAGTTGTGCTGACTATATTAAGATAGCTAGTAGTACAATCTGCATGGAGTATTTAAATATTCATTGGCCTTCTATGTGTGCCATCTGTTTAATTGGAATCATTGGGTCAATGTTTATTTAAATGTTTAGCTACTCTTCATGTTTTGTATCTATGCATTGCTAGTGGGCTGGCCTTTGATGAAGAGAATAAGAACAGTTATATGTGTTCTACGACATCAGCCTAAGAAAGTATCGTAAATGATTGTACCCATTTTTTGTATTGTGTACTTATCAATGAATTTTAAAAAAACCATTACAGGTGCATAAAGACCATGCCTTCATCATCAGTGAGGCAAGCAACCACGGCATGCAGGTGTTTGACTTGACCCGGCTTAGGAACATGCAACCAACTCAACCAGTCACACGAGTTCAAGCAGACGCTCACTATGATGAAATGACCAGCACTCATAACATCGTCGGCAACGAAGAGTCTGGATTCATGTACGCTGTGGGGACCAGGACCTGTACTAGCGGGCTGCACATGATTGATGTGAACGACCCCAAAAACCCCAAGTTTGCTGGCTGCTTCGGTGGAGATGGATACGTTCACGACGCTCAGTGTGTGAACTACAAGGGTCCTGATACTGATTACCAAGGCCGCGAGATATGCTTCTGCTACAATGAGAACACCTTGACTATCGTGGATGTTGAAGATAAGTCAGCTCCAAGAATGCTGTCCAGAGTACCGTATGACAGGGCCTACTACACTCATCAGGTAAAGGATAGTTAACATATACTTCCATGACTCCCAAAACGTAGTGTGTAAACATAAAGCAAATGCTCAAGTCCCTTCTTCTTAGACTTATCTGAACTGGCTACAGATGTAGAACTTCTCTAACTAGCAAATTACCCTAACAGAAAATGTATTTCCATCACCTCTTAAAAGCAAACAACCTCTTATTTGTGAACTTAAACCCCTGGCCCCAAATAATTCTCAGTTCAGAGGTTCTAATGTGTATCAGAAGTATACAACAAATTAAGCAAAAACCAACTTTTTTTTGGTGCTACTGAATGTGACATAAACATGCCCCCCTCCCTTCCTCTAGGGATGGCTGAATGAGGAGCAAACTCATCTTCTATTGGATGACGAGTTAGATGAGCTGTATGGACCAGAACCGAGAACCCGTACTCTTGTATGGAACGTAGAGAAACTCGATGAGCCCAAACTAACGGGGTCATTCTTTTCAGAGAAAGAAGCATCTGACCACAACCTCTATATCAAGTTAGTTTGTACGACTTGTCTTTACCACAGAATAATTTAACACCATAAACTTCCTTTGTAGGGGTAACTATGCATACGAAACAAACTATTGCGCTGGATTGAGAATTCTGGATATTACTAAGATGGGCGATGAGCCTCCAGAGCTAGAAGAAGTGGCATATTTTGATGTAGCTCCGTACTGTAACGCACCTGGATTCCAAGGGTCATGGTCAAACTACCCATATTTTGAAAGTGGAACCATCATTGTACAGAGTATTGAGAGAGGGCTGTTCGTGCTCAAGTACAATTCTAACAAGGCTGCTGAGCATAAGAAGCTGTAACTACTTTTAACATAAAGTACCCACACTTACATGTGTTTCTTTAATATTTTTATGTTGTATAAAAGTGCTTACTCGTCTATGTGAAGATCACCATTGATTTTGTCACAAAATTATATTATATATAATTCATTAAAGATGATATTAAGAAAGAATGAAGCATAATTAGAGAGAAAAATTGAAACAGCACAATATCTGCACTCAATGTAATAAGTTAACATTATTTCATTATTTTTCAATTGGAATGCAAACATCAAATTTTGGTATAATGGTTATAATAGTACATTAACAAAGAAAGAAACGAAAGAAGTGTTTTTTTCATTTTAAAAGAATGTTATTGTTCATATGATACACATTGCTTGTAAGCATCACCTTTATACCACTATGCAAGTTTGCCCACAATTAAAACACTGTATGCTGCAAATTGGACTCCATCCTATGAATTCTTTCCAATCTGTATAACCTAATAAAATTATTCTGAGTGCTGCTGGCGGCTAGAGGGTCTTGTGGCAGGCCTGGAGCTGGAGCGACTGCTGCTCTCACTGTAAGGAAAGGCCTGACTGCCCACTGGTGGAGGAACTTGAATACTGGCTGAGGAGCTGTGCAATGGCTCCTGTAGCCTCAGAGGAGGCTGGTGAGGAGTAGATGGCTTCATTGCACTCAATAGCTTCTTGCATGCACTCTATTCAAGAGGAAAAGAAATATCATCATGACACAAATACAGTGCATGGGGATTCAGATATTTACTCGATCGTCCCACTACTTCAAACAACTAATTACAAGTGTAACTCACTGGAGGAAGACCAATCTCTGTGAAGTCAGTCTCACTCATCAACTTCAATGCATTCAGATCAATTTCATTTTGCTGCATAGTAAAATAACAAACAGCTCTAACTTGCCTCATCATTAAATTTGACAGCTGCTGCACCCTTTCATATAAATAACCCCCCCCCCCCCCCCCCCCCCAACACACACATATACCTACTGGCGTGCTAGCACAAATAGAGAGAAAACTAGCCATTGAAAAACATGCAACTCTTTAGTTTCTCACAATATCAGCCTTTTAAATACCTTAAACAGTAGGAGGTGATCACCAAGGGACAACTTCTGGAGGACACTTTCCAAACTATCCTGAGGAGTAACAGTAACATCACTTGAAAGCTGGCCAATTCCTCCCACACCAGTGGAAGACAATGCCTGTGACTCTTGCTTTTGGGACGAGTGACCAGGAAGATGTGACAACCAGTCAGACTCCTCTGATGCTAGAGGTGGAATACATACAAAAGCATTAACCAATAAAATAATTTGCAAAAAAATAAAAAAAATAAAAATAAAAAGCACCGCAAAAACAAAAAAACAAAAAAAAAAAACAGAAAAACAACAAAACAAAACAACAACAAAAAAATTACAACAAACAATATTCGGAGTTTTTAATAGTAGTGCTTACATTTCTGATTAGAATAACTCCACACGTTAGGTGAAAAACCTGGAATAAAATAGACAAATACAGCATGAAAAAGGATAAAATTTGATACAATAGAAAAAATATATATGAGTCTTTGCCTGACTCTTACCAGGAAAAGCTGCTGCAGGAGGGAAAGCTGCTGATTTGTGAGCTGCTCTCTCTGCTCCAATGGGGACCATAGCAGTGGATACGAAATGCGAGTCCTTCTTAGAACCATTGCTAGATGACGGCAAGGCCCCAGGTGTCACCATGTAGTAGCTGGTTGATGGAGTAACAACAGTGGTAGAGTTTAACATGCTTGATCCTGATGAAAAGTGAACATCCAAAGAGTCCTGGTGACCAAACCCTTCCAAGCCAACAGATGACGGAAACTTCTCCATACCCACAGCACCTTTAGACTGCCTAGTGCCCACTGCTCTACCACCAATAATCCCGTCCTTGCTTGGACCCTCTATTTGCGACACATTAAGACCTCCCAGCTGCTTGATGGACACGCCAAAGAAATTGTCCAAAGGATGAGAACTCATGGTGGAATGTATTGGAAGTGTTTCCCGAGGTGCCCCACCCACCTCTGCCCCAATCACACTCCCAGGAGGGTTGGGACCATGAGAGGGGCGGAGAAGGATGGAGTGTCCACCAGTGCCACCTATGCCCATAGAGAGGTCATCCAAGGATTTGTCTGTGAAGTGCTGACCTGGAATGCCAAACTTATTGAGGTCAGAGGATGTGATAGGAATGTATTGTGATGGCGAGTTTGAGGATCCACCAAGAGGCATTGGGGTGAGCAAGTTCCCAATTACTCCTGTATCCAAACTGGTTGAAAAAGGATCTTTCATGGAAGAGCCAATATTCTGAAGTGGCTGCCTGATGTTGGACTGTGGACCATTGGCACTGGGCGGCATTTGATACGGTGGAATCATATTCAGACCACTGAAATTGCCAGGAGGAACAGGAGGTGGAAGACCAGATCCAGACTGTGGGTGAGGAGGAGGAGGAGGTAGTGAGTGAGATCCACTCTCCAATTGATGGCCAAACATAGGCACAGATGGATTGATGGGGTTTTGTCCGTGAGCTGCTCCATGCTGCCTTGAAGAAGGCGTATTGTGGAAATTTTGAGTTCCACCTTGTTGGTGTTGAGGGTAAATGTGATGGTGTGGGTTGAGGGGTGGAGTTGGAGGCTGGCCGAGGATAGAAGACTGATTGGATTGAATAGGTGGGGGGAGTCCCTGATGAGAGGAACCTGATGAGCAGGAAGGTGTCATGTGGTTCATGGGGTGTGATGGCAGTGGTGGAGGGGGCACTTGTTGGGAGGCTATGGGCTGCTGCTGCTGCTGCTGCTGTTGAGATGGCTGCTGAGAAGGTGCAAGAGGGGGAGGAGGAGCAGGGGGTCCTTGTCCGGTGTAAACAGACGGAGACATAATCTGAGACTGGTTTACACTACCACTTCCATTTGGTCCTCCCTGATTGAACTGGGGCCCTCCGACAGCACTTCCTGGCAGCTGAGGGGCATTGCCCAATATGGAGCTGCCTCCTGAAGCACCTTGCTGAGAGGCTGGGTAGGTTGGAGGGTACTTGGGGGGTGGGCCAAGGATGGAGCTGGTAGGGGGAAGCTGCAATAGACCAGTGTAACACTCAATAACGCCACCACGAATGTAAATAACAACAGATACACCACAATAATTAGTTTCAACACAACACAACAAGAACTGCACATAACTTTATTTTTTACAATGACTACACACACAAAACAACAAAAACACTCACATTAGAACTTCGCTGAAACGCCATTGGTACAAAGCTGGGTGCATTGGGATTGAACCCTGAGGCCTTGATAATGTTTGGGTGAGGTGGACTCTTGTTTGGAGAACTCTTGTCTGGAGAAGGACCAGGACTACCTGCATGGTTTTCAGTTAAGCCTTAAAATAGTGTTAAATTTTTTGAAAAGGCCCTCTGAATAAACAGATGTACCACATCAATGCAAAATTTTCTATCAGCACTACTCAAGAACCCCCCCCCCCCCCATTTGCAAAATCAATTCAGTGTGCACTCTTATTACAGTTCTGCAACAACGTACCATAATATCCAGGAGGTGTGGCCAAAAGTGGTGGTCTGGATGCCCGCACAGGAGTTGGGACAAGCGTTGGATAGTTGTTATTAGATCCACCGACCAAGGGATTGCAGCCGGGGTTGGGTGATTCTCCTCCTCTGGACGGATACTCGCCACCGACCACTTGCTGCTGTTGGATAGGCTTGAAGTACAGAGAATCTGCCAACAACACATCACATTATGTATGGCTCACTATGTTTGAGATTGTTAAATTGGGCAGTACTGTTATGTCAGTAATTACAGTAATTAGTATTCAGCCAATGAGTAAAATATCAAATACCAGAGGTCCACTTTCATGCCACTCTACAGCTCAGACTTGACCATTTGCACAAGTGATTTCACCAACACTTTGGTACCATTAACTCACTTTTGCTATCAGGTGGTGGGAACCCAGGAGGGGCAGTGCCTAGCAGAGGACTCTTTGTTGCTGGAGAGACTTCACTTCTTTGTGACGGAGAAGGAGTTGGAGGGCTGGTCTTAGAGAGAGACGCATGAATCGAGGATGGACTGAAGCTGTGGATGCTAGCAGGCCCAGAGGACGGTCCCTTGCTTCCAATGTTGCCAGTGTGAGCACTGCTACTTATGGGAGGCAGTGGAGGGGGAATATTGGCATGAGGAAGCTTTGAGTGCCTGCAATATCAACAAACAACAATGTCAATGTAAACTTCATTATGCCAATAAACGAGATATACCGAATAAATATAGGTAAACAACACCTCAAGAGAGGAAACTTCTGAATACAAATCGATTCTTACTTGCTGGGTGGTCCAATGGGTCCTAGACCAACGGATGTTACAACAGGAGGAGAGGATAGTCCGTCCTGTTCCCCCTCATAGACACATAATTTCTGGAAGGCCTCAAGACCGGCAGGAAAGCCACTAGAAGGTGGTCTTGGTCTATCAATAGTCTGCCCTTGAGGAGGACCAACTGTCTGAGCTGCCATTCCTGGAATGTCATTCCACACTGTGCCCAAGGTCCGACATGCTCCACTGTGTCTTGCTTCTATGATGGAATGTCCCTGTAACAACAAAACATTATATCCTAGTATTCTTTCCTTTCTTTCACTTTTTGCTCATAATGGCATGACTAGCAAGAAGAAACATCACCAGAGTTCTTAAGGAACAAAAGGAGTTAAAACTTTTGTATCAGAAAAGCATTTGGAATGCATTCCATTACCTTATCTCCAGGGGCTGCAGACGCCATGGGCCGACTACCAGGAGCCAGATTCAACTTGGGCTGCTGCTGCTGTGATTGCTGCATAGTAGGAAGAGGTCCAACAGCATGACCAGAGTGCATAAGCAAACTTGGCATCTTCCCGGACTGATTATTAGAAGATGCATCATTCTTCTTTCCCACGGCATCTGAATATGTAGACTTCTTCTTGGTCCTTGTGATCTGGTCTTGGAAGAGCATGGGTGTGTTCATGATCTGGAGCATTGGCTGTTCAATCACATCAGCTGGCACTGAAGCCATACTGCCCATCACAGGAGGAGGAGGAGCTGACTGAGCCTCTGGCCCAGTAGCAGCAGTTCCAGAACTGATAACATTAGAGTAATGCATCTTGGTTGCAGAGGGCTTAGATGGTGGCGGTGGAGGTTGGGAAGGTGGCAGCTTTTCTTTAGACATTGTCACTGATGAAGCGTGAGACTTCTGCTGCTTGGACACGCCTACCGGACCCACTCCAGAGTGAGGGACAGACTTAGAAGAATGGGACGAAGCAGACTTGGTGAGAGTTGATTGGTGAACGGCAATATGAGGTGAAGTCGCTGAGTGGGATGGGTAATTGGCAGGCTGGGGACCAAGCAGAGAGGCAGTAGCATTGCTGCTCACCGGAGAGACAGTCCCAGTTGAAGTGCTCACATTACCCGGTTGCTGGTGGGTAAACAGACGGCGTGCTACTCCACTTCCTACAGCGGTAGGAATCGTTGCCACCACTGGTTTGGAAGAAGATGTCAGAACTGTGCTGGCACCTGACCCAGAGCTGCTCCCGTTATACCCTGAGGAAACCATGTGAGTTGACAACACAGAGCCAGCCACTGTTGTTGAAGTGCCAGAGCTTGGAAAAGGAATCAGTCCAGCTTTGGAAGTGGGCACATGATCAGAAGGACCAACAGTTCCAGAGTGCTTCCCAGGAATAGGCAGCGATGGGCCACTAGGGGGCTTTGCATTGCTCATGGCGGATCTTTCCACAGACGCCTTGGTAGCAGCAATGGAGCCACTGACAGTAGAGACAGCAGAAGTTCCAGAACTAGGCTTCTTCATGGCTGCTTTGACAGAAGCCATGTCACTCAGAGTCACCACAGGAGAAATAGCCGCATTCACACTGGCCACTGCAGCATTACTGCCTTTGGCTGGGGGAGCCATGGAGTCAAAGATGTCCTGAGGTACCGAGAGTGGGGTGCCTTGAGAAGATGTCACATGACGTTGCTTGTTGGATGATGTGACGCTAGTTGAGGATACAGAAGGAGTAAGTGTAGAGCCAGAAAGACTGGATCCAACAGATTTTTGAATGAGGACTTGCACATCTTGGCCAGGGTCTTTGGACAGAGAATGGAGGAGCATCTGAGCTAACTTGATGGCATCAGCTGAGCCCCTGAGTTCAGACAAAAGTACAAAAACAAACAATATATCATTCATATCACAATAAAAAGAGGAAACAAGTCATACAAATATAGTATAACTAGAAAAAATATATATTTAAATCCGAGTTAGGGATTCTCAACCACAAAGCTGTCTTTTCACAGACTGTTAGCTCTAAAGTGTAAGTGCTGACCTGATAGTGAGCACTCTGTTGGTAGACTGCCGACTGTGCTTGTCCGCATCTATCTGAGTGTTGGTAGCCTGCTTGATGGAAGCCAGAATGCCAGAATTCTTACCCACTACCAAGTTATACACGGACACTGGAACAGTCACCTTTTTAGTCCTATAGTGACATATTTATACAAATACAAAGAATAATAACCCTGATGAAACTTTTAATCAATCCCAGTTTCCTTAAAAATTTAAGTCTATTATTAATCCTTTTCAGTCATTACTCATTACTATATACCAAGCAGTACTATCCCTTTTAACGAGCAAATCCAAATATAAAAGCCATTCTAAACTACTGTTCTAAATAATCTACCACTCACCATTAACAAAACAAAAACAAACAAAGGCTCACAGAGAACTACCCACGAGTTCGTATACTGCACTAACTTACTCCACAGTGAATGCATATATAGGCTGCCCAGACGGGACATGCCTAATCACTCCTCTTCTTCTCCAACCAGTTACCCATGGATAACAGTGGCGTCGTCGACCTGCCATGACTACACACACTTCTACGCTGAAAAAGTTGTCACCTCAAGTCCTAAGCTATGATTCAATGTACCACCACCATTCATTAGAGCCGGCACAAGTCACACGCTGTGTAGAAAACTCATATTAACCCCACTTAACACATGCCAGTTCAACTTGACAAATCACATGGCTTATCTGGAGACCTGTTGTGCCTTAATACCACAATTTCATTCTCAAAGACCTATAGGTCTTTCACATACAATGACTTCCAAATCATGACCACTCACCGCCTTCCAACTTCCTTCCAGCCATCTTCTTTTTTCCCCTTTCTTGGACTGTTAGTGGGTGTATTCCCCCCAACTGCAACACCTATCACGCCAGCAGATGAAGAAACTCTGATCACCGGTGAGGTTCTGGCCACTGCAGTAGATGGAGCTGGTGCAGGAATGTGAACATCGCTGCTTCCACTAGATTGGGATCTCGCACGAGGACCGGACATCCGCCCTCCGCGAGATCGAGAAGATGCAGATTCACCGCGTTCTCTATCTTTTGATCTTTTGCTTTGCTGTCTCTGTGAGGTTGAAGCAGAGACAGGCACAGACTCAGTATTACTTGTAGTAGTAGAATAGTTTTTCTGCACGGAAATTACTGGTGGGCTCCCAGCTCTTTTAACAGCATCCACTCTTCTCTCGTAAGCTCTGGGGGTCTTCACAGTCTCTGTCACTTTCTTCGTTGAGATCTCGAGCTCAGTTCCCACCTGCTCCAGTCTCTGGTTGATAGCATTGGTACTGCTGGTGGCAGTGATATTGGCATTGGTGCTGCTATTATTGACGGACTGAGATGGCTTGAGGGTATTGGAGTCTAGTTTGGATGTTCTGTGAGGAGACACTTTCTTGGTAGCATTGTTATCTAGGGAATCATCATTTTCATCCTGTAAGCTCCTTTCAATAGTGTCTACACTGAGATCATCGTCTCCTCCTGTTGGATCATCTTCTGGAGGCGTGTCACCACCACCCATGACTCCATTAGTCACCTCTGCTTCCTTCTGTGCCCTGCTCAGAAAATAAAATAAAACATAATAATTACTTTTTAACAACCCAATACTGGCTACCACTTACTTGACTTGTTGCTTTTTCTCTTTCTGTCTCTTCTTTTTGGCTCTTTTTCGAGCAGCAGCAGCCTTTCGATCTTCCTCATGTTTCTAATATTCAGACAGTCAAGCATCATGATACAAAGCACGCTAATGAAAATAAAAAATCTTGAAGTTAACTTGATCAATACTACTGCTGACTATAACACTTCCAAGACTTAAATAAAAAATCCTTTCCCCCCCATGCACTTTTCAACCCACCTTCTCAGCGTCAATTTCTTCCAGCAACTTGTCGGCATTCTTGATGGCCTTGTTGGCTTGCTCTTCCTTGGCTGTTATGATAGCTTCAACACACTTCTCACACTTCTTGGCATGATCAGAATCAGACAAAGTATGGATGTATCTTGTCAGCTCAGAGTCGGATGGAAACTGGTTCACATGCTTCACCAAATAGCGAATCACTTTCTCATGGCCCTGAAGATCAAATAATGGTTGCACGATAATAGTAGTAGCAGTAGTAGTAGTAGTAACAATAATAATAACACAAAGCAACATTTAAAGAGAACTGCTTCTTAATCTAGCATTATATGAAACTTAAGTACCTTCCTGAATGCTGCCATAAGACATGAAACCTTGCGGTTATCCTGGCTGTCCACATCAGCCTTGTATTCAACCAGGAGCCTAACTACATCCAAGTGACCGCCATTAGCAGCAAGCCAAAGAGGAGAATTCCCTTTCTTGTTCTTGACATCTACATGAGCCCCGTAGCGAAGAATTAGGTCTACAAACTTGTAGTGACCCTTGTCAGCAGCAATGGTGAGGGCAGTGTCCTTGGAGCTGGGAACAGGAGCCGCATTCACATCTGCACCCTTGTTAATCAGTACTTTACCAACTTCATGATAGCCACCAGATGCTGCTTCCATCAGTGGAGTGAGGCCAGTCTACAAGCACAAGTGAGTGAGTGCAAGGCACAACCGTATTATTATGAATTCTACAATACTAGTCCTGTCAAGAAAACAACAACACTTTGAAAATGACAACAAGCGTATTACACTGAGATGTTAACCTACCAGCGAGATTAATGCACACGCAACTGGATGGTCACTGGACCTACCCAATCCCAGCAGCCCCACCCTCTTCTTACCTTTGCTCGGTGTTCCACATTAGCATTTCTCTCCACTAAGAGTAGCACTACTTCATGCCTCCCTTGGAAACAGGCTAACGTCAGAGCTGTGTTCCGATTAGTCTCAATCTAAAATGGACAAATACACCATTAGTGAGACAAAGCTGATGACGCCCATGAGGCATATTCCAACAGCAGAGACTACAACACACCTGAGCATTGATATCACTGCCACGATCCAGGAGAAGTTTGACAGTGGATGTGTGACCATTCATGGCCGCCAACATCAGAGGAGAAATTCCCAGTTTGCTACCAGTCCTACAGACAGAAATATTTGTGACAACTAATAACAGAGAATATCTCCATGGTCAGGTACTTGCAAATAGCAAAATTACACTATTGATGACCCATACCATAATTATAACTTGCAAACAATACATCCTAGCTTACATTCAATGATCCATGGTTAAAAATGATAACCATAGTTAGAACTAACCTTGAATTGATGTCTGCTCCTTCCTTCAAAAGCTGTTTAATGATATGAACATAACCGCCAGAAGCTGCCAAGGACAGAGGAGTGTAATCAGAGACATTGCGATGCTCATAATTGGCTCTCTTGCTAAGAAGCAACTCCACAACCTATACAATAAATAATAGTAACATCAAAAAAAGAAAAAAAATCAATAAATACAAAAAAAAAAAAAAGAAAAAAAAAAAGAAAAAAAAAAAGAAAAAAAAAAGAAAAAAAAAAGGAAAAAAGAAGATCATCTCCCAATTTAGACTATTAATTCTCACCTCCTGCTTGCCTCCAGAGCAAGCTAGTGAGAGTGCCGTATCCTTAGTGCGGTCTGACTGAGCCTCAATGTTGGCCTTACTGTCCAGCAAGATAGCGACAGTGGCAGGATAGCCTCCACTTGCAGCGAGGATAAGGGGGGTGCAGCCTTTCTTGTCCCTGTGTTCAACATTAGCTCCCCATGCCAATAGAAGGCGAACCAATTCATCATAGCCCCCTGCGGCAGCCAGTGTCAGGGCTGTGTCATGGTTAGACTCCGTTTGCTGATCAACGTAAATAGCTGGTTTGAAGTCTTTCGGAGGTTTATCATCAGTCTGATCACTTTGATTAGGAACCATGCAACTTGAACCTAAAACATGACAACACAAGTAAGTTTCTCGTATCGTAAATAAAAATCCTGTATGTACTTTTTACAACATGCTATATCATAAATTTGTAACAATGTTGGCTCGAGGAAACCCAATAACAATGTAAGAAATCATGAACTTAATAGAAGTGAAACAATAAAGATACTATAATAAAATCACAAATCTTATTGAATGATTTGCTAATACATTCACCATCTGAATGGATGAGCAACACTACATTGGACTAAATCTCCTACCCTGCACTCCCCTCCCCCTTTTTCATTAAATTAAAATAAAAGGACAAACATGTGTTGAAATTAAGTAAGATGACTTACCTGAATCTTCTCCATCAAGATCTCCCTCGTCTTCATTCTCATCTTCTTCATCATCATCTTCCTCATCATCCTCCTCCTCCTCATCATCCTCTGATGTGGGGAAACTTTCCTGCTCTAAAGGACTAGTGTAACCAGATCGAAGACCAGCACTTGTAAGCTATGATAAAAGTAATAGTGCAGTGCTCAGACGCAGATCCAATAAGAGTATCATAAAACACAAAATAAAGTTAATTAACACATAACTATGAAATATTAAAACACAAAACAAATGATCAACTCTGATCATTCTATAAACCTAAAGCCAGATTAAAGGCAACTCTTATTAGCTAATTTCCTTCAATGTGCAGACTCTTGTGTGTATCCAGCTAGACTTAGCAGTACAGGACGTACAACAAACTCTACACTATGTACCTGGTGCTGCTCTGTATCTACCAGCTCCCCAGGAGGAGGAAGGTCATTCTGGAACTTGCCCTCTTGGAAGTTGCCATCCACCATTGAACGTGTGGGCAGCCTCCTGCCACCACCAGCAGCCTGCATTGATCGCAGTTGGTCGCTGAGATAATCCAGCGACGGTTGGCCCTTCTCCCCCATGCTTCCATCGCCTGCAGGAATACCCCCATCCCCTGCCAACCCACCCACATAACTCGGGTTGGCTTCCACGCAATGCATTCCGTCCCACAGTTTCTTGACCATGCTAGGATCAGTAATGCGCTTCACACCAGAGCCAGCATCCTGCTCCATTGCAAGACTACCTTGCATTTCCATAGCTGCCAGCATAGGTAACAACTTGGTAAGGTCAACACCAGAAGACAGCAGATTCATAATGTCCATACCACTGGGAATGCTCCCCTTTTCATCCTCAGGCAGTTGAGAATTCAAATTTGCAAGCGCTTCAAGAGCACCAGGGAATCCTTTAGCAAAGGCGGATGGATCGTTTCCCTGGCTGATGTGTGCTGCAATTGCTGCCAAAGTGTCCAAGCTGCTAGGCAGAAGTGGGTTCTCTTGGGTAGGCACATTAGGCAAGCTTGCTTCTGATTCTCCAACATCTTCAAGTTCTCCCTCACCATCTCCTTCACCGGATGCAAGTGATGATGAAAAAAGTTGAGCGCGCGCTGCAAGAGCTAATAGATACTGATTTTCAAGAGTCGAAGGGTTTTGAAGTAAATCTGCCAAAGCTTCTAAGTGAGGAATGAGTTTGTGGTCTATACTAGGGAGAGTGGAGTTGAGTCTTTCAGGCGTTGGAGCTGATTGTGCAAACATTAAGTCGGGATTAAGCATGGTATCTGGAAGGTGGGCAGCTTCATCAGTGGAGCCAAGTCCCCTCTGGCTTGGTACTCCTACTTCCCCTTTCCCCCTGGCATCAATCTGGGGAGAGCCAGTCAATGGAGAATCGCATGGTGCACTGGGTTCAGGAACAGAGGCAAGCCTACTAGCTCCAGAGGAAGCAATTTTGGCCAGTTCTGAGTGAGCAGAGGAGGGAACGGTTGTCTGACTAGCAAAAGCCCCTGATGAAAACAAGTTACGGGAACAGTCGACCAGTGAGGAATCTTCAAGTGGCACTCCAGGCTTGAATAAAGTGGGTACCTGCTGATTTTCCATCATCACATGAGAAGACTTCTCAGGTGTATTGTATATCCTACGAGCAACTACTTCATCATGGGTCTCTTGGTCCTGCGTGATTTCGTCAGGAATGAGGTGGGAGTAGTTCACAATAGCAGCCATTTGTGACGATAGCTGGCCATCCTCTTGTTGCTGGTGTGGCTGTTGTTGTCGTTGTTGTTGTTTCGAGAAAGATAAGGGGCTACTATGAGGAGAAGAGAAAGGACTGGGGACCGTCATGTTGCTCCAGTTTTGAACATTTTTCATTGCTGAAGCAGAATCTGTGGCATATTGCATGGTCCCACCACTGGCAGTCTTCATAGTGGGAAGCTGACCTTGCTGTACCTGCTGCAACTTAGACTTGGCCCTAACTGGGGCAGGATATTGCGGGTATTGGAGAGAAAGAGAACTTCCTGAAGATGCAATGCTGGAAGTTACGTCACCGGCTACTTTCGGTCGCTTAGCTTTAGACGTGCTCAAGTCGCTCATATCGTCGTCCGCAATGGCACCACCCTGTTCACTCGCATGCTCAGCCCCTCCCACAGCATCGACGTCCCCACTTCCAACACCAATCGTGCCTCCACCGTCACCCCCACCATTGCCAGCAACACCACCAGTACTGTGCCTCAGCACTGGACAAGCAGACCCCTCTGTGCCAACTCCACCCCTCGCAACTCCAACATTGCTCTCTCTGTAAACTTCAGGTCTCACCTTTGACCCTTTCACCACAGACCCAGTTGTTGGGAGAGATGCATCAGTAGGTGGTGGGACAGGTCCGCTGATAACATCACGGTCACTGCCCGTAGGAGAAGTGGCTGGGGTAACCTCGGGGTTGCCATTCTTTTCCTTGGTCTGTTTCAGCAGGATCTTGACCACATTTATATGGCCTCCACGACATGCCTCTATCAACATCGTTGAGTTATCCTGAATAGGAAAATAGGTTTTTAAAAATCATACTTTATAGCAATATATATTAGAAATACAGACATTTCGAATCACATCAGTGAAAATATTTAAGAGGTAAAAAATAGCAACAAAAAAAAAAAGTGTATTAGATAATCTCAAAATATTCAGCTTACCCGCAGCATATGTGTAGGCTCTGCTCCTCTCATGAGCAAAAACTGGACCACATGTGTATGACCACCAGCACTGGCTAAGGAGAGCACAGTGTGGTCATTGTTGGCGGTGTGCCGGTTGACATCAGCACCTGTGTGTGCACAAAAAACACACATTTGGAGTTAAACTATTTCACATATACCAATATTACAACTCAAAGAGTAACAGAGAATGACATGTATATGGAACTCTAAAAATTGAGATCAACATAGTGAAATGACAAAGTTAAGGTTATGTTGGGAAAGGACATACATATTTTCCAGCTGATACTTGCTACTATACGGCTTCTGGATGTTGACATACAAGGCCTACTACATGGGCCCTCACCCTAACAACTTGTGTAATACTGAAAAACACTATACAGGGGGGTTTGATAAAGGGAACAATTCTAAACCGTTGAGGCTTGTTTTAAGGCTCGCCTGCCTGCCTCTCGAAGTTAAAACAAACTTACCTATTGGTTGTCAATGTTATTTACTTACTTATTATAATGCTATTAATAAGTCGCATGTACATCCAGAAGTATTTACCGAACAGTTGCCAAATTTGTACACCCCTAATAATATTGGCTTTACTACTCTCACCAATAGAAATAATAATTTGATAAAACCCACCAATTAAAAACTTAATACGATTAAAGATGACAAGCAGTAACGTAAGCTCCACTGTTTACATAAGATATAACTTCAAAATAAACCATCAAGAAAACCCCACCACTGATGATTCACTAAGGTTAATATATTTTACCTTTTGCCACCAAAAACTTGACAGTTTGTAAGTGTCCAGCTCTGGCAGCCTTCATCAAAGGAGTTCGACCTCCTTCAGATTCGTGTTCCTGGGAAAATGATAAACAACACATTACAAACATTATTTCAGCAACAATTAACAAGTACCACTATTATACTAATAATCTGAACTCTGTGACATAATAAAATAATAGCAACTCTATTCTGGATTACATTTAGGAAAAATATTCTCCCCAAATAGGGCACTCACCAGCTCAGCCCCAAATTGCAGCAGGATCTCGGCGATGACACTATGACCGTGAGCACAGGCATAGGTGAGTGCACTGTCACCTGTGTTGGTAATTGCTTTCACATTGGCCTTCCTCTCAATGAGGTACCTAATGATGTTTATGTGACCTTCCTGAGCAGCTTCCATGAGAGGTGTTGATGCTCCCAACTCAATGTCTGCCTCTGTGGTAGTAATAAAATAAAATTCACAATCAAGGAAAGTTTAGCAGAAATCAACTAGTTCTTACTTTGGGGGAAAAAAAAAAAATCAATTTCCCTCCATAATCTTTCTAGTTCCCTTACTGCATTGAATTTTCCATCCTGGCAACCACTTATACACACACACTTACCATGTTCCACAAGGTACTGCACAACATCTAGGAATCCTCCACAGCTGGCCAGCCCCAATGCAGTCTCCTGCGTTTCTTCAGACTGTGCATTGACTTTAGCACCATGCTCTACCAGCAGTTTCACCACATCCTCGTGACCTTCTCGGGCACTCTCCATCAGAGGAGTGTAACTGCAAAGTAAAGAATGTGAGATACTTATCAAGCTTCAACATGGCTTGAGGTAACACGTAAAAAAATCTGCATTTTTCATGAATTTTTTTGCTTGATTATACAATAAAAATGTTACACTTAAAAAATAACTTAACACAACTGACCATGTACATACACAGGAAAGGAAAAAATAACAAACAAACAAACAAACAAAACTTGCACCTTACCCTTCATCATTGACTTCCCCAAGGTCTGCTCCTCTGGATAGAAGAAGAGCAGCTAGCTCATAGTGACCCCCACAAGCTGCCAAGGTTAAAGGAGACTCAAAACTATCTGCTGGCATATTCACCTGCAAGAGCAAAGAAACATCTCAAGACTAAATTTAAAGGGGGGGGGGAACCATGAAAAAATATGAAACCAATTACCACAGACTAATGCTTCCTGTATGGGCAATAAGCATGCTGCTCTGTTGTTGTTTTTCAACCATAAAACAACAGCAGCCAAAACACCTATCAGCAATGCAATTATTCCATAATTAACTAGTTTTTTTTTGTTTTTTTTAACTAATAAGCTGGAGAATGTGTACCTGTGCTCCATGATCTAGCAGCAGCCTGGCCACATCCACATGACCATCCATGGAGGCCTCCATCAGAGCTGTATGCATCTCATCCGTCTTGTGCTCCTGATCAGCTCCTGTAGCAGCAACAAAAATAAAACGTCATTATATGGCACAAAACAGTTGGCCTAGTTCATTGTTCACAATACCACACTAAAATACTGCAGTAAGTTCACAGCTACTAATAAGACAATTGTTAATAACAACTAAACTAAATAAGAGCAAAACAGCCAAAAACTATACAACATGCAAAAACTACTGAAAAGCCTGCAAAAAGAGCAAATTCAAGCAAAATTAATCTCCAAAAGTGAAAAACCAAAAACCAAAAACAAAACAACAAAAACAACAACAACAAACTTCCACACTCCTGTCTCCTAACAAATTTTTCTAGCAATACAAAATGCACACCACTATTAATCTGCAGAATTACTTGAATAGGCCAAGAACTAAAAGACTTTGACTCACCTGAATTGAGCAAAAACTTGACCATCTCCAGATGTCCCTTGTAGCAGGCCAAGGTAAGAGCACTTTCCTTGAACTCATTGGAGTGGGTGTTGATGTTAGCACCGTAATCCAATAGCAACTTGGCTACCCCTACAGTGGAGATAAATTTTGATAATTCAAACTGGCTAAAACAGAAATAATAAACTAGAGCACTAACTATCCCAGGCTTCTCCACGAGGAAGGTCACGACAGTCATAGTAGTCTGAATAGGGACGACCATAACTATCAAAGTAATCTTCACAATAAATCTTCTTGGGCTCCGAAGAATCCATCAAAGACAGAAAAAATGGACTGACATGAAAGCAACTGATTTTATAGCGACAAGAAAAGGATGGAAATTAGGTTTCCAGAGAAAAACACCTGAAGACCAGACAGTAAGGAAGTGTAATAAGGAAGCACTGCATTGCAATCTAGAGCATTGGACACATGAAGCCCCTACAAAAAACACCTTTTACTGGATCCCATAAGCCATGAAGCAACTGAATGACCTCAACCCCACTCCCCTCATCCTTACTGCTTTCCCCACTTACACTTAACCCACCAAGAATAAAATGAGTCTTGCATCAACGAAGCATCAATGATTACCTTTCCACCCAAATAAACCAGAGCTTGACCATTACAACTTACTGCACAGCTGAATCATGGACAGCTAAACCAAGCTATCTGAGTATTATCAGGGGATTCATTTAGGGGGAGTGAGGGTGCTCACCCTCCTTGACTCTGACTTCATTCTACCCCCCACACCAACTCCCCCCCCCCCCCAAATTTTCTTAAAATTTTCTAAGCGAAATGCTAAGTTAAAAAGTGAATGAAGGTGATTGTGAATGCTGAAATCATACAAGTTTATCAATGCTCTTAATATTGTCTAGGTAATTGAAGTTAGAAATTTTTTGTCAGAGTGTGCTTTGTAAGTGGGTCTTATAAGTTACATTTGTGAGAAATTACATCTAACAGAGACTAGGATTGAGTTATCGAAACAAGCTTAATCAGTATGACCTTACAAGTTATTTCTTCATAAAATGGATGTTAGTCCAATGTACACACTAGCCACACATTCTCAATTAAAACATTCGCAACCATGTACCCCTCTCCCAGCCATCTCCTCTTCCATCTTAATTATGTATGAAAGTGGTGACCTAATGATAGCGAAAGCTCAACTTGCCCCCTTAGATAAATTCTTGAAAGAACCCCTGATTATACATTAACACACTATATTAAGTGATATATTAGAACATAATTACTACAATCAAAAAGGATAAAAATGGAAATTATCCTTGTAAACCCAATTCAAATTTTTAGCCAACACAAAAATGAAATTACCTATAACCAATTCTGTGCACATTGCATGACACTGATTCAATCTAAGCTGAAATAATGCTCTTGCTTAATAAAACCATAACTAGTTGCTCAATGGAAGGCAGATATTGAGCAATTAAAATAAATTTGACCAAAGGAATTTTAGTTACATGTACATTCACAAACTTTGTAGACTGAGAACTTCAATTCTTTTTATTTTGCTAAATTGAAATAGTAAAAAAAAATAAAAAATAAAAATCCGACTTAATATGCACATCATAATTCGGACATGCAACATCCATAAAAGCATACAGCTTGCCACTACATGTGTGCTTGCATGTATTTGCAACTATTCTAACATAAACTACATCAAATCATGTCATCTCCTAAAGTAAAATAATGACTTACCAACATGCCCGCAGGAAGCTGCCTCCATAAGAGGAGTGTGTCCATTATCATTCTGGTGTTCCACATCTGCCCTTGCCTTCAGTAAGGTGTGAACTACTTCTTCATAACCACCACAGCACGCATACGTCAAGGCCGTGTTTCCCACACTGAATGAATAACAACAACGACAACAACAATAATAATACAATAAAGTGCTGACGCACAAACATATGTAGTGGCAAGTGTGTGTGTCCCCCTCCCATTATCATGTTTCTCTCACCTGGACTTGGCATTGACATTGGCACCGTGGTCAATGAGGAGCTTGACAATGTCGCTGTAACCACCTGATGCAGCCTCCATCAGTGGAGTAGAGTCACCTAATAAAGATAAAAACATTCAACTTTGATGGTTGCCACCACCAACAATACGCAAGTGCAAGCTTCAGCTCCAGTACAAAGTAAACTTTATCTCTGAGTAGAGTAGACATATATCCACAAAGTCAGGCCACACATTGAAAACGTAAAGAGGACTCAGACAGTCCACCTGGACATGCATGCAGATGTAACAGGGGTTTCGGAATGTAGAAAGGAAATTGTATATTATATTGGTTGAGAAAAGAGGTGAGGGAGGTCTTTGAATAAGCATTTATAATATTATTTTTAGAAAATCAAACCCTGGACAGGAATAAAACTACTCTTACTACTATCAAGAGGCAGTATATGTATTGAAAGACAAAAAAGTTTTATATCAACCTTGTGGTAATCAACAATTATAAATAACGCATACATGTTTTAACTTTCAAGTATAGTTCTAGTCTGACCTTTCATTCCTCTGTCTTCCACACTGGCCCTCATGCGCAGCAAGACCTCAGCTAGTTCATAGTATCCTGCAGAGCACGCCAGTGACAGTAAACTCTCACCATCTTCAGTTGCCTCTTGGATAGTATGACCTGCACAACAATAACAAACATGATCAACTGGAGATTGCAACAAATGTACACACAAACTTGTGCTAATGAATAGTTTATTCCACTACGCATGACATGCTTATAACCACATACAATTAAACTCTAAACTACACACATATACTTACACACACACACACACTCAAAAAAAAAACACACACACACAAAGTCCTATTACTAAATATATACGTAGGTGCCAATTATGCTGAACTGCTAACTAGACTTCCCACGCTGACAAAGTTCCAAAAATTATCAAAATAATTTGCACAAATAAAAAAAGCACACAACTTTTAACACATACGTAGGTTTCCCACAACACAATACTTACTGGCACTACTTACAAAACAACCAACACAGGTGTCAATGAACAAATACGCTTAAATATACATTTTTAAACAAAGACAGTAACGAAAACAATAGTATCTAAAAAAGAACGGATAACATTTAGCACAATATTGCACAGTTCAGAAGGGGCCAGAATTCCACCTGTAATGGCAATACTCATATTACCCTCACTTTTAGCAATTTCCTGGCAGACTTACAACTTGCTCTACACTTGCAATATATGCCAACAACCACACAGTCCTAATTTAAGTGTTCCCTAGAACTTTCTCACAAAAACCAAAGCACTTTGTATGTACTGTATAATTAATATAATATATAGATACTATACTTTCAAGAAGTACCTGAAGACTACGCCCCATATTACAAAACTCCATAAGCAAGTGCATTTAGAAGTTTGCATAAGACACAGACACACCATTGTTCATTCAGCTACCTGGAAGACAGCATAATACTTACTGACACTGAAATGCACATTTCTATAGCTCTGTCAACTGTACTATAGGAGTTTAGTAACAATGACATGGACATCCTTGTCAACATAAAACAACCAACCACAACAACAAGTGCTCCCAAACTTACCCCCTGACATTGTAATATCATTATGTACCTTGAGTGAGGAGACGTTGAACTGTCTGCATACTGTCAGACGCAGGGGCTTGAGTACTTTGCTGGCGTTGCTGTGGTTGTTGTTGAAGTGGTACCTGAACTCCTTTAGACTGGCTCATCCCTTTCCCCACTCCTCCTCCTCCTCCCTTGGATGCAACACCACAGCTACTAGTACTAAGTGCATTGGTAGGTACTGCAACAGATGATGTTGGAGGGCCAAGTGGCTCTTTCTGTTGCAAGACCTGCTGTTGATGTTGATGGTGGTGTTGCTGCTGTTGTTGCCGTTGCTGCTGCAGGAGTGATTGCTCTGTGCGTTGCATGATGAAATCCTTGAGTTCTTGCTGTTGTTGTTCTTCAGCCACTGTAAGAGGGGCACACAAAGGTGACTGGTTGGCTCCACGTAAAAATGCTTCATAAGTCTGCTTCTCAGACTTCATGCGAGTGAGGGCAGTGGTCGCCTCATCAAGAGCACTGCTTACACTGAAAGAGAGAGAAGAGAGAGATAAAAAGTATGAATGCAATCAAATGAGAAAACTCAATAACAGGATAACAATGCAAGTAATACAAGTTGTGTGCCTATTTCAAATACTGAACACATAACCCTCTAACTAAGAATGAAATTGTGCCCAGTGTGACCCAAATCGAAACACACTCAATACTTGTGCCCGCCCATTGAGTAGTAAATAGTTGCGACACAATCACACCTATAGTGTTCTGACACATCCACAGAACTCATTTAGATGGGAACAAACCACAACATCACCCCAAGCTCTTGGTGTGTGTGTTCATGAGTACCCCTGATCACGTTGCATCAAATTCAAGCTTTGCAACACCGTACCAAGTGACTGAGTCGACTCTACCAGCCTTGATACAAGTTGTGCTGGTTTCACCAAACACTACAGAAGTCTTGCTGCTGACTACCAATGGCAAATCAGACATGCTGTCAGAATTCTGGGAGAGAATTGATGACGATAGTAGTGCCGGGGCTTCACTGGTGACTAGAGGAGGCCTATTGGTAACTACGGGTGACATAGTGCTTGATATAGATTTCATAGGAGTGCTGGTGACGAATTGTAGGGGTCCATTAAGCGAGTCCTTCAATATGGCAGGAGGACTGATGGCAGCCAGCAGAGGACGAACAAAGGTTGGAGAAGGATTACTTGTGGTCTTGGGTGGAGGGTGACATGGGGTAACACTGACAATTGAGGGGTTATGGGTAATGGATGACAAAGGACTGTTGGTGACTTCTCCTGAAAGACCTCCTGCTGAATCTCGAGCACCAACCATAGAGGGATTATTAATAATGTTTAAACTACAAATACCAACTTCTCTCTCTATTACATTATTTTTTAAAGATTCAACACAATGTTCTCTACTGACAGCCAGATTGTGTCCACTTGTATGCAATAGACTGGCTAAATTAGACGGCCGAGTACAACTAGTGTCACTTTCATAGACATCTTTATCCACACTGCTCTCATGATAAATTCTTTGCCTGGGCTGATTTAACACTGGCCCAGTATGTTCATCCTGTTCTAAACAGTGCATCAAGTCCCTGTATCGTTCACAAAATTCCTGCTGAGTCTGCCTTGTTCTAGAACGAATTTTGGTTGGAGTGATTGGGAGATCATATGCCATTGGCAGATCTGATGTTGTAGAGCCAGTATGAGATTCAGAGCAGGATATATTCGACTGGGGATTTGTGGCACCATATTTAAAAAAAGGATTATTCATGCTTCCACTTTCACCTTCTCCTCTCCCTCTATCCCATGAAAGATCACTCTTTACTTTTTCATTGCTACAAGAGGATAGAATAGAGGAACTAGAACTGTCAGAGTTAAGTCTCTGCCTCCTCAGCTTATTCCCCATTACCCTTGAAGAGCTATATTTTATTCCTGCCCCCAAAAGGTGGAGGCCAGCTGATTTGTGGTCATAAACAAAACTGGCTCTTGCGTATTTTCAAAATTATGGGAAACATGCATAATTTATTGAAAGTGGCCTGGGGGAAAAATTGTTTCCAAGGTTTTATTCAGTCATATGAAAATCATGTGACTATATTTCACCAAAAGGAAAACACGTACCTATTGGTAAGTTTACGGAGAATTTCCGGATCTTGAAAGGTTCTAGCATCAATATCGGTGAGCCCAGTCACTCCAGCAACTTCCAGGATAGTTTTGAGTCGGTTTTGGTTCTCTATTGCCATCCTCTTACCTTCTCCTGCATCAGCTACGCCAAATTCGGAAGCCAATGCAGGCTCCGAAGCAATTTGTATAGGACTTGGTGGAGTTACGTCGTCTTCGCTGTCGTTTTGAGCCTCCTTATCCGGTATTCTCGCTCTCCCGTCTTTGTTCTCGCCTTTCTTCGGACTTTCCATCTTTCTTAGTTACTCTCACAGTCCGGGCAACACGTTTCGGACGTGTTTTACTCAATGACCACTCTCCATTACTTCTTCCGCCATGTTCAATACTGAGTTTTTTATCACGTGAGAAATTCGTAATAGAGCGCTCCAAAGACAATTGAGTGCAAAGTTCAACGACTTTTAGCTTAGCTCATCGCTATTGTATTTCATCCCAGGTCCCATTCTATAACTGCCCTTCCGCTTTGTGTTAGTAGATCATGGCAGAGAACAAAACAGTGGCTATTATAGGATCTGGAAATTGGTAAGGCTTTACTTTCCTACTGGACTCCGCTGCCAAAAGTTCTGCAATTTTGCTAACTGGTGCTGGAGCTGAATAATTCATTTCTATATTTGATTTTCTAGGGGTTCCGCTATTGCAAGGATAATAGGAAATAATGTTATAGAAAATGCTGGCTTCAATCATAAAGTTAAGATGTGGGTGTTTGAAGAGGAAGTAGATGGTAGGAAGCTTACTGAAATCATCAATGAAACTCATGAGAATGTAAAGTATCTCAAGGGATTCTCAATTCCAGAGAATGTTGTAAGTCTAAGAAGTGAGAAATTTCTTTGATTACGTTTTTTTTACACTTTGGTTATGTTGCATTCTATAGCAACAAGGTGTCAAACATTTTAAAAGTATATTCTATTCTATTATATGCATACATACATACAAAATGATCTTCACATTAGAGGTAATTTAAAAAGTCAATCTATTTGAATAATTTATGTTTTAACTTTGTTGTTGTGATGTTTGATTATTTCAGGTGTGTGGATTTATGCCGAGTTTGACCCCCATTTGTTGATAATGCTTTTTTTCCCTTTTTTTTTTTTTTTTTTTGCAAATGTTATATAGTACTAAATATGCATAAAATTTATTTCTGATATTATATTATTCCATTAATTTGAAAAAAACAGAAAAACTTACTTTTGGTGATTGCTATCATCTCTTTCAGATTTCTCTCTTTTTGCAATATTTTCTGCATCACTTTCAGTTTTCTTTCTCTCAGTTTTTTTTCTCTCCATATTCTGCTTTCCTCTTCCTTTTTTCTTCGAAATCCTTTTCTTTGCTTTCCATTTTTGTGCTTTCTTTTTCCTTGTTTTAGTTCTTCTCTCTCCTCTCTTCCTCTCTTCTTTCTCTGCTTCCATTTTGCTGTGCTCTTTCCTTTTAATAAAGGCTCTGAAAACCTGGACTGTTTGGACAAAAACAGCAAGGCTGTAGTCTGTCCCTAAAAGTCCTGATCCTGGTTGCATTTTCCTTCTAGATTTTGTTTGGAGTAGGATATGCAGTTTAAACCGGCAGTTTTTATAATAAAAAACAAACAAACAAACAAAACCCGGCATATACACCGACAATCGCTTACACCTTATTGGACATGCGCTGTGCTTACTTTTAAAGGTAGGTGGAGCTGATTTTTAAACCTGGTTTGGCGGCCTGCAATAGCCCAGTCCTTAGCCCAGCCCCTTGTATTGCCGATGGCCCCTCTCCCATAGGTGGTAGGTGGCCCTCTCGCAGTGCTGGTATTGCTGTGTTGCTGAGCCTTACGCTGATATATGAGCTGATAGAGCCTTAGGGAGGTACCGCTGTGCCTTATCGGTATATCTCTCTCCCTCACTCTCTCCCTCTCTCTCTTGCCACCACCGTACCTTCTGTAGGTACCCCTTATCTGTAGGTACCCCTTATCATGCCTTATCTCTGCTAGGGCTGGCTGGGGCTAGCAGGGCTTGGGCTGACCCTGGCCTTGGCTGCTTGGTGCTCTCCCTGAGCTGGGCAGCTTGGCCTCTCTGGGTGCTTGGCAGCCTGGGTGGTTCCTAAGGCTCCCCCTTGCCAGTGCCGGTAGCTGTCTGGTTGTGCCTCCCCCTTAAACCCTTCCCCCCCCCCCCCCCCCCCCCCCCCCCCCCCTAGTACATGCAACGCTGTGTTATAGTTAGGCTATTTTCGCAGGTGGGTTCACCTTTTTTTTTTTGCAGCTGTCTCCATGCTACTCTACAATGTTTTGTGTAGGTAAAAGGTATTTATTTTACTTTATTGGGTGTTGTTCTGGTTGGAACTTGTGCTCTAGCTCCAAGCATACTACTTTAATACTAGCTGATAAACTTACACCATGGTAAGACTGATAAAACTTATTGTAATTACTGATTTTTTTGAAGTCTGTTCTAACAATTTTTGTTTATTAATCAAATCTTATTATGATTTGTGAAATAATTCAATAATATTGCCTTACAATGTATACTCTAGAACTTATCACTAGTCCAAACACATACCCTTATTGTTCGGGATTATTGATGTTCTATTGTACTATGCAATAAAAGACTATGCTACACTGTGCTATGTGTATATATATCCTCACACACATACTATATATATATATATATATATATATTCTACATATTATAGAATGAAACAGTTTTTTTTACAAAACTTCCCATTAGCACTTGTAAAAAAAAAATACTGGCAAGATAATAAATAATGGTAATGAATGGTAGTAATGAACTCAGCAGTTGTGTGTGTGTGTGTGTGTGTGTGTGTGTGTGTGTGTATTTGAACGCACACACGCACGAGGGCAAGCGAGTAAAATGATTGTCAATTCTAACTAATTGGGGGTTTGGGTGTTTGTAAAATTAAATTATATAATCACATTAAATGAAATTTAAACAACAATTCTTGCTGCTATGTGGACCTAAAAGTGCTATCCGTAGTGGAAGCTGAATTGTCAACTTTCCCTTGCTGTCAGTGATGCTGGACTTACCAACTTCAAATTCTTTTGAAAGCACAGTATCAATAGCTCCTCCCTTCTTCTGCTGCTTGCTAATTTCAATCTTAGTTTTGATAAAAAAAACAACAACATCTCTCTTTCAGCCATTGCATCTGCACAAAAGATAGCTGCTTTTTGCAACAAGAAAAAAGGTGACTTAAATAACCATCACAATTGTGCACGGTCTTTTTTCTCATTCGGATAATCGACATTTCATTGTATTCAAAATGCTGTGTAATTCTGTGGGCTAGAGTTTCTCTTGTCAGATGTGTGTGATGCTATATTACCACCAACCATGAGATTTTACAGTATTTTAACATGCACACTCTCACATGTTAAAGCAATGCTTCTTGTATACATTCATTGTGTGTATATATTTCCGCAAGCATGTTCAGTTGAAAGAAATATATACATATTAGATGATCGGTGAAAGTATCAATAGTACACTAATGTATTATTTAGCCTGAATTGATTGGTTATTCTAATTAATGGGATATTGCCATAATTATTAGTGACTTTCCATTTTCACAGAATAGTTAGGGTTAACTTGGTTAGTGTTGGGATGCATTTTGTGTCTCGATCAATGCTGTGTTTCTATACTATGATTACCAATTTCTTATGCTACACACACAAACACATGCACACACACGACATCTCAGGTTGCCTGTCCGAGCGTGAAGGATACGGTGGAAGGAGCAGACATTTTGGTATTCGTCCTTCCTCATCAAGTAAGAAAATTGGTAGATGGTCGCAGTAAGATGGTAGTTTAAAGTTAGATTGCAGCTAGCTATTATCATTGTCAAAAATTTTAGATATTATTACTGCTACAAATTTGTTTATTTGTTGGTGGAAGTTTTGAATGCTTGCTTGTATGTAGTTGAAATATGCTAGGTGGCACAGGCATTTTGTGTAACTAATTGTCCTCATAGATTTGTAACATATGGAAACAAACTATTGACCGTCTTGTAGACATGTGTAATTATATGTGTGTATGCATGTGTGCGAGTTGTGGTCATTGTGTATATAGGTGTGTGCGTATGCTACGTGCACGTGTGTCTGTGACTTAGATCACTGCATGGTGTAGGATGGATTACTCTTGTGATGGTGTAGGATGGATTACTCTTGTGATGGTGTAGGATGGATTACTCTTGTGATGGTGTAGGATGAATTACTCTTGTGATGGTGTAGGATGGATTACTCTTGTGGTGGTGTAGGATGGATTACTCTTGTGATGGTGTAGGATGGATTACTCTTGTGATGGTGTAGGATGGATTACTCTTGTGGTGGTGTAGGATGGATTACTCTTGTGGTGGTGTAGGATGGATTACTCTTGTGGTGGTGTAGGATGGATTACTCTTGTGGTGGTGTAGGATGGATTACTCTTGTGATGGTGTAGGATGGATTACTCTTGTGATGGTGTAGGATGGATTACTCTTGTGATGGTGTAGGATGGATTACTCTTGTGATGGTGTAGGATGGATTACTCTTGTGGTGGTGTAGGATGGATTACTCTTGTGGTGGTGTAGGATGGATTACTCTTGTGGTGGTGTAGGATGGATTACTCTTGTGGTGGTGTAGGATGGATTACTCTTGTGATGGTGTAGGATGGATTACTCTTGTGATGGTGTAGGATGGATTACTCTTGTGATGGTGTAGGATGGATTACTCTTGTGATGGTGTAGGATGGATTACTCTTGTGGTGGTGTAGGATGGATTACTCTTGTGGTGGTGTAGGATGGATTACTCTTGTGGTGGTGTAGGATGGATTACTCTTGTGATGGTGTAGGATGGATTACTCTTGTGATGGTGTAGGATGGATTACTCTTGTGGTGGTGTAGGATGGATTACTCTTGTGGTGGTGTAGGATGGATTACTCTTGTGGTGGTGTAGGATGGATTACTCTTGTGGTGGTGTAGGATGGATTACTCTTGTGATGGTGTAGGATGGATTACTCTTGTGATGGTGTAGGATGGATTACTCTTGTGATGGTGTAGGATGGATTACTCTTGTGATGGTGTAGGATGGATTACTCTTGTGATGGTGTAGGATGATTACTCTTGTGATGGTGTAGGATGGATTACTCTTGTGATGGTGTAGGATGGATTACTCTTGTGATGGTGTAGGATGGATTACTCTTGTGATGGTGTAGGATGGATTACTCTTGTGATGGTGTAGGGTGAATTACTCTTGTGATGGTGTAGGGTGAATTACTCTTGTGATGGTGTAGGATGGATTACTCTTGTGATGGTGTAGGATGGATTACTCTTGTGATAGTGTAGGATGGATTACTCTTGTGATGGTGTAGGGTGAATTACTCTTGTGATGGTGTAGGATGAATTACTCTTGTGATAGTGTAGGATGGATTACTCTTGTGATGGTGTAGGGTGAATTACTCTTAGGATGGATTACTCTTGTGATGGTGTAGGATGGATTATGGTGTAGGATGTAAGGGAGTGAGTGGGTGGGATGTGAGGGCAAACTTTCATGTACGTCCATCTAGCACTGCACTGCGTGTGAGGCTTTGGATCAAAGTTTCTGGTACGTATGTTTGTGCTGGTGTGAATAGCTTTGTAGCTGGTGCATAGTGGAGTCGTGAACTATGTGCAGGAATTCAAGGCATTGTGAGTCACAATGCAGAGTAGGTGGCTAGCTACAATGAGATGATTCTGATTTCAGCTGTCCTGTTCTTGAAGGAATATGTAGACTCTAGATTCAGAGATGAGGTTACAAACTTTTGAAATGGATTCACGGTTCCTATTTGTATTCCACATTCTTGTAGGTTTGTTTTAAGTATCATTGGTCAGTTCTGTCTTCCTTCTAGCACTAGCTGGGATTGGTTATTTGAAATAAAAAAGGCAAGTCTAGGAAGCACACACTCAAACACACACACACAACACACACACACGCACAACACATACACACGCATGCACAGCACATACACACACACGCACAACACATGCACAACACACACACAACACATGCACAACACACACACACAACACACTAATACATAACATGTGCACTCGCACTAAGAACTCGTGCAAGTTCCACATACTCACATACATACTCTCTCTATCTCACATACACACACATGCAAAGATGCAGATGCCACTACTTCCTTTTACACTTCTCTATCCTTCCGATAATTCTGTATTAGGAAAGAAAACAACAACAAATGAATGTGGGTAACTAAACAAAGATAACTACTTGGTTGTCTATGGCAACCACATATAGAATCATTTGCTATACCCTAACTTAAAACTCTGACCAACTGTTAAAGAGAAACTGTTAAAGAGAGTCTAATACCCAGCCTTAGTTCTCATGGAAGGAAAGAGAAGAGAGATGAGAAGCCTGCACCTGGTGGGTTTGATGGTAACCCTAATTCCGCTATAGCCATGGAGGAGGTAGTGGCAGTGTGTTGATGAGTTGCTATGGCAGCAAGATGCAGTGTGGTGTGACGATGTTTGTCTTCCACTTTGTGTAGTGAGAAACTTCCAGTCAATAATTCTCGTCATTTCTTGAAACTTGTGACACTAATTGTGTCTTTTCTTCTAGCAGCTACTGTTTAAGACGTTAAATAACACTTAATATGTTGTAGTGTGGTTTAATAAAACAAATTGTGTATGATACCTTATTATTTTATCACAACACAATAGGTGTAATTTAATCACACAACACAATAGGTATAATTTAAAGCTGCAAAAAAGTAATAAAAATTAAAAATGATTATGCTTCACTTGATATTAATACCAAATAAAAAAAAATTTGATGCAATAACTGGTGGGATTCAGTGCAGGTAGTTTTAGGTAACTTTTTGCAATTCAATGTCCTTACTAAGAAAATTTCTAAATGAATGCATTATTTTAACCCGAAGGTAGTCAGACTTGTTAGAGAAGATAAGACCAGTGAGATTGCTAATATATTATAATAGCTACTTGATGATTGTTGTGACCACAATCATGTGACTATTCTGTGGGAACAGTGAATGAACACAACTGGTGTCTATTAGGGCAGGATTCTGCACAAGAAACAATTGGTATTGTTCTTGATGATTGTGTGTGTGTGTGTGTGTGTGTGTGTGTGTGTGTGTGTGTGTGCGCGCGCTTGCGTATAGTTTATTCGAAGAACCTGCACGGAAATGAAAGGTTCGGTGAAGGAAGGTGCTTTCGGCATATCTCTCATCAAGGTCAGTGCTAGTTGTGTGTGTGTGTGTGTGTGTGTGTGTGTGTGTGTGTGTGTGTGTGTTTTTAATGAACAATGCATTTTGCATATTTTTCAGACTAAGCTATAATTTTGGTTTAATTCACATGTAGTATTCACTTTTTTGGAAGGGGTAGAAGATTTAAATTGATTATAGAGCTATTGGCATTTGTGAGTAATTACAATTTCACTACAGTTATAATACTTTGCCAATGTATTTCACACCATTGAGCTGGGACCAGCTATGGAATAGGACTGTGTCTAATGTAATAGTTCATGGTTAAGAGAGGATGTGGATTCTACGAAGGCTATCTGTCGAGGCTGTATAGTGAGGGGGGAAAAAAGGGAAGACTCAGCAAAGAAAGTGTAGCACAAGGAGGTGTTCGGGGGGGGGGTAACTCCACCTGAGTGCAGAGTGTAGTTGAAGGACCACTTAGCTAAGCTAGCTAACCAGAATTTATAAAGTTGTGCGCCCGCACCAGTCCAGAGCCAGGGAGACGGATATCTTGCCGTCGTTGTAGACGTTATAATCATTATGAACATATGGAAAATGATGGTAAAGTTAGCTAGCAAGTTCATTAGATGTCTTCCAGTCCCGAACAGGAGGCAAAAAAAAAAAGGATAGGGTGGGAAAAGAAGGGAGAGGGGGGGGGGGGGGGATAAATACAGTTGACAAAAGGGGTGATTTGTTCATGATTAATTGGGAGCGTTCGACTGGAATGAATGGCTCAAACCATTAGCAGCTAATGGAGACTACCCTAGTGCTGTGTTGAAGTGTTAGTCTGTCTTCCTGAATGTAATTGGTGGGGAGTGTGTGTTTGTTGTTGTTGTCCTCAAACTTGAGGTGGTCAGAAGCAGGTGAGATGTGATATTTGAGGTTTGACTGAGTACCAAGAGAAGACTGGATTACAGAATATGTATATAATCTTGTTCTGTTTTTTTTTTTTTGGTTTTTTTTTTTTTTTTTTTTTTTTTCCTGTTCCCCTTCCCAGGAGAGAGCAAGCGAGCATGTATGTTTGTGTGTGTGTGAGCGTGGGACAGATTCAGGTGGAGAATGAACTTTGACACATTCCCTTCCATCTGCTTCAGCAGTAGTAAGCTTTCAGGTTTTGTCAGGTAGGCTCTAACAAATGCATTGTCTGGGTTAAGCTTCTTTGAGCACCTCAGGGAGAAGGACTCATGTCCACCACATGCATGCATCCAATCTTCCACACTAAAGGTCACTAGCCATGGTAGGGAGGTAGGACCTTGACAAGTCACCTTTAGAGTGTGTGGTGCACATGACAGGCATGAGGCTGTCTCTCTGATGAATAACTCTCTCTGGAAGGGGAGGGAGGGGAGGGGAGGGGAGGGAGGGAGGGAGGGGAGGGAGGGGGGAGGGGAGGGGGGGAGGTGAGGGGGAGGGAGGTGGAGGGGGGGGGGGGGGGGGGGGGGAGGACATATTGGCATAGGGTTGGCCTAAAAGGTTGTCCCAGAGTGAAGAAACTCCCCCATTCACTATTCAACTGACAACCACACCTCACATACAGTGCTTAGTATATTGGAGGTATGGTATCAAATAGAGGACTATGCTAGGATGTGTATGCATATGTGCATGAGAGCTTATGTGTGTGCTTGTATATTCGATTGTGTGTTGAACTCTCTCTCTCTCTCTTTCTCTCTCTCTCTCTCTTTCTCTCTCTCTCTCTCTTTCTCTCTCTCTCTCTCTTTCTCTCTCTCTTGCTGTGTCTCATATCTCCCTTTACCCACTCAGGGTATGGACACAGCTGACGGCAAGATCCAGCTCATCTCTGACGTCATCAAGGACACGCTGGGTGTGGATATGTCGGTGTTGATGGGAGCCAACATTGCCATGGACGTGGCACGCGGTGACTTCTGTGAGAGCACCATCGGTTGTCGCTCGGAGGAGAAAGGCCACGTCCTCAGGAACTTGTTCCACCGACCGTTCTTTGGCATCAACGTAGTGCGGGATGTGGCAGCGGTGGAGCTTTGTGGAGCACTCAAGGTGGGTGTGGCTATTAATTGATCTGGGAGGGTACTAAGAAGCTAGATTCAAATTTCTAGAATGATACAGGTAATGATTGGTAACCAGAGGATTCCGTTTAGTGAAGTTTGGGACGGGGTCGAACACCAAGCTAACACAAAAATACGAGAAGGTCAGTACAGCATATCAAGTAGATTTCATTCTCATGCTGCATTTTTCACTTGCACGAATACCAATGCATTCAGATAGTGCTTTCCCATACTGCACATTTCCTCTACATTCTTCCCTTGAGTTTCTTCAGAATGTATGAATAATTGAAAAGTCTTTCCGAAATCTAGTTGGGGTAGACATTCATTTCAGTATTACATACACAATTCTATAGTTTCCCACACAGCAATATAACTCATTAAACACTTTAATATGTGTGTACAAACAAGGAATAAGTACAGTAATTAGATGAGGGGAAATTAAAAAAAAAAAATCAAGTTTGCCTGGAGATACGGCTGGGAGGTCTAGTCATAGTTCAGTGTGTGTACCTAGTCCATAGCTAGAGATACAGCTGGGATGTCTAGTCATAGCTCAGTGTGTGTACCTAGTCCATAGCTAGAGATACGGCTGGGAGGTCTAGTCATAGCTCAGTGTGTGTACCTAGTCCATAGCTAGAGATACAGCTGGGATGTCTAGTCATAGCTCAGTGTGTGTACCTAGTCCATAGCTAGAGATACGGCTGGGAGGTCTAGTCATAGTTCAGTGTGTGTACCTAGTCCATAGCTAGAGATACGGCTGGGAGGTCTAGTCATAGCTCAGTGTGTGTACCTAGTCCATAGCTAGAGATACAGCTGGGATGTCTAGTCATAGCTCAGTGTGTGTACCTAGTCCATGGCTAGAGATACGGCTGGGAGGTCTAGTCATAACTCAGTGCGTGCACCTAGTCCATAGCTACGTGGCATGGAATCTAGAGTGTGTGTGTGAAGCTGCGATGCGATGGTGTGAACATGCAGTAAAGAAAGAAAAATGCTACAACACATTTATGTGTAAATCCAGCAGTGTAAAGGTCAAGTTGAAACTATCGGATTTTTTTTGTTGTTGTTGTTGTTCAGGCAGACTCAGTAATGGTTTGTTTGTTTGTTTTCTAAGTAACATGTGCAATACTTGCTACAATTTATTGCCAATGACCATATCACGTACTTCAATAAAACTATTAGTGCCCTTCTTAACTACATGAGTAGGAACTAGAACATTAACTTCAGGTAATGTAACAATATTTTAGTTACGGTGAAGTGTTTCTTTGAGAAGTTTTGGGTATTAGTAGCAGTGGAACTTTCCTGACATTAATTTATTATTAGAATTATTTATTTAGTTACCTCTATTTTCCTGAGTAATGATAACTCCTGTAGTATCTAAATTACTACCTAAAATACCAGTAGCTCTTGACAGCATTAAAAATGAAAGCATTTCTAGAAAATTTTGTACTGTTCTAAGTTTAACCGCTAACAAGAAAGAACTAGGGGTTAGCCTAAATGTTGATCACCTCATGCATGTTTGAAGGAGGCATACAATTTTTCATGTAATATCCTGGTCTTAAATTAATGTTCTAATACTGTCACTTATTTAATTTGCTCGCCAATTATCGTTCTTGGCTGTTTTTTTTCTTCTTCTTTTTTTCAATTTACCCCACGAGATTCCCACATGTTTGTACAGTATCCAATAGAATTTCCAACCAAGCATTTCCTGGTGATTATAAAGAGGCCAAACTCTGTAGCAGCATTTGCATGAGTGCCACGCCCATTCTTCTTCTCAGATGATAGCATTACAGGCCCTGTAGCTGTAAGACTTCAAGGCACGCCCCTATCAGTGGGCTGCAGTCCGGCATACTGTTGCATTATGGGGTTTGTGGTGTGTTCATATGATTACAACTGGCAGGCAGCGTTCTCTCTCTCTCGGGCTTGATTGAGGAGCCACATCACTGGGTTTGCATGATGCACTCAGGTACTTGTATAAATATAATGCACCACTTAGTTTATTGTTGTTGTAGCTGTCTTTTTTCCCCCTTTTCACTAATGCATGTACCGCCACATATTTACGACGCCCATGTATAACCCTGCAACACACGTGACAATGTACGTGGATTTTTTTTTGCACCACTTGGATTGAAATCCTAGCTAGAACACTGCTGGCAAGCGTGCATACAATGGTGTATACAGATTGCTACTGTTCCCCTCCATAATAGCCTCTGTGTAGATTACTTTGTACCAATATGCAAGCAATATGCAAGATTGGAGTAAGGGGAACGTGCATGATTGGGTGTTTTGATGACACCTTACCAGATTTGCAACATGCTGTTTCACACATGCGCAATGGTGCCACATTTTTACTATGTGTCTGTTGAATTGATTTATAATATGTTGCATAGCAACTCTATGTATTTTAGTTGCTCAGAAGCCTTAATTCAGTGGAAAAAGTGATTATGGACTGTATGATGATGGTACATGTAGCGCTGAGGTATCGTTTTCCCTAATTAGGCTCACTTCTTGTTGGTTGATAATACACTCTTTATTTTAGTGCAAGACCTAGTCTAATCAATTATCAAATTAACTTTGCTGAGAATTTAGCTTTATAGAATTTAGGCACTGATGTCCCTTACCAGACTCTTTTTGCATTGATATCCTTTTCCTAGTAGTACCAGGTAAATGGATCTACATTATTTTACCCTTTTCTAACAGCTCGGTATCTCCCAAGGCATCAAGGTTTGATACAGGATTTTTTTTGTTGTTTTTTTTTTTTTTTTTTTTTTTTTGGGGGGGGGGGGGGGGGGGGGGAGCAATTAAATGTATTAAACAGCGTACATTGCCTCATTAGTCATATTTAGGGCATTTAATTGTGAGCTATTAAAGTTTTTTTTTTTTAATCACCTTGACAGTGAACCAGATCATTCAATTGTAACCATAGAAACTTTTTTTGTCAACTCTTCATTTCAAGTACATCAAAGAGCACCTTGTATATTAAAGTAAGATGTAACTGCTACAGAACAATGATATTACTACTACTACTACTACTACTACTACTACTACTACTACTACTACTGTGATGCTAATCCTTAGTGCCTTTGTGCACTAACTATTACTTCTATACATACTCAAATGTCATTTCTTTGACAAAAATAAACTTGCTGAACTATGATATAGCTAATGGCTGAACTATGATATAGCTAATTCAATTGCTGAACCACCATGATATAGCTAATTGCTGAACCATATGATATAGCTAATTCATTTTGCCATTATTTTAGTAGAGCTTGCTGTCGCACTGCCAAAATTTTAATTCACTTATCTAGGAATTGACAAAAAAAAATCTAATCCCATCTCAAATATTGCTACAGTGACTTTGCTCTGTGGACTAATTATCAATGAAATATTTACTGTTATTAGATGTAGGATGATTTTGTATTTGAAGTGGGATCTTTCTGCCATTTTTCTCTGTTTTTTTTTCTTTTCTTTTTTCCATGCTCACAAGTTACTTGAGGACATATTCATGTATTATAATATGATTTACACACGTTTGTATCTTTAGTATGATTGTTCTAGAATTTGTGGAAACTATTTTGTACAGTACCAAACTGTGTTTTGCTGTGATTGGTAACGTGGCCATTAGATGATGCACTATAATGCCAATTATAATGCCAGATGTTTGTGTGTAGTGGGTCAGCAAAAATACAATACCAAATGTATCTCCACAAACATCCATTGCAGCCATTTTGTTGGATATTCAAATAACAAATGAGTGTCCAGGTTGGAATTGTAGTGAAACGGTAACATGTGTCTTAATTAATTTCAGTATGATAGCCAAGATTAGTACCTTGTCTTCCTTGAATGGTAACAAGTTTGTTATTTCATGCTCTGCTGCTTCTGTTCAGAGATACGAAAACATCGAGTCTTGCCTTGATGACCTGAGCTGATTGCATTTTAAGTGGTTATCATAACATTGCTTTACCTGTAGAGGTGGTATAAGATTTACGTATTTAACAAAGCAAATTTTCAAGTTGCCTCTTGGTCTGCATAACTCTGCACACGAGAAAAAACAAACAAACTGACTGCTGAATTCATCAGAAAGAGTGCCATCAAGATTTTTTCGCTGAGTGTGAGGAACACTGCTGCACTTAGCCACACCCATTTTTATAACCCACATTACTTTGATGCACATGCCTATATGGCTGGGGGAAGGGATGAGGGGGATTTCAGGGCGCCCCTACCTCTGTAAGAAACCCTGAGAATATTGTTAATTTGATCTGATGTACTTTAAGTTGAATATTGCACATGTAGTAACATGCCTTCACATGTAGTATCCCGTTGTCATGTTGTCATATGTACATGTAGTAATATCTTTTCACCTCTTAAGCTATGAAAAAAAAATAAGTCTGAGGCAATAAAACTGCTATAGGGAGGTTGTTTATAATTCCCTTTACCATAGAAACCATACGAGTGACACTGTTTGATTTAATAAAATGAGATGAATATGTGTACTGTACATTTCCATCTGTTGCCCAGCCATTCTTATTCTGACTTAATGAGTGACTGTATTTCTCTTCTAGAATATTGTGGCAGTAGCTGCTGGATTCTCTGACGGGCTTGGGTAAGTGTGTGTTTTCTATGAGAAAGTCGAAGTGAATTGTCATTCTATAATGCAGGCTGTCAGCAAGTTGTAATCAGTACACACTGCTCATTTTTTGCTCTTTTACTTCCCCCACCCCTTCCTCACTTTCTGCTTCCCTCCCTCATTTCTTTCTCCAGTTTTGGGCCCAGCACTAAGGCAGCTATTATCCGCATTGGTTTGCTGGAGATGTGGCAGTTTATCCGCCAGTATTTTGGCGGCCATAACATGCAAGTTTTGCTGGAGAGCTGCGGTGTGGCTGATGTCATTGCCACTTGCTACGGCGGGAGGAATCGCAGAGTTGCCGAGGCCTTTGTCAAGACTGGAAAGGTAAGCCTGCCCTTTGCTTGGTTTCTGAATATGGATTGTTGTTAGTTAGCCTGGTCTGTTGGGAGTTATTGTCATGAGTGTAGCCATTGAAATTGTGTTTATCTGTTTGGTTCAGCCTATTGAGGAATTGGAGGCTGAAATGTTGAATGGGCAGAAGCTGCAAGGACCACTGACTGCTAAAGAAGTGAATGAGACGTTGAACAAGAGTGATGGAAACATTTCAGAGTGAGTCTGTGTGTATAGTGTGTGTGCATGTGTAACTTCCAATGTGTACCAATATTGTTTAGTCACTCTATTATACTATAACCACCTTTAATGATTAGTTAAAAAAATAAAAAATAATAATAATTGTGGTTACCAAATTTGAGACCTACCTTACAAATGATAAAGTAAAGAAAAATAATTAAAAAAACGGAATCCTTTGAAGTATAACAACTAGCACTGTCTTTCATTTCTTTGTGACATGTCATGTTTGACTTGCTGGAGGAATCCTTTTCAGAGGGCAGGTTCATAAGGCAGGCCAGGAGAAGTTGTAACAATGAAAAGGCTATGGAATACTATATTTTAGAAAAGATTAACTGAATCTTTAAATTCAGGTCTGCACTTCAAAATATTGCACTACTGGTGTCATTGCTAAGTTTTTCTCTGGCATTCCACCCATGTTGAATAAAATGCTCTGTTAGTATTTTCTTTTTAATCAAATGGCATTTCACTCCTTGGGATGGTATAGCCCATAATAGATGACACATTTCAGTGTGCTTGTGAAGTAATATTTTGGTAGCTGTCTAACTTCCATGGAATTTCTTCTCATATTTTAGTTGGGTGTGAAGTGGTATCACATTCATACATGTTTGTCTTATGACTGCTACATACTGGACACTGATGGCTCTTTAAAAATAAATAAAATTGATTTTTAAAAGAGCAAAGAAAATTAACTTGCACATTAAACAAATTTAATTTGTTGTTATTTTCATAGTGATGTTATAATTAACTGCTATATTGTTTCACTCCTTAGTTTCCCTCTGTTTACGGCAGTTTACAAGATCTGCTATGAAGGCTGTCCTGCTGCAGATATGCTCAAGATGTTTGCCAAGCTCTGACTCCACCTACCTACCAGCCCATTTAGCAACATGGTCCTGTCACCTCTACCTTTATTTTCCCCCAGTCCAAGACTGAGTAGTAGCTAGAACAACCAACCATCAGACAGACATTGCACATTACTTCCCCTCAGGGAATGAATATCTGCAACTTGTATATTTATTAGCAGGCATATCCGACATTTTAGTGTACAAGTCACACTCCTACTTAAATCTGATTCAAGTCCACACTGAGTGACATAGCTTCTATTCATACACATTGTATGGTGAGCTATTTATCATGGAGTGGTTGTCAGGAGTACATTTGGGGGGAGGGGGGGGGGGGGGGGCTCGAAGTCGTTTTGCCCCCCCCCCCCCCTTGAAATATTCTTAAAATTTTGCAAGCAAAAAACCAAGCTAAGAAGGTATTGTCTTGGTGATTGGAACCCATCGACTCCTTGAGATAGTGCAAGGTTAATCTCGCCCCCTCTTGGATTAATTCCTAAATGAGCCCCTGGTTGTGCAATTAAGTCATAATGAAGCTAACGCACTACATGCATTATGTGATGGAAGAATGATAGTCAATTCTACTGCTACTACCCGAGTCACTACATGTATCTGTAATAGACCAATGGTTCCCTAATAGTGAGCTATTTATCATTAATAAGTAGTTATGCAATCCATTATGTAATATGAAATTTAATGCACTACATGCTTGTAACATGATAGAATGATAATCAAGTCTACTGTTACTACCGAGTCACTTTGGGAGGTTTCCATGACTCTATCTTGGGCCTTGTGGTGCTGTAGGGAACGTACTCTTGTTCTGTGGCGGTGAAGTTCTCAGTGTGCTCTAGATGGAATTTACTCTCTACTGGTGGGTGTGTCACTGGGGTGTGGTCTCCTGTATGATGCAACCACCTGTGCCTGTACAAATGATCAAAAGCAAAAAGGCTATTAGCTTATTTAATGAACTGGTCAAGCATTTGTGTGAAATATGTAAAAGCTGTTCTTTCAAATAGTTTAGTTCATTAGTGGCTAATGAGAGGACCACACCATCACTTTGAAACAAAAGTAAAATCTATTTTTCCCCATAAATTATTTAATGAAGAGATGGTCCTTGAGAATGTCATCCCCACTGGTGACATCTATGCCATATTTGTATTAACGTTCACAGATAAAAGGAATAATAATACAGTAGACCCTCAGTTATCCGAACCCCGTTTATCCGAACTCTCGCTAATCCGAACACCATTTTTTTTTTTTTTTGGGGGGGGGGGGGGGGTTTATAATGATATTCATTGGAATTTTGCTGTGCATTAAATAGATAAGAGATTAAGACCTCATTCAAAATGACTTATTTTGAATATCCGAACATTTCAAATATCCGAACAACCCTCGGTCCACAGGTGTTCGGATAATTGAGGGTCTACTGTAATATAATAATAATAATGATAATACCCTACTTCAAACAATCTATAATTTGGTGAGCGAGCAAGACACTCGGGTACAACACATGAAACCTTTCATATTATGTTGCACTTTTCTAGTACTTGAATATACTGGTTGAAGTGCCAGAGAACACAGATGCTAAACCTTACAGCTCGACTCATACTTACTGATTCATCAATACTTAGTGTGGATCAAGTTGGTATGTGCGTGTGTGCTTATGCGTGACACAAAATGAGTTCTACACTACAGCTCAGAGGTAAATACTGCAATAGCCAGTAAACTATTCATTTCTAGTTTTTTATTATATTTATTTATTAAAGGAATACATTTTTATTTATTTTTCTGGATTTTAAGTTACTGTTAAATCAATTTTTGAGATTAGACAAAAAAATCACCTCACACATGTACAAAGGAGTAGTCCTACCAATGCCCATAGAGGTGAATAATTGGAATTCCAATGTCATCCCGGAAAGACTGAGGTGTCAGACGAGAGTCTGTGACAGTCATTAGACCACCACATATTGTATAGCTTCCATGTTATTATATCTGGCTATCAGTACAATCCTCATTGCTCTGAGCATGCTCATAAAAGAAGCCTCACACCAATACATGATAATTAAAACAGGAAGCAACAACTGCTCACAGTACAGTATTACTGATGGTTTCCTTACCATTCTGGAGGAACTTGACTGGGATCAAAGTCCTTTCTAATTAAGTCCACCCACCTGTCTCTTCCTAATAAAAGTGATCAAAATAAAGTAATTGAATTGCAAACATTAATAGCATATTACCAAAGAAATGAGTTTTGTTTTCAAAATATTTGTTGCCAAATTTGTCCGTTCCAACCAAAGTCCCAACCCTAACATCATTCACTCTGGAAAGAAACGAAAATGCTCAGTAAACGTAAACTCTTTTAAAAATTTCTCACTTCATAATTTTTTGCCATGCCACTCTGATTCCGCCCACATCTTTCACAGTTCTCGCCGCTCTCAAGAAGAACGCCATTTTTAGAAGACGTAAACAAACTATTATGGAAATGGTCGTCACGACTTTAAATCACGTATTATCACGGGTATTACCCGGGCCTCAGATGTTGCTGAGTAGACAAAAAGGCGGTACCACGTTATTCCCCACCCCCTCGCGCTATCACCTTGGATACTATATGCTACCAGCAATCCACGTGGCTCAATATACGTTATTGGGATGTCTGGCTATTCGCATGCCAGGCTCTTTACTGAAGAAGAAAGGCTCACCTTAAAACGGGCTTACGACGGGGGCCTCAACTCTACTAAGAAGGAGAATATAATATCCCAAATTCGAGACATTGCAAAGCGTTTGAAGAGGAGTGAAGAGGAGGTTAAGGTACATAGCTAAGAAAAAAAAGTACTGTGCACATGTAGTAACCCCATTTTTTCTCTTGAGTGATAGAATGGGAGGGCTGGCATACTTTAGCCTCCCTGTGTTTTAACAAACACAGTATGAAAGAAATTGTGTTTCTAATTACAGCACCAGATAAAAATAATTAATATTTGGAAAAGGTTAAATTTAGAAAAAATAAAAAATGGTTCTGAACTTAGGATTTGAACTCCTAACTGATTTGGTGGAGCAACATGCTTTCTATTAAATTTGAGTATCCTGATTCATATTTCATACAGGAACTCTTATTAAATTTCTATCTTCATTGAGATATGCCCTTCCCCCTGTATTAAAACAAAAACAAAAACACTACAAAACAACCCTGAGTAGAGCATCTAATAAAGAACAATTGTTTATTAATATGAAGTGTGGCTGTATGTGTTTTTACTTTGGTTGAAGTTTTTTCCAGTCAAGAAAATGTGATATTTGATGCGTTAGTAAATGTAAATTTTGAGTGAAATATTGCCAGCTATATCACAAATGAGCAGCTATATTTCAAGAGCCAAAGCTAACAAGGGATATGTCAAGCGGTATTTAACAACCAAATAATTACTTTATTTGATGATTGATGCACGCAAAAGAGTATCCCTTCTTTCTTTCAAAACTTTCTTTATCATCATGTACATTATGACACCTATAACAGGGTTTCATACAGGGGTTTTGGCTGGGGGTAGAGACTCCGAGTGTACTTGCAGGGATTTATACAGGATTCGTCCAAAACAATTTTTTGGGAGGGGAAATCTTGGGCTTCGGGGGGGGGGGGGGGGGGAACGGCTGTTAGGGGGGTATATCCCCCTTCTCCCCTCTGTATGAAACCCAGCTTAGCCACACCCTTTTTTGGTAGCTTGCATTACTTTGATGCACATCTTTGCATAAGAGTCTATACTTCATACTGATAATCAGTATTGTACTGTAAATCATATTATGCATTTTTAACCCTCAAGCACGCATGCGCTAGAGGGTTATAGTAGTTCGTTTGCCTGTCTGTCAGCACGGGTTCTCGAATGTGGCGGCCATGTAAGCACTGAAAGTGGCATCAAACTGCATCACTCCACAAAGTACGTCCTTTTAATGTTTCAGATTTTTTTTGTTTGGGCTTAGTTTCCCAGGAAAAAACGAGTCGAACTCGGGTCCATTGCTTTTTCTGTGGGTCTTTGCTTTTCTTTCATTTTTTTTTCTCTCTTCTTCTCTTTTCTTCCTTTTTTAGTCTCTTTGCTTACTTCTATTACTCTTCCCCCCCCCCCGCCGCCTTTTTCTTCTTCCCTCACTCTAACAGTAAGATTTTGCCAATCAGAACATGGTCTGGTCCCATACTTTTCAGATTTGTGAGGGTCTACTGTACTCATAAAAATTCAACCATAGTTTGTATAAAAAAATAATACCTGTAAATTCTGGAAGGAGGGAGGGAAGGGGGGGGGGGGGGAATCCCAGTGCCTCTCCCCCTCTCTCTATGAAATCCTGTATAAAGATGCTTTGATGGTCTAAAATATATGCAATGGTGGAATATCGGATATTCTAACTTGCTGTGGCCATAATCCTGGATATTTTTTCATGCAAATTTGGCACTTCAATATTATTCAATATTTTCCCATATTGATCGCTCCAATCGGTGTACTATGATATAAAGCAATGTGAGTGATCTGATTGATATTTTAGCAGTTCGCTTTTGGTTTCAAAGCCGAAAATAAATTGGGTCATGAATGGTATGTATCATTGGTTCTTTTAGTCTTGCAAACCAGAACCTTTACCAAGACTAGGATGATGCTAGATCGCTCGCTACACAGTATTTTTTTTTCTATGCTGTCATCTGACACCATAGAAAGAGCATGGGTGAACTAAGAAACACTTGTACAAAAGAATTCCTCCACAGAGAGAAGGTCATAACTAAACCTAGTAATCCCGAACTATTACCCGAAAGTCATAGCTATGTGACTGTCAATGTAATTATCTCTCTACAATAGTATCTTGATCATTGGCCCACATGCATATGATACATAGTAAGCCAGCTTCGCTCACTGTAATAGATTCACTATATTTTGAGTTTTTCTAAGTCTGTACTAAAAAAAAAATTGGGTAAAATAATGACTCTAATAAGTGCAATGTATATAGTATGAAAAAAATATTCGCTTTATATTCATTTTGCGTGTGTTTGTAAAGTATGAGTCTGTAATTTAACTGAGAGGCTGATCTCATGAAAATTCTTCTTTTTTTATGTGTTTGCATAGAATTGGATCGGAAATGAAAGGAAACGGCAAAAAGGAAAAGGTAGACAAGCAACTAAGAAACCACCACAAAAATTAAGAGCTGCAAACTGCTACAACCTTTTTGTCAAGGATTTTTTTAAGTCACCAGGTATGTGCAATGTGTTTAAGCAGTGCAAACTATAATTTCTAATACACAAAAGATTGTGTTTTTATTTTGCTCTCTGCCCCTCCTAGAATCTCAAAAATCCTATTTCACCCCTCGTAGCTTTTTTTTCCTGTACACAGCCCTGGCTTAGACGCACTGTTCGGAGTCAGGATAGTTTTTTTACTGGCTCATGTATATTGCTTACAAGAACTACGTAGAGTGTCTGAACCTACAGACCAAGATGCTTTTAGATAATCAAAACTTAGGGGGAAATTGAGGTTCTTAATAATTGATACTTCACTTGAATATTCAAATTTCCTCTTCATGCTAGATAGTATCCTTTTTTCATTGGTTGCATGTGTAAATGTATTTCCCTTTCTCTATTGCTTAAAAAAAAGGCTAGAATTGGTTCAGGGTGCTTGGCTTCGGTGGCACAGTCTTCCTCCCCCCTTATATTTTTATGAAATTTAACCCCTTATGTTTTCATGAAATTTAATATTATTTAGAGGGTCAGAGTATCAAAGACTTGAGTGAGAGAAACAGAGTAGCAGGTCAGAAGTGGCAAGAAAGTGATAGCCAAGAAAAGATGAAGTACCAACAGCTTGCAGCTCAGCTGCCCACAGTTTCTGTTGATGAAAACTGTGACAAGTGGCACGAAACACGTAGAGTATTGAAAAATATGCAAGAAAATGTATGTATATTATGTTATATTATTTCTATAATTGAAGGGGTTTTTTTGTTTTTGTTTATTGTTGTTGTTGTTGTTGTTTTTGTGTGTGTGTGTGTGATTGTAGTGTGAATGGGCCCAAAAACTAGGAATTCACCTGTGCTATGTTGTGTGTGATGAAAGTAATCACTATGCTGGTGGAACAGATACGGGCAGAAAATTTCTTGATTCGAACCCTCAAATTCCAGTCTCTTTTATGGTGTCTACTAAACCAGGTTTGTTGGATTTATATTGAATATACTATATCAGGGGTGGGTGTAGTCATTTGTCCAGTTAGTCTATAAGCAATCTGATGAGTAATGATCTTTACTCAAAATAAATTGCAGCAGGAAAATAATAGTAGTTATCAATTCATAGTTTCTAGTTTACTTGTTCGTTTGTTGTTTTCTTATTATTATTTTTTTACTATCCAACCATTACAAAAGTTCAGTTGGCTATGCATAAATACTTCAGCATGTGCCATGTAGACATGTGAAGTCTTACGAATGGACTAACATAGTGTCAGGTCAAGTACAATATTACTTTGACACATGCGCATGTGGTTTACGCCCTGATGTCTGTTGACTGTCAGTGGATCCCAAAGCTAGTAACTAACCGAAGGACTTCCACCATAGGCAGAGAGATCGATATGAATTATTCTCGAGGTTGTGATGTCAAAGTGGTGGGACAAAATATGTGACCGTCTACGGGAAAACCAGGCACAACGCGGCGTGCGTAATATCGAGAAAAGATCGATCGATTTCTTTAAAATGTATTGTTTTAAGCGGACGGAAGGGAACGGTTAGGTCTATTATAGCGGGAACAACTTAAGCTACGACGATAAAACTTGGAGAGCTCAATATCTGGACGCCGATAACTCCGTAAGTGCAACAAAAATTTTTTTCGAAGGGTGCCGCGTTGTGCCTGGTTTTCCTATAGACGGTCACATATATTAAACCAAGTATACAATTTAGTATATGTAGAGTAGAGGAGGGCTGTCCAGAAATTGCCCATCCCGTCCCTTGGGGCCGTGGGATTCCATGAGCTGTATCTGTACCGCCTTGAGTGCTGTACAGTAATGCCGTCAGTAGTCCCATGGGACTATGGTGGGACCATAGAAGGATCCCATGGGATGTCCGTGCCAAAGTTTAAGAAATTATGACATTTGAAACTTACTCAGCTAGGAACCCCTCCCTGTGGTTGAATAGTCAGCCTGTTGTGTTTGTAGTCACATGAGTGGTACACCCAACATTGGGGCACATCCCTAACAAAAATGTTGTATGCATGTCGCTCACATTCGTGCTGCCTTACTGCACTCATCATGTACATATGCAGCACATGTGCTGCAGGCGTAATGCTGCTATCAAGCATGTATGCTGCATACAGAAAAATTGAAACAGCGCCTCACATGTGCCACATATGTGCATATGAGGGATGCATGTGTGCACAAAAAAGCATGCCACATGTGTGCATTCTCTTGTATGCTATACATGCGTAGTGGCATATATGCCACTCATGAGTTGTGCACCCTTCTACTTGCATGCTGCATGCCTGTGGCGCATTTCAATTTTTGTGTATGTGGCACACAAGTACGTTTTTGTGTGCTACTCATATGCAGCTACATGCATGCCACTCATAAGTTCTGATATCCTTCTGCTTGCATGCTGCATGCCTATGGCGCGTTTCAATTTTTGTGTATGTGGCACACAAGCACTATGGTATATTTCTGCATGTCTGCCTGGTAGATGTGGTACATTTGCTGCATATCTGCCTGGTAGACGTGGTACATGTGCTGCATGTCTGCCTGGTAGATGTGTTACATGTGCTGCATGTCTGCCTGGTAGATGTGTTACATGTGCTGCATGTCTGCCTGGTAGATGTCTGGTAGATGTGGTACATGTGCTGCATGTCTGCCTAGTAGATGTGGTACATGTGTATTTGACATGCATGTGACGTAGTAGCAACAGGCATATGTGTACTTGACATGCATGTGGCATAGTAGTGACATGCACATGTGTGTTTGACATGCATGTGGCATAGTAGCAACATGCACATGTGCACCTAACATGCATGTGGCACATAAAACCGTGCACACATGCAAGGCAAATATATGTGGCACATGTGTGCATGCTACTCTCCCTGTGCATACATGCAGGGCACATGCTGCAGTTAAGTGCATTTTGCTTACATTTTACGCACAAGTGCAATATGCACATGTGTTGCAATGAATGTATTATAAATGTGGCATACATGCAGCACATATCTATTTTTGTAAGGGATTCCCCAGTGAAATTAAGAAATTATGAAAGTTGAGCCTTATTCAGCTAGGAACCCGTTCCTGTGGTTGAATAGTCGGACTAGCCCGTTGTGTTTGTAGTCACATTAGTGGTATGACTATAGGTGGGACAGATGGACGTCCCATGGAATCCCGAGGTCCCATGGGATGATGGGACGGGATGGACAATGGGACACACATCACACATGTATGGGGGGGGGGGACTGTTGTCTTCAAGCTGTTGACAAAATGAATGGATAATGTTGTGACAAGGTGACTAATATAATGCTCATGTGCATGCAACAGCAAAAATACACTAGGTGAACAAGTACATAACATCTGACTAAACATTCCTTCTCTCGTGCACTTTCTACATGCATGATTGTGTTTGATAGACGTTGTAGTGTGATTTCATGAATGTTCAATTATGTTACTATTAGGTATTACACCTGTACCTCCAGAACCAAAGAAATTGAAAGAACTAAGAAATGACATTCAAAGTCGGCTCAATACCAAATATTGTAAGTAAATGCTGAGTATTTGATATCTCTCTTGGGTCCGTCCATATAAACACATTCATTGTTTCTCTTTCATAGCACTTGCAGTTGGAACTCCATATTGTAGAGTTCCGTACAGTAGGCTAAAGGAAGTCCATGTTATAGGATGGCCATCATCTGTAAAGCTTCGACATCCTTCTTTTTTGACGCATGATGAAGTAAAACTTGTTCATGCATCCATTGACAATATCAAGTTTGTCGGTGAGTTATATATTTTATAACTACATACCTGCAGCCGTAATCATTGTGTGCTACATGTACAGGTGTACCTCCGGATGTAACCGCAGCGGTCACTGAGGACCATGACTATTGCAAGTCATCAAAACCAATGAAAACGGCCTCAGCACATACTATTGGTCATAGTACACTCTCTGTTTCATCCTCATCCGATCATGACATTCACCTTCCTGAGGTTTGCCTTCCTGAAGCAGCAATTGAAGAGGTGGAATGTGGTGGAACTGTGAATATATTGTCTTCGGGTTACAAACCTATTGGAACAGGTGTCACCATATCGGGGAAGATATTACATGGCATGGAGCTACCACACGGATTTGTCAAGCTTGCTGTGCAGACGATTCATGACAATACGAAATCATGGCCAGGACTAAAAGACGATGGGTGTGTGTTAACACCAGGCTCCATTACGGCATGGCCAGTTCGATTTATTCGAAGTATTAAAATTTAATCATCCTTTGTTGTTCATGACTATATCTTGTGTTTGTTAATGATATTACTGCTATTGCTATGGTATACTACTATACTAATAGTAAAATATGATGATGATGATAAATATATATTATTCATTTGATACTGGAGAATATCACAGTCTGTTGGCTTAGTATTTACACGAGTGCCGCAGGCAAGAGCGTAAATACAGCCAATTAGACAAATGATATTCTCCAGTCAGGGGCGTACACAGGATTTTAAATAACAGGAGTTATTTTGTGACCACACCCATTATAATTAATACGTGAAACAGCAATAATTATTACAGAAACAGCATACTAGCAAGAAATGTGGTAGAAAAACTTCAATTTTGGATCTCAGGAGAGTAATTCCTGATGGCCTCACTCGGGCGCTTTGGGTTTCCTTATCAGATTCTTGTCAGCAAACATTGTGGGTTTTATGACAGTGGCATATTACAGGTTAGATGGAGACTTGACAGTGAATGCATAACTTCAGATCAACAATGGGTTATGGATATAATTAATTGAAAGGGGGGTTACCAGTAACCCCCGAACTCCCCTCTGCATATGCCCATGAGTATCCAATGGATAATTTATTATGCACTGCTCATGCTATGACACTATAAACACAATAAACAAGTTTGTAACTTGGGGGGACGCGATAACTCAATGTGATCAGGTGATGTGGGGAAATATTGCCCAAATCACATCTTGTATACTTTTATGCTTTTTCTATTGGCAACAGTTATCAGGCCCTGTTCAGTACATTCAGAAGGAAAAAGAGCGCAGAAAAACATTAGTAGTGATGTACCTGAATTTCACATGAGCCACATAATATTGTTTTGTTTTACTTGGTAATACATACTTCTTCAGTTCTCCCCACAGCATAATCTTGTTCTCCTGCTGAATGAGAATGTCCATCCTTGTGATTGGAGGGGGGGATGTTGTGCATGATAGCAAGCTGTGTTGGGGACTCTTGTGTGCAGCATGCATTGCAAGCTGCTGGTACTAGTGACAAGCACAGGGCTGGACATCTTAAATTGAGCTTGATTATTTGAATTGTAATAATAATTATTGATTGTAATAACTGTGTTTTGACTTGTGATATCCTGTGCCACACCCTTTCTCTGGTCTGGCCTCCCCATTTTCAAACTACTTCAGTTACCCATGGGTTACTGTAGAGTATTTTTTGTTTCTAGCCACCAATTGAGTAGCTCTATCAAGTGTTGAGAGTAAGCCAGCCCAGTTGGGAGTTGTGATAATATAGCAATAATAATAGCATATCAAAGCAGAAAAGTAAGGTTTTTGCAGACGTGTGAATGGGGAATATTGCAGGACAAAAATGAAGCAATGAAAGGAGGAATAAATAATATGAACTGCATGTGATCGATATTATACATTAAAAAGTTAATTTTTTCTTTTTTTCACGAAGTACGGTCGTACAGGACGCTTTGCACCCTCTCTGGAACTTGCCAATGCCTTCTCTAACTCTTCTTTTTCCCAGTGCAAGTACCCTCGCCTGATTTGACGTCCTGTATTAAAAGAATATTAATGACACATAGATAAACTAAAATTAAAAATTCAAATTACTTGAGGGCTCTTTTTCACTGATGTGTGCCAAAATATCTTCATTTGCTGCTGAATTCAGTAGGTTGTCTGGGTTCTTCGCATAGTATTCCTAAACACCAAAAGCCATTGCTACAGTTGGGGCCAAATGATAAAAACATACTTATACCTTCATAAATTCCTCCTTTTCAATTCTCAATAGTCTTCTTCTCATCTGCTCCTGATAACTATCATCTTCACCACTTGATTGTTCTGAGTCTGCAAAACAACAACAAACAAAAAAACACCCACACATATCATATGTATCCTGTTCTTTCACTGAAAATTACTGGATCATATGAGTGTGGGGACATACATGACATTCTGAACAAGAGGATGTAAATTAAACATTCAGTGCCAAACTTCTAATCAGCCACACCCACACCCAACTAAACAATAAAAATACTGCCACAAAGAATTTGAATTTATTTCAGGCTTTTATCCAGGGGGTGGGTGGTAAAAAAAAATTAGTATGTAACTTAAAATAGCATTTTTGTCGTACCACTTGGATATGGCTGAGGATGAGTTGTTGCTGTAGCTCCAGATGAAACTGTCTTCCTACACAGCTCCACCACGGGTTGAACTCCAGTGTTGTGGTGTTTCCCGGTTTTGAGTGAGAGTTGTGAAGGAGCTGGTGGGATAGCCAAGGAAGATGCTGTCATAAGTGAAACAGTATATTCTAATTATATAATTAAGAACGAGTGTGAGACAATGTATTTCATTATTGACACTATACACACAATTATTGTCATACAATAGCTCCTTCATTTACAATCAGAGCCCCATTTCATGTTTTGTTAGACAATATCTCACACACACACACACACTTTGTCTTGTCCGGTCTTCCACTGCCGAAATAGGTCACGTGCCCCCCCCCCCAAGAGAGAGGGGGAGCAGGACAGACAGCACATATCCCATACTGAGCTTTGCACAGGAGGACGTAAACTCGAGACTTTGTATAAGATACACAGTAGAAAAGTATGGGTTTATGGGCTCACGTAACTCATTAGTTTTTCGGTCGCCGAGGGACAACCGGAAACGAGTGAGTTTACTGAGCGCATAACCCGGACTTTTCTATTGCGTATCTATCTTATACTGCGCACACATCGTCATTAGAAACAAAGTTTTCGCCCCATGGTTCAAAAAGTGTGGATTATGCGGAAAAGTGTGGGTTTGCCGCTACTTAACCCATACTTTTTGACCAATCACATCAATTACAAGTGATGTAATGTGGTATAAATACCAATGCCCGTGCAGAGCCTTTCTGGCCAGCCAGTAACCAGCACTGAGCTGCACGATAGACTGCCTCACTCTAGTGCAGATGGAAAGCTACGTAGCTGTAACAGACTGGAAGTTGGTCCAAGTGGCACCATCAGGCAATGCCCTGGACTTGTACCCACCTACTCCAGTCTGCCTGGTTAGACCATGCTTTAAGATATTTGAACAGTTATTATATATCTATTAGTCTGGAACCTCCCCTCAGACCTGTTCACCATGCGTAACCCTACCAGGAATACTAGATTCCAGGTGACATAGCTCTGAGGTTCATTGGTACACTTAAGTCCCTTCATCATGATAAGGTGATGGACCATGGAGGGGACACACACACACACTCTCTCTCTCTCTTTCTTCACACACACACACACACACACACACTTTTTATCTCCCCACATATTCTGCTATAACTTTGGACTAGGAAGTAGAGATCAAGTGTTTCCTTGCGTGCAGAATATGCCATGAGCTACTGCATAGTTCTTTGTAGGATGTGGTTTAAAATTCTGCTCTCTTATTCCCATTTTCAAGACGTCAAAAAAAAAGAAGGAATTTTAACTTTAAGGCGCATCAGAGTTATGTGATTTCAAGGCACGAGCTTTCTCCTTCGTATGTTTATACAGAGTGATGTATGAAGTAACTATTCACATGTATGTACCACTTGGATGCTGCTGAGGATGAGTTGTTGCTGTAGCTCCAGATGAAACTGTCTTCCTACACAGCTCCACCACGGGTTGAACTCTAGTGTCGTGGCGTTTCCTGGTTTTGAGTGAGAGTTGTGAAGGAGCTGGTGGGATAGCCAAGGAAGATGCTGTCATAAGTGAATCAGTGGCGTTATCTACAGTATATTTTAATTATATATTATTATATGCTATTATTAAATAAACAGTTAAGACATACACTTTTCTTGATCTGTATCCATTTCGTCATCCTCATTGAAACTATCCACACCATTGTAGTCATACAATAGCTCATCGTTTTCTTCACTATCGTTTTCACTGTCAATATCACTGTCCAGAGCATGCATAATAACGTCTCCTGAAAATGGTAGGAAGTAAAAATAACACCTCATGTACATGTACAATGTATGCATCAAATCATCAAATGGTTAATGCAGTTACAAGTCTCTAAGTGAAAATTATGATGCATCGGTAATGATAACTAAATAATTAAATGCATAAATGGAAGCATAAAACTTGACATAATTTTGGATAAGAGAGGATTGAATAACGAAATGAATGGTAGGAGTAGGAAAATTTGCCCACACACACTTTTTGTTCTGACAATTTCAAATATTAACTATTGTGCAATAATAACATGACCCAACACACAATTAGAATATTCCATCTGAGCACTTACTATCAGCATCATGCTCATTACCAGTACTGCTACTGCTCACATCTCGGACACACTGAACCTCACCATCATCTGGCACTATAGAACACACTGAATTTAAGTTAATGCAGTAGTATGATGTACCTGTGCAACTATGAACATCATCATGAAGTGCAAGAAACTGGTCCACAGGAAGAGGGTCCACCTCAATATATGGACCAAATGACGTGACCAATGTGGTCAATTTAGTCTCGCACTTTAGTCTTGCCAGTTGCAGTATGGCCAGAGCACCATTATTAAATTTGGTACTTGTTGTGTTTCGTAGTTCGCGTATAACTTTGATTATCTCATTCCAATCTTGTACATAAAATGCCAGACACGATCTCATCTCTTCACATAACATTTGCACTTCTTCTTCACAGCGAAGAAGTAGATGGTGATGCTTGATGGCATCAAACTTTACTTTTTTCGGTACAAGTGCATCACTATCCAGGGAACTCCTCAGAGACTGCACCAAAGAAAGGTCAGTAGCCTGAGCCCACGTCAGTAGCCTGAGCCCACGTCAGATGGTCTGCAGGCTTCACACAGGGAAGGCTATTGTATTTAGTTAGTAACTTCTTCAGTAATGAAGATTGGGAGGTTATACTCTTCGACAACCTGGATGCTAAATATTGACCATCTAAGAGGATAGCATTAATTTACATAATTAAAGTTAAATTCATAAAAATTCTACCATTTCCTTACCAGCAAACTTTGACTTTAAGTTCAATAAAAACCATCGCTCTCTAGCACAAGTTGAAATACAATCAAAAAGACCAGCTCTCTTTTCCTCTTCCACAATTCTCTTTACATCCTGAAATACAATTGAGTTTTCTTCCCATCTCTCAAATGCGTACTTTCTTTCCCATACACGTAATTCAACATCCATTCTAGTTCGAACAATATGAAGGTGAATTACATAATAATTGAACATAACCATTTTTTACACTAATTAACCTAAACTTACTGTTTTAATTTCGCCATTAATATCTCAAAATTAGCTGAAGTGCAATTGGGTATGCCCTTATTCAACTTGTAGTAGAGCTCCAGAACAGCTGCATACTTCTTCTCCCAAAACTGTGAATCTCCTAATTAATATTGTGTATACATGTACATACACGCTCACTAGCTCCTAACACATGTGCGCATGCACACACACAATGAAAGATTAAATTATCAAATACCTGAATCAGATGAATCCGTTATTTCAGCTTGGTACCAGCTTTCAATATCGCCTGTAGTAAAATTCACTACAATACGTTTAAAAAAAACATTAAAAAAATGTTATTTTTAACGAATTGCTTAATAATGTTGTTCCGATTGTACTCATTATTTAGTTAGCTAGATATATCCAGTTGTACTTGGAAACAAAAAGACAAAAAAATCTAACCTTCTGAATGTGTGATTGTTCTATCAAGCTCGACTTTGCATTTCTCACGAAGCTGTAATGCTTTGCTCATCCTTGAAGGTAGCAGCGTGACTATATACACAATACAGTGACTAAATGCCAGAAAAAATTAATAAATAGAAAAGCTCACCAATCTTTTGAGCTGAGTGTTCAGAGTAATGCAACAAAGCATCTACTAACACATCAACTCTGTGCGAGGGTCTCATTTCCTTGGTCATTGTTGCAAACCTTCGCAGATATGACCACAACCTTTCCACACCCTCTCCATCAGTGAGACCAAAGCCAGACTTGTGGCGTGGACTGTATTTGAGCTAATTAGAACAGAAATTCATAAATCAGGAAAACCTATTTAAAACTTCTTACTTGACAGTCTACTTTGTGGCCATACGCATGAAACACTGGCACAGCAAACTCAAAAAATTGATTAAGATCATGTCGCCCTTGATTCTGTTTGTTATAAAAATGAAACAAAAAAAATACTAATAATTTTAAATCTTCTTAGAGAGGGAACAGGCCACATCATAAAGTACGTGAACTTTCTTGTAATGCTGGGTAAAGTCCAGCAGTTGTTCTAGCATGTAGACAATGTATGAGAACCTACACATGGCAATTTTTAAGCATAGTTGGAATGTGAAGAAAGGTCCTACCTTTCTCCATGACGAATTGACAGAAACTTGAGAGGAAATTCATGTCGACACACTACTCCCACTAATCCAGTCCAAAAACTGATTGCAGTGATAGAGTTGGAGATATGGCCACCTGCTCTTCCAGAATCATCATGGGTAGCTTTTTTAAACAGGTATGTCACAGGCTGGATGTTTAATTCACGACTTCCGCTATTTCCAACCACAAAGTTAACTTTTAAGGTATCTGGCTTCCTCTTCTTCCTCACTTTATTCATGGCAGGCAATCAAGTACCACAAGGGCAGAGTGCATGCAGTCGTCCAATACCACCTTACCATCTGTGCGTAGATAGACTCCACCTACAATAGCTAACATGCTCCGCCTCTCCCCGAGACGAGATTGTGCCAACTCAGCAACATCTGAGGCCCGGGTAATACCCGTGACAAAAGTTAGATAAGTCTGGCTAATTTCCCGAGGATATTACGTGAAGCGGGTGACTCTCTACTGGTGGGTGTGTCACTGGGGTGTGGTCTCCTGTATGATGCAACCACCTGTGCCTGTACAAATGATCAAAAGCAAAAAGGCTATTAGCTTATTTAATGAACTGGTCAAGCATTTGTGTGAAATATGTAAAAGCTGTTCTTTCAAATAGTTTAGTTCATTAGTGGCTAATGAGAGGACCACACCATCACTTTGAAACAAAAGTAAAATCTATTTTTCCCCATAAATTATTTAATGAAGAGATGGTCCTTGAGAATGTCATCCCCACTGGTGACATCTATGCCATATTTGTATTAACGTTCACAGATAAAAGGAATAATAATACAGTAGACCCTCAGTTATCCGAACCCCGTTTATCCGAACTCTCGCTAATCCGAACACCATTTTTTTTTTTTTTTGGGGGGGGGGGGGGGGGGGAGTTTTATAATGATATTCATTGGAATTTTGCTGTGCATTAAATAGATAAGAGATTAAGACCTCATTCAAAATGACTTATTTTGAATATCCGAACATTTCAAATATCCGAACAACCCTCGGTCCAGAGGTGTTCGGATAATTGAGGGTCTACTGTAATATAATAATAATAAATGATAATACCCTACTTCAAATAATCTATAATTTGGTGAGCGAGCAAGACACTCGGGTATAACACATGAAACCTTTCATATTATGTTGCACTTTTCTAGTACTTGAATATACTGGTTGAAGTGCCAGAGAACACAGATGCTAAACCTTACAGCTCGACTCATACTTACTGATTCATCAATACTTAGTGTGGATCAAGTTGGTATGTGCGTGTGTGCTTATGCGTGACACAAAATGAGTTCTACACTACAGCTCAGAGGTAAATACTGCAATAGCCAGTAAACTATTCATTTCTAGTTTTTTATTATATTTATTTATTAAAGGAATACATTTTTATTTATTTTTCTGGATTTTAAGTTACTGTTAAATCAATTTTTGAGATTAGACAAAAAAATCACCTCACACATGTACAAAGGAGTAGTCCTACCAATGCCCATAGAGGTGAATAATTGGAATTCCAATGTCATCCCGGAAAGACTGAGGTGTGACAGTCATTAGACCCCACATATTGTATAGCTTCCTATGTTATTATATCTGGCTATCAGTACAATCCTCATTGCTCTGAGCATGCTCATAAAAGAAGCCTCACACCAATACATGATAATTAAAACAGGAAGCAACAACTGCTCACAGTACAGTATTACTGATGGTTTCCTTACCATTCTGGAGGAACTTGACTGGGATCAAAGTCCTTTCTAATTAAGTCCACCCACCTGTCTCTTCCTAATAAAAGTGATCAAAATAAAGTAATTGAATTGCAAACATTAATAGCATATTACCAAAGAAATGAGTTTTGTTTTCAAAATATTTGTTGCCAAATTTGTCCGTTCCAACCAAAGTCCCAACCCTAACATCATTCACTCTGGAAAGAAACGAAAATGCTCAGTAAACGTAAACTCTTTAAAAAATTTCTCACTTCATAATTTTTTGCCATGCCACTCTGATTCCGCCCACATCTTTCACAGTTCTCGCCGCTCTCAAGAAGAACGCCATCTTTAGAAGACGTAAACAAACTATTATGGAAATGGTCGTCACGACTTTTAATTTTTAATTTTTTATTGTTAGTTCGTGTGGGCGTTTAACATCCGGGTTTCTGAGAGATTGGTCTGCTCGTTATATATAATCGGCGAAAGAATGCCAGCTAAGCTGCATAGCGGTTGCTCTAGGGTAGGGAGAAAATGGGAACAACAGCTTATGTTGTCTTTCTCGCTGTATGCTATTTACGTGCTGGGAGGGCCTCGTCTGGCTTGCCTCCTGCACCCGTCGGAACCTCACCGCCTTCGTGCCTGGGAGATCTTGCCTTACTTTCCCGTAGCTCCAACGATGTGCAGCATTGCAAGCCCAACAGATTAATGTGCGTGCACAACTAAGGGATTATAATAACCTCTTGCACTTTTGACCAATTCTTTGGTGTATATCTTTGTTTTAGTGAGGTGGAATTTAAGATGAAGTTTGGGTGTTCTTTTACCAACTACTGGATTGATCAGGGAGTGAGATTGGAAGTGGGAATCAGAGATTCACAGACTACTAACTGGCATCCAGTTAGATTCTATGCTGCTAACCTTACAGTGCCGACTACTTACACCAGTTTGGTAACTCTGAATCCTGACAATGCATCTGTTATGGCGATTGCTCATAGATACACGTCATCTCTTCCCCTCAAAATTGTGAACGCAGGACAAGACCTCGTTGTGAAGGAGTATCTCTGTGGGATGTTTGTGGATGCCCTACTAGACACGTCCAAGAACCTGAGGTTCCGCTGGATGCAGCGATATGGGACCAAGTCAGCTTTGAATCAAGCTCCTTGGATCGTTGATGATGTTGTCATCAAATCCTGGAATGGATCCTGCTTTTCAGAGATAATCAGGGAGGATTTTAGTACAGAGAACCCAAGTACACGTGTAGATATTGAGGCAGGAAGGACTGAAAGCCCACCATGTGGGTCACCAGGCATGGACCCCTCCCTCTATTTCAGATATGCTGCAACAACAATAAACACCACTAGAAGGTCTGTGATTCTTAATGTCCCTCAAGACAGGCTTGACAGATGTGATGAAGATATCACCGTCGGAAGTAAGTTTTTGTTGATTTAATTCATTAATTTATTTTTTATGAGCACAGTAGAAGAAGATCGTTGAGATCATTACTAAGAATTATTTTGCTACCTAGCCAGTTATGAATCACTCGGCAGCAGTTCGATGGTTGCATGGAACAATATCTGCAGTAGACTTGGAGCGAAGTCTTTTCCTGTTAAAGCCAGGGTAGATTCCTCATCTTCCCTCAGCAGTATGGCTTTACTACTTGCTTTTCATCTTGTGGGTTGCCTCTAATAACTTCCTTGCAGACCTTACAAATCTTGATTATTAAATTTACCCCTCTGATTTATTGATTTAATACCTTTATTGAGGGAACTAAGGAAGTAATGAGATTCTTCCCCTCTGGAGTTGTGTACTAGTGTTCTTGGTTGTTGTTGTTGTGTTGTTGTTTTGTATGCTTGGTTGTGTTTGTCTGTGAACAGCATTATATAGTATGGTCATGTTGATATTGTAGAGTGTGCTGGTAGCCATTTTGATGCATGAAGACCGTTTTTTGTATGTTGAGTTGTTTTTTTGTTTTTGTTTTACGTCACTGATAACAGAAATATCATGTGAAACACCTGCAGCAGCAGTTACACTGTACACCTCTATTTGCTGCATAGAAAAAATAATCCATTGAGCTCCAAGATAATGACTGAATTTCCTCAGCAGGGCTTAGGAAGGGTTGGTAAAATAATGGCAACAAATATCACCATGTGGGTGAGACAATTTCAGGCATATGTTCTGACATACTACGAACATGCCACGGATGTATGTGTGTACATGACATACTACGAACATGCCACGGATGTGTGTGTGTGCATGTGTGTGTGTACATGTGTGTGTGTGTGCATGTGTATGTTTCATGCTATCAGTGACTGGTCTCTCTTTTTTTTTCTTTTTTTTTTGTTGCTATCAACGTAACTGAAAGTAATGGAAGTGGACAGTGACCTATAAAATGTGGGAGTGGCGTTTAGTTTGATATGGTCCTAAGGAATTGCTCCTCCCTACCTCCTTCTAGAAGCCATTTTATTTCAGCCCATTTAGTGCAACCATGAAGTCTACATCCTTTCCTTTGTTGGGCCAGTAGCCAGTATTCATCCTTTGCAGGTTAGAGGTGCTTGTAATGAATTCTTATTACTGGCAGCTAAGTCAATGAATACGATCAATGAATACAACCAATGACCCGCTTGGGATTTGTCACTGGAAGTAATGTACTTAACCTCAGCGGAAAAATTCTGCAGCCACTTAGAGTGGTAGTCGTGGAAACATAAACGAGGGATGAGAGACAGTAGTGGTTAGTGTTTGTTGATTGACCCCCATATTTAATTAATTTTTAATGGCATAGCCAGTTTTGGTTGACCTAACTAGAAGCAGACTGACATAGCCAGCCATCTTTAGCGTGTGATGTGTACAGGTTTTGATTATTGTGATGCATGTTTGGTGGCCAGCTTGGAAGCTATGACTTGTGGCGTCTCTAAACTGACCAATCAGAAAAGTTATTGAGTTGTTGTTTTTTCCTTCACAGACTCACTGGTGTTTATTTACCAATCACTTGACATTACTTTTGTTAACCACTCTCTGTTGATTCTTCAGTGGCTATTGTTCTCAGATGAGATGTTTGTTTAATCTTTAGAATGGCTATATAATGGGCAGTAACAGTTTGTTAGCATGTGCCATTTCAGATTATTTTCAATATTAACTAAACTAGTATTCGTTTTTGGTATTTTGCTGAATAGGTTTAAACAATCAAAAGATCATTTGTTTGCGAGTTCTAAACTTTGATACGCGCCATTTAAAAAAAAAAAAATTTGGATTTGTTTTTTTTTGACACAGATTGTTGAAATATTTTGGATAAGATTGAAAACTTCCTATCTAATTTTTTTTAAATAAATTGACTAGTAATTTTGTTTTCATGTTAGAATTGCTTTCTTCCATGGCGTGTCTGAGGGAGTAATAGTAGAGGAATGGACGAGAAGTTGAGTGGTTATGGATGGCATAGCATTGCTAACACAATGATGGTTCAAATCAATTCTAATTTAGTGATTGCAGTATCCTTTGGTCTGTGAGTGGACTTGAGATCAGATGGCGACACTTCTTACACTACATTAGTTATAGCTTGTGTTGTAATAACCACTTGAGAGTCAATCAGACGAGCCATCTCAGAGTTGGGTGGAAGACATAAGTTGTAATACCACGCCTGCATTCCTATGGAAGACGCAAGAGTTCATCAGCTTGCTGTATTTCTTGTGTTCACAAACCATCTAATATTGGCTTAAGTCTTTTTTTCTTTTTTTCTTTTTTTATACTGTACCCTCTGAACTCTGTAACACTGATCTGAATTGTTACCATGGCCAGTTACCATGGGAGTATAAACAGGTCTCTCTCCTTAGAGACTATGACTACATTTAACCAAGTATTTGATGTGTGCTTGTGTGATCATCGTGTATGTACTAACTTGCTGGACCTGACAATTTGCTAGTGATCTGGCTAGTATGATTGCAAGTTGCTGAAATATCAATTTAGCCCTTTTCAGAATGAGAATTTAATCTAAATTCTCTCGCTTAGGTGGTATCTATTTATAGGATTGAGATGTTGTTTTAGTATCCAGCCCTTTGGGGTGTATCTTGGAAGCCAGCATGAGTATGAAAACAGATGACAAGGTGATAATGAAATAAATAGGTGACAGCATTGATCCATTTCCTTAAGGTATGACAAAGAAGCCTAGTTGGGCAACCACAGGTGTTGTGACTCAGAAAGGTTCCAACGAAAGCTACTAACTGGTACCAATTGAGTACTGATTTCCCCCTTACAGAATTTCATGTGTGTAGTCTAGGATGTAGTGTTAGTTTTCTCTTCTTTATGTGATGAGACGGGTCATTTAATTATTGCATTACCATGCTACTTGTTTGTCTTCCCTGGGAACATTTTATTCCCAGGGTTTGTTCTCCTCTGTGGACACAGTCGTTTGCATTTTTACAGGATGTTGTTTGTGACCATACTGTGCATTGAGCATATGATCCTGAATTCAATCCCGGTGATGGTATATTTTTTGTGACATTTATGAAGAAACCTCTAAAGAAAATTTCTAGGTGGTATAAATTTTTATTGACTTAATTTCTTTGAATTTTTTTTTTTGTTTTTTTTTGTTTTTTTGTTTGTACTGGTAAACTTGGTGTAGCATAAAGATGTTTCAGCATAGGGGAGGTGGAAGGGATTTATTTGCAGTTGTGAAAATACCTCAAACACGATCAACACATGAAGGACTTGTAAAGAACTCCTCAGATAGTTTTATGCAGGCAAATGAGAGTAATGGGAACAGATAACATTAAAGCTGTTTAGATTTTTTTCTCCCCTTCACTTCTCTCCCTTGTTTGAGTTTCTTCAGATTTCAACTTTCTTGAATATTTATACACTTTTATAGTAGGTAGTCGTGGTACAAACAAATACTGGGGATTGCTATGCGTTCTTGCACTAATTAGACAAGGTGTTGATAATTAGTCGCTCAGTAAAGTTTGTTTCTTCACCAACAGGTGCAGACTCTTTGGCATCTTGTCCAGTGGAAGGTGTCCTGAATGGGAGTGTCTCTATCACATGTACAGCTGGAGGTGCCGTGAAGTGCTCGTGTGACCGTGGAATGGAAGTGGGTGTGGCCACCAACAGCAGTAGCATGCGCTGTCAGAGTGAGTTTCATTCTATCAGTTTAGATGCAAGTGTGCAAACATGTGAAAATTGAGCTGGTCCCACTTAATGAGCTTCCATGAGTATTGTATTTAAATAGAGGGAATCTGTAATGTACCAAATTGAGTGGAAAAAATGACTTCTTATAATTGGAGCACTGGACAAGAAAATAAATGTTTTTAGGAGAAATTTCATTTGAGTCTTTGTAACTCGATTCCTTGCTTAGTTCAATTTGTTGAATAGCCAGATCTATGAACCACTTTCCATGGCAACAATTCCTGTTTAACTCCAATAATAATTATTACAACTGATTTTCTGGTTAATTGGACTATGTAGTACTTTAATGTTTTCTACAACTCACTGGCAATTAGTTGACCGCTAGTGCCACGCATGTGGTTGTATCCCATGTGATGGGACATGTTGGAACAACATAGCCCTGAGGGATATTGAAATTAGTAAAACAACACAATGGTGCTTCTATTTTTATTTTTTAAAATTTGAAAGTGAAACTGGCATGGCAACAACCTTGTACATCAGCAGTCATAGTAGGAAGATCGTACAGTTATATTTGATTGTTAGAAGAAAAGGAGGAGGAGAACAACCTAAAATAAGACATAAAAAATGATGGCTACAGGCAATCATGATAATAAGATTTACAGCTGTTGTCCTATGAGCCTCTGTGTGGGGTGTGGCCAGGGGTGGGGTGTGGGGGTGTGAGATGAATATTAAGGATGTTAAAACATGTGATTCCTCCCAGTCACGTGTGTTGCACGACGAGCATGGGTGCATATTTCCGTTCACATGTCATGGTTACACTTTTATGTATGTAGTGATTGTTACTCCACCGAGACCGACTACCATGGCAACCACCGCTCTACCCACCATGTCTACGACATTGGTCTCTAATACTGAAGGTAAGTGGGCCGGGTCAGGTGATGTGTGGGTGTGGTCACTCAGAGGGGGCAAGTAGTTGATAGCACAGAAAACATGATGAACTTAGAACTGTACACCTTTAGTTTACTTAAATTAAGTAAACCAGTGAAAAGGGACCTTATGGTGCAAACCAAAAAAAACTCAGTTTTTTTTTAATGCTAATAAAAAGCTACAGTTTAGTCTCACCTTAGTGCTAAAATACTGGAGGGTAAAACATTCAACTCGCAGAGAAACTGGCAGTTGAACTGGGCTGTATTCAGCAAAGCATTAACGGGGACTAACAAAGTTTTGCGTGGAGTTCTTTTTAGCTTTAGTAGCGTCTCACAGCTGGTCTTGTCAGAATCTCTGGCTACTCTGCTCGATGCAGTGGTAAACTTTCAGCCAGAGGTAAGCCGTAGAGTGCATACAGGAGTCTCAAAGCTATGCCGTTTTTTTTTTAGCTGCTAGTTTGAAATTCCGGTTTATTGTATTTCAGGAACGAGAAGTAGCTTGTCTTTTCATGGCACACTTGGGGTCTTTAAAGTTGTTTTGACATTTGAAATTTGGCATAGATGTAGAGTAAGGGTCACTATGACATTCTGCAAAAACAAAAATTGGAGAAAGAAAGAATTTTTCTGTTGACTTACTTTTGGAGCCTATATCTCAATTTCAATTTTTGCACCGTAAGGTCCGTTTTCCCAGACCCGCTCACATATATATATATATATATATATTTATTTATTTATTTATTTATTTATATATATATATTTGTATTGGGTGAAACCAAATTTATTTTTGTCAGCATTTGTTTAATTTACAGCACAAAAACTTACTTTGTTTTCAAGCACCCTCTTCGAATACTAACTCACGTCACTAGCAAATTAACCTCGAGACCTTCCTAAAATAGCTGCTGAATTGAAACTACCACTGTAGATGCTAGCCAACTGTAGCTAGGGCGCAGGCATTTTGTGTACATATGTTGCACGTTAAGTTGTTCCCATCTTCTCTGTTAAGACTTAGTGCTAATACTCCGCCATTGAGTGGGTCGTGTGTGTTGAGTCAACTATCCATTGCTGCACAAACACCTTGCTTACTCACAATATTAACAACTCTGTAGCTTGTATATGGCTTCTCCCAGCACTTATTGTCATGGCAACCACATGCACACCCCTGTGGAATGTCAACTGCCTGAGGGTGTTCGGTGTGTTGTTGATTTAATGATTTAAATGTCTTGAAGACAACCCTTGTCCTTAGTTCTACAAGTGTTAGCTATACATTCAAAGCACTTAATAAAAAATAATTTAATCAGAGAATGTGTGGTCAGGTTTTAGTGTACGTTTCTTCAGCAAGCAAGGCAATGGGCTAACATGTGCTTGCTTGTCGTCTGTTTCTCTTGTAGAACTGGAAGATTTGATCAGTGATCTAGCAAAGGACTTCAAAGTGACGGCAATTGAGAACCTCCTGAACCGGTTTCCTCGTGGAGGAGTGCCCGAGTCAGTCGCTAAGGTAAAGGTTGGCAGTAACGGGAGGTTTTAATTAGCAAAGTCCAGTAAAGGGGACACTGTACATGTGAGAGATTGTTTAATTTCCTGCACATTCATGTTGCAGGCCTCTACTATTATGACATATTGTTTTAGAATAGGGCAAGTTCCAATGTTTCAGTGCATGTGTAAGTGATTTATCTTGTGGAATAGGACTTGTGCAAAGTCTCCCACTGGTACCTAGTGTGGTGGACTTTAAATGAAATAGTTCCAGTAGCGTGGCAATTGTAAATACAGTATTGTTAGGGAGTTATTGCCAGGCTATACTTGGTTATGTCATATGAGTAGATATCATAAGCCAGCCGGTTACCGTAATTGGATTGCTTGGCAGGGGCTTCCCTCCGCTTGACTTCACGAGCTCACTTTATCCCTCTCACCAGCCTCAGTCCGTTAGTCATTATGATGAAGACTTGGCAGGCCAAGGCTATCGTTATGGTGATCCTAGAACTCTGTCGTCTGAGTGGTTATTGCGTGGGCGGGTGAGCTACATTGCAGTGTACTCTGTAATTGTAGAAATTACCTGAGTATTTGGAATCCTGAGCGCTATGGTAATAGCAGGGTCATTGCAATCTTAAAATTACATTATTATAATTACGTATTACATATTATTATTACTACTACTACTATTACTATTTTTTATTATTATTACTACTACTATTACCATTATCATTACTACTACTACTACTACTACTACTACTACTACTAGGGGCCAAGAATGCACAATTCATTCACCAGACACGTGTTAACACTAACTACCTTGATGTGTGTCTGCCAAAAACTACACAGAATTAACAAGTGAATTCAACTGAAATTTTAACTACTTTATGTGAGCATAAGGCAATATATGACTCAAAATGGTAAACTATTTTCATGTATTTTATTGGACAGATGAAACCCTTATCTGGATGTATATGGTATATTTGTACACATTGTACATATGTAGGTGGTCCTCCAGGCTACTGCAGACACTCTGAAGGCAATATCAGCGGTGAGTGTAGCTAGTCTCCCTCCTTCCTATGAATCTCTTGCTTCAAGTCTGACTTGCAGGACTTGATGTTTTTACAATTCCCTTATTTTTGTTGCTATTATGCTTGAGGGCATGTGTACATGTAATTACTTGTTTGTGTGTGTGTAGGAGTCGGATCCGTCCGTGGGTGGTCAGATATTAGAGGGCCTTGATTTATTTGCCTTGCAAGGATACAATGCCAGTTTTGGCAAATTCAGCAGTGATTTGTACTGTAAGTTAACAAAACTTCAGAACAATGACTTCAAACACTTGGATATATAATATTGTATATAACATGTGCATTTCCATCTTAAACCCAACTAACATGGCTCTGGGCATTTTTGTTAAGGATTGCAGCATGTGTGCCTAGACTACTTATTGTGTGGACGTGGCTAGTAGCACGGGCATTGTGGCTGGTTGACTGTTTTTGTTGGTTGTGATAACCATAACTTAGTTTATTGGACACTTTGTTGTCTCAGTTTCACAGTAGCAGTAAGTTAGTTCCGATAAAGTGGTTGCTACAGTGAATTGAAGGTAGTCGAGAGGAATGTGGTCTTAGCGGCCAGTAGTGAAATTGGTTGGTGTGTGTATGTGTGTGCACGTGTGTGTGTATTTTAGCTGTTTGACTTGTACACAGAAAGAGTTCCAACACGCTTGTCTGGTTATTGTCTGTAGCCTTTGATGTGAAGGACTTCGATGTGAAATCTGTGATGGCTTTGGAGAAGAACAGCTATGAAAAGGGAATTGAAGACCCGAAGGGAGAAATCACTCTACCAGGTGAACTCCTGCAGAAGGTGTCCTCTACGTCTCCTGGTGGTACGCTCAGATGTGTGTGTGTGTGTGTGTGTGTGTGTGTGTGTGTGTGTGTGTGTATGTGTGTGTGGCTGTGTGGTGTAGTGGTTGTGTCCTTAGCTCAGGGCCTGAGGTTCTAGAGTTCAAGCCCCACTCAGGCAATTTTTCCATCTAGTTTTTCCATCTGCCTCCCACCAGCCCCACTAGTCCACCCACCTGGCATTTGCTGGGGTGCAAATTCAAGGCCTTTTCTCATGAAACAGCAATGGTCCAGGTGGGACTTTGGGTGCCCACACCACTTGCTGTGAGGAAAGGTCTGTTCTCCTGCGAGTTCCTAGCCAGGCTCCAGGAGCTTTGCTTGCACGGCTCACAGTGCTTGCTTAGCGCACAGGCATCCTTGCTCTGCCAGGTGCGCGTGACTGCCTAGCAGCAGCTAGAGAATTTGCATTTTGTGTGTGTGTGATGTGCCAATCCTTGTAGAACTATGGTAGGTATGTAATTACACTCTCTTCTGTCTTTGGATAAATTGATTGAAAAATTTCTAAATTTGTTCTGGGAATTCTGTAGCTGGTACGATGATTAACTGGTTTTATAATCCAAGCAAACCAACTAAAAGAAAGAGATGAAAGCAAAATTAGTAGAACAATCTGTGGTAGTCTGTTGTTGCTTATTCTCTTAGTGCAAGGATTTGCTGCTGATAGATTCATGCAAATTATTTTTTTGCTGTTGTATTTATTTTTTCAATTGTTGTTGTTGTTGTTGTTGTTGTTGTGCAGTTAGAGCAGCTTATTTCATATACAATAACTTATCTGGAATATTGCCTGCAATGTCAGACGATGGTGAAAAGTGAGTGAAATGTCAAAATAAGTCTGTATTTATTTCAACTTTACGAATGTCATTATTGTTTTGTTGTTTTGTTGTTTGTTTGTTTGTTCATTTTTGTATTAGTGTCACTATTGCTTCTCCAGTGATCTCTGCTTCGATCGGTTGTGAAAATGGCACTTGTAATACGAGTGACTTGGCTCTTGCGAACCCTGTCACTATTACTCTCTCACACTTCAAATCACTAGTAAATGGCCCCTCCCCCTCCCCTCCCCCTTCTTTCAAACTAGATCACATAGTAACAGATCCATGCAGCCTCACTACTCATTTGTTCTGTGTATGTCCGATGTTTGCAGGATGAGTCAGAAGAGCCTCTTTGCGAGTTCTTTGACTTGAAAAAGTAAGTAATAGTTTCTATTGGTCAGCCCTCACAAACTTAATAACACAATTACCCTTTGTACCAATTAAAAGCCTATAGCTAATAATATATGTACTTGTATATTTATTTGAAGCAAAGAAGATATTGATTGTCTGAATGGCTGCTTGTCCTATGTCTTCTAGGCCACGCTGGTCAGTGTGTGTGCCTTGAGAGCATGCTCAGTGTGTGTGCGCGGAAAGCATGCTTAGTGTGTGTGCCTGGAGAGCATGCTCAGTGTGTGCCTGAAGAGCATGCTCAGTGTGGGTGCCTGGAGAGCATGCTCAGTTTCACTCCATACAAGACTGGATGGGGTTGTTGGCGTTTTGCTATAGCATGCAATGCAGGTCTGTCTTCTCGTGGCAATGAGTAAAATTCAAACACTGACTGTGAGGATTATGCAAGGGAATGTACTATCACTAGCTGTGCAGGCAAATCCCTCACTTCACGCTTTAGACATGGCAGGCAATGCAGTACTAACGTGCACTGATGGTTTGCACCATTTGTAAGATCTAGGAAAGGCAAATTTATTAAGATTTCCAGACATGAACATATCTATAGGATCATAACCCATAGTAGCAGGTAACACTACCCTGAACATATCTATAGGATCATAACCCATAGTAGCAGGTAACACTACCCTGAACATATCTATAGGATCATAACCCATAGTAGCAGGTAACACTACCCTGAACATATCTATAGGATCATAACCCATAGTAGCAGGTAACACTACCCTGAACATATCTATAGGATCATAACCCATAGTAGCAGGTAACACTACCCTGAACATATCTATAGGATCATAACCCATAGTAGCAGGTAACACTACCCTGAACATATCTATAGGATCATAACCCATAGTAGCAGGTAACATGTTAGTTCACAATACAGCTTTTAGATATAATGTCCTGTCGCCACAATTTGATGAATAGATGCACACCTGTTATAAAAATTGAATTGTATAATTCAATTAAAATGTGGCAACAGGATGTGTATCTGATAGCTGTGTTGTGGAACTAGCAGCGTTACCTGCTACTATGGGTTGTTTTCCTACAGCTATGTTCAGGGTAGTGTTACTTGCTACTATGGGTTATTTCCCTACAGCTAATGTTCAGGGTGTGAGATCTGACTAATTTGCCTTCCCTAGATACGTTTTTCAGTCAGTATATGAGTTTATAGTTTGAATTATTCCACTTTATGCAATTGTCTGTAGAAATGTTTGGTCAAAAAATGGCTGTGTATTATTGGAATACAACTCCACCCATTCCAAGTGTGGCTGTGGACACCTTACCCATTTTGCCATTCTGCTGAGTCCCAAATCTGTAAGTGTGTTGTTGTTTTTGTGTGTATTGTATGTACTAATGTAGCCATGTCTGTCAATAACACACACCCCCCCCCCCTTTTCTTCCCTCTACTTTTTATCAAGTTATGTACTTCATGTTGTGTAGGTTAGCGTAAAAGACGAGTTAGCCCTGCAGTTCATTGGATATGTGGGTGTGGCCATATCTGTCATGTGTATGATCATAACAGTTGTTGTCCTCACATTTCTGAAGTGAGTTCTAATAAAGAACATGTAAATAGTGCAACTGTCTGGGTGTCATTCTGATGATGATGATGATGATGATGATGATGATGATGATGATGATGATGATGATGATGATGATGATGATGATGTTGATGATGATTATGAAAATACTCATCATCACAATAATTCAGTAAATATGCTGCAGATTGAGATAGTATCAATGGCTAGTTGAATTGTTATAGAAAACCAGTCATGGAAGTATTCCAGTATAAAGGGCAGGAAGGGGTAGGTGTTCTGTTGAATGTGTACTAAACTTTTAAAAATGCAATCTGGGAGCTTTTGAGGAAGTTATGGGCCAAAAGCATTGTCAAGCAATATGGCGAATAAAAAATTAAGAAAGAATACGAGTCTTGTCTGGTGTTTCACTTGCAATGTGGAATACAGTCACATGTGGTATAACATGGGTGTGATTTTGTGTGACATATGGGTGTTGTTTGGCTGTGGTTTGGTATGAGTGAGTGTAATTTGTTGCGACAGATTTGTGGCTTGGTTTGTGTGTGCATATGTGTGTGGTTTGTGTGTGTACTTATGTGTGAGGTTTGTGTGTTGTTCACTAGGCCGCTGCGAGGCATGAGGACATACATCCACGTGAATCTTTGCATCACCCTCAGTCTGGCCCAGCTCCTCTTCATCACAGGTATCAACAGGACCAGCGTCAAGGTGGGTGTGGCTAGCTTGTGGCACTATTCATCCAATAAACCATCATAGATCCACGAATTTCCACATGTTGTATTTTTTAGTGTTACTGAAATTATTTTTCCTCGTAGGAAGCTTGTCTAACTATCGCAATTATCCTTCACTACTTGTTCCTGAGCACATTCATGTGGATGCTGATGGAGGGCGTGGTCTTGTACGTGGTGCTTGTGCGAGTCTTCATTAAGAGCCAGAGAAAGTACATAGCTGCTTTCACGGTCGTCAGCTATGGCCTGCCCGCCCTTTACCTGTGTCTGACGGTTCCCTTAGGCCTCGTTCTTAGAGGCCAGGATCAGATGCCTCATTACGGTCCTTCCTCAGATGTCAGCGCGTAAGTGTGGAGCATCTGGAATGCTTTTTATGGGTGTGGTCTTATAGCTGGTGTACACTTGTCAATCAGCTGATAGAAGTAAAGAGTGCATGCTCAGAAGAAAGTGTATATTTTGGTTGTAGTCTCACGTAGTCACAATGAAATTTTTTCGTGCAGTTATGATAATTATTGGGTGTGTCCAAATTGATGTGTGTTTGTTTCAGTTGCTGGCTGAGATCGGATACTCACTTCATATGGGCATTCATTGCCCCTGTAATCATTGTGATACTGGTGAGTGTGTGTGTGTGTGTGTGTGAGGGGGGGGGGGGGGGGTTGGACAACTCAAAAACCAATCCCCCCCGACCCGTGTGAAGTGTGGTGGTGGTGGGGTTTGGTGATTGGTGTTGTGATGCCCAGTGTGTGTGTGTGTGTGTGTGTGTGTGTGTGTGTGTGTGTGTGTGTGGGAGAAGGTGTTGGACACTCTGTGTGAGTGTGGTGGTGGTGGGGGTGTGTGATTGGTGTTGTGATGCCCAGTGTGTGTGTGTGTGTCATGTGACTAATTGGCTGGTAAGCTAACACGCACACGCCTACAGGGAATGCAGTTGTTGTGTATAATAACATTATACTTCACATCAAAGAATGGGAGGGTGACAGTTTGATGAAGTAGTCATTAAAATTTTATGTAGAGACTAGTGGTGAGTGGGGGGTGCAGGTGGGTGGGGTGTGGGTGGGGGGGTGTGTGTGGCGTGATTGTGTCCTTGGCTCAGAGCCTGTAAGCCCTGAGTTCAAGCCCCACTCTGGCAGACTTTTCTTTCTATTTAATTTTTCTTCCTCTGCCTCCCACCACCCCCACCAGTCCACCTCGCTGTAATATCTGGCATTTGCTGGGGTGCAAATTCAAGGCCTTTTTTCATGAAACAGCAATGGTCCAGGTGGGACTTCGGGTGCCCACACCACTTGCTGTGAGGAAAGGCCTGTTCTCCTGCGAGTTCCTAGCCAAGCTCCAGGAGCTTTGCTTGAATGGCTCACAGTGCCTGCTTAGTGCATGGGCATCCTGGCTCTGCCAGGTGCGCGTGACCGACTAGCGATAGCAATAATATTGTATTTTATATGTGTGTAGATCAACTGTGGGTTCTTTGTCATGTCCATCACTATCATGTGCAAGCATCAGAAGAGAGGTACAGACAAGTCCAAGTTTGAGGTTGCCAGGTGAGTCAATGGATAGTACCCGACTGTCTCTCTCTCTCTCTCTCTCTCTCTCTCTCTCTCTCTCTGATGCTATGGGAGTAAGTGGATGGGACTATTTCCTGTACAACTAAAACCTTTTACATGTGGAAGATGTAATGCTATTTATTATATATAATATATTTATTTACTAAGAGAATTATGATATTTTTAAATTTAAATCTCATAGTGTGCTCTGTGTGTGCGTGCATGTGTGTGTGTGTGTGTGTGTGTAGCAATTGGTTGAAGACGAGCATTTCCCTAATGGTTGTCATGGGGATAACTTGGATCATTGGTGTGCTGGTGTTCCACAAGGCTCTGGTATTTGTGGCCTACATCTTCACCATTGTAACAGCCTTCCAGGTAAGTGTGAGTTGCCACAGTTACAGTCTACTGGCGGTTGGACAGTAGATCCTTGCCAAATGAATGTGTCGGGAGGAAGCCATTTAATGTTATTAGCTAACACCATAGTTACTTTAATGCCCCAACCAGTAATACAGAATTGAAGTTGTGGTTGCTGGTTTTTTATCGTAGCTCAGTGGCAAAGTGCTTGTGTGTTAAGCAAGTGCAGTGACAGCCAAACATTTAGTATTGTTTGAAAAAAAAATCCTGTGAAAGATAATACATTATTATTTATTATTATTATTTTTTTTTTTGCTACAGGGTGCCATAATATTCATCTTGTTTGTACTGCTCTCCAAACAGGTGAGTGGTGTTGTACTGTGTGCTAGGTAGTATCTGCTCTTTTATGATACCTCTGAAATATAATAATAATAATAATAATAATAATAATATAATAATAGTATTAACAACAACAATAGCAACAATAATTGGCGAGCGAGCGTAGCGAGCGAGACACTTACAGGGGTAACACAATTGAAAATCGGGGATGTTTGTTTATTTAGATATATGTTTGGACGTATGTATGTCATTTTGTACTTTGACCCTCCATATTTTTGTGTTCGCTCGGCATTCGACCCCGTCCCAAACTTCACTAAACAGAATCCTCCGGTTTAGCGACCATTACCCGTATCACCTTAGAAATTGAATTGTTTACCGCTTTGAATTGTTTTGCGGGTGCAGTTAAAACGCAAAAACTTATGGGAGCTCCATTTCTATTCGAGTTAGTGGCGGTGGTAAGTTAATACGCTATTTGTCACAGTTATATAAGCCCTACTCAACAGCATTTACTTGAAAATTCATTGTCCACTAGACGAACTACGATGCGTAGGTATGTTCAGTTGTGTGAAAGTATTGTGCGTTACAACTACTATTAAGAATATCACAAAGAAAAATTTTAAATAACGTGACTTGATTTTGTTGCTTCTTTTTCAATTCAAACAGTTGCGGGGAGCAGTTACTATGGAATTGAATCCCCTTTACCGCATTAACTTAATTTAAAAACTCGACTTTATTTTAGTAGCTTGAGTGTTAGTTGTTAAAATCAATCATTTAACAATAGTGTAGTTTAAGGCTCGCTCGCCATTTGTGCTCAAGCACACCACTAGTAACAATAACAATAATATAATAATAATAACAACAACAATAATAGTAACAATAATGATAATAATAGTAACAATAATGATGATGATGTAATGCAAAGACAGTATGCCTGTGCAATGAGCTGGGGATGTTCAGACTCTTGGTTGTCTGTCATTATGCTAGGTGAGAGATCACTATGGAAGCTGGTGGAAGGGCAAGAAGAGTGAGTCTGAGCTTCTCTCAAAACTATTCCCCTCTATTGCAAGCACCTCCACCAGTGTCTTCAGCAGAACTGGTACCAGAACTTCGAGCTTCTTCTCCAGAGGATCGACTTTTAGAACCACCTTGCCAGATGATGAATCAGGTAATGGTCTCCTTATCTTGGGGAAGACCTTACATCTAGTGATAGGGTCTGAGAATAATTTGAAGATTCACTAGCTAACGTATTTATGTATGTGTTTGTTTGTAGATGTGAAGTTGAAAGATATCAAGCCAGTGTCTTGCGTTGACGACCAATCCAAGTGGGCAATGGATTTAAAACTGGACGAATCTGTGGCCCAGTTCAAAGAGAGCGAGGAAAAGGATCATCTGGCTGAAGAGAAAGTCCCTTTGGACAATGGAGACCGTGTTGTCTTGGACATGGAAGAAGGCAGGGTCTTGCATTCTCCCTCCAGCGTAACAGACAGTGCTCACTCCATGTCGCACCTCTTGAGTGACACAGACAGCAGTCTGCTGCCTAACGGAGCTATCAGTGATTATAGCAGTAATGGTGTTCCCGGTGGCGCCAGCACTCAGACTACCAGCATTGATGAAAGTGACAGGATCACTTCTAGTTCTATGGGGAATGTTGACATTCATCACCTGGCAGATGCAGCAGACATATCATACGGTTCATATCCTGTATGATGGCAACTGGATTAACTTGTTGTGTGATGTCGTTCAAAAATTTCAGTAGCTTGAATCACTACTTTCTATCTGCACTGTATGTTGGGTCATTTGTGTGTGACAACTTTCATATTTTTTTAATCCCACTTTATATTACAGCATTACTTCGACTTTTAAAACAATGAGGATGTTTTCCTGGCTCATGTTTGTTGGACTAGGTATAGACATACTTGATTATAATAATAGTAGAGGATGTTGTATACAGAGAACTAATTTAGAAGGGGGCAAAACAACTTTCTAGGTCTAAGAGTAAAATAAAAAATAGACCCTCACTGAACTAAAAACATGAAGTAAGCTAATTTTGTTGTAAGCTCTTCAAGGGGTAGGGGCAAGTGACCCCCCCCCCCCCCCCCCACAACTCCCGTTTAGGTAGAGATTGTTGTCCTGCATTTCTAATCTCTCTCTTACTTGAATGTGCTTGTGATAATGAAGCCAGGCTACTGATACATGACACCATCAATACACTAACTCCACCAGTTCATTCACAACCAGTCTGTATAACCTTGTGTGTGTGTGTTGTTCATATTTGTGGTCAACAATACTTCCCGAGTAGCTACTATAAATCATTAGAACCCGTTGCTATATTGTTACTAGGTGTACTAACTTGGTAAGTGTGCACTATTTTTTGCCTTTAGGTATATGAACTGTGCATACTAACAACCCTTGGGGTATTGCTATTTTTGAGTTTTAGTTTAATAGAATAGGCTGGATAAAGCAGGGAGCAGGTTATGTGAGGCTGGATATGGGAGGGTCTACTACTCTCTCATATCCACCTATACGGGACCAGCCCTACCATATAACTCTCCAGCCGCTCTCATACCACAGGAATTTACCACAGCTAGCTGCTTTACTGCTTACTGCAGAGCAGCCCAGGTAGAGTTAGATCTGGAGATAACAGCTGGCAGCTACAATGCTAAAGTAAACTTGAAGTAAACTTTCTGGCCGCTCGGAAACATGCTGATAAACAAAGTTGCTAGTGGAAACTGGGCAGGCCTCCTTGGGTAAACGGGATCTAAAATAGTTAGAGCATGGCTTAGGTACTGGTGGATTTAGTGCACAAAGCCCTCGGGCTTCAGTGCACTAAATGCACCAGTACCCAAGCGCTTATGCTCTAACTATTACTTAACTTACATACATTCCATCAGTTCTGAGTTCTGTATCAATAAATAAAGCTTTATAAAAATACTTTAATCCAAAAACACATTTTATCCACATTGAAATACATTTTGTATTACCAATTAAGTGTGCATGATTATACAAAAATAAACATTAATTGACGAAATGAAAAAATAAAATTAAATTAAAAAAATAAAACCAAACAAAACAAAAAAGTTGCACCTGGATATTAAGAGTTTTTACGGAATAATCAATGGAGAAATATTTATATTGACATCCTTCAAAGCTAAGTTATTAGTCTCTTTCTGTAACTTTGAAATAAAGTGTGTACGTCTCAAGTGATTACTCAACCTCCCGGCATCATCATATTCCTTAGAGCACAAATGGCAAAAATGTTTCTTGCAGTGTAACCGCTTCATATGGGTAATTAAACCTGTCATCTTCTTGAAGGTAGCATTGCAGAACAGGCAAACCTGCTGCTCTTCCTTGTGCTCTGCTATGTGAACACACAGCAATTTGAAGTTGTGAAATACAGCCTTGCAGTACTCACATCTGAACTCCAGCCTGCCCGTGTGCACCCTTTGGTGCACAAGAAGAGAAAGTCTCTTAGAGAAGCAAGCAGTACAGTCGCGACACACGTAGTCTTTCTCATCAAACATGGCCTCCATTTTTGCCATGAGCTCCTGCTTGCTTTCCTTGTCTGTTGTACAACCACTGAGGTGTTTACACATGTGGTCGTACAGCAGTGGTTTGGTACGGAACGAACTCTTGCACAGACGACACAACCTCTCATGCATCACCGTCTCTACTTTGCCACCAGCACCACGGTTATGCTGGACTTTCTTAGTAGCCTTAAAGTAAGAACCATAATAACGACTTCGCCTGCAAGAGCCCCTTTTCGTATGCAAGTCCAGACTCCTCTGGTAGTTGAAACACATCCCACAAGACTTGCATTGGAAAGGAACGGTCTTCCCATGACACTTGTCCTTGATGTGTCGTTTCAAGGTGTCACCTCGTGAATACGTCTTCTTGCAGGTGTAGCACTGATAGGGGCCAGTGAAGCGGTGAGCAGCTACGTGCCGACTCAACAGTACATTCGTAGCAAACCTTTCGTCACATAAATCGCACTTGAACGGTTTGTGCTCTTCATAAATATGAACTTTCAAGGTCTTGGGAGAGGAGAAGCCCTTCAAGCAATAAACACAGCGGATGGTGGGGATTACACCATGAGCTACCTGCTTGTGAAATGATAGAGCTTCCTTTCGTGTAAATGACTTCTCGCAAGTATCACACTCAAATGGTCTGCCCACAAGGTCCATGCTCTGTTCACACCCTTCTATACCATGAACTGTTTCCTTGTGATTTGATACATACTCTTTTCGTGTAAAACGCTTCTCACAAATATCACAGACGTACGGACTGTATGCAAGGTCCATGACCTTATTACACTTTTCTATGCCATGAACTGCCTGCCTGGGAACTGATAGATGCCCTCTCCGCTTAAACTGCTTCTCACAAGTGTCACACTCATGCTGTCCGTCCCCGAGGTTGTTGCTCACTTCTCTTTTGTGAATGTTATACTTCTGAGCTGAATGGCCAGCCTTTTGTTTTAACTTACCACGTGCTTTGCCATCAGACTGCTTGCCCTCAGATTTCTTTCTTTTACCTGTGCTTACACTAGATTGGTGGACTGTTCGCATATGAACCAGAAGGTGGTCGCTTCGTTTGAAACTTTTCCCGCAGACCTTGCATCCATATCGTCTAACTTTGGAGTGAGTCTTCACGTGACGAGAAAGCGAAGCTCCAGTGACACTCTTGCCACATATGGGGCAGCTTACCTGCTGCCTCTTCCTGACAGAGGTCCTTAGGGTGTCTACTTCTCCATTCTTTACCCTCAATGGATATAAGATAGGTTTTTTGCAATCCACAGGGCTGCCCTCCATGCCGAACTTGTAGCTCATGTTGTCTCCTTTCAGAAAGTCCTCCTTTGTCTCTTTGCTCAGGAAGTCACCACAACGCTGGCAATCCAGTGCTCTCTCACCTGTTTTAAAATGCGAAACACAAGCAAAAAGTGAAAACCTTTAGTGAGATGTTGTAAGAGGAGTAAACTACTACCTGGGGTGTTGTAAGAGGAGTAAACTACTACCTGGGGTGTTGTAAGAGGAGTAAACTACTACCTGGGGTGTTGTAAGAGGAGTAAACTACTACCTGGGGTGCATGCACAAAACAAATCTGGGAAAGATAAAATAACATTTAGGAGGGACAACGAGAGTATAATACACAGAGTCATAAGAGACCCTTGCAGTGGTTAGAAACATGTACCAAACTACGTATGCTGATTGCATGTTGTAAAATCAAAATTTTCTAAGGGTACGAAGGCTTTTCTAGGAGGGGCGAATGACCCCATTCACACCCTTTAAAAGACTTGTTCAGGCGTAAAAAGCAAAAGCTTACAAAGAAATTCCTATTGGTATGTTTATACATACCACAAATCAAACAAAGTAACGTAAAAAGAACTGAACTACTAGCATCCAATAATCCTCAATAACCTGACTGACTCACTTCCTGAATTCGTGCTCAGGCCTAGTTCCCTGGCATAGTCATCCCCGTACCAAACCAAAAGCTCTTCGTTTCGGTAAATGTGACGGATTGTCCTGTAATAAATGTTCTGATTGTACTGGTATGCAATCAGGTTCTGTTCTTCTGAATATCGGGCACAGTTGACATATCGCAACCAGTTGGAATGATCAGGGTCTTTGCCATCAACTAAGTAGCAATCTTTGTCACTGTCACCACTGACCTGTGGGAATAATAAAAAAAAAATAAATAAATAAAAAAAAAAAAAAAAAAAAAAAAAAAAAAAAAAAAAAAAAAAAAAAAAAAAAAAAAAAAAAAAAAAAAAAAAAAAAAAAAAAAAAAAAAAGAAGCCAGCCATACACACATACACACACACCAGCAAGATATGATCAATATACTCATCTCTTAGTTTAGCATAGTTTTGGGTTACTGAAGTCGTAGAATAGTGTTTTGTCAACAAAGGGCCACCTCATCACTTGCATTTATCACAAAAATTACATTTAGACTGTGGTAACGGCTAAAGAACTTCAGAGACATATAGACTGTAGCACTTCTTGTCACTTTCATTCATGTACCACTTCACACCAATTAACAACTCTTTCATACCTAATGCATGCATAAACACCATGGTTTTGAGTACACCGTACTCTTTCTGTAACTTCAGTCATTGAGATTCATAAAAAGTATCAGACTGGTTCTTGCGCCGCTTCGCGTGCTAAGCCATGTTATTACTAAAATCATAAACATCTTCCTCCGCTCTGACAATAGTTACTCTGTACACTTTGCCATTCTCACCTCCCAGGCATAGGCAGTATCACAATCCTTCATCAGCTCTCCAGTGACAATCTTCCCTTCAAACTTACCAACACAAACATTGGAACTGATAAACGTGTTGGCGAACACACCCAGCCCAGCCCCAGGGATTGACGACGGCCTCACAGTCAGCTGGGAGGGTACAGGCAGAGAGGTGTGGTCTCGCGATGCTTGGTCGTGACCTGCAGACGTGTCCAGGTCGGGAATGTAGTCGTGCACGTGACACTGGCCATCCAACCCCTTGCACCTGTCACAAACTAGGAGAAAATAAATTATATTATTGCTGGAATGCAAAATGTGACAGTGGCCGTAAAAACAAAAACAAAAACAAACAAACAAACGCCATGGAAAAATTTGATTCTTTTCAGTCTCAAGGAAAACAAAAACAACAATAACAACAACAAAATACAGTGTATGTTGCTTCTTACTAGCACAATATTTTTGAAATACTTAACAATGGACCTTTGCTGGACGTAAACAAACTGCACTCCATATAAGTACGCCTACAAGCATTAATTGGTAAACGAGCGAGACACTATCAGGGGTAACACAATTGAAAATCGGGGATATTTGTTTGTTTATATATGTGTGGACACGCGTATGTCATTTTGTACTTTGACCCTCGCATTTTTGTGCTTGGTCATGGTCTACCCTTTCCCATACCCCTACTAAATAGAATCTTTTGGTTTAGCGATCCTGCATCATTCAATTAAGGAAATTTAATTGTTTGCCCATTTGTATTAGGTTGTTTCTAAATGCCACAAGACACACGTAGGTCTTAACATCTTATTGTTAGACTCAACACTGTGCAGAAATTCTTTAGAACTTCTTGTTTTGTGAGTGTTTGTTGTCAAAAGCTTCTGGTAACTCAGATAGTCAGAATGTGATATTAGAGACTACAGAAAATACCAGTACTCAGGGAAATTGATGTAAGAAAGTAGTTCTGTATTTGTTAGCTAAAGTATATAATAATGGTCACAACGGCTACGTACTTAAAGTGAAATGGACTGATAGATTCTTTTTGAAGTGTTTCATTTGTGCACAGGCTCGCTCGCCATTGGTGCTCAAGCATATCACTAGCTTATATATAGGATAGAACAAAAATGGTAACGGTAAAGGGTCTGCATGTAAAGTTACCTTATTGGCATCAGTTTGGGTACAACAGCAAATTCAGCCAGATATTGGTACAGTAGTTGATTAATGGAATTAAATATTTCGAGGTATTACCAAGTTTGTTTTTGCTTACAATGTGTTGACATGGCTTCCTCTAACCACCAGCAATTAGGAAGCCATGTCAACACATTGTAAGCAAAAACATGTAGACCTCTTACTAATATGGAATTTAGGACCATTGCAGGGGAGTGCAGAAATAAAATAATACTTGTTTAGATACCATTGAGGGCATTTAAAATATAGTTTTGCAGGGTTAGACCCTATACCAACCTTGGAATGAAGAAAAGGGTCTGAGAACGTGCAATCAGTGCCCCCCCCCCCCCCCCCCCCCAAAATAATTATACTTCGAAGTCCAACAACGCTTGTGGGCAATAAAACATCATATAGCACCACCACTAAATCTCATAGAAGTTACTACGTTCATGACTTGACCAACAAGCACATTGGAATTTAATAATTGGAGCACCTTTTTGGGGGGGGGAGGGAGGAGATGTTGATCAATATACTCATATTCCATTAAACAAGTCTTATGGTGTATGTTTCCAGACCCTTTTTGAGAGTCAAGGTGGGTAAAGGGTCTGGCTCTGTGAGACTACTCAACACTAACATTTTTTCTCTCAACATTAGGGGGGGGGGGGTGTTGACGACACTTTACCACACAAGTGAACTTTCTAATAATATTCTAATCGGCCATACTCGCACCCAAATTGAATGTTTGCTTTAGAAATCTACACACAACAATAAGCCGTCGCTGTTTTTGTGCGAGCTTTCACTAACACCAGACCCTTAAGTAACTTCCGGGACACTCACCTCCTTTGCATTTCATAGCAGCGAAATTGATTGCTTCCGCGTCTTCTTGTAGAAGAACTCAGACCAAAACCAAACAAACAAAATACCCACTCTACAGAGTCTGCACACTACACAAGTTGATCTATTTCACTGGCCCGTGACACTATAGGCAACTTTTTAATCCATTTCGCTGACCATGTGGTCGAGGTTCGATTTTTGGTGTGCTGTTGTTAGTTACAGGTGATTTTACGCGCGCGCCTCACAAAGAACTTTTCTCGCCTAAATTGCACGAATCGCGTTATGCAATAATGCTTCCTGGGACAGACTCAGACAAGTATAAAAGTCCCAATATAAAGGCTGCAATATTAAACCCAATAACTGTTTTAATCTTCATTTTTGAAACTGCCTAGCCAACAATGTTTCCTAGCTATTTGACAATAGTACTTTTGTTGCCTATTTGGAGCATTGAAGCTATGCCAAGGCCTGGCTTCAGGGCAGCCATCACTGATAAAGGCCTAGATTACTGTGAGTTAGCTAGGTTAAGGACCAAGATAGGTAAATGATTGTAGCTGTTGGTCTTCTCTTCCCAACTCAGTGCAGGTGGTGGGGATTCCCTTGTTGAAGCAAGAACTTGCCAGCATCACTATTCCCGACATCTCTGGCTCTCAGGACATAGTCATAGGGAAGGTCAGCTATAGCTTGACAGAGTGAGTCAGTGGGTGAGAGTAAAGATGAGATTTTTCACTTACATTTGCTAATTGTCTAACAGTATCGGGTTGACAGACTTCAGTATTGACACTTCATCCTTGACAACAAGTCCTGGTCAGGGACTAAGCCTGACAGCCAGCGGAATCTCCATCAGTGCCTCAGCAGACTGGTCCTACAGTGCCTTGTAAGAAATCTGTATGATTAGATTGGTAGAGCTATTAGCACAATAATAATAACAATAAAAATATAATAGTAATAATAATAATAATAATGATTCAGTCATTCTCGGCTGAAATAATTATAATAATAGGACGTTTTTCTCTTTTGAACAGCCAATATTTTTAATTATAACTTAACCCGATGTTTCGACTTCTTACCCCCTGAAGAGGACTTTGGCTAGAAGTTGAAATGTCGGCTTAAGTTATAATAAAAAAATATTGGCTGTTAAAAATAGAAAAAAATTCCTATAATAGTAATAATAATGATAATAATAATAATAATAGTAATAAAAATAGGAACTAATTTATTAGTAAAAATATACAAATGAGATTTTTATATATTTGAATTATTGAATGTATTTGAACTTCGTGGCAATGTATATTTTGCTTTGCCATGCCGTTACATTGTGTAAAGGATTGTGAGTGACTCAGGGTCAATGACAGCATCAGCAAGCAATGTGGACCTCGAGATCAGCATTCTAGTGGGAGCAGATGCCACTGGACGGCCCAACATCTCTTGTACTTCATGTTCCTTCGACGTCGGTCATCTCAGTGTCCATTTTGATGGAGGAGCAAGGTGCAATTCATTTTCCATTTTATACAATATTTGTAGAGTCTTTTTGACTCTACTTTGGAATACTTCCCTAAGTTAGATAAGAAAGCCCAGCATTTACAGTAATACTATTAATCTGTTACTATAGCTATAACTGTGTATGTGAAGGTTTGCACATATACGACTAAGCTTAGTCTTCTACTGAGGGTATTTGAAGTTTCAAGGCATTGTCACAATGATTCAAGCCTGTGGCAAATAATCATGATTTGGGAATGAGTCCTAACCAAATGTGGAACTTTAATAATGCAGCTAAAAAACCAGCACTTCAGGGACTAGCAAGCTGCAAACACAATGAACGCTCTGGTCCAGGTACTGTACAGAGTAATAACTAATTGGATATATTTGATTATAAGGTTTATATTACGTCTTTTATTTGTTATTTATTCAAACGTGTCGTATTGTCTGCTCTTCTGCTAGTCATCTTCAGTGAAACAAACAATATAGTAACTATTATGAATAATTCTATAGCAGTTAATGTAGTTTTTGTTTCATTGGTGATTGGTGATGGCTAGCTGAATAGCAGATGAAACATTTGATTAAATACAAATACATGAATATTTAGTTATCTAAGCCTCATAATCAAATATGTCTATACCTGTAAGCCAAACAAAGGAGCATGTTAGTTAGCTGACAGAGAGCATCAGCTTATTAGTTGACAGAAACAAACTGAAAATTTTCTCCACAAAAAGCACACACTAAGTGCTATCAAATGTATGGTAAAACAAACTTGTGAATATAATATAATGCACATGGTTTATATCTAATTAAACGAAAGCAACTGTTTGCAAAATATGTCCATTCAAGGAATCATTCAACGATCAAAACTTTCCCTCAAGTGTAACTTCTCCTTAAACTATCACCATCCACATATTGAAAGTACTCACATGGTACACAAACAGTAAATACTGTAAATCATTTAGGAAGTGGTGTGGATATTCAGTGAATTGAAAGTAAATGAGTGGAGCAAACATTACAATGTAGGAAATCCACAATTAAGCGCTATAAACTTCATAAGAACAAAGCAATTATGCCGGACAGAGAAAATCAGAGGAATTTCAACATATCTTAAGACTGCATATACCTGGTAGTGTGCAAAAGAGAATGAAGAAAGAAAGTTTCATGTGGTAATGGAAAATGATTGACTTAACTCATAAGCTATAAGTTTACTGGACTTGGTCTATTGTTCAGCCATTCTCTGCTGAAATAATAATTACAATAACTTTTAAATAACCTAATTTTAAACATTTCTTGTAAGGAGTGGAAAGATCAAGTTAATTGGCCGTGCAAACAGAGAATTCTTCTACCACCTCAATATGTTTTTACTCTGTTTACAGTTGGCTTTACAACTTGTTTGACTCGTACATTGCTGATGATATTCGAGACAGCCTGAACAAGCAAGTATGCAGTCTTGCTACATCCAGCATCAACAGTGCTGCCAACAAAGCATTAAACACAATTCCCAGTAAGTGATCAGTAAGACTGAAACTACTATGAAACATTTGTATGCATTCAATTGCAGAGGGTTAGAATTTTCTCAGTTTATTTTAAAAATGGAGTAATGAAACTGAATTTTTATCAAAATTTTAAACATTTGATTTAACTTGTGAAATAGCTTATCACAATTCTCTTGCCCAATTAAGTGAAAAAAAAAAGTTGTGCATAATTTTTTCTTGGTGTAGCTAATCATCATCATTTGATACAGTTAATGCTACAGCAGTTGCATCAGTACAAGAACAAGAATCAAAAGCTTAAGTTTTATAATTGGCTGGTTTAAACTGCTATCATTATTGTATTATCATCACTCACTCTAATGACCTTGTGGAAAACAGCTTTCTCCTATCAGTTATCCAAATTATTAATTGCCTCGTATCAAAGGGCCTCTGTCTCCCAAATAAAATATTTAAAAAAAGCACAAAAGAAAAGTTCATTATCTTTATAGAATACATTGCATCATTTTAGCTTATAATACAATGATGCTTTGGTTAAACTTTCTTTGTTATTGTCAAAGCGCTTGCTTTATTGGGAATATTTCAGGGACAGATCTATACGAATGACAGAAAATGGCCCAACTAGCTAAAATTTACAAAATTTATTGAAATAAGAATGATCAATTAATTGGACATTGACCCCCTGGACATTAACCCCCTGGACATTAACCCCCTGGACATTGACCTCCCTGGACATTGACCCCCCCTGGATGTTGACCCCCCCCGGACATTGACCCCCACCCCCCTGGACCCCCCTGACATTGACCCCCCCTGGACATTGACCCCCCTGGACGTGAGTTGACCCCCCCTGGACATTGACCCACCCCTGAATATTGACCCCCCCCTATACATTTGACCCCATGGACGTTGACCCCCTGGACATTGACCCCCCTGGACATTGACCCCCCTGGACATTGACCCCTCTTGAGCCTCTCCTCTTTGAGTAACTATAAGTTACTATGAACAATCTGTGAGGTTGTTGCGCTGTTCTTTCTTCTATGCAACACTTTTCTGTTGTTTCTACTCGTAGTGGAAACAATGCATTGATACATTTTGTGTTTATTTTCAGTTTTGGTGCCAATTGATAATGTGGCAGAGTTGAACTATGCCCTCACCCGATCCCCTGACTTCAACGACAGCTATGTGATGTCCTATCACAAGGTCAGTCCTCTCTGTGTAGAACTGAAAGTGGTCTCAGTAAAAACATTGATAAAAGAATTCTACTGGGATTGGAAACGGGTCACGTGCGCCCGTAGAAACTGTACAAAACGCTAATCTTAGGCGTGTAACATTTCTTACATTCGTTGACAGTTTTCAAAGCTGGTTAACTACCTACCCAGAGCATAAGGCGAGCTAACTCAGGGAATAACTACTTCTAGGTTACTGGATATATTTTAATGTATAAAAAATAGTGCTTGAAAAAATTTCTACCCTTTTGCAGTCATTCCACCAAAACTGTTATAATCTCTTTAGCTGGCTAGAAAAAAAAACTTAAGCTGCAGGTTTGAAACCAAACTAGTCTTAAATAAACAATTATACACTGTTGTGAACCATTTCAATGGACATAATGAAAATAAAAACTTCAATTAAAGCGTGTAGTGTTTGTGTTACTAACTCTTTGGTAGATAGCCAACTGATACTGATACAATAATAACAATTGAATCTTGTGTGTAATGTACTAGTAAATGCAATAAGTATTATGATTTTGATCCCTTTTATGGTATAGGGATGTGCCTAGAAAGTTTACATTAAGAAAGCTTTAATCAGCATAAGAGATCCATTTAAATTTGTTCATGTGTAGCTACTGTAATAATGCAACTGAGCAACCTTGACGTTAATTACTCAATTAAATTTGTGATCATCTATGAATAGTGCACAATTACTTTCCTGGAAAGTCTATTAAACATTTTCAGGAGCCTTTTATTGGATATATTTCTAGAAGATTAGTAAAATACTTATTACTGACTCCAACTTCCTGATTCAGGTCCTAATGGTGAGTACTGCAGATATTACGGTCTCTGTGTCACTAGCTATCATTTTAATCTCAGCAGAAAAAAATTGAGAAAGCTGAAAAAAATTAGATATGCACGTATTGTTACGGCGCCCATTTTGTATTGGCTACTGGGCATTTCCAATCCTGGAAAATTCTTTTATCAATGGTAAAAAACAGTCCTATAGAGCCAGTTTTAAATATTACCGAAAGAAAAAAAAAAAAAACTTTCTAACACATTTACAATTGAGTTTAGAAGTCTAATTAATGAATTGTCTTTGTTTCATTGATTTAGGGAGAGTTTGTGTCCTTGTCCAACCCAACTATTGAAGCGCCATTTAATCCTCCTATTCTTCCTCAGTACACGGAGACACCCAAAAAGATGGCAACTTTGTGGGTGACAGACTATGTGGCCAACACAGCCATCTTAGTCTACAAGAGAGCCAACTACCTCTCCTATAACATTACACCAGACATGGTAATCTGCTTTACTGAAACTTATAACACGTCTATGGGAATCCCGCTATAATGTATTTGTAGGTGGCAAGTTCAAACTTGGTCAAGTTAGACACCAGTACTCTTTCTATTCTAGTTCCACAAGTAAGACTAGTGGCTCAAAACTATGCATGAATTTAAAAGCGTAGCAATTTGTCTGGTTTAGCTTTATAAGAAGTATCCCAACAAGAATTTGACATTGGGAGTGAGGGCTGTGGAGAAGCAGCCATTTGTGACTGTCACTCCAGGAGGAGCCAATTTCACTCTTCCAGGAGCTGTGGACTTCTATGTCATGGATGGAGATACTTATCCAATAGCATTTACTCTAGGAGTGGTATGCTATAAAGCAATATTACCCAATTGGGTGCTGATGTGAATTACTAGAAATTTTTTTTGAGAGTTTCAACCACTTGGTAATTAGAGTAAATTTTAAATACAAGTATTTTATTTTGCATATATATCGGTATTTTCTGCACCTTATATGGTGAGAAGATAGGATATAAATTATATATACATACTGTATAGATGGCATATTTGGACATGAAAGCTAGTCTTTCTGTTGACTCCAAGACCAATTGTCTCAAGATAATGGCTAATACTACATACTTAAAGTAAGTTACTGTGTTCTTAAGTCTGTTTGTACCACACTCCCAAACGATTATGGAGTGATCTAATTCTCAACTTATTTTGTATAATTAGTGCAGATCTAAGTGTTATTGAAGGTAACATAGGCGATATCCAGGTAAATATTGCAGTACTATTTTTGCTTTGATTTTCTCTCCTCCATTTCTTTGCCTCTTTCCCTTGCAGTGAACACTCACTCTGTCTCTCTTTAATAGCTACAGGCAATTTCGTGTACAAGACAACCACATACTAAATTGTTCTCTTCATTTATAAATAAATGTCCCAATTACTTTTACGTTTTAATAAATTTGATAATTTTTAATCTATATTTGGGCCCCTCCCTGCCATTAGCGCTGGATCCACCCCTTCTCTTTCCTTACTTCGTATCTTTCTTCCCTTCACATAAACTATCGTATGCTTGTATGATTCTTTGCTTAATTCATGGAGTGTTTTACTGTGTGAGACTAACACAAATCAATACCTCCAGGTGGGCAAGATGCAGAGCCTTTTGGATAGTCTTGGGAAAGCATTGATAATACCACAGATCAATAGTAAGTTTGTAAGTCTTGTTTTAATCTACACTTACTATAGCTATGCTAATGATTATATAGTTAATTTAAATAGAAATATAAGACATTTAGATGTGGAAAAAATTAAAATGTTATTTGAGCAGTTATTCATATTGCCAATAATTTTCAGAATATACTAATTTTGGACTTCCTATCCCGATAGTAGATGGTCTGCACTTTGTAAGGTCTACTCTCTCCTTGAACAAGGTAGGTTATTATTAATTCATGTGACATGTGTGTGTGTGATTTGGATACGTGTCATGTCGCATGATATGTGCTGTTTCTGTAGGGCTTTGCAGTTGTGGAAACTGACATTGCCTATTCTCCATGACAACCAGAGAAGTGGAAAAAAATAACTGCTTAAATTTTGAGTGCTCTTTTGTATCATTTAAATTGATTTTTAACTATGTATGTACTCTTAGACATTTTTTACTTTTCTCAGTTTTGTAGTGTTGAACTTGCAGTAGTGTTTTTCTGTTTGTATTTATTAAAATTTACTTAGTGTAAGCTATTCACATAAATCTGCTGCCCATGATGATCACTCACGCTTCAAGCCTCACTGTGTGCACGTTATGCATACAATTGGAGTTTTCAGGTCGCAAATAAACACTGAGAATTCCATCAGCGCTGAGTAGTTTAGGGCTGCCGACCTTTTCCTGGGGTGCAGCTAGACAGATGAATGACACGAGAGCCCAAGTCTCGCGAGCCAGACCCTTCTACCGACCGCGCCGCCGTCGGTAAAGGGTCTGGCTCGCTAGACAACGAGGGCCCCACACAGGAATTTGGTTGCGCCAAATCCATTTATCGCGTAATGTCTTCCAACTCTACACGAGACGGTATCACAGTGGCCATGAAGTTGTAGGGGTAACGTATGCTGAGTGCTAGTTGTTCACTTTACTTGCACAGAAGAAAAAACAATCACTAGCAAGAGTGTGCGATTATTTCGTGTAGCATTTAGCGTGCGTTCAAGCATGAATTAATTACTTGGTGTGACAACGATGGCTCTAGAAAGCCTAGTGGTCACCTTATTATTAATCTGTTCTGCTAATTCAAAGGAATGTTGTGATCCAGGGTGTGCTAGTAAGTAACTTGTCTAGTTATTTTTATATATTTTCTTTTCTTTTCTTTTCTTTCTTTTTTTTTTTTCATTCCTTCTTTAACTATATTATTTTTATTTTTATTTTTAAGATCCAATTTCGGAAGGACAAACTGTGTCTACATTCATTACTACAGATGGTGGATTCTTATTCTATGAGAGTTTTGATCGGATTATAGTATTTATAAAAGGTGTTATTGTTGATGGAGTGGATCTTTGGGAGTCTGAGGTACATTTTGCTATCTATTTACAGTAATATATATATATATATATAATATAGTATATATTTAATTAAAAATATCTCTATACTTTAAGAGGTTGGAAGCTAATGACAAACAAGTACAAATCACCAGACATGTGGACTGACTGACTGACTGACTGACTGAAATTTAAACTTAAATTTACTTTTCGTGCATCATATTAACTTATCTGCCTAATGGCCTATAATCATATCTCCTGAAATGATGATGCTACTTAGGTGCAGTCCATGCATACACAAAATATGCTATGTTAGAACGTCTGTTCTCTTTATTGGCCTGTCAGATAGGCACTATGGTGAAGTGTGTGTGTGTGTGTGTGCATAGGTTCCAAGTTTGAGAAATGGAAATCAGTGACAAACCATACCTATTAATTAAATCAACTCAATTGACCACATCCTTCATGTAATTAATGTTATGAATATAATTAATGACAATGACTATTGTTATTTTGATTTATTTTGGAGAATGATTGTAGCTTTTTTGCATTTTGTAATCAATTCATCTGATAATATAGTGTCAAAGCAGCAATCACTATTGTTCATCTCAGCAAGCTAATAATAGTAGAGTGGCTAAGACTGGCCCTCTGGTCAGTATGGACTTTCCTCAGCACTGAGAAGCCCCTTTCTGCCTCTGCATTTGAGCAAGGAATATTCAAAAGTCCAGACACCAACTATATATGTTCTATCCACTTATTATCAAAAATGAGTTAACCTTGCTTTCCTTTTTTTTTTGCTTTCTTAGGAGCAGGTGGTTAGGAACACTCTGTACTACCAAGAAAGAAGTATTCAAGATCAGAAATCAAAATTTGATATGTATAAGTGTTGTGTGGAATTGCATCATGAGGGCCTACATGGATACACTGCATGGTTTTGCTGGTAGAGTATGGTGGTTTCTATTAAAGCTAGGTATTAAGTAAACTGTGGTTTCTGATAGGGGGATTTCCGTGGCAGACAATAGGCAATCAGAACTTCCGTGCGTGGCAGATTGATAGAGTAAAATTCCGTGACTGCCACGGAGCTTTCGTGGCACTTGGAACCTATGTGTGTGTATATATATAATATATATTATAGTCCTTATTACATGGGTCAGAGTGTGATATGGCAAAATATTGCACAAGCAGGCTAATTTATTTTCACGAGACAGAGGTGAGTGAAATTAAAGCCTGAGAGTGAAATATCTAGCCATATCACTCTGACAGTGTAACAAGTGGTTTATTCCTTGTTAGATATCTTCACTAAAGTAGTTTGTATTAGGGTTTGTAACTCTTGAAGTATAATTGACCATAAAACTCTCCCCACTTTCCCAGCTGTAAAAACCCATAAAACTGATAAGCTATGCATGCCTGGCTAAGAGTAATGAGCTAACACCATGTGATACTGTGTGAGTTCTCAAGGGTCACTACCTAAAAAAAAAACATTATGAAGTTAGTTGGAATATATATATTTATTCCACCAAGAAAACACAAAGCTTCGCGTAGGTACCAGCTTTTGTGGGTAATGCCCCTAGCGTCACGTCATACTCACGTGAGCAAATAATTTCTTGCAGCCTGCTGTGTAGTTTGCTTTATGCTCAAGGTAGTTAACGAGTTGAAAGAAATGAAGTTTCGTGTTGATAATGTATACCGGTGAGTGTTTCTGGCATGTTTAGCTTCTTCCCTTATGAAGACAGCGTTTCCATGTACCATATTTATAGCTCAAGCTAGGATTAAATGTTTTATACTGAGACTCTTTTGTTAGTACTATTTTTATTATTGTTTGTGTAGAGCATTACTACAGGGATAATAGTGACAGTGTGGATTTGTTTCAGTCTACTACTACCAGTTTTGGCTCTCCTTATTTGCTCTTTGAGAAAAAAGTCATTGGAACTGAGACGAGAATCTGGTAAGAAACTGAAATGAATTTAGTGACAAAATAATTATAATAATAGCAAATTTTCTCCACTTCGGCAAGAAGCCTAAAGGTTGGGTTAAGTTTTAATTAGCATATATTGTCCGTTAGAACGAGAAAATTTGTTATTATCGTTTATCATGTTCGCTATACAGTGTTTCATCCAGACATTCTTGCAAGGGGGGGCAAAATAGAGTTTTGAAAATGTAAGGGGGGGCGGGCGGCACTGGTCACCATGGGAGTGAAATAGAATTATTGGAAGGCCTATGTCCTACATTAAAAAAACATAATCTTATCTAATGAGGTCTGCATATGTCAGATCCTGACAAGTTAATTCAGCTACTCATTTTCACCTCCACCGTCTAGCAATTATCAGTCAACTGTGACATTCACTATTTAGATGCTTTTCACACACTATTCAACTCTGACTCTCACCTCCCCTTAGGTTTATCACACGTTGATTCACACTTACGGTTGCTGGCTGGCTATAAAAAGGCCAGCCCTCAGCTCACCGTAGCAGTTGTTGAGTTTTGATCTATACAGATTCTACAACTTCCAGAACCAGAACTCTAAGCACTCGTAGTCCCTGACAGCTTAAGATAGTCTCAAATGGATATTCGCTCTTTCTTCTGTGGTGCAAGCTCTTCAAAGTCACCTGGCCACTCAAGTAGCAGTGACACAGAAGATAAAATTGACAGCAATCAATCTGATACTGAGTTTTTGGAGCCAAGTCCTGCAAAGAAAAGATTAATTGTCCATGAGAAGCATGCAAAGGAAAGATTAACTACACATGAGAAAAGCAAGAAAATCACTGCAAGCAGTCGAAAATACAACAAAAAATGGGAAGAGAGCTTCAATTGGCTGATGTTTGATAAAAATTTCCAAGGAGCTTTTTGTAAGGTTTGCAGGAAGAGAGGAATTTCTCTTCAAAGAACAGGAGGAACATGGATCTCAAAACCTTTCACGAACTGGAAGAAGGCAATAGAGAAGATGAAAATTCATGCAAAGAGTGATATTCACCTCCTATCATGTGAAGCAGAGATGGCTGCAGCTACAGCACTACAAGAAGGGTCAGTCATTCAGCAACTCCAACAAACAAATTAATGATGAGGAAAAGTTGAAGAACAGAATGGCCATTAAAGCTCTAATTCGTTGCACCCATTTTCTAGCTCGTCGCCACATTCCCCACACAACAAATTTTGATGAACTTATTGATCTAATCGTAAGTTGTGGTGCAGAAGATTTAAAGGGGTTCCTTGAAAGAGCTAGATTAAATGCAACCTACACATCTAAAGTTGCTGTTGTTGAATTTGTTGAGGCAGTTGGCTTATGGGCTGAAGAATGTTTACTGAAACGGCTTCGCCAAGCTTCCCATTCAGCATAATGGCAGATGAGTGCACTGATGTGACGACCACAGAAGAGCTTTCAATTTTCTTCCGCTGGGTGAACATGGACGGTCAACCTGTTGAGCACTTCTTGGATATAGTTCCATTGAAAGCTACTGATGCAAAGACTATTTATTCTGCCCTTGTTGAATTCATGAAAGATAAAAACAAACAGATTAGCAAGCTGGTGGGTATGGGATTCGATGGAGCAGCTACTTTCTCTGGGAAACACAATGGTGTGCAGAGTCTCCTGAAGAAAATTTCACCTCATGCACTTTTCCTACACTGCCATTGCCATTTGCTACAGCTAGCATGCGTTCAAGCAGCTAATGCTACCAGTGGGATAAAACATGTGTACATCACACTCACCACCCTCTGGAAATTTTTCCACTATTCTCCTAAGCGAGCTGAGAGTCTCAAAGCAGTACAGCAGGTGCTTGACTTACCTGAGCTGAAAGTTGTGAAACCATCAGATACTCGCTGGCTGTCCCATGAACGCTGTGTGACGGCAGTCAAAGCTAGCTACAGTGCAATTGTGACTGCTCTAAACAATATCTATGAGCAGACACATGCACCTGAAGCTCTAGGTATCAGTAAAGCCTTATGTAGGCCCTCAACTTTAGTGGCCATATACCTCCTTGATTATGTTCTGCCACAAGTGGCGAAGTTGAGCAGAGCTCTCCAGACTGAGAGAATAGACTTGACAGCTATCACCCCTCTTGTTGATGCCACTCTCAATATACTTGATGATGCCATGTTACCTGCTGCTAACTGGGTATTAGAACTGATGGATGCAAAGAATGAGATCGAAGAAGTCACTGACATCACGTTAACCACGGAAAGCATTGCTACATTCCAAGGACAAGTGGCTGAACCGTTTATCAGGATGCTGAAGGCAAACATATCCAGCAGATTTATTTCACAAGATATTGTCTCCTCATTTGGCATCTTTGATCCGAAGAAAGTGCCAGCTGCTGACTCTTCTGACTTCCATACATATGGTGAGGAATTAATAGATGTACTATTAGCTCACTATGGTGCAGAGCTGCCTGCTAAGACTGCTGGTGGAGATGAATACACCAAAGAAGCTCTTATTTCCCGCGAAACCCGAGAGGAGTGGAAAACATTTCGAAGCTACTTATCGAAGAAGCCGAAAGGTAACCTGCACTTGCAGTTGAAAGAGCTCACCACAAGTGATATGCTTAGTGAAATTTTTTCCAAACATTAGCACCCTGGCAAACATATGTCTATCTATCCCTGTCAGCACTGCTTCAGTGGAAAGGAGCTTCTCCAAAATGAAACTAATTAAAACACGAATTCGAAATCGAATTGGGCAATCACAATTATCCTATTTGATGAAAATAGCCATGGAGACACCCGAGACGCTCTCATATACACAATTAAATGACATTATTACAGTATGGAACAAAAAACCTAGACGAATTGCTGTGTGAATATTGTTTATTATTAATTTGGTTTACATTTTTCTCTTAATAAATATCGGTTCTTTCAAAAGGGTGGGGGGCACTTAGAATCCAAGGGGGGGCATTTAGAACCCAAGGGGGGGCAAATGCCCCCTTTTGCCCCCCCCTAAATGAAACCCTGCTATAATAATAATATTATGTATCTCCTACTTGACAAATTAGTAGAATTTAAAAAAGTGAAAACAATATATAAAAACATTATTTTCTTCTCTGTAGCCCAATATGCAGATGTTGTTGGTAAGCTAAATGATGCTGGGGAAACCAAGAAGAAACTTGTCAGGCAGGTGGAAGAGTTACAAAGATCCATACAGTTGAAAGATGCAAATGCCAGGAGACTGCATAGGAATATAGAAGAACTAGAAAAAGAGAAGAAGGACTTAAATGTGAGTCTTACTTGAACATCAGCTCCAAAGAAGTAGTTGAAATAGTTGAGATGTAATACATCTGTCTGTATTTTTGATATACAATATTGCATGTAGCAAAACAATAATTTGTGTCTCCATCTTTAACCACTTACCAAATGACATTGTTTTTTTTTAATACAATGTAAATGAATATTGGTTCCCAGATACACAAGGACTCCCTCTCACAAAGTTTGAATGAGACCCAACTCAGTGTCAATCAATACCTCCAGGACAAGGAGCAGCATAACTCTCAACTGGAGTCAACGAAGCTACTAAAGAGGGCAGCAATAGGAGATAAGACTCACCTCATAGTTGAGAAAAAACTGCTGACTTCAAAAGTGACAAAGCTGCAGATAACAATCCAGGAGCTGGAGACTGCCAAGCAACAACTGGAGGCCTGTTGCGACTCTGCAAACACCAGTCTGAGGGAAGTAAAAGATGATCTTATACAGGTATTCAATTAGGACCGAATCTGGTACAAAAAGTTTTAATGCTTCGTAACTATGTGTGCTAAGAAATCAACCTTTATTTAGTATATAAAGATACACTATTTCCTTAATCTCAGGGTTTGATATAACCGAGTTTTAACCAATGCTGATCCTTACCATTTTATTTTGTGGCACTGCGTGTTATAAATGTATACAAAGCTACTCATGGTATTCTTGAGCATAAACGACGAGTGAGATAGCCTTATCTTTGACATTATAACTATTCAGAATTATAATTTTATCCACAATGTTTTAAGAAAGGCAGAGTTTACTAGATAAAATATGAGTTGCCCTGTAGGCCTCATTTTGTTACATAGCAAGAAATCTGGAGTTCTTTATCCCATAGTGTACAAACACACTGAAGTCTAAAAGTTTCCCTACTGTATTTTCCATTTACACAAGGTATTTATCAGCTTTTTTATTGTTTTCTTCATGCTAGTATAGTTTTTGAGTGTACTGGTATAAACGTTTTTTGCATACACTGAAGCAACTAAATATAGCTAACAAGTCAGTTATTTGACATTGTGTTATGTACTATTTTTCATGTACATCACATCATTTTAAGTTAACTTACTCGCTTTTGATTAAGGTTCTGATGAGTGTGAAATCTATGGAGACTGTCAATGAATCATTGGAAGAAGACGTAGCATCTCTGAAAGCTTCTCTGAGGCAACAAGAATTCTTGGTTACTGAGAAAAGTGAGGACATTGATAAACTCTGCTACTACCTATATCATTTGAGGAAGAATAAGAATGGCTGCATTAGTGATGAGACAGATGGATCAGATGATGAGACTCAGGCTAAGATAAATGGAAACAACATTGAGGGAAAGGAGAATGGAAAAGAAGATGAGCTTGAGGTGAACAACAACACTCAGGAACTGGATAATGGAAAAGACAAACTTGAGGTGAACAACAGCACTCAGGAACTGGATAATGGAAAAGACAAACTTGAGGTGAACAACAGCACTCAGGAACTGGATAATGGAAAAGACAAACTTGAGGTGAACAACAACACTCAGGAACTGGATAATGGAAAAGACAAACTTGAGGTGAACAACAGCACTCAGGCACTGGATAAAGGAAAAGACAAACTTGAGGTGAACAACAGCACTCAGGAACCGGATAATGGGAAAGAAGACAAACTTGAGGTGAACAACAGCACTCAGGAACTGGATAATGGAAAAGACAAACTTGAGGTGTACAACAGAACTCAGGAACTGGATAATGGAAAAGACAAACATGATGGAAAAGACAAACTTGAGGTGAACAACAGCACTCAGGAACTGGATAACGGTAAAGAAGACAAACTTGAGGTGAACAACAGCACTCAGGAACTGGATAATGGAAAAGACAAACTTGAGGTGAACAACAGCACTCAGGAACTGGATAATGGAAAAGACAAACTTGAGGTGAACAACAGCACTCAGGAACTGGATAATGGAAAAGACAAACTTGAGGTGAACAACAACACTCAGGAACTGGATAATGGAAAAGACAAACTTGAGGTGAACAACAGCACTCAGGCACTGGATAAAGGAAAAGACAAACTTGAGGTGAACAACAGCACTCAGGAACCGGATAATGGGAAAGAAGACAAACTTGAGGTGAACAACAGCACTCAGGAACTGGATAATGGAAAAGACAAACTTGAGGTGTACAACAGAACTCAGGAACTGGATAATGGAAAAGACAAACATGATGGAAAAGACAAACTTGAGGTGAACAACAGCACTCAGGAACTGGATAACGGTAAAGAAGACAAACTTGAGGTGAACAACAGCACTCAGGAACTGGATAACGGAAAAGACAAACTTGAGGTGAACAACAGCACTCAGGGACTGGATAACGGAAAAGAAGACAAACTTGATGTGACAAACAGCACTCAGGAACTGGATAATGAAAAATACAAACTTGAGGGAAACAACAGCACTCAGGAACTGGATAATGGAAAATACAAACTTGAGGTGAACAACAGCACTCAGGAACTGGATAACAGAAAAGACAAACTTGAGGGGAACAACAGCACTCAGGAACTGGATAATGGAAATGACAAACTTGAGGTGAGCAACAGCACTCAGGAACGGGATAATGGAAAAGACAAACTTGAGGTGAGCAACAGCACTCAGGAACGGGATAATGGAAAAGACAAACTTGAGGGGAACAACAGCACTCAGGAACTGAATAATGGAAAAGACAAACTTGAGATGAACTACAGCACTC
>WLWD01002398.1_pt1 | contig 111968 bp, 57 predicted proteins | sample 6712731 | NCBI WGS metagenome assembly WLWD01 (sample SAMN12718690, study PRJNA576275) | sponge metagenome | isolation source: marine sponge | host: Mycale hentscheli | place: New Zealand: South Island, Marlborough, Capsize Point | collected 2014-11-01 | reverse complement strand
AATGACGGGGGAGGGGGGGCAATTCAGCGAGGCCAGCTGTTATGTTACAAATGTGACCGGATTAAGGAAAATCCGCCTAAATGCGGCAAACAATTTTTTTCAGTATCACCGGGTAAAGCCTTATGGGTTGATTTTTTTCGAAAAAATTTTTACGGCAGAAATGGATAGACACCAGTTAGCTCTAGCTTATGACGCAGTTGTAAGCTCTGGCGTGCTCTAGAACTCACACTAGGAGGCTAGAAACACTAACCGGTTGGACTCGTGTATACGGAGAGTTGCTAAGAAATTATTGGCGGGCTTTTCACTAACAGCGGGAAAAATACTGTAGCTAACTAATTCACTTACTATTCTACATAATTCACGTACTCACGCAATTCTCGTCATCATAGTTTCTTAAGGAGCCCTGCATTAAGCCTTTTAGACTTCTTTCAATCCGCCTGTAACCGGTTTATTCCATAGTGTCCCGGAGACACGCAGTAATAGTATACGGACACAAGGCACGCCCCCTGACCTTAGCAACGCCTTTACCCAACGTTTTTTCGAAATCAGCAATAATAAGTTTAGCAAAAATACTGAAGTGTTGTAGTGCGTAGGGTGAAGACGGCTTGTGCTACAGCTTCCAAATTAGGAGGAAGGCATCCCAAGGCCCCATGCAGCCTACACTGTTAAAAATGGGGCGTTTAGATACACCCCATGGTGGGTGTTTAATTACACCCCAAGAATAGCGTTAACACCAAGAGTGCATATAAACACCATTGGTGCTTTGTACACACCCATGGTGTTTAGATACGCCCATGGTAGGTGTTTATTTACCCCCCAAGAATAGCGTTAACACCAAGAGTGCATAAAAACACCATTGGTGCTTTATAAACACCCATGGTGTTTAGATACGCTCCATGGTAGGTGTTTATATACACCTCAAGCATACCTTCGATGCCTATAGTGTGATATCACCTTTGGTGCTTTGTAACACCCCACAGCACTTAGATACACACCATGGTAGGTGTTTATTCATACCATAGATTGGCTCAGGTTTTATCCTGGATTTCCAGTATAGCTCTTTAATATCCTGCCATATTATTTTCATAGATGAAATGTGATGCTTCATTGTATCTGTTGTATGTAGGACAGAAGAACTTTTCATGCAAGTTTCACCTACAGAATTTTATAAATTTCATTTATGACATAGCAAATTTCTTCATGATTTGATATACAAAATGTCAATAAATGGGTTCTAAAATGTTTTTTTTTATGATACAAAAATGTGGTCTGTTGTAGAACTTCATTGGTTAACCTACTAGCTTTCTTGAGACACTTTGTAATACCTGTAAGAACATACACACATATTTGCTGACCTAGAGATAGCTGTGAATAAAAACCTAGGACAAAAAAATGATAGCTTTTCTTTTCTTATAGCTTCATTAGCTGTATTGCTATATGTTAATCCTAAACTGCAAGTACAGAACTAATCATTAATTGATTACTGAAGCCTTGTCCAGAAGTTTTACCTTCGCACTCTGCGCCTCCAACGACTTACCTATCTCTACTCCACCCTGAACCCTTTACCAGGTTATGTACCACAGCAATTTCTCCTAGGTGATACAGCCTCACTTTACCGTATAAAATTGGGGGCGTGGGGAAGGAAATTGTTTGGGGATGCCTTACCAAATTTTTTTCTCCATTATATATGAGGGCTTGGAGTAATAAACAAGTACATAGCTATGTTCACTGAGGTGATGCTGGGCCACAGATCCATATCATCTAGCCACTCACTTCTACACAATTTATAGGGATCTATACCGCCTAGCTATAATGTCCAGCTTTTGCTCGTACCTCTTTTTACTTTTTAAGGGAAGATGAATAACCCTGCAAGAATCTCTTGTTGTTTTTACTGTTGCTCATAGCGATTCTCCGTAAATACCTGGGATTGTACGCCGACGTGTCACCAACATGGGCCTACAGAAAACTCCGCCTCCTAATTACCACGCCCAACGCAGACTGTCTATAGAATTCCTATTATACTGTCAGCCACCACACCAGAGGTTTAGCAATTATAGCTCTGTCTAAATTGTCCCCCAATCTTTCACAGCTATGTTTAACAGGCATGGCTGACTCACTCAAAACAGACGTTATTCTGTTGGAAAATTTCCAAATACTTCTCTACGCGCTGTAAAGGTCTGATCACCTCCATCAACAACTTCAACTAGCTAGTCATAGCCAATATGTCTGTCAGCAACAGCTACAGAAAATAAAAATAGACCTTCTGACAATCAATCATTGGTATAAGGGAGGTGGGGCACTGACCACTTCCACATTCCTCTCTCATAGGCTCCAACTTTTCAAAAAATGCTTCAAGGACAAACCACACCCGTTAATTACCACGCCCCTAATTAGCATATCCACACCCAAACCACACCCATATTAATTGGAATTTTATTTTTTATTATAAAGTACAGTTGCTTTTTTACACATAGTTAGTAGTTCTTCATTAAAAATAGCGTCATGACAGCATTCTTCACTATTGAACTTGATGGCCATTAAAGAAACTATTGTTGATTGTTTGAGAGTAGGTCGTTGATCAGTATGCACTTTTCTCAGCATGGAAAAACCCCTCTCACTGTCAGCATTTGAAGCAGGAATCGACATCAAACCTGACATCAGCCTCACCAGCAAAGGAAATCTCGGCTCTCCATCATAAAGTTTCATCTGACCAACCTCATACCAGAACCGTCCTGGTCTTGGCTTGTCATCTCCTGTAGCTGACTTGTACATTTCTACAGTAGGATGCTCAGTTGGAGATAGCTTGAAATCCATAAACTCGCTTCTAAGTGCATCAATGGATGCCGAATCAGCCAAATCTAACTGAGGAAAACGCTTTGCAAGTGTCTGAATAGTGGTAAAGTTGTAAGTACAGACCTTGTCAGGGTTTATAATGCCTAAGTCCTTCAAAATGGTGTCCCCAAATGGAAATTTTTTGAGCATTTTTTTCAATGAGGCCACATAAAAAGCCCATACTGCTTGGTAGAAGGGTTTAGTATCAAATTCATCTTCCATTTCAGAGAGAACTGCCCATGTTGAGTCCCCCAATCCCAAATTCTCATCTTCTAGCTGGCTTGCACTTGCAAAGCTAAGCTTGCTGAGATCCTCACCCACCGCAGTTATGGACTCTGGCTTCAAGACATTGCTTGCATACAAACGAACTAGCCTAGACATTTCCATGTACAACTGACAAGTTGTATTCTGGGTTGACTTCTGAAATAGACGATTGAAACTATCCATTGATGGAAGAATGAAAGACAGAAAATAAAGAATAGGTTTAGTAAGAGGGTTTTCAAGCCGTTGTAAAATGTTGACCACTTTACTTGTCTCAGCCTCATTACAGGACTGAAAATAAGATATCAAACCATCAAACTGAGAAATATACCGACCAACACAACGCAATAGACTGAGCCACCGAGTAGTACAGTGCTTAAGAACTGTTTGAGGTTCACTTGTAAATAGAGAACACCAGAGGTCACAAAATTCTTGTTTCCTTTTACTGGAATGGTAGAAGTAATAAAATACATCTACAAACAATTGATCAATGTTAACAGGAAGCACTCCCATACCAGACTTCACAGCAAGATCTGCTAGATGGCAGATACAGTCCACATTGAACACATGAGTATACTGATTCCTTATTAGTTTCTGGACACCCGACCTTGTGCCTTTCATCACGTTAGTCGTGTCGGACATAAAAGCCAAACATTTGCTGAAATCTAGCCCATGATTGCTGAGAGACAACTTCAAGGCATCAAAGAGGTTACGGGCTGTACCCACATTTACAATGGGCATGTCAAGCAATCTAGTTCGAATGTCTCCCACACATGAATCAAAAACTCGGACGAGAATAATACAGGACTTGTCAGTCCTATCATTTGACTCATCTATCATGATAGAGAAAAATTTTGACATATCATTTATAGTTTTGGACAGAAAATGGGGACCCAAAGCTTCCTTGATGATTGCAGCGGTTTTTTGTGACCACAGGCAAATTTTTTTGCTATGTTGGAATCTGGAAACATGCGACTAAAAAGTTTGGTGGCATGGTCACTGGTCTGGAATGAGAGATTATGTTTAGCCACAAACTGTGTCCACAGAGCTTCTGCTTCGATGACACCTTGAGATGCCTGAGGCTGGAAAAAAGTTTTCACAGACCTTGAAGAGCAGGCTGTGGCCATCTCTTGGTGATGCTTTCCACGTAAATGACTTCTCACATTACTGAGCCCACCGTTAGATATGCTAAAGTCTGATGCACAGTAAGTGCATCTTGCATACTCATCACCTGTATAACATGGAGATTAATGTGTTTATCTGAATAGCTAGAACTATGACATACATACCCTTGGAAGAAGCTCCAATTCCTGGAAACTGTTGAATCCAGCTCGGATCAAAATGACACTGTCGTTTGGGTTTCTTAGGCAGTGGAGGCCCAGGGAAAGAATCAGACATATCAAGACAAGTAGATCTAGCTAGAGGTCTGAGAACTGAGACTCAGTAAGCAGCAAGAAAGCTCTTCAGGCCTGACAAGTAAACAACTGGCACACAGTTATTATGTTGGCTAGCTAATAACTATAGCTACAGAAAATGCTGCTAATGGTGACAGTTTGTATAGCTAATACTTCTATACATGTCTTTGGTTAGCACTTAAGTGCAATGTGCATGCAAAGCACTGACCTTAAGATAAAGAGCAGCTGACCTTTGCAATGTGCATGCAAAGCACTGACCTTAAGATAAAGAGCAGCTGACCTTTGCAATGTGCATGCAAAGCACTGACCTTAAGATAAAGAGCAGCTGACCTTGCATAAACTCAACAGAGCATAATTATAACTACAACAACAGGTTTTGATAAAAAAGAAAAATACCATGTTATGGCAAGAAAACTTCAAGGACAAACAATAGGGCAGTACCAAACCCTTCAAGGACGAAGGACACAGTCCAAAAATTAAGGACTGTCCTTCGGATTCAAGGACAGTTGGAGCCTATGCTCTCTAGCACAAATTTTTGGTATCGCGCCATGTCCACCCCTTTCCTTCCCCACGCCCCCAATAATAGAAGGTCAAGGGTAGACTACGCCAGACTGTACACTAAAATACATGCAAGCTTTTGCATACTAAGCAAAGTTTTTGGATATCTATTATTACAAAGATTTAGAGACACACTTGCTGGAAGGACTCCTATTTTGTAGTTGGTGCAGTGGTGTTTCCAGTAATCTGGCATAGCCAGACCCTTTACCAAACTGCTTTGTTAATGTATTTATTTTGTCTTTAAAATCATAACTGCAACAACAAGATAGCAAGTGTTGCAATAATTGTACTTAGCACTTTGCATTCTCATCTTGACAATTCCTTCAGGTTTCCTTGTATATTAATTATTTCTGAAATGTGATGTTTCATTGCTTAGGATACATCAGGAATAGGCACAATTCGGTTGATAGGAATCATCCAGTATTCTTGACATTTCCATTTGTTTCTGGTAATTAAACTTTAAGGATACACGACAAGTCGTGATACATAAAATGGGAATTGTCAAGATTAACTCTAGGAATCTCTCCCTTTCTATATATTAATTGTCTTAATTACTTTTACTGAGTTTCTATATTTCACTGAGAATTTATTTTTAATCATTGACTGAAAAATAGTAGAAATGGTACAAATACAAAATGTAAATGCATGAATGTGGTGTCACACAAACCAGCAATTTGTTAATGCTATAATGTTCTTATGTGATCTGTAGAAGAATCAGTTCTTTTTGCCATTTCTCTGGATGGCAGGACTGCACTTTTTCAGAATAGCAACTTCAGTTTCATTTATATTCTGTACTTCCAATACTATTCACTAGAGGTTTAGCCTGTATAACAATTAAATGATTTTATATACAAATCATAAATATGTACAGTATATAAACACATATCAAAATTAGTTGCATTATCTTCACATTATACTAGCCAGTAGCCACAGTCAATTTTTATAGTCTTCACAAGAACCTTCTACAAAATTTATAAAAGTGATAAATTATCATGGTAAAGTCTTCTTTCCAATGAAATAAAATGACTGAAGATAGTGGCAATACTCTATTTAAGATGCCCTTTCGTCACTAATATTCGCAATACCACCATTTACCCACAATTAGAATGGACTCACTATTTTAAATTACACATTTCAACCAGAATTTTAGCCCTAGAATTTTAATGCATATTTTACCCACAAGTTGGATGATACTTCACCCTACAATTTTGATGACACTGTACCAACCAGTTGACTACACTGTACCAACTAGTTTGAGGACACTGTACCAACAATTTTGACTATACTTTACCAACACTGTTGATGGCACACTTTTGGATATAGAGTAGGACTTCAGTTATCTGAACACTTTGGAACCGAGAGGTGTTTAGATAACTCAAATGTTCAGATAACCATAGAAATTGTATTACAAAACAAATATGAAGGGGCGCTGTAAATGAGTTCTTCATGTATGCATGTGCTTACTATTATATTTTGGTGTTGTATATTGTTCAGTGCTCAGATAACTGAAGTTCTACTGTACTTTAATACACTCATGAACATAACATCTACAGATACACTATACCATCACACTTTACCATCTATAAATATACTATATCAACATACATAATGACATAATTTATCAACACACGTATTGACATACTTTACACCAGCACATCTATATAGAGTATAGACAAACTACAGTGAAACCTCTCTACGAAAGCCATGCTAAGGGGCAAGCTTTTGACTCTGTAGAGTTTGGCTGCTTTTAGAGGTTATTTGGTATTGCAGTATATCTTTTTGTTCTACAACTACACTTTACCAAAACACAACTACACTTTACCAAAACACAACTACACTTTACCAAAACACAACTTTACCAAAACACAACTACACTTTACCAAAACACAACTACACTTTACCAAAACACAACTACACTTTACCAAAACACAACTACACTTTACCAAACCCAACTACACTTTACCAAACACATTTACCTACAAAGACAACCAATAGTACACTTTACCAAACACTAGTAATGGTGCACTTCACCAATACAACTGCACACATCGCACTTTACCAACACAATGCACTCTACGCACACTATCTCAATATAGCTATAAATAAGTCCTTTCCAAAACAGAAGTATTTGGAAATTTTCCAACAGAGTACACGAGTCAAAAATCTGTGACTGCACATGCACATAAATTGAATAAGGTTGTCATGAATTTGACAGGTTGGTTCAAGCTCTATTTCTGTACTAACAGCATGCTCCGAAATCCAGAAGCTTTAACTAGCAACAAGAGCAAGATTGCTATGTATATGCAAAGAAATATTTAACAACTATTGTGATACTTAGTCAAGTACAAGTGATCATGGATTCCATGTCCACAACATCATTGAATCATCTCAACAATTAGTGACTACAAGTAGCAGTGAATAGAGTGGGACGGATGCATTCCAGTAAGCATTGGCAGTCCAGCAAGTGGGTGTGGTTAAAAAGGAGTGACATAAGATCCGTTAAAAAATGGTATAGTTATAGTATAAAGAAATAATTATTAGAGCTTTGAAACTAGTACATACCACCATCCAAGTCAGCAAATATATACATAAGTATATCTAGAAAAAATACTTGTCATTCAAATTTATGCTAAATTCCTACCTAGACCCGTGCTAGAAACAATCTACATTATCATACCTTAAATACCGTTGCTATATTGTTGTCAGGTGTAATAACTTGGCAAGTGTGCAATAACACTTGCCCGGTATTTAAAATAGTTAAAGCATGAGCGCTTAGTGCCTAGTACATTTATCGCACTCAGTCCTCGGGCCTACGGCCCTCGGGCTGTCGTGCAATAAATCGACTAGAAACTAAGCGCTCATGCTTTAACTATAACTTAAAAAATGTTTTCTTTCTCATGGCCACTGATGAAATATTGTCTCCACAAATTAATCACTTTAATATCTGCACAAAAATTGGCTTGTCAATGTTCATCAGGTAAGGGTTGTTATTATGTCAATGACATTTTACTTACACTACAATGACAAACTTCACCAACATTTGGTACACTTTAATCACACTACCAATGGCACACTAGCTAATGCAATGAATTCATTCACGGCCTTATTTGCCACAGTTATGATTGTAGTTGCATAACCCCCATTAACCCACCTTTCCTCTTATATTATGGTGCGTAGCTCCTCCTTTAATATCACGGCTCCCTTTTACACAACTTCTGGATTGTACTCCTAGCCTCTGCTTTTTTAGCGCCCCCCACTGCACTCTAATTAAAGCCATCCCTCTTTTCACCCTGCCTCCCCCACCCCCCCACCACCACAAACCAGAACGCTTGATGCTCTTGTATTGTATTATCGCGCTGGACTTTTTGCGTACTTCTATTTGGGAAGAGCTGCTGCTGAGACTAAAGATGATAGAGCTGCTGCTGAGACTAAAGATGATATTGGCTGTACTTGGGTGTGAAACATTCTGAGCTTCATACCTGAGCTACGTTACCTTTGAGATAAGTATTTCTAAATACTAGGTGGTCAATTTGGACAGTAGCTTCTGTGCTTTTACTAAAGTTACTAAACTTTTACAGATATTTATGATTTACAATTTACAATTCTGGCTATAGTAGTTTGATAAGGTGATTTAGGGGGAAAATATTCTGATCTTTTTTTTTTTTGACTTGATACTTTTTATTTATTTTGCGGGTTGTACATGTAATTGCAACTTATCTAATACTTTGATTGATTTATTTATTTTGATTTTTATTCATTTATTCAGATTGGAACGACTAGAGTGCTGAATGACTCTCTGTTATTGATGTCTTTCTCATTCATACCGCATATAATATTTTATTTACCTTTTTTTTTTGTCAATATGTACATATTGTAAGATATAATGTATATAATATATATAACTCATCAGACATCAAATTTGTGTATTATGATGTAACTGTTCATTTGACAAGTCATCCATTAGGTTACCCACTAATTTCACTACTCACTCATTTCAATGAAATTGCCAAAAAGAGTGGATGAGGGGGAGAAGGGAGAGAAAAGCTAAGTTCCTTCATCAACATATCCACAAAGTTCGTCATTTCACATGTAATCCACTAATTTCATCATTTCACTAGTAATCCACCAAGTTCATCATTTCTCATGTAATCCACCAAGTTCATCATTTCACATGTAATCCACTAATTTTATCATTTCACATGTAATCCACCAAGTTTGTCATTTCACATGTAATCCACCAAGTTTGTCATTTCACATGTAATCCGCTAAGTTCATCATCTCATGTAATCCACCAAGTGTGGAGTCGTTTCATTAGTTCATGAGTGTGTGTGGAGTCATTTCATTAGTTCATGATTTAGTGTGGAGTCATTTCATTAGTTTGTGAGTGTGTGTGGAGTCATTTCATTAGTTCGTGAGTGCGTGTGGAGTCATTTCATTAGTTCATGAGTGGGTGTGGAGTCATTTCATTAGTTCATGAGTGAGTGTGGAGTCATTTCATTAGTTCATGAGTGGGTGTGGAGTCATTTCATTGTTCGTGAGTGTGTGTGGAGTCATTTCATTAGTTCATGAGTGAGTGTGGAGTCATTTCATTAGTTCCTGAGTGTGTGTGGAGTCATTTTATTAGTTCATGAGTAAGTGTGGAGTCATTTCATTAGTTCGAGAGTGGGTGTGGAGTCATTTCATTAGTTCATGAGTGAGTGTGGAGTCATTTCATTAGTTCGTGAGTGAGTGTGGAGTCATTTCATATAGTTCATGAGTGGGTGTGGAGTCATTTCATTAGTTCGTGAGTGGGTGTGGAGTCATTTCATTAGTTCGTGAGTGAGTGTGGAGTCATTTCATTAGTTCGTGAGTGAGTATGGAGTCATTTCATTAGTTCGTGAGTGGGTGTGGAGTCATCATTCATTAGTTCTTGAGTGGGTGTGGAGTCATTTCATTAGTTCGTGAGTGAGTGTGGAGTCATTTCATTAGTTCTAGAGTGTGTGTGGAGTCATTTCATTAGTTCGTGAGTGGGTGTGGAGTCATTTCATTAGTTCTTGAGTGGGTGTGGAGTCATTTCATTAGTTCGTGAGTGAGTGTGGAGTCATTTCATTAGTTCTAGAGTGTGTGTGGAGTCATTTCATTAGTTCGTGAGTGGGTGTGGAGTCATTTCATTAGTTCATGACTGTGTGTGGAGTCATTTCATTGTTCGTGAGTGAGCGTGGAGTCATTTCATTAGTTCCTGAGTGTGTGTGGAGTCATTTCATTAGTTCGTGAGTGAGTGTGGAGTCATTTCATTAGTTCGTGAGTGGGTGTGGAGTCATTTCATTAGTTCAAGAGTGGGTGTGGAGTCATTTCATTAGTTCATGAGTGAGTGTGGAGTCATTTCATTAGTTCGTGAGTGAGTGTGGAGTCATTTCATTAGTTCGTGAGTGAGTGTGGAGTCATTTCATTAGTTCGTGAGTGAGTGTGGAGTCATTTCATTAGTTCGTGAGTGAGTGTGGAGTCATTTCATTAGTTCGTGAGTGAGTGTGGAGTCATTTCATTAGTTCGTGAGTGAGTGTGGAGTCATTTCATTAGTTCGTGAGTGAGTGTGGAGTCATTTCATTAGTTCGTGAGTGAGTGTGGAGTCATTTCATTAGTTCATGAGTGGGTGTGGAGTCATTTCATTAGTTCAAGAGTGGGTGTGGAGTCATTTCATTAGTTCATGAGTGTGTGTGGAGTCATTTCATTAGTTCATGAGTGTGTGTAGAGTCATTTCATTGTTCGTGAGTATGTGTGGAGTCATTTCATTAGTTCAAGAGTGGGTGTGGAGTCATTTCATTAGTTCATGACTGTGTGTAGAGTCATTTCATTGTTCGTGAGTGCGTGTGGAGTCAATGGGTGTGGCGAAGTACACTCGGAGCCCCACCCCAAACAAAAATCCTGTATGAAACGTATACAATACATCATAAAGTTGCAATTATATAGGATCATGAATAATTTGTTGTTTGTATTACAAATATCTTTGTTGTTTGTGTTTTTGTGTGTATGAAATTGTTTTGTAGTGGAGCTCGACGTCCGATGGCATATGTTCCTTGTGGACACTCATAGATGTCTCCTACATGATCACAATCAGCACCACACACAACAAACAACATATTTTATTGTTGAACTAATATAATATTGGTATATAATGCATCAAACAATATTATTTCTATTTTATTTTATTTTTTTATTGATGGGAAAAGTGTTTTTTTTGGGGGAAAAAAATTTTTTTTTTTGAAGTATTAGTAGATGGCTTAAATATTATTCAATTTTCTCAATCAAAAAATGAGGGGAATCCCCAACTCTTGGTCTATTTAGTGATATACGGTTGCTATGGGGTTATCCCAGCCAGCATCCAGTTAAAAAAATAAAACGGCAATACTCTATTCCGCGGTAGAAAATTAGATTTTTCCGTGCGCGTCCAAACAATTCAGGAACGAAAGGATTAAACTTATGTACCAGTTTGAACTACAACATCTCCTGTATTTTATATTTCTTAAAGATCCACTTGATGCAATCAATATATATCAGTACGTCAGTTTCATTATTTCCGACAAGAGCTGGTAATCGCAAATGAAAACATGTCTTAAGCTAGACTCTAATTAGAAATTTTTACTTAGTCAGAATTGTCCGACTTTGGAATGCCATACCAAGTGGCATAATTAATCTGGAGTTAACAGTCTGCACAAATAAATTGCAACTGAGAAAACATTTTTGGGAACATTTTCAATGTTATTTTGAGCCTGATAATTTATTTATTTATTATTACCTATGTCCATGTTCTAAATGCATCAAGTGTTGATTTTATCCTTTCATTTTCATTAAAGAGCTGTTCCTTAATTGGTTTCAGGCTCTCAGTAGCCAAATTTAGTTACTATCGGTCCCACCCCATTCTGTCAAAGGTCAATGAAAAACAAATTTAATAATAATAATAATAATAATAATTATAATAATAAATAGAGATAATATGCTGAGCGAGCTAGACAAGCGACCCTATAATAATATTGTGATATTGAACTCATCCTCTGATAATTGTTCAGGCAAATTTTTTTTTAAAATTCAAGCTGTCATCATGCCCAGGATCAGCAATAATAATCATTGGGGTAAATATTGTCCTTGCTACAATAATATGAAAGAAATTAATGAAAAGCTGTTAATTAATAAATTATTAAAACTATAACATATTATGATCTGTTTCCAATAGGAGTTAAGTTTTGTCGAAAAACTAGTTGGCGAGCGAGCCTAGCGAGCGAGACAGTATTAGGGGTGGATAATGCAAAATCGGGTATATGTTATATATATGTATGTATGTATGGATGGTACGTATGCTCTTTAAACGCGCGCGCGGGGAACTTTTTTCTCCTAAAAACACGGCTATTTAGGCTTGGCTCCAGTTTATTCTGAAACTACAGCATTAAGCAAACCTTACTTTATACTTAAGCTCCAAAGTATGAGAAAATTCCTGCTAAAACGCTTGTTTTCAAGACACAAAAAGTTGATTCGACAGGTTACTATGGCATTGAAGACCCTTTTCCAGACTTAATTTCAAAACTTAGCGGTTTTATGGGGGGATACGGAGTGCCGCTTGTTGGTTGTCAAGAGCCGTTGGTAGTCAGAATGCCGTAGTATTAATGCTATGGAAGCTACTACTTCTCGAGGGAAGCTGAGATAAGTACGCAATTCCATATTTGTTAGCTAAATATGGAAAATTAACTCTGGCCTTTCTTTTTTGTAGCTAAGAGCTAGTCAACAGTGACTAGTAAATTCAAATAGTCAGATTGGCTCAAATTTGGTACTACAAAAGTTACCACTGCTCAAGAAAATGAGGTAAGAAAGTAATTTTGTATTTGTGTGCTAAAATTGATTGTCTTTTGTTTTTGTAGGTGAGAGCTTGTTTTCAAGGTAATTCAGATAGTCAAAGTAACTTCAATTTGATACTACAGAAGTTATCAATACTCAAGAATGATGTAAGTAGTAATTCCATATTTGTTGGCTAAAATTACAAATAATAACACTGGTTTATTTTTTATCGTAGCTGAGAGCTTGTTCAAGAGTTACTGGTGATTGAGATTATCAGAATGGTTGATGTTTGATACTACAAAAGTTACCATTAATACGGTAAGAGAGTGATTTTGTATTGTTTGCTGAAATCAAATGTCATAACTGCTATTATAGTGTTTGCATGAAGTAAGCTAAAACATAGTAACATTTTATGTTACCTAACTATCAGGCTCGCTCGCCATTTGTGCTCAAGCACACCACTAGTTTAGATATATGTTTGGACGTATGTATGTCATTTTGTACTTTGACCCTCCGTATTTTTGTGTTCGCTCCGCGTTCGACCCCGTCCCAAACTTCACTAAACAGAATCCTCTGGTTTAGCGACCATTACCCGTATCACCTTAGAAATTGAATTGTTTACTGCTTTGAATTCTTTTGCGGGTGCAGCTTAAACGCAAAAACTTATGGGAGCTCCATTTCTATTCGAGTTAGTTGCTATTTGTCACAGTTATAAGCCCTACTCAACAGCATTTACTTGTAAATTCATTGTCCACTAGACGAACCGCGAAGGTAAGTCTTGCGTAGGTATGTTCAGTTGTGTGAAAGTATTGTGCGTTACAACTACTATTAAGAATGTCACAAAGGAACTTTAAATAAAGTGACTTGATTTTGTTGCTTCTTTTTCAATTCAAACAGTTGCTGGGAGCGGTTACTATGGCTTTAAATCCCCTTTACCGAAAAACTTGACTATTATTTTAGTAGCTTGAGTGTTACTTGTTAAAATCAATCATTTAACAATAGTGTAGTTTAAAGCTCGCTCGCCATTTGTGCTCAAGCACACCACTAGTTTATTCAACATTAGTAATGTGGCGTCCGGCCTGCGTACAGAAACGGATGCACCACACAGCTCTGGGAACAGCGAGTAATTCGCTGCCACCAGAGTTCAGCAAGAGGGTTGGTGCCTCACTTCGAATAGGTTTTACTAAAACTACTCAGTGAACTGAACTAACTACAACCACGAGATGAGTGAGCTTATGAGACGAGCTCTCTCAATAACTGACCAATGAAATGATTGCACAAATTATGCGGTTGACCTGCGCACTACTGACTACTACACGCACACACATAAATGTTCTGACACTCGACTAATATGATACACAACACACAAATGTTCTATTGTCTCTATCTTCTTCTCTCTACTCTACTTCTCTTCAACGAATGTGGGCTGGCCCACATCTCCCCCCTCCTCCTCTGGAAGACTGGTGTCACGGGCATCGCACACACCATGACATCGGCTAAGATCATCAGCCACAATGTTAGTAGATCCAGATCGATACTACACTGTAAACTGAAACTCGGCCAACTTCAAGGCCCATCCGTGTACTCTCCGTTATTATGCTTTCCAGACATCAACCACACCAGACTCTTGTGATCTGTAAGAACTTTAATCACACGACCATACAAATAGAAAGCAAAATGGTTAACTGACTCATACAGAGCCAACCCCTCCAGTTCCTGAGCACTGTAGCGAACTTGAGCATTTCTAAGCTGTCTTGAAAAGAACGCCACTGGCTTCCATTCTCCCTCTCTCATGACTGACAGAACAGCTCCCACTCCAGACGCACTGGCATCACACTCCAAACAGAATTCATCTCCCTTGCACGGAACATTTAAACACACATGATTACATAAAGACACACACAACTTACTAAAAGCCTCCAACATGGGGCTAGTCCACTGCACCTCCCCTGGCGAAGTCTTCGCCGTGTGTGGCGTCAGGAGAGATGACCACCCGTGAAAACTTTCCACAAACCTCCTGTAGTATCCAATGAGTCCCAGAAAAGCTCTCAGCTGCTTCTTGGTTCGTGGTACGGGGTGGTTCTCAATTGCCTTAATCCTCGCCTCTGGAACCTTCATCATTCCATCTCCAATCACGTGCCCTAAGAATTCCAACCTCCTCTTCCCAAATACACACTTCGACTTCTTACACGTTAGACCTGCCTCTCGCAAAACTCCCAACAAACACCTCAGGTGCCTCACATGCACCTCCCAACTGTCTGACACTACCAGAATGTCATCAATATAGACCTTTGCAAAGTCATCACAACCAACCAAGACTTGGTCCATAAGTCGTTGAAACACTGATGGAGCATTACAGAGTCCGAATGGCATACGTCGATATTGATACTTGCCAAACGGGCATACAAAACTAGTCTTCTCCCTGTCATACTCTGCAACTTCCACCTGGTGAAACCCCTTCGCAAGATCCACCTTGGATAAGACACAACCACTGCCTACCCTCTCCAACATCTCTTCTAAACCTGGGATGTAATACGGTTCCTTAGTTGTTACTTCATTTAGTTTGCTATAATCGACACACAGTCGAATACCTCCTCCTGGCTTCTTCACCGGCACCAATGGTGAAGCCCATAACTGCTACTTCTCTCAATCACTCCACAGTCAAGCAAACTGTCTAACTCTTCCTTCACGGCATCCCTAATGCCTAAAGGCACTGAATAAGGTGCCTGCCTCACAGGCGGACTGTCACCTGTGTCAATAGTCATCCTGACTATTCTAGTATTTCCCGGCACATCCGAGAACACATCACAAAACTCACTCATAACCCCATCCAACTCTTCTTGCACAAACCCAACACATTCATCCCTCAAAACATTCCTCTCTTGAATCTCCTCTTCTAATACCACATCCAACCTCTTCACTTCTTCCCTTTCCTTAAACTTCTTAATGCAATTAACATGCACAACTTTTGCATGTTTCTCCTTCCCAACTTTCCCAATCTTGTAGTTAACTTCACCTTTCCTATCCAACACCTTATACGGGCCTTCCCAGGAGTCTGCTAATTTACAAGACATACCTGGGATCCTATACAGCACCAACTCTCCCGTCTCAAATTCTCTAGCCTTACTACCCTTATTGTAGTATGTCAACCTTCTCTCCTTGCCCTTACTCAACTTCAGAGCGGAACAATCCCTCATCCTTTCCAATCTGTCCATCAAACCCGCAACCCACTCACATACATTCTTCTCCTTCTCCTCCAACTCGTAGATTCCATGATAGAGAGCGTCTAGTGGCGTCCTCACCCTAAATCCAAAGGTGAGATCAAATGGACTGAATCCACTGTCGCTATGAGGCATCTGCCTCAGGACATACAGAGCCAGTGGAACCTGCGGCACCCAGTCCACTTTCTCCTCGATGCACCTACCCAGAATGCTCTTCAGGGTCCCATGCATGCGTTCTACCATGCCATTAGTTTGTGGGTGATACGGCGAGGTCCGTAGCTTCTCAATTCCAAGCAACTGGCACAACTGTCTAACCACTCTGCCACAGAACTGTGTGCCCTGGTCTGACAGTAACACCTCCGGAATGGCCGTCCTTGAGAAGATGCACCAGAGTCCCTCAGCAACAGACTTGGCTGTAACACTTCTCAGGGCCACTGCTTCAGGCCACCTGGTAGCCATGCAAACATACGTTAATAAGAAGCGACAACCCCCCTTACCCTTGGGTAGTGGTCCCACTAGATCTACCGCCGCGCTCTCAAACGGCTCAGTCAACACAGGACGATCAACTGCTGGAGCCTTCCTCGGCTTCGCCTTTGCCTTCAACTGACAGGTCCTACAACTCATACAATAGTTCAGGATCTCCTTCCCCATACCCGGCCAAAGGAAATACCGTCCAATCAGGTGGGCCACCTTCTCCCCACCTAGACATAGCTTTAATTTCATTAACTCAAGTAAATTTGAGTAGGTGCCACTTGTTATTCCAGCTCTTGTGAACTGGTTTTTGATTCCTGGTGGTGACCAAATATTTTAATTCTTTATTGTTTAAAAAAGCCTGTGAAAGAGAGGCAATACATCTAATCAGAATGTAATAATTTGAGCATTAATACTCCAATTAAGGTGATATTGGCAACATTTGGGGGACATAGGGTTCTCAGCCACCCACAGTAACATGCCACACAGTAAATACAATTTGTATACACCCAATTCGCACCTATGCTCACTCCTTACACGGACCACATACACACGCTCAAACGTAACTACTCTCCTATACATACTTTGCATATAAGGAAACCACCCCCACCTCACACCCCAGACCGCTTCCTCACTCATCTAACCACGACCAAGACTTTGAAAGACCACTGAAAGTCACACCCCAGACAACTCCCTCACTCATCTAATACACCCTACCACGACCAAGACTTCGAAAGACCACTGAAAGTTACACTCCAGTCCACTCCCTCACTCATCTAATACACCCTACCACGACCAAGACTTTGAAAGACCACTGAAAGTTATATCAAACCTTTTCGGAAAGTGCACACAAGATATAATCACTCAATAACAAGTAAAAAATGCATCCATATTTGTTTTTTTTAATGCTTATAAAACATGTTGTGTTTGTGTAAGAATGCCTCAATATGGGTGGATTAATTGAGGAAATATTTCCAATTATCAATCGGTGTGGTTTCTGCAGGCTACTTGTCTTATCAGTGTGATAAAATAACTAAGATCACAAGCTGACCACTTTCAAATAAAACCAATCAATTAGTTGGTTTTCTTATGATGTATTGGTATGCCACAGGATAGAACTTTACGACCTAGTTGAGCATTATTTTTACCATCTCTATCAGAATTTAAAAGATTAATTCCAAATGATAAGATTTACTGCAACATTATATGCAAGAAGGACATGGAATTATAGTTAGTGTAGCTACAGAGCTTTGATATGGTTCATATGGCATCAACTCCAGAAATTTGCATGCCCTCCAATAATAAATTTTGGAGGAATTTTCAATAAATGTTTGCAAAAATAACTTGACAAGTGAATGGGAATGGATCAATAAAAAAGCAAGTCATGTGTCATGTGAACTTGTTAGTCACTTACCTATATCCCCATGTAAGTAATTTCAGTGAAGTAAAGGTAGGGATGAAATTTCATTTTCATCATATGGTGCTAAATACTTTACATTCAATATGAGATTAGTTCTCTCTACTTGTCCAACCCTGACTGAACAAGCTTAAAGGGTAACTGTTCATTGTAGTGTACCAATACTGTGGTGGATGCTTGACTCTTCTTGAATTTTATATGAGCCTGCATGGGGACTGCTGACATTAACTTAGCAAACAAACCCCTTCCATATTCCCCTCAAGTTAAGGGTGGTTATATACATATGAGACTAATGTAATAATTTTCAAGGTAATGTGGGCAAGGTTTAGCTGTACTGTATAGTTAACTAACACTACAAATCCCTGAAGTGGAACAAGTAGGAATGACATCTGGATAAATTTCTAACTACTTTCACAAAAGTGAAGCCAATCACGTCGAAAGCAAGTAAGTGTGGTGTTTTATGCCTACCACAGGAAATAACTCATTGAACTTAAAATTATTATTATTATTGCTATAATTCAGTCATTCTCATAATATCGATACCAACATTTTCTCGTTCAGTTTATTACTTCCTTCAGGATATGTACAATAAACAGTAAGTGTACCCTCCGCTTATCCCGTCGTTTTAATACTCATTGAACTTATCATTATTAATTCAATAATTCAGTCATTCTCATGATATTAATACAAAATTTTCTCGTCCAGTTTATTACTTCCTCTCTTCAGTGAACGATAAACGGTAAGCATACCCTCTGGTTATCCAACGGTATTTATCTTCAGAAGAGTTGTCTTTTAGTAGGTCCCAGAATCCTCAGCAGTTCCTGCCCTTGTGGTATCAGTTTGTGGATGATAACTTTCAGTTAAAATAGGAGGTTAAAGCTAAACACTTCTCATAGCTAGATACCATTATGAGAAGATTTACTATATTATGTTTTGCTTTATTTCTTCATATGAAAATTACCTTATCCCATTTTCGTAAGTTATTGACAGTAATATGTAAGTTAAACCATAAACTCAAAGGTTACCTCTATCTTATACTATATATAAGTCAAATATTAGCTAGTGGATTTTGGAGAGGACTAAAGAAAAAAAGTTGACACTATTGTGTCTTGGTATAGCCTAAGGAAGAAATCCCATTGTTGCTTGTTGTGTTAGAATTCTCACATACATTCTGGAATCTGGCAACAAATATTTCTGGGATTTTATAGTCCCAACAATTTATGTAGAGAGCAAAATGTGGAATATAATAGGAATATTAAGAGTATATATGCTGGGGAAAGATGGGGGATCTGTCGATCCTTGAATCAGTCCTGTTGTTCCACTTAATTGTTGCCATTAATAAGCATGCAGAAGGAAGTGGGGCAAACACAAAACTTCAGATATGTGAATGACTATTGTTCATGTTCATGTGAAAGTAGCGGAGCTAATTTCTCTCTTCTCTCTTTGTGATTGTGATTGTATCAGGTGACACTTTATTATTGAGATTAAATTATTATTCAAATTATGTACAAACAATCATAATATTACATAATTTTTTGACCTAATAAGTGAGCCCCTCCCCGATTCGCCCAGCACTTGCTGCACTTGATTGCCAATCATATTATTGTTGAAATTTTTTGTTGTTGTTTAGAAACTACTTTAAATCCACCAACTCTGGTGTTAGAAGTATGTCCTGGTGAAAATTACACTTTGTCTTGCACAGAAAATGGAACAGCGCATATTCTTTGGAATTGGAATGATATTATTATGAGAGAAAATATAGCTGGTATAGATAACAATAATACTAATACTACATATTCTTTGTTGAGTAATAACAATATGATGATGTTAACTCGTCTTATATCTATTGATTCTTCACATGTACACTCTCAATTGGAGTTTACATTGTTATAGATAGAATTGCTGGCAGTAGAATCTCTACTTGTAAAAATCCACTAGCTTGTAGATGTGGTTTCAAGCTCCCTACCTATCAGAGAAAGTTTGTAGACATGTGGGGATCTGCCTTAAAGGGAATGAATGAAGGATACTGCTCTGGGCTAGCTACTACAAATCAATCAAACATTAAGACATTTTTCCTTGGTTTAGCTGATTCAATAACTAGTTGACAAAAGCCAGAATAAAGAGTGGCTATATGTGATGATGAACTGTTTAATGAATTGTAGGTAAATCAATATAACAAACTATTAATTGCACGGAATTAAATGCACTATTCTAGTATTTTACAGAACAGAAAAGATTAAATAAAATGTTTAAGTTTTTTTTAGTTATAATGTCATGACGTATTTACTTAAGAACATTATAAAAAATAGTATTAATAATGTGGTGTATGTTGAAGTCCATAAGCTGAATTAGCTGTCATTTCTGTGGCTTCACTGTGATGGTCAACTTTCACTTCCTCATAAGTAGGTGTACTAGGATGCTGTGGAGTGGTCACACATTTGGTCAAATTGTTGCTTCTCTCTTTGGCACTGCATTATAGTGCATATATAGGAACGATTAAAAAAAAAAAAGATTTGACAAAAATTATTGAATTGGATGACAATAGAGTAATTTTGTCAACATTATTCAGAAATAAAATCAAGGCAAGTATTTGTTCAACATTCCTAATAATAAGTCAGGGAGGCTCAATAAGGGAACAAGGAATCTTATAAGGGGTGGGGTATTGCTCTTTTGTAATAATGTAGTAGGTATTTTTTGTCTGTTCTAATACAACTACTAAATAAAAAATGTTTATGCTTGTTAACAATGCCAATGAACACACTTGCTTAGCAGTCAACGTTTTTAAGAATAAGATTGCAATCTCTCAGTTTAACTATTATTCTGGTGAACTACTCTACTTTCGAGTGATCCATGTTGTGTCATGGCTTGCCTGAAACCTCATATGATACTACATGTTACAACATATCCATGAGAGCATTTATCTAACTTCGAAAGAATTTAATTACTATAAAAGAAATAGTAACATTTCAAGCGTAGCTTATGGAATACATAATGTAAATATGAACGAATGTCATTTAGTGTCTCAGCACGTTTACAAAACTGATGGTAGTATATCAATGTACACTTTTTCATGCAACCTTTGCCCTCCCAACAATGAACTGCTGGAGCTTGCCTGATAAGTCCATAAAATTTTAAAAAATTTGTGCAATTTTTTTAATTAATACAGTACTATTGCTAGAATTATTACTCACCTTGTATTTCTGTTTTTTATCACTACAAATGTCATAGTGAATAGTATTACAGAAAGTAGGAATAAAACAAGTGAAAAGCAGAATACCACAGGGAGAATAATTAGGTAATAGTCATTGTTAGTAGCACAAATATTCTTCTCAGTGGCAATGACAGAGTTTCCAGTAGTTGTGCTGTTGTCAAAGTGATAAACATCTAGTGAAAAGTTAAAATAAATTACTAATTTACAATAGTTGACTTTAAATACAGAAATTCTGCTAATTTTATAGCAATTATATCATTACAGCAATTCATGCTATGCAAATAATGTTACTATATTTTTATTTTATTTTAAGTTGTAGAATTAGTGACTAAAGCCTCAGCTAATGTTGATCATCTGGAATGCATTTGAATATGTATGAGTAATAGACATTGTTAATTCAAATTGTCAGCATCCCTTGTGAAGTGTATCAACAATTTCGAAATGCCAATTTTTTTCAGAATGCACTTAGAGTAAATTATCACCAGTTAATATAATATATGTATAACATTCCAGAGAGATATTCATATTATATTTTTCCATTATAACATAATTATTAAATAATAATTATTGATTTAATAAATTATAGTAACTTTGCACACCAAATTAATAGACTTTAAACCATCTGAATTTGCATAAAAAGGTTTCAATCAATTGTAATTTTGTGTTTGTAGATACAAATTTTATCAAAATTACATTTATTCCATCTAGCAAAACGCTACAATAGTATTGGTTACTATATTCCCTCATTACATGTCCAAGTTTAATACATAATTACCTGAGGTACAATTTATTTCTGATGAAGTAACTTTTATGCATGAGGTACCATTCGATACATGTTCAGTACATGCATATGTATAATTAGTATCATTTAAATCCAGAGATATGACAAATTTTTGATCCATTGAACAATTCAATATCGATATATTTCCTTCAACATAAAATTCTTCCCCACAGACGTCAGTTCTGAAGGTGATTGTATAATCTTCCATATAATAAATTGTCAGTGGAACACTAATGATTCTATCATCAAAATTAATTGTTCCAAGTTTTGATGATAAAGTGATGTTAGTGGATGATAATGAAGAATTAGTAAATTGTAAGATAAGACTGGCACTCATTTCCAAAGGCATAAAATTTGTTATGAAAAACATATTAAATTTTGGCTTCACTGACATACATGAGAATAAATAACAACATACAATAAATTGACAGAAATAATAGAATTAATGGATAGCATTAGAAAATGGCTTATTACATATCTCACTTCATTATGCTCATTACCTTAATTAATATCACAGATAAATTAACTCATTAAACCTATGAATACGTCGTCGTTTAAACGCGTCGTCGTTTAAACGCGCGCGCATTCCAGAACTTCAAAGTGTCAACATTTCCCCAGAACTTTGCTCGCTCGCCCAACCAATGCTACACGAGCATTTTCTAGTTTAATACAATTTTAAGAATTAAATCGATCTTTTTGCGACGTCTGTTGTGCCCGATTTTCCCATAGACGGTCACATTTTTGTATTTAAATTTTTGTGAATTAATTGCTCTATTATAAAATTGAAAAGTAATTTAAACTTTAACAGGTTATGTATAATTATTATTATTTTTTCTATTCATTAACATGTATGACATCTGCTCAAGATTAAATTTCCACACCAAACAATAATGAAATTAATTGCCCCATAATACTATTATTTGAAAATTAAAAACATCACTATGGCCATTTTGGTAATAATTATATTATACTAAACCTGAAAGCACATAATAACCACATAATACAACTTCTGCTTCTTTTTACTAAGTTGTGCTTATAGGAGTAAGAAGGGGATGCAGTATTACCTTTTGACAAAATATTGACGAGATGATTGATATTGCAGTTTATAACTGATGGGATTAAATGACTTACTCTATACTGAAAACTTAATGTGGAGGAACCATAACCAAAATATTGTGTTGTTATACTACCATCAGTTCTAGTTGTTTTACCATCCAACACAGTGTATATCACATAAACTTCTGTAGAATTTATATGCCAAATCCATTCTATGGAACCAGATGAAACATTGCACTGTAGAGACACATGATCTCCTTCACACAAATATATATTGCCACTAGGCTCTAGCAATGTTGTAGGAATAGTGATAATACCTGCAAAACACAACATAGTATACTCATGTATCATTTTGAAGTATCAGTAATCAAAAAATGAAACCAACTAGCTCAAGCAGTAATAACACACATCAGTTACTGATTGATTTACAAGTAGATTAACAATAAAACAGTACTTGAACTAATTAGGGAGAAATTTTAATTATACTTATGTATGTAAGTAATTAATTTATTTACAACAAGTTCAAGGAGAAATTCAAAATCTTGCAGCTATATTTTATAGTACTAAGCTAGTTTATTATAATTAGAAATAGTTGAAATTGTAATTACAATGATTACAGACACTAGTAAGAAGAAATGTGAGCTCTCCCTGGAACCAGCTTGGAGTGTCACACTTGGACAATAGCAATTAGCTAGTAGAGAACAAACTTGCTTAACCAGTAGTCTAGAATTTAGGTTGTGTCATTATTGGATTAAAGTGCCATTTCCTATAAATGTGATAAACATATTGTTGCCATTAAATTGGTCATCATCAGAGAGATGCAGTAATAATAACCACTTTAATGGCATCATGGCATTCTGAACTATTTCATTATGTTCTGCAAAATATTTATCTTCAAATCTTGAAATGATAAGGAATTAACAAAAAAATTGCCAAAAGGTTGACAGAATAGACAACTAGAATTAAATTTGTTTCGTCTTAAGATTGATTGACTTTTACAACTCAAATTAGCTGCCATTTAGAATCATACAAAGGCTCTACAATTGCACTTACAAGTTCAAGTGGGGTAGGAATAACTGCAGCAAAGCATGTGAGATGTATTGATCCCTGTCTGTATTGTATTAGCATTATGGTCAATTGGAACTCCAGGTTTCACCTTCTTATTTAATATATTTGAGGAATAGTAATACGGTAGCTAATTACAAGTCACAATTGATTGAAATTTGAATATTTTTTTGGTAGTACTAATTCCTATCAAATTAACCCACGATTTTTCGATCAGCGGTAAATCGCAGGCCCTAACGAGTGGCGATCTATCGGTAATAAAGAACCCCCCACCCCCCCCAAAAAAACCCCTTAGTTAAGCACACTTCCTTGAAGAATTTATGGGTTATTTTCGGTTATATTTCCGGTAAGAGATAAACAATTTGTGTTTATCTTTTTTAAGAAGGACTCTTCGATCGCAGAATTCTTGGCTTCATCGTGTTAAAAAAAAAAGCATACAGGGTAGGATCAAGAGGAGGCTATTATTTTATAAGACTACTGCATGCTAATATGTATTCTTTGTTGCAAACACTTGTTCTAATATTAGTAAAATTTAAAAAAATTCCAGCAAGTTTTAACCGAAACATAATAATTGTGACCCTTCATAGCCATTAGCGCTGAATCCGCTCCTGGTCGTACATAGGCGGAAAATTAAAGTAATGTGTAGCTAGATTTCCTTATTATTACCCTAGAGACAAACTACAAAATATTAAGTTTCAGTCAACATATCTTACCTTCAATCTGTGCAATAACTCCTACTAAAGAGAGAACAACCGATATCTTCATGCTAAATTTTTTTTTTATCAATCTACTGATTTTGAAAGCTATTTACAGGTGTAGGCTATAGTGTATACCACACTCCACTTGCAATCTAATATAATACTACTATTTTGAATGTTCCGGTGGTGGGGCAATGTCAGTCAACACCCACTTCCTATGTATTGTTGGCTGGCATGAAATAACAACTATTTTCTTCCCAGTGATAGTATAATAGAAAAATAGTCCAATTTATTCATGTATTTTTTTGTATAACACTGCACACCTTATACATAAGTTATGAGGGAAATTTAGGAAATTTACTATAATACTGAAAATAGAATGGTTAGGAGCTTCCTGGATATGAAACATCGGGATAACTTTTACAATAAATAACTGCTATTTTTGTAAATATTTTGGTCAAAATTAACTGAAACATTACATGGCTACTCATTACCAATATCAATTACAAGCTAGTTACATTCTCTTTTCTCATCAGTACACACATTCAATCACTTCCTGCTAGGTCTGTTCTTTAGAAATTATCTGGACAGCATTTAATGCTGTATGCAATAAAGTTTGATTTTTGCGTGCTTGTTAATAATGACTAGCTAGTTATAGCTAATTATGTATTGCAGGAAGGCGAACATTATTACAAATACTGGATTAAGTGTATATTATATTTAAAATGTGGTTGTTCCTCAGTCTCAATTTTTAAATTACACAGTCCATGATAGTTGTCAATACTTATAATATTCCAATAAATATTAATGTATAGCACCTGCTAGTTCAGCTAACTGTTTTTTGTGACATTGTTATATTTCTATAGCCAAACATTTTGTCAATAATTTTATTTCACACCATTTTGTATAATAATTATTAGATAGCTTGCAATGCTAACAATAAACTGACTAATATTATAGCTAACTATTGCTACCGTAATACTTTTATAAAATTAATTTGTGAGGCAACTTTTGACATACAAGCAATGCACAAACAAAGTATAATGTAAATGATTAATTTGGCAAGCTAAAAAAACTGCAATAAAAATGTAGTAAATATAATATTATATATAATATTAATTGAAATAGTTAATGAAAGTGCTAGTACTGTATTGTTTTTTTTTAATGTTCACTTCCCCCTCTACAAAATTTCAAGAATAATTCCATACTACTTGATATGATTCCATAAACAGAAATTCTATTTATCATTGAAATTACATCTGAGTTTTCTTGTACTTGATCAACATCTTCACTTGGCTTTATGAATACACTCTCCCTACCATTGATATTTATAAAATGGAAACATACACAAGATTGAAATATCAAAGCAATTAGCATTAAAAGCAGTTATTTAATCTGACATGGTTTGTAAGCTATTGTAAACAACAGGGTTTAATTTTTACAAACAATTCTGGGACTAATGTTTTTCTTTTGGCTACCAGACTAATTCTCTAATTTGGGAAAGAAATTTAGCACAATGATTGCATGACCACAAATTTCAGCCCCTCATAAGTTTATAGTATCTTAAATGAAAATTTTATACATCCTTTCTATTATACTTCCTTATTTTTTTAGTTCAATAACACTAAAATTATTATGCAGTGAATAAACCTAATTCCATTTTGTTTACGAGTTACAGAGATCAAAGAGGTATACACTAGCAGTGATTATCTCGAGTTAGCCTTTGCAGCTTTTTGGTGTAACAAAGCAAACATGCTCTCTGTATCTATTGTGTACTTTAAGTCAGAAGTTTTAATTGTCTGTTATAGACACATTCAGCAAGCTTTATTATTACTCAATAAAAGCTTAATATTTTTCTCAAAATATGCTGTTATAGTCCAATAACTATAGGTGTTAGACAATTGTTGGACCAGTAGAGAAGAACTATTCTTATGTTCGCAATGTGAAGCATTTAGCATCATAATATGATGAAATTAAAATTTCATCCCTACTTTACTTCTCGGGAAATTATATACAACACAATATAGGTAAGTGACAAACAAGTTTACATGACACATGACTTGCTTTTTTATCCATCCATTCCCAATCACTTGTAGCAAGTATTTTTTGCAAACATCTATTCAGACTTTTCCCCAAAATGTATATTATTGGAGGATTGCATAATTCTAGACTTGATCCCATATGAATCATATCATAAATATGTACACCAAATTTAATTCCATGTCCATCTTGTATTTAATGTTGCAGTAAATCTAATCATTTGTAATTTATCTCTAAAATTCTGATAGAGATGGGACATAATAGCAATCTTGTAGGTTCTAAAGTTCTAACCTGTGGCATACCTATATCATAAGAATACTAACTGATTCATTAGTTTTATGTGAAAATGGTCAGTTCTGATCTGAGTTACTTTCTCACAGTGATAAGACCAGTAGCCTAGTTATTGTATTCTGCACGCACCTTCTAAAAACAAATTTCATACAGTTTTTAAATTGTTTTTAGAGCAGAGCTGTGGTAAACAGTTACAAAAACAATATAGAAACTGTATGAAATTTGATACCTAATTCTACAGACTGGTCAAGTATATTATAATTTTGAAGCATATGGTGAGTAATCATTAATAATAGAGCCATTACTTTAGTGGTAACACTCTGATGACCTTTATAGTGATGCTTTACCAAGTAATTATTAGTAAGGTTGTTGTTGTGTAGGTTAAACAGAGCAAATGGCAAAGCCTGTAGTATAACACTACAGTGCAAATTTGGGAACAGATGTAACTTACTTTGCCAAACATTATTGACTTAGTTCTTATAATTAAATTCCGCATCAGCTCATTCATAAAAATATATTTTATAAAAAGAGAAAAATATGTGCATGACATTTGCAGATTAAATGTATTTGTAATGCAGTAATGATGTAGTACTGATTTTCAACAATAGATTTTGTTATCTATATAGATATTGTTTACAGAACTTGTGTTCATTCAAAATATTATATTGAGTAGAATTATGACAATTTTTTGTCCATAGTCACTGTAGCCAATTAGAGAAACAAAAGTACCAATAAACTTTTACTCCAGCCAAGCAAGCACAAAAACGAAATGAATTTAATTAATCACAGTGATTTTTTTACCACATCATTATTACACTGTAAAAATTATAGCGTGAAAACCCACCAAATTCACACCAAACAGGTGGTGTGAATGCCCACCACCTGTGCATAGTGTGTCCTTCACACTTTCTTCCTAGTGTGAATGCACACTTAGTGTGAAATTCACACTCAATGGAATAGCATGGACCCTTTACCGAACATTAATTATATTCATATGCAGGCGAAACCCAATGCTATTATCACTGTAATCTACCTTATAAATGTTTTGTACACTTGTGTGCTAGGTAAGAGAGTTGACTAAGATTTTAGTTGTCTGATTAATGAGATCTGGGATTACACCAATCTCTTTTTTGAAAAAAAATGTTGATATGTGTTACTAGAATCAATGTAACTTAGAATAATTCAGCATTAATGTAAGTATGAGTTCATAGTGATTGTGGTGAGAATTCACACTAAATTTGGTGTGCACTTCACACCCAAACGATGAGGTGTGCACATCACACCATATTTTGGTGTGACTATTGTTACAAGTGATTCACGCTTAATTTGGTGTGAACTACACACCTTTTGGTTTACAGTGTAGGCAACAAACCAATATATTATATAAGACAAGTGAAAAGAAGAAAACCACCAACTAAATTGTTTACAATTTAATATTAATTGCCCCAAATAATCTGTAGATGAGGCACAAGTTCTCGAGGTGACTCTGTTGTCAAGACAATACAAATATGTGATGAGGATAGACAATAACAATTCACACATCATAGAATTTGATTTTTTTTTCATACATAGGAAAGTTCAAAATCCATTACTGAAAATTAGAATTGGAAATTTTTCATTTTCTGATTAAACTACATAATCTGACTTCATCTGGCTACACCTAGCAAAATAATGTTTACTCAATAAAGATAAAATATTCTGTTATGTTTTACTACTTCTCAGTAAATCTAGTACCTTATGAAGTATATGAAATGCAGAAATTATCATGCAATTATAAAGCATATATTTATTTGACATCTTACTATCCAAAACCTTACACCCACTATTTACTTCAATATATTAGTAGGACAATGAAGGGAATGGAGCGGTTCCTAATCTTCAAGTTTAATGAAATCCTGAAATTAATGGTGCAAAATCCTGTGAAACAACTCTTCAGAAGATTAACATGGCCTGAAAAGTGTACAATAACAAAATTGTAAAGTAGTGTATAATTTTGTTGATAACTAGTTTGTTAACCTCTATACCCTTGTAAAAAAAATTTAACTCTAATTATCAAGAGTTTATGGATTTTGTTATGGTTGTAAATGGTCTTTTTTCACTCTGTGTAAATTAAAGAAGAGCTCCATTCCCTTTATGTGCTAAACATAGTCTTGCTTGGGTGGAGCAGAAGTTTATTGGTACTTTTGTTTATCTAATATTACAGTGACTATAGAAAAAATTTATTATAATTCTACTCAATACATTTTGAAATAACACTAGCTCTGTATATAATATCTAGATAGTTAGTGAAACCTATTGTTGAAAATTAGCTACATCATTTACTGCATTACAAACACACTAAAAATTGTCAGGCATGTACATTTCTCATTTAAAAGAGAAGCTATAATCATGTTTTCATCAGGAGATGCATAATTAAATTATAATTACTATAGTGTCAATATTGTAAATTAAGATACATATGCGCTGTATTGAGGCTATCCACTTGCTTTGCTTAGCCTACACAATAACCACTACACTACAAATAGCTTGGTAAGCATCATCCTACTGCGAGGTCAGAGGTCATTGGAGTGTTACCACTAAAAGTAGTAGTTCTATTAGCAATGATTACTTACTGTGGAGCTCAAAACATATCCTACTTTATCAGTGCTCAGAAATATGTACTTAGTTTCTTGAAGTTTGAATATTATTTTGGTTGCTGTTTACCACAACACTGCTATTGTGAACATTGCTATCACAACCATTTCTATGTAATCATAACAAAGTGGGTCTTTAAATAACATTTATGCTAGTTATATCTAACGTTTTTGAAAGCGCACACACGATATAATAACTAAAAAAATGCATCCATATTTGGTTTTTTATGCTTATAAACCATGTTGTGTTTGTGTAATAATGCCTCAATAATATATGGGTGGATCAATTTGAGGAAATATTATTTCCAATTATCAATCAGTGTGGTTTCTGCAGGTTACTTGTCTTATCACTGTGATAAAATCATTAAGATCACAAGCTGACCACTTTCACATAAAACCACTGAATCAGTTAGTATTCTTATGGTATATGTATTGGTATGCCACAGGATAAAATTTACGACCTAGTTGTGCATTATTTTTTCCCATCTCTATACGAATATTAGAGATTAATTCCAAATGATAAGATTTACTGTAACATTAGATACAAGATGGGCATGGAATTATATTTAGTGTAATGAGTTATAATATGGTTCATATGGCATCAAGTCCAGAAGTATGCATGCTCTCCAATAATATATTTTTGGGGAATTCTGAATAGATGTTAGCAATAATAACTTGACAAGTGGAATGGGAATGGATGAATAAAAAAGCAAGTCATGTGTCACGTGAACTTGTTTGTCACTTGCCTATATCCCCATGTAACTAATTTCAGTAAAGTAAAGGTATAGGATGAAATATCATTTTTCATGATTATGATGCTAAATACTTTACATTCAATTTGGGATTTGTTATTCTCTACTTGTCCAATCCTGACTGAACAAGCTTAAAGGGTAACTGTTCATTGTAGTGTACCAATACTGTGGCGGATGCATAACTCTTCATGAATTTTATATGAGCCTGCATGGACAGCTGAAATTAATTTAACAAACAAACCCCTTCCACGGTCCTCTCAAGTTACCCTCCCAGAATGACTGAATTATTGCATCAATAATGATAGTTTTAAGTTCACAATGATTATTAAAATGGTCCCACTGGAGGGTATGTTAACCGTTTACTGTACCCTGGTGGAAGTAATAAACTGGACGAGAAAAATTTGGTATCAAAATTATGAGAATGACAGAATTATTTCAATAATAATGATAATTTTAAGTTCAAGGAGTTATTTCCCATGGTTGGCGTAAAACACCACACTACCTACTTCAGTCCTGGTGGCTTCACTTTTGAGAGAGTAGGTAGAAATTTTCTTGAGATGTCATTCCTACTTGTTCCACTTAGGGCTACAGTAGTGCTAGTTAACTATACAGTACAGTTAAATCTTGCCCACATTACCTTGAAAATTCTTACATTACACCATGCAAATACTTCAGTATACACCGGTGTATAACATAAGGATAACTTTGTTATACATATGAGAAACACCAGGGTCACTCATCTAGTATACACCAGTGTTTCTCCTGTGTATAGGTACCGGTTTACACAGGTGTGTATAACATTGATATAACAAAAGTATACTACTGGTGTAAACCATATGTAAACCATAAGTATACCATATGTATAACTTAAGTATATCAAAAGTATACTACGCATATGTATAACTTAAGTATATCAAAAGTATACTGCACTGGTTATAACAATAGTAGACAGCCTGCGTATATCTTTCATATTGACTATGTATTTCAAATATTTATCATACGTAAAACAAAGTATAATGACCACAAAAAAAAAAGTTGATCTTGCACCATAAAAATTTTGAAACATAATGAAAAAAGAAATCACTTCGTCCAATAAAATAAAGATTCTGTGTGAATATTGCTTGATCATTGTTATCACTGCATGGAGAGTTCTCCGGTGAAAACAGAACTTCATACTTGACGCTTGCATCCTATTCCCGATATAAATCTTTCAGATAGTATTCACAACATCCACAATGTCCCCTTCAAAATTCTGAACACATAAACACACACAAAATGAAATTGCATTAGACTACACAGATAAAACCTAACGTAAAATTAAGACAAATAATTATACTACACAAATATTTAGTCGGCGAGCGAGCGAGACACTTACAGAGGTAACACAATTGAAAATCGGGGATGTTTGTTTATTTATATATATGTTTGGACGTACGTATGTCATTTTGTATACTTTGACTTTCTCCTATTTTTTGCGTTAGCTCTTTGTTCGACCCCAACCCAAACTTCACTAAACAGAATCCTCTGGTTAAGCGATCATTACCGTAGCATCCTAATATTGAATTGTTTACCGCTCTGAATAAAGGTCCACAATATATGAGTTCAATAAGAAAAAGTGTACATAATATATTACTTTAATTTGGATAGAGGTCCACAATTATCCGTTCACTATGGAAAAGGATCCACAATATATTTACTTCAATACGGAAAAGGGTCCACAATATATTAGTTCAATACAGAGAAGTGTCCACAATGTCAGTTCAATACGGAAAAGTATCCACAATACAATTAGTTCAATACACAAAAGGATCCACAATATATTAGTTTAATATGGAAAAAGTGTCCACAATACATAAGTTAAATATGGAAAAGGGTCCACAACACATTAGTTCAATAAGGAAAAGGTTCCACAATATATTAGTTCAATATTGATTGTGGTTCTCAATATATCCATTCAATATGGAAAAGGGTCCACAATATATTACTTCAATACGGAAAAGTATCCACAATACATTAGTTCAGTACGGTAAAGTGTCCACAATATATTAGTTTAATTTGGAAAAAGGTCCACAATATATTAGTTTATGGAAAAGGTGTCCACAATAAATATTAGTTCAATATGGAAAAGGGTCCACAATATATTACTTCGATATGGAAGTGTCCACAATGCATTAGTTCAATATGGGAAAAGGTCCACAATATATAAGTTCAATATAGAAAAGGATCCACAATACATTAGTTCAGTACGGTAAAGTGTCCACAATATATTAGTTCAATATGGATTGCGGTCCACAATATACCCATTCAATATGAATAAAGGGTCCACAATACATTAATTCAATACAGAAAAGGGTCCACAATATGTTAGTTCAACACAGAAAAGTGTCCACAATACATTAGTTCAATACGGAAAAGGGTCCACAATACATTAGTTCAGTACAGAAAAGGTCCACAATATATAAGTTCAATACGGAAAAAGGTCCACAATACATAAGTTCAATATGGATAGAGGTCCACAATACATAAGTTCAATATGCAAAAGGGTCCACAATACATTAGTTCAGTACGGAAATGGTCCACAATATATAAGTTCAATATGGAAAAAGGGTCCACAATATATAGTTCAATATGGAAAAAGGTCCACAATACATAAGTTCAATATGGATAGAGGTCCACAATTTATAAGTTCAATAATATGGAAAAGGGTCCACAATATATTAGTTCAATATGGAAAAGGGTCCACAATACATTAGTTCAATACAAAAAAGTGTCCACAATACATTAGTTCAATACGGAAAATGGTCCACAATACATAAGTTCAATATGGAAAAAGGGTCCACAATATATAGTTCAATACAGAAAAGTGTCCACAATACATTAGTTCAATACGGAAAAGGGTCCACAATGCATTAGTTCAGTACAGAAAAGGTCCACAATATATAAGTTCAATACGGAAAAAGGTCCACAATACATAAGTTCAATATGGAAAAGGGTCCACAATATATAAGTTCAATATGGAAAAGGGTCGACAACATATTAGTTCAATAAGGAAAAGGCTCCACAATATATTAGTTCAATATGGAAAAGTATCCACAATACATTAGTAAAGTGTCCACAATATATTAGTTTATGGAAAAGGTGTTCACAATAAATATTAGTTCAATATGGAAAAGGGTCCACAATATATTACTTCAATATGGAAGTGTCCACAATGCATTAGTTCAATATGGGAAAAGGTCCACAATATATAAGTTCAATATGGAAAAGGATCCACAATACATTAGTTCAGTACGGTAAAGTGTCCACAATATATTAGTTCAATATGGATTGCGGTCCACAATATACCCATTCAATATGAATAAAGGGTCCACAATACATTAATTCAATACAGAAAAGGGTCCACAATATGTTAGTTTATGGAAAAGGTGTTCACAATAAATATTAGTTCAATATGGAAAAGGGTCCACAATATATTACTTCAATATGGAAGTGTCCACAATGCATTAGTTCAATATGGAAAAGGATCCACAATACATTAGTTCAGTACGGTAAAGTGTCCACAATATATTAGTTCAATATGGATTGCGGTCCACAATATACCCATTCAATATGAATAAAGGGTCCACAATACATTAATTCAATACAGAAAAGGGTCCACAATATGTTAGTTCAACACAGAAAAGTGTCCACAATACATTAGTACAATACGAAAAAGGGTCCACAATACATTAGTTCAGTACAGAAAAGGTCCACAATACATAAGTTCAATATGGAAAAGGGTCCACAATACATTAGTTCAGTACGGTAAAGTGTCCACAATATATCAGTTCAATATGGATTGCGGTCCACAATATACCCATTCAATATGAATAAAGGGTCCACAATACATTAATTCAATACAGAAAAGGGTCCACAATATGTTAGTTCAACACAGAAAAGTGTCCACAATACATTAGTTCAATACGGAAAAGGGTCCACAATACATTAGTTCAGTACAGAAAAGGTCCACAATACATAAGTTCAATATGGAAAAGGGTCCACAACATATTACTTCAATATGGAAGTGTCCACAATGCATTAGTTCAATATGGGAAAAGGTCCACAATATATAAGTTCAATATGGAAAAGGATCCACAATACATTAGTTCAGTACGGTAAAGTGTCCACAATATATTAGTTCAATATGGATTGCGGTCCACAATATACCCATTCAATATGAATAAAGGGTCCACAATACATTAATTCAATACAGAAAAGGGTCCACAATATGTTAGTTCAACACAGAAAAGTGTCCACAATACATTAGTTCAATACGGAAAAGGGTCCACAATACATTAGTTCAGTACAGAAAAGGTCCACAATATATAAGTTCAATACGGAAAAAGGTCCACAATACATAAGTTCAATATGGATAGAGGTCCACAATACATAAGTTCAATATGCAAAAGGGTCCACAATACATTAGTTCAGTACGGAAATGGTCCACAATATATAAGTTCAATATGGAAAAAGGGTCCACAATATATAGTTCAATATGGAAAAAGGTCCACAATACATAAGTTCAATATGGATAGAGGTCCACAATTTATAAGTTCAATAATATGGAAAAGGGTCCACAATATATTAGTTCAATATGGAAAAGGGTCCACAATACATTAGTTCAATACAAAAAAGTGTCCACAATACATTAGTTCAATATGGAAAAAAAGTCCACAAAATATAAGTTCAATATGGAAAAGTGTCCACAATGCATTAGTTCCATATGGAAAAGGGTCCACAATACATTAGTTCAATACAAAAAGTGTCCACAACACATTAGTTCAATATGGAAAAAAAGTCCACAATATATAAGTTTAATATGGAAAAGGGTCCACAATATATTACTTCAATATGGAAAAGTGTCCACAATGCATTAGTTCAATATGGTAAAAGGTCCACAATATATTAGTTTAATATGGAAAAGGTGACCACAATAAATATTAGTTTAATATGGAAATGGGTCCACAATACATAAGTTTAATATATAAAAATGTCCACAATACATTAGTTCAATATGGAAAAGGGTCCACAAAATTATAAGTTCAATAAGGAAAACGCTCCATAATATATTAGTTTAAAATGGATTGCGGTCCACAATATATCCGTTCAATATGGATTGCGGTCCACAATACTTTAGTCAATACGGAAAGTGTCCATAGTTGAGTATGAAAAAGTGTCCACAATACATAAGTTCAATACGGAAAAGTGTCCACAACACATTAGTTCAATATGGAAAAAGGTCCACAATATATTAGTTCAATATGGAAAAGGGTACACAATACATTACTTCAATACAGAAAAGGGTCCACAATACATTAGTTCAGTACGGGAAAAGTGTCCACAATATATTAGTTCAGTACGGAATAAAGTCCACAATATGTGACAGGCTCTGCGAAAAGGTACAAATTCGCGGTATAGTAAATGTATGGTAATAGCCAAAAAGCCGAGTACTACTTAATAATTCAAAAAAAATTGTTTTACCTCACAGTAATCTTTGGTCTTTCCTCTAACTGTGTGCCAAATTTGAATGCTGAATTCCACCAACTAGTGACCAAACGAAGCGCTTGAAAAACCTCGCTTCAACTAAGAATTTATGGAGAAACGCGTGAACGGAAAGTACAATTTAATGTTACACGGAGATCGCACGGAAGAAATACGGGAGGTAAGGGAAATTCCCCCTTGATTAGGCGGCAGCTGCTTATTACTGTTATGGTTTCTACGGCTATACACTGAGCTGTATCTTAAAATGCCATCTAAGAAAGCACTTAACTGATGGAAGTGTTATCGTGCATGTTTAGATAACCACACCCCTTGTTGATTAAGCTTAGAAACCACACCCGTACGTGACACGGACGTATCACGGATTTTTTGTTCAAAACAGGAAGTTTACAGTGAAGTCTCGTTATCTCGGTTTAAACGGTTCTATCCCTTAGTAGAAAAAAGTGTTGTAACTCAGCAATTAAGGACATTCAAGTGCTTCTTTTGGTATCAAAATAGAGGTAATTTCCTGGCCTTCTATCTGATAATATAAAATTATTTTTCATTTTTTAGCCAATTTGTACCTTTTCCTAGAGCCTGTCACATATATCCATTCAATATGGAATAAGGTCCACAATACATAAGTTCAAAATGGATAGAGGTCCACAATACATAAGTTCAATATGGAAAAGGGTCCACAATATATAATTTCAATATGGAAAAGGGTCCACAATACATTACTTCAATACAGAAAAGGGTCCACAATACATTAGTTCAGTACGGAAAAGTGTCCACAATATATTAGTTCAGTACGGAAAAAAGAGCACAATATATCCATTCAATAAATAAGGTCCACAATACATAAGTTCAATATGTGACAGTCTATGGGAAAAGGGGGCACTTCACTCAAACCAAAAAAATTGAGTTATTTATGCTAATAAAAAGCTACAATTTATCTCAACTTAGTTATAAAATACTGGAGGGTAAAACTTTCGACGCGCAGAGAAACTGGCAGTTGAACTGGGCTGTATTCAGCAAAGCAATTGAACTAGAAATCGAGAAAACATAAATTGAATTTCCACTTCCGGTATAATTAATGTTTCCGTATACTTAACGGCGTACTCCGCTTACGCAATTAAATCGTACAGCCGCTTTTTAACGGCGACTAACGAAGTTTGCGTAGAGTTCTTTTTAGCTTTCAGAGCGTCTCACAGCCTGTATTGTCGGAATCCTTGGCTACTCTACTCCATGTAGTGGTAAACTTTCAATCAGAGGTAAGCTGTAGATTGCATGCACTATTCTCAAAGTTATGCCGTTTTTTTTTTTAGCTGCTTGTTTGAAACTCCGCCCATTCCCCGTTTATTGTACTAAGAGAACGAGAGAGAATAAAAAGTAGCTTGTCTTTCCACGGCACGCTTGGGGTCTTTTAAGTTGTTTCGGCATTTGAAATTTGGCGTAGACTTAGAGTAAGGGTCACTAAGATTAATTCTGCAAAAAACAAAAATAGGAGAAAGAAAGAATTTTTCCTATGACTTACTTCTGGAGCCTATATCTCAATTTCAATTTTTGCGTGAAGTGCCCCCTTTTCCCATAGACTGTCACATATGGATAGAGGTCCACAATACATAAGTTCAATATGGAAAAGGGTTCACAATATATATGTTCAATATGGAAAAGGGTCCACAATACATTACTTCAATACAGAAAAGGGTCCACAATACATTAGTTCAGTACGGGAAAAGGTCAACAATATATAAGTTCAATACGGTAAAGGGTCCACAATATATTAGTTCAATATGGATTGCGGTCTACAATACATCCATTCAATATGGAATAAGGTCCACAATACATAAGTTCAATATGGAAAAGGGTCCACAATACATTACTTCAATACAGAAAAGGGTCCACAATGTGGGCCAGCCCACATTCGAGAGCAAGGAGAATGAGAGAGAAGAAGAGATAGAACGCAGAGAGAACTAGCTTATGTTTATGTTGTGTATTATGCTATCATGTTTTAGTTGAGTTGTGTATCACGTAGAACATTGAGTGTGAGTTGTTGTGCGCAGGTCACTTGTAGTATTATGTGTCATCGTCGTAATTGAGTGTGTGTATCATTTTCATTGGTCAGACTGGCGAGTGAATGATATACATAAGCTCACTCGTCACGTGTAGTGTTCAGTTCAGTATACCGTAGCAATTTTATTGAAAGCTCAAGGTGAGGCTAGTCCTCTTGCTGAACTCTGGTGGCAGCGAACTATTTGCTGTCAACCAGAACTGCTGGTGACTCGCGTTGTGCGCAGAGCGAGACCCCACACACAATACATTAGTTCAATACGGAAAAGTGTCCACAACATATTAGTTCCATATGGAAAAGGGTCCACAACACATTACTTCAATACAGAATAGGGTCCACAATACATAAGTTCAATACGAAAAAGGGTCCATATTAGTTCAATATGGAAAAGGGTCCACAATACATTCGTTCAGTACGGAAAAAGGTCCACAATACAAAAGTTCAATACGGAAAAGGGTCCACAATTATATTAGTTCAATATGGATAGAGGTCCACAATACATCAGTTCAATACAGAAAAGGGTCCACAATACATTAGTTCAATACAGAAAAGGGTCCACAATACATTAGTTCAGTACGGAAAAGGGTCCACAATATATTAGTTGGAAATGGTCCACAATATATCAGTTCAATATGGATTGCGGTCCACAATACATTGGTCAATACGGAAAGTGTCCATAGTTCAGTATGGAAAAGTGTCCACAATAAATTAGTTCAATATGGAAAAATGTCCACAATATATTAGTTCAGAAAAATGTCCACAATGTCAGTTCAATACGGAAAAGGTCCACAATATATTAGCATTAAGGGGAGAAAATGTACAATAGTATGTTTTCCCAACATGGAAATAAATCAGAATTTATCTCTAGGGCACAAACCAACTAAAGACATAATCATGCAAGGATATTGTCCTAGTTTTAAATACACCAAAGAATAAGTGAACATCACTAATACTTATTTTTAATGGCACAATTACATTTATTTACCTCGAGAGAACATCAGATCCATTTATCTTGTCTGTATTAGAAACTTCAATGTCCCCAGTATTCACAATGAAAAATCTGGAAACTTAACCTAAAAAAAATAAAATTAAAATTAAAAAAAAAGTAAAACAAGAATTGAGTATTTACTAGGTATGTATACAAAAAATTTCTGAGGGGGGCGGGACTTTTGACGTAACAATTTTTGCATGTGTGACTAAATTTTTTACTTACTTTGTCACATTATACGTATATTATAGTCAAATTCATCATGTCAGGATGAATAAAATCTAGCATAATTCTGCTTTAATAGAAAGGGTTGAACTCAAGCTATTGGGGGGTGGGGGGGATCCCAATGCCATCTCTCCCCTTCCCCCCAATCACTATCTGTATACATCCATAATTACAATGACATAGCAGGGTTTCATACAGAGGTAGGGGCGCCCTGGGATTCCCCCCCCCCCCAGAATTTCATAAAATAAATTAATAATATTTACTACTTAATGATATTCTGTGGTTATAATTTATAATGGTATTCTGTGAGTTTGTTGTTTGTATATATCTAATATTTGGTGAAAGTTCACTTCAGTTAATTGAGGTCCTTCAATTGCAATACGCATTAGTTTTCCAAGAGTGGTGTCACTAATTCTAGACCTGAGACGATTTTTAATTACATGGGTGTGATTTCAGCAAAATCGGGTGTGGTCAATCAAACGTGTGGGCCCCACTTCTAAACCCTCCCCCCCCACCTCCAGAAAATCTCCTGTATGAAACCCTGCATAGTTATTGGGGAGCTGAACATCTAGCTCCCTTCATTTAGAAAAACCACCTTACCTCCTCGTCAACTATTTAACTATAACAAGTAATGTCCCCTTTAACAACTCATGTCCCTTTTAACAACCTAGTTAAGCCTCTGTAACTTCAAAGATGCACATTCAATGTACTACATATGTGCCTAACACCTCTATCTGTTTCCAAGCAGGCAGTTGACACGATTTATTTCAGGAGGCAAGGGGAGAGAAGAGGAGGAGGCTTTTGCCCTCAATTCAGGGTGCAGTACCACTTGAAACTGCAGCACTAAACCGCAGATGGAGGAGTTATGCTATGTATTTATTTCTCGTTTTATGTTCAATGTACGCTTACTTTGTTGTTGCCGCTGAAACAGACACCAACAGACCGCTCTTATAAACCAAGTTTCAAGAAAAAAGACCAACCAGGAACTGAGAAACAACGGTACAAACCTTACAGCTATTCAGCAAAATTCAGGGGCGACCGTTGCAGTTACGACTCAAAAATTTTCCCCCAGCGGTATAGTATAGGCTTCCCCACAACATTACAATGCCATATTTTTTATATTAGTATTTATTTTCCATTTTTATAAATATTTTTATATTTTTTTTTGTATCCTATAAAAAACAAAACAAAAAACTCAGTGTAATGGTGTTTTTTTAATGTGGTGTGTACCTGTGTACAAATATGAGTTCATTCTGGCCATCCAATACGTCTGAATTTCAATTTTTAGATACCGAAGCTAATTATTGATTCGTATTCATTTGATTCTTCAACCCCGCCCCCACTCTGAGCGCGCAATTTATTGTGGACAAAATTCTGGATGGTGATAGCAAACACTGAAGGAAAGTTACTGTGCGAGTGAGCCCGGTGGCGCGGAAGAGTAGAATACTTCTGGAATGTACTGGAGGGTCCTAGACGATGAAGAAGCGGTGGTGTATTAATGAAGCCTGAAGTCACTAATTTAGAATAGATATATCATGGCTCACAGCTGCAGGAGAATCTGCTTGGGTGTCTTTGGAGAGCTTGACTGTGCACGCACATAGCGCTAACACTGTGCACGCACATAGTGCTAACATTGTGCACGCACATAGTACTAGCACTGTGCATGCACATAGTACTATTACTGTGCACACACATAGTACTAACACTGCATGCACGTAGTACTATTTCTGTGCACACACATAGTACTAACACTGTGCATGCACGTAGTACTATTACTGTGCACACACATAGTACTAACACTGCATGCACGTAGCACTATTTCTGTGCACACACATAGTACTAACACTGTGCATGCACGTAGTACTATTACTGTGCACACACATAGTACTAACACTGTGCATGCACGTAGTACTATTACTGTGCACACACATAGTACTAACACTGTGCATGCACGTAGTACTATTACTGTGCACGCACAGTGCTAACACTCTGCACACATGTAATACTATGCATGCACATAGTACTAATACTGTGCACACACATAGTGCTAGCACTGTGCATGCACGTACTATTCCTGTGCACGCAGTGCTAACACTGCACGCACATAGTGCTAACACTGCACGCACATAGTGCTAACACCAAACACTGTGCACGCACTAGTACTATTACTGTGCACACACATAGTGCTAACACCAAACACTGTGCACACACTAGTACTATTACTGTGCACACACATAGTGCTAACACCAAACACTGTGCACACACTAGTACTATTACTGTGCACGCACATAGTGCTAACACTAAACACTGTGCACACACTAGTACTATTACTGTGCACACACATAGTGCTAACACCAAACACTGTGCACACACTAGTACTATTACTGTGCACGCACTAGTACTATTACTGTGCACGCACATAGTACTAACACTGCATGCACATAGTGCTATTACTGTGCACACACATAGTATTAACACTGTGCACGCACATAGTGCTAACACCAAACACTGTGCACGCACATAGTACTAACACCATGCATGCACATAGTGATTACACCATACTAGAGTCATTCTTATTAGTGTTATCAAGTACTAGAGTCATCCTTATTAGTGTTATCAAGTACTAGATTTATTCGTATTAGTGTCAGCACATAGTAGTGTCTGTCAGTTGTAGTATGTTCGATTAAGTTAGTGTTTGCAAGTGTCAGTTTGATTGTAGTAGCTGTTGCTGTAAGGAAAATATGATACCCGATGAAATAATTTACTTAATCAGGTGATCTTTGGAGGTATGGGCCAAGTCCTTGAGGATAAATTATTTCTTCACTGGTGGGCGTGTCACATGATGTCACTTCCAGTTTCAATTCCTGTCGCAAAAATTTGTCTTTCGAGGCTATCTGAGTGGTTCTGAGATGGGCTTGTGGGTTTTTATTAGTGTGTACACGTACTAGAGTCATTCCTTTTAGTGCCCGCATGTACTAAAGTTATTCTTTTTAATGCCCGCATGTACTAGAGTCATTCTTATTAGTGCCCACATGTACTAGAGTCATTCTTATTCGTGTCAGCACGTACTGGAGTCATTTTTATTGGTGTTTGCACTAATAGTTTTATTTATCTTGGTAATGTCTGTTTTTACTATTGTCCACAAGAGTATTTTTTTAGTGGTTTTAGCTGAGTTGGGATAATTATATTGCGTATTCAATGTAAATAGATAGATTTTGATAACACTGGACATAAGAACAAAGTAAAGATGTTTATTACTTGTATAGATGATACATAATTTAAAAGAGATGATTAAAAATAAAAAATAAATAATTAATAATTGATGTCTGTACTTCTAATTCTGTTAGAAGGGCGTGACGAAACTGGTGATGGTGAAGGAGTTGGTGACTGAATGTGTGGTGTCAGTGTCTGAATGAGGTGACATACAAAGGTTAATTATTGTTAAAAATGAAGTTGTATATAATTCCATTTTATTTATATTTAAAAGTTTATTGGTGCTGTTGTTGGTATTCTCTCTCATTTTTAAATTTTTATTAAATTAATTTATTCATTTTCGTTTTATTTAGTTATTTAGTATTATTATTTTACCTATTCCATGCAGAGTAAGAAAAGACCCCCTGCAGATCTCCTTCCCCAGATGATAGAAGGTGTTGACTCTAGCTGTTCTGCGCTGTGTAGGTGTGTGTTTGTGGCTGGGACCGATTACTTCATCCACAGACAGAAACGCTTGAATTAAGCCAAGGACTACCAGGTCCAGCTGCTCCCTCGTCAGCGCACTGGCCTCATCCCGCTTAGACAAATAGAAGTCTCTGTCAAACTGAGCAGAGCACTTGGTGGCACAACCACAACCCCGGGCTAAAAACTGGTCTAACTGCTCAGTTGAGGTAAATCGTTTTGTCCTTACTGGTGATGGCTTTCTTGACCTCTTCCTTTCCTTACACAGATGATGCTGCTCCGTCGGCAGGCAACGGACACAGTATCGGAAGGGGAAAGAAAAGTGGTGTCGGAATAAGGTGGTGACAAGAAAACAGATGAGTGGTCAGGATGAAATGATGAAGGCTCGATGTCTGGTACAGAGCAGTCCAAAGAATCCAGAGGATCATAGAGGTCATCTTCGTCTTCAAACAGTGGAGTAGCAAGCTTTATAATAAGTTGTTTTGTTATTTAAATTTAAATTTCTTACCTTCATAATAGTTGGTAAAATGGCCATCAAACTCAGACGCCTAAAAAAACTCAGAACAAAATGAAAATAACTGCAGGAATAACAAAAGATTTGGCCTAAATAAGGTAAATAAACGATCCACAATATACTTGCTCAAGCTAAATTTAAACTATTAACTAGTTTCTTAAACACGAAGGTGTCGTATAAAAGGGGGTAGCCGGGGACATATTTCGCGATAAGTGGAAAATGGCCGCTGACAGTTTTTGTCACCGACTCCCCTTTAGTAGCATTACAGCAACTTAGCGCACACAAAAGCTTGGAAACAAAGTCATGAGCATCTTAACAGAAGACAAAATAAAAATAATAAAACAAGGGAAAAACCAACAAATGGCGGGCTCTAAATAGAGATGAAAAGTACTGTTTGCCATTGACGCAGCTAAATTCAACTGCAAAAGATATACAGTGTGCTGTCAGAGTTCTCCAAGATACTATCCTGGAGTTCATCTTCAATCAAAAAATACTTTGGTACATACACAAGGCATTGATAGATGAACTTGAGTATTACCCGCAAAAATGATTACATATAGCCTTTTTTTAGTTAGGGCTTGTTGTAAACATGGTATGGATTGACTTGAAAGGATAGTGAGCTACGTATAATGGAGGGTTCTCTTTGCGCAGCTACTTTATTTTAATTTGAATAGGAGCTAGAGGTCAAAGGGCATGCCGGGGATTCTTCCATTTATACCCGGACCTCCGAAAGGAGTTCAGAATGTGGTATACGAGGCCACAGATTTTGCGTACGGAGAATAGCATTGAATTATAAAACCGACCTCTAAGTTTAACAGGTCACTTGAATCCATAATAATAAAATTAGCAGGTAAAAGACAATCACCACGACTATGATATGATTAGTAGGTGAATGACATTGCCAGCAAGATTAAGTTAAATCTTGCAGCTTAACTAAACTGGTCATTAGAATTTGGTAAATATACTGATGACTCATGTAGAGATCTGGCCAACAAATACACATCCATAAAGCCAGTAAGTAGTTTCTTACCCAGTAGGAGGAGCTCATGACAACAGAATGAGACGTGAAATTTGTTGCTTATTATCCATACTGAATTAAACTCCTACATCACAAATAGTAAATATTCAATAACTATTGGTGAGCTTAGCAAAAAAATAAAATAAAATAAAAAATAAAAAATAAAATAAAATAAAAAACCTAGCTATATATAACTGAAGCACCTACTCATGAACCCTCAGCACTACTATGCACTAGCTAGTCTACAAAATCATTTCTCAGGCCACACGAATAATAATTCATTTGGCCATTCCTAGTCAAGTATCAATACTGCTCCAGCAATGAAACTGGTAGATGTAAATGTTATCTTCATAAGGAGTAGCTAAATATGCAGGAACACAAAGCCAACCAGAACCTCTGGTAAGCCTAATAATTATCAGCACATATGCTTGAGGCTTGTGAGCAGACAAGAAATTAGTAAATTAACACTGGTGGACATTACAGATGAATGGAAGTGATAAAAGCATAAACCACTGCCTCAAATCTCTCTGCACAAGGCTTAGGAAGTCTAACACAAGATTTTCAATAGAACACTCACAACACCAACCACTGAACTGATACATGTGCCTTTACCATGTGACAACAGTCAATCCTGAACAGTCTAATACCATGCAACTGATACATATGGTGCCATATGTAATAACCAAGTCAAGCCTTCACCTGTACCATATCTATAATGACTTACGTATATAATAAAACCAGCAACCTGTTATGTTTTTTTTTTCATTTTAAGGCCATATAAACACAATGTGTCTCCTGTTATTCCTCTCACCCTACATAATAGCCACTCAAAGGTCACACAGATGTGACGTAATTAGTTATGCACTGGTCATGATCATAAAATCTTCCAATCACCTCAAACATAACTACACGAAACTAAAACAAGGGACCACATACCTTCCCAATTGAGGCTTACGTCTTACTTATAGGGCTCACAAGTAGTCTCTAGCATGAGTGTGTGCACACACATACCCTATGCTACCTCCTCAGAAATACTGATAAACTCTATTTCCCAAAATTTGGTCCATCTGCCCAATAGCACAATGGTAGTACAGCTGGGAACTATACCGATATTATCATTGCTCTTTGACAAAAGCCCTATATCGTAGAGACAATATTTCAATTGTAGTCACACGGTATTACCGGTTTCTCACCAAACGTTAGCACAGGTCACAAAATTAATGCCGGAGCATCATGGCAAGACAATTATGAGGTACAGCTGCCTTTGTTGCCTGTAAACTTGGCTATAACGTAAAGCTGTGCTGTATACTGGAATGTAGTTAATACCGACTATTTTGTACAACACCACCGTACTATATCGAGTGCATGTAACCACCGAATTACCAACTGCTCGATTTCTGCGTGGCGCGCCTTTTAAATTCCGGATTTGGGCAGGTGTTTTTGTTCTAAATGGTGCGCAACAATAACAGAGTTTGCCAAAACGCAGAAAAAGACGGCCACAGCAGTGCTGAAGAAATTGTGGACATTGGTACTGTTTGCCAGTTCTATCGATACTAAGCATGGTAACATTTCCAATATGCTCATTCATAAGAAAAGAAGCTAAACTGGCCAGAAACACTCACACATTTATAATGCGATACTTCACTTCTTTCAACTCCGTTAACTTTCCCTATAAAGCAAACTACATCAATGTCTGCAAGAAATTATTTGCTCACGTGATTATGATGTGATGCTAGCCACAAAAGCTGATACCTATGCAGAGTTGAAGCTTCGCATTTTCTCAAGAATCAGCCCGAAATTTAAAAAAAGCATAATAAAAGGTCTTAAATTTAAATCGTCATTGTGAGTAAGTTCATACCTAAATCAACAGTTAATTGTCAGTAATCTCCAAAATCAGAGCGTGACAGACCGACTGACAGACAGACAGGATGACTACTATAACCCTCTCATGCATGAGCGCTGAGGGTTAATCACCATCATTTGCAGACCAACACAACACAACACACATACCCTATTATATACATTACACACACAGCTCAATGTCCTTAGACCATAATTCATTGTAATTCAATGCATTATGAAAGCAGACTGAAATTTAAACCTTTGTGGGTCATACTTGTGAGTAAAAATAGCCTCAAATAAATCACATACATACCTAGGTACACCTCCTGACACATCTCACTTCAAGAATTGAATTGTGTAGTGGAGAAAATGAAGTTACAGTGTCAACTTCACAAAATAAATTACAGCTGCTCAGGTTTTCCAGGTACAAGCCACCACATCTAACCACATACAACCACATACATCATATACAGCTGAACTCTGTAACACAATGCATACACACAATGCACAACTATTGAAGGTGTAAAAACATCAGTATACCAAAAAAATAATAATAAAACGTGAACTTGACAACAGAGACTAGACCTATGGAATGAAGTCTTGGTTTATTTTTAGGCCAAACAAACTTGTCTCATATATCTGCACCTTCCTGGGTGATACAGCCACTTCAAAATTTATTATGCAGGTCAAGCCCACTGCTTTAACCACACCCCTACTACCTCATACTTGTTATATACCATTTCAATATTTTTCCTATAGGTCAACTACATTATCGCAATTTCCAATACAGTTGATGAGAAACAAGAAATGTGGTTTCAATTCACACTATAATTTAGTACACTACCAGGCCAGTTATAAAACGTGGTCCATTGCACAAATGAAGACATGCATCTAAAGGAAGGTGAGTGGCTACAACTTGTGAAGAATAAAAGTGATCTATATCAAAAATTGTAAACACTATTCCTAAAGAATATTTCAAAGTTATGTAATACACAATCACAAAATTAAAAAAAAATCGGAAGTCTACACTACAATACAGGCTTCCATACTTACAGCAGCTTGCAAGTGGTTTTTTCCTTCATTTTTCTTCTTTTCTTAATACTTATAGCAGATACACGGTAGAATAAGACCATCTTGGTATCTGGCAAAACTAAATAAAAATAGTTATTCTTATTACTAATGTTTAACTGGCTAGTCAATAATTCAGTCGCTATATGGAGTAAATCATCAGATATTTCTGTGATCTTAATTTTTTCAAAGCTTCTATTACAGTCTAAATTCTACCTGATCATTTAAACCTGGTTCTGTTAGAAATAATGCAAAACAAAATATTAAAGTTTACTTTAGCATCCTTAAGCTCTACTACACTTCAATATCTCTTGAGTGGGATAAACTAGATAGGTTCCACTTAGTGTCCTAAATTACTATTTTTAAGAAACATTTCATGTTGTGTGTGTGTGGTCCTATAAAATGAGACCATACACACGATACACATAATTAAACGTAAGTGCAACTAGAAAACTAAACACTACTAATCTCTTAGCTACATCACCTAATCAAATAATAAAGAAAGCTCAGGGTACCAAATTTTACTATTAAGCAAGAGCCAAAGTAACACTAATGCTCGTACAGTCACTAGTCTCACAAGAGCTAGTATGTACGCAGTTTCAAACTCCCCCCCCCCAAAAAAAAAAAAACAACAACTTCTAACCTTCTCCTAGCGTTGCTATCGCAGTCTCTTTCATATTCACGGGACACCAGCTAACTCCATCTAGAGCGCACACGGTAGCATGGCCAATTTCAGAAGGCGTGGACTGTTGCTATAGTTGCAGTTACTTAAAAAACAATCGGAAAGTTCACTGATTTTCGTAAGAGGGACAGTATTAAGCTCGTCAGTTAATTTAGGGGGGGGGGGGGTGGGGGAAACTGTGAGACTGCAGACATATATTGCCCTCTCTCAAGATTAAGCATCTTTAAAGTGTTCTGATAAACCTGTCAACATTCAGTTGATTATCTGTATAAATATTCATGCAAATGTTTCCTCTTGGGACTCATGGGCTGAGCTGCAAGTTCAGTGTAGGCAGACAATGATATCATCCACCTCGCTCTGTCAGCAGCTAAAGTCCCCTCCAGATTGAAACCTCCTGGCTTTCCAGATCCGATGGTAAATGACCGGATTGCATGACTTTAGTGCCATGGAGTGCTGGAAAACCTTTTGTATAGAATGATGCCACCTGTCCAGACACTCTTACAGGAGTCATGTCACCAGATATGCATGTTGTGTGGCTGCTTTTGCATAAGACAAGAAGTCCAGGGGGGTGGGGGGAGCATCAGGCAGATGTGTCTCTGGCAACTTATGTGGTACTAGCTACTTCCTTCAGAAACTCTCAGTGGCAGTTCAGCTGGGAATGCCACAGCCGCATTGGTTTGTGCCTATCTATCCTTGGATTTTTTAATAATTTAAAAATGGTTATTATTATTATTATTATTATTATTATTATTTATTATTGATAACTGTTACTCATGTTAGCTTCTTAAATAAAGTTACAAGTTTGTTCGATATCGTTTTTAGTGATTGATATATTGAAAGTTTTATAGCTCTACTGACCAGACTTCTGAGTTGACTATTCTGCATGCCTCAAGTGATCGTGAGTTCAACTAAAACATTTGCTACTCACATGACAAGCAGTACTTTTAATTGCATTACCTAAGATGTTACTTTCAAAAAATGATAGATATGAAAGTCACCTTGAACACCATGTCACTTCTCCAAACTAAACTTATGCTAAGATGCAAATTGTGCTGTATCCACAGTTACACCACACTAAAGGCTACATGCCCAAGTATGACTCCTAAAGAAAGTAGGTTGGTCTTTGTATACTATATGTTATTAATAATGGATACATTCATGTGTGTTAGGTGTTTTTCAGAGTCAGGTCATTTTTTTCTTCTTGAATCACATGCCCGGTTATGAAACTCTTAGCCATTATAAGGCAGTATACAACAGTATATTTCAACAGGTTGTCCTGAGACAAACAGCAATAGCTATAACAAGCAAAAATTATTATTATTATTATGATATCTCATAATTATAATGATGATGATGATAATAAATAATTGTAACTTATTATAATAAAACTTTTAAATAAAATAAAAATAAAACAAAATAATAATAAAGAAATAAAATGAAGTCAGGTTTTGATGCCTCCGTATACTGATACGGAGTTCCCTCGCTGAACCGCAATCGAGAGACGCTGCAGGAGATAGTCAGTTGAACGAGGTTCCCCTGTCTCTAGCCTGATCCGTCTACCCAGATCCCTTACCAAGGCCATCGACTTGGGGCCCAGCACTCCCATGGTCTCGATTGCAGGTGGAGAAAAGAAATGGCTGGGTGGAAGGCTACTATATTTATTTTATTTTCTCTCCTCTGCTGCGGCAGCCACTCTCCCTGGTGCTGGGGTAGCATCAGTTCTATAGGATGGTGCGAAGGTGTCTGGGCAAGTCGCGTCCCATACCAGCAAACAACCTGATTTCCAAGGTGCCAGGGTCACACCATCTGGTCTCCTGCCATCTGACCTGACCAGGCGGCTCCAGTCGAGACGGGATCTTGGCTGATGACAGAGCCCGCTTCACGATGCCATTCAGTGCGGTATGACGTTGATGTCTTCCTTCACTTTAACTATTACTGAGCAGTGCTGGCATTGGTGTGGTCCACATATTGAGGTCCCTAGACGAAGTCCCACTGTCACCCGCACTGTCTATTATTCATACATCTCCTTCCAAGAGATCAGTATTATAACTTAATAAATCTCTCACCTGCACGTATGTTACAACTGAATTTTAAATGAGTTGAGTTAGTGTTTCCAATAAAGTGGAGGAATCTAGGAGTTGAACTATTCTAAACCTATATGGTCCCTTCACTGGTCGCAGCGTAGGGTATGTTATTATTACTAGAATTTCGCTGGGCACTTCAGTGCTCTTCTTTACACTTGATAAAGTTATAGCAACCGCCATAGCGTATCAAAGTCTCAGTATAGTAGAAATCAAATTAATGACATGAAACTAAATTGATGATTGTGAGTTCAAAAAGAAGTGTACAAATGAAGGGATATGATAGAATGCATGACAACAGGTGTAAATTAACAAGTTAAACTGGAATGTTCATGGCGTCTTTTCCAGTCATCTTGGGGGGGGGGAAGTTCATCCTTGGTCTGGAAGATCCGTTAGTAAGAGTGGCTTTTTATGGGCACATGTACATCTATATAGTTGAGCAGCAGTCTTCCTCCTCTGCTCTTCCTTCTCCAGCCCTCTCTTTGCCTCATTCTCCAGCCCTGCTGTTCACTTTCCCCTCTAGCTACTCTTGTCCTGTGCGGTCATATACCACATCTACTCTCTCTATTCAAATCACGTCCTGTCCCTCCATCATCTTGGACCATGAGCTTGCCTTTGCACCAGCACACACACACACACACACACACACACACACACACACAGAATAAAAAGTATGTATATATACTTTTGGTGGATCATAAAATTTTGACATCACAATTATAAATACTCAGATATGTACTAGAACACCTGTTACACTAAAAATATCCATCTATTAATATTTAGAATAAAGGTGACCTTTGATCATTGAGACCACCTACCTTGGTGATGACATGAGATCGACAGTTCGATTGAAACCAAGCAAGGGTTTTGGTTATTTAACAGGTGAGCACCGGTTGCGAGTGCTACAGCTTTTTTTTTTTTACGTCTGCTACAGTTGATACACAATAACTCAGCAAATGCAATTAACAGTGGACTGATAGGAACGGTTACAAAAAAAATTTGTAAAGATTGTCACATTAACCTAGAAAATAATATGCTAGTTAAGGTGTAATTGTACAGACTCATTTCATGACTACAACTGTGTTTGTTACCTTTACCACAACCATAGTCTTGCCTTAGTTGAAAAACAATAGAAATAATATTTCACTGCCCACGCAATGTGCTTAAAAGGACCTCTGCATGAGGTGGAATAGCTGTGGTGAAGAGTTGCCAATGATTGAGTACGTGTCACTATAATCGTCAATAGCAGTCTTAATTGAGTGTGAGAATCTCTGCATGTTGATTCCAAAATTACTGCTGCCTAACTCTCAGCTATTTGGCCCAGGCAGTAACAACAGACACAAAATTCAAATGAAAATAAGCCAGCCTGCTCATGAAATGTCTCACCACATCACACTTGCTCATGTAACAATTATTATATGTGTGTGTATTGTATGTCCGTAAGTTTGTGGACAATTTTTTTTGTGCAAAACTTGAATTTTATGAATCAAATTCTAAAAATTTTGCCCTAATAACCACTATGATTTTCCAAATTACTGTTTACTCGCAGCACTATTGCAGTGAGCCAAAAATGAGCGAAAATAAAGCCTGAGAATGAATTATCTTGCTACACCTGTGTATATTCTATGCTAGATAAATGTATATCTTCACTGCAAACCAAGCTTGTAAAGTTGGTAGTGTTAGTTCAAAAGGGGCTCTTCCACACTTTTAGCTAATGTTTAGTGGCTGCTTTGACCTGGATAGATAGTTCTTGTAGAGAAAGATAGCTGGGGAACTAGTAAGATTGGCGACTGCTACTACCAGTGTATTTGAAGGTAATGAGCTTGTGCAATTCAGCGTGTGATATTGTAAAACCTCCTGGGTCATAAACTTGAAAATACTATTGTGAAGATATCGAGCATGGAATATAATAATTATGGACAATTAAACGAATGCTATCATTTTACCCTGCTGCGCTAGTGTGCGGTAAAAATAAGTATATATGAATGTATGTATGTATGTATGTATGCAGTGTGGATGATAACTATACATCAATGCTCAGACAAACATCAGAACAATTTAATCTTGGTCTGATATTAAAAAATCTGGTATGACAAATGTTACTATATTTTCATTGCTTTACAGACTGGTAGAACATGTAGTACATATTGGTATTGCTTTATAAGCTTCAAAATGAGTAAAATTAATTCATATTATTGATCAATCATATTTAAAGAATATTGATCATCATTTAATTATTGTGTCAATAGTTCTGTGAAAAAGTATATTGTCTCGTTCATGGCCTTAGCTTGTTGTGAGTGCAGTAGGTCACTGAGAGTTAATGCTGAAGTGTACTGTTGGGCTATGTTACCAAGTGTAGGATATTCAATTATTGAACATGGACACTGGATCTAACTATAATTTAGAACTGAGTTTGAGTGAGGTGCATCAATGTAATGGGGAAAATGAATAAAGCAAAAAAAATCATAAACTAAAACTAGAAGCCAGAGCGCAAATTAAAAGGGACAAAAGAAAAGAAGAATGCCCAGTTAAAAAAAATAAATAAAATAAAATAAAATAATAATAAAAAAATAATAATAAAATAAAATAAAAAATAAAAAATGGAGGGAAAAAAGTGTCCATGCCAGGATTGAACCATAGTTGTTAGCATTGAACTTTGAAGCAATGGCAAAGGAGGTAAAAACTGCTAACTGATATGCCAGAAAAGCACACCCTCAAAATGCATGATTATAACCAGATCTGATCTCTTTGGCCGGCTGAATAGCTGACCAGTTATTGTTTGGTTGGATATCAAGCACTCTTGGGCAGCAAATATCCAATGGCCAACTGTAATAATCCACACTGAGTAAGTATAATGGCCTGTGAAATGCACACTTTTTGCCCAGTTTTCCCAAAAACCAATCATAATGTACTTTAGTTGGTAATCTGATAAAGCGACTTAAACTGCCTAGTACAACATCATGATACCTTCTTCAATCTTTGGAAGGCCACTGTCTTTGAGATCTGTTGTTGTGTGACAGAAAGACTGACAGACAGACTAACAGACAAATTAAGTACTGCAACCCTACCATGCATGTGCGCCAAGGGTTAAAAACTAGATGGGACGAGCTGAGTGCTAGACCAGCTTAGTAAACATGGGCATATGGTTTCATACAGGATTTTTTTCTGGGGGGAGGGGAAGAGTTTAGAAAGGAGGGCCACATGTTTATTTGAACACACCCATTTTTGCTGAAACCAGATTAAAAATTGTCTCAGGTCTAGAATTAACTGAAGTAAACTGATATATATAAACAACAAAATCACAGAATACCATTATAAATCAAAACCACAGAGGGGGGAGGGGGAGGGGGAGGGGGGGGGGGAGAGGGGGAAACTCAACCTAGGGAGAGATCCCAGGGCGCCCCTACCTCTGTATGAAGCCCTGATTATATGTACTTACGTATGGGTGTGGCTAATCCAATAAATATAAGTTGTACAATGGAGGAAGTGATACTTTTGTGCACCACATGAACACTATAGAACACATGCACACACACTTCATCACCTACAAGCTCAAACCACTCCTATCTTCTTACACCAAATCATTATTCACCTACGTGATACAGGAAGCCCATTACAGCACAAAATGGGTATACACGTTGACAGTATACTCATCACACATGTATGTGCAGATGTGTGTGTGTGCGTGTATATGTACACACAATTTCAAAATATATTCTGAATGTGTAAAGAAATTAGTGATAAAAGTCCAAATTTTTAAACTATAAGTTTCACTCTATATAACTTCAAGTGCACATAGTGTGCACTAAATGGAATTGAATAGCCAGTAATGTAATTACTTATAATCTATTGCAAATTACATCTTTACTAGAATGTATTGTACTAAATCATAATACTACAATAGGAATGAGTACCAACAGGTTGTGAATGCCAGTAGAGATTGACATGTTCAATTGGTTATAGAGTACGCATCGCACGGACACACATGGATACAGTGCGTGGTATTATAAGATAAAAGTGGGCAGAGACAAGTATACTCAGGGTGTAATATGTATGCACTCATAATGATTACAGGACTATAATATTAGCCAAATGACGGCGAGTTACTCGAGTCACATATCACAGGGGAGTCGGAACAGGTACGGCAATGGCCACACCTATATTTTAACACAAGGGGGCATGTCAGCCATTTTTCACTTATAGCGAAACATGTCCCCAGCTACACCGCCATAATATGCGACCTCTTCGTTTAAGACTTATAGTGACTCGTAAGACATGGACAGCCACACTACTTGTAATGGTGCCATGCTATTCAAGAATTGGTAATGGTCATCAAAAGTGCCTGAAAATACCCAGTTGCCTAGATAGGCATTAATGCTGGCAAAGTCGTACTTTATAAATGAGGACCTAGGACAAAGGTAAAAATTCGAGTCTGTCCCGCAGATTCTGGGACAGTTGGAGCCTATGAAATTTAGGCTGTTAACATTCCAACATGCATCTACATTTTCTCACAAAGAAATAAAAGTTTTGAGTGTGCAAAGAAAAAAATAACAACTGGGAATCCACTGTCTTCAAACACTGACTTTATTATAACTCAGGTAACATTTGCTTAGCATCATTCATTCTTATAGGATAAAATTTGAGGACAAGAAACACGACTTAAACACAGTTTTATGATGTTTGCTGTGTAAATTAAAATGACACCTTTAGTTACTACTGACAGCAAGTTCAGAGATTTACAGTGTATCTGGCAAAAGAGAATTCAGTTTTCAGGACACTACTTACATAGACTTTGAAGCCCGCGTACATGACCATAGCGCAAGCTTCCACTCTAGTTCAGTCCTATAACACATTGGTATAACAGTCTGGTGGAGCCGAACCCTTTACCTGGCAAAAGATACATTGCACACTGTTACACTGAAAGTTACTATCCTCGCCACCACATCAACCAAAAAAATAAAAATACAAATGTTAAGTCACGCACTGATTCTGATTTTCAGTTAAAACACAACAAATCATTGTCACAATGGTATTCCAGAAAGCATTAATTAGAATGACACCATAGACAAAAGTTAATTCTAATGCTTAAGCTTTTACTGTAGCTGTGATTTATAATGGTAGCACCTTTGAGCACAGAGTTTGTTGATGAGTACTGAATAATTCACTGCCATGGCCAAAGAGATACATACAATTTGAAAAAGAAAAAAAATCATAACAAATCAATTCCCCTCGTCCCCACCCACCCTGTTTTTTTTCTAAATTATTACATGCAAATTTCTAGCTGTGCAAATACTTTCTTGTAGCAATCTGGTTGTAGCTAAAACTGGTATAGTGAATTTTCTGTAATTGAGAAGATTACTGCAGCAGTAATAATGCCGTTGCTGTAGCCATTATATTGCTTAGAATTGAAAATCAATGAAATATTGGTGGCCTGCTTCAAACTTGGATGTTGATCTGTAATTTTTTTGCAGGACAAAATGAAACCGTAGATGGAATGTGACCTGGACAAAATGAAACCGTAGATTGAATGTGACCTTATACCAGATGAAAAAAAATAATCATGCCGTTGTTTACTTGCTCTTAGTAGTGAAGGTGAGCAATATCATACTTTATAAATGAGGACCTATGTAGGACTACGGTAAAAATTCAAGTCTGTCCTGCAGATTCTGGGACAGTTGGAGCCTAAGAAATTTAGGCCCAACTCCAACATGCATCTACATCTTCTCACACAAGAACTAAAAAATTAGTTTTATGATGTTTGCTGTGTAGCTAAAATTAAAATGACACCTATAGTGACTACAGACAGCAAATTCAGAGATTTACAGTATATCTGGCAAAAGAGAATTCAGCTTTCAGGCCACGAAACTACTCACCTAGACTTGAAGCCCGTGTACACCATAGCGCAAGTTTCCACTCTAGTCCAGTCCATAACACATTGGTATAACAATCTGGCGGAGCCGAACCCTTTACCATCCCTGATCCCCGCGGGTAGCATATCAGGATTGGTAAAAGGTCTTTCCCCAACTAATCATTACAGCATGCAACCTTTGACAATGATTTGGACGACCATTTCCAGTCTTTACTAATACTCTTATGGTAAAGGGTTTTTACTCTATTACTCTAATGGTAAAGGGTTTTCGGGGTACGAAGTTACTGTGTAGTTGAAAATAAACCTTCAAATAGATGAGAAGTAATCTGTTCAGTTAAACTTCATAGCTGGGTCACAAGTTTATCCTCTGGCTAACTCATTGGGAAAATTTCAAAAAAGTAAAAAAAAAAAAGGAATAGCTATAGCTTGCTATCAGTGTGGAGGTCCTTTTTTTTATGTGATCAACCAAATTATTTATTATTGTTACAGTAATTACTAGGTATGTCAATTTTAATGAAGTTGAGTGCTCGGGAGATACAGGCCCATCAATTCTTGCCCTTCTTATGGCACTAGACAGATGCGTGTCTCTGAACCATGTACTACTAGCCGTTTTTAGTTGTGCCAACTCACCCTGCTTGGTAAAGCAAATAGTAAGCAACAAACATTAAATTAAAGTTCAGGTTCATAAAGCTTTTTATGTCTCTTCTTGTGTATGGTAATCTCAAAAGATACTTTGCATTGGAATATAGGTCATCCTCTGGTCTGGGATGCAACATGTCCTGATACATTTGCTTCCTCATATGAAAGTCGGGCCACCTTGGAGGCTGGAGGTGTTGCATCCCTGGCCGAAGAAAGGAAGTCTGCCAAGTATGCACATCTGGCACCTCAGTTTATTATACAGCCTGTCGCCATAGAGACCTCAGGCGCTATAGGGCCCTCTACCCTATCTTTTCTAGAGAAGTTAGGCAGACGCATCCACTTGGCCACGGGAGACCCCCGCTCTACACAGTTCCTCCTTCAGCGGCTGTCAGTAGTGGTACAACGGGGAAATACGGCAGCAATTTTAGGCAGTACAGGCAACTAACTTATTCATCATATTTAATAAATAAATTTACCATTATCCTTTATTTACTCATTTCTTAATTCATTTTTATTTTATTGTAATAATATCACTTTTAAATACGGTTATATATTTTTTAGTACTATATATATATATATGTATAACTCTTACATTATTATAATTAAGCTATTTAAAGTTAGCAGAGAGCTAACAGGAACACTCTCAGTACTTAATGAATTAATTAAAACAAAGTGATAATGAACAGCATCATTTAGTTGCTATACACGTCAGGGGAAAATATTGGACTTGAGCATCATTTAGTATACACACCAGGTTAAAACATTGGACTTGAGCATCATTTAGTATACACACCAGGATAAAACATTGGACTTGAGCATCATTTAGTATACACACCAGGTTAAAACATTTGGCTGTCTAAAGTAGAGTATACTTCTGTTATACTCCACAAGTAAACATCAAGATTACATAGGGTATGTATACTACTAGTATAACTTTGTTATACATACGTGGTTTCACATAAGTATAACATATTTTTTGCATGGTGTTAGTCGCATATCAACCACCCTGTTGGGGGGGGGGGGGGGGGGGGGGGGAGGAAGGATATATTAATAGCAAATTTTTCTCATCTTGTTTATTAAAGAGAATATAAGTTGACACTATTGTGTTTTGGTATAGCCTAAGGAAGAGACTCCATTGTTGCTTGTTGTGTTAGAATTCTCACTTACATTCTGGAATCTGTCAACAAATATTTCTGGGATATTAGTCCCAGCAATTTATGTAGAGAGCAAAATGAGTAATATAATAGGAATATTAAGAATATATATTTGGGGGAAAGATGGGGGATCTGTCGATCCTTGAATCAGTCCGGTTGCTCCACTTATGGTAATTGCTGCCACTAATAAGCATGCCGAGAGAAGTGGGGCAAAGACAAAACTAGTAAATGAACTAAAATGGTGAATACAGATATTGATGTGAGCTGACAGTGACTCCAAAAGGGACCCCAGCCCTTACAACATTATGGGAATGACTATCGTTCATGTCCATGTGAAAGTAGTGGAGCTAATCTCTGTCTTCTATGTCAAGGGAGGGGCCGATTGTATCGAGTGACACTCTCTCATTCAGAATCCCCCCACCATTATATCATTGTAATATGCACAATGTTCATTAATGATTTGCATCACTAATTATTTATGTCACACTCTATCTGATAGTGGTGTCACATTTCCAGTGTACCAGTCAGTTTTAATTAGGTTCCACACTTGTGTAACTGCGAACATTTCTTCAATACAAATTTTTTTTTACCACGTGTAATTAAACAGTAGTTTTTGTAATTGTAATCGTTACTATTTCTTGAGGCATCTGAATTAATAATTGCAACTGTAATGATTACTTTTGCGAGCTATGTAATTTGTAATTGTAATGACTACATTAGTTGTATTAACACTAATGTATACATAATTTATATAGAGATAATAACAGTTTGATCTTTATATCTATCCTCACTTCAGAGAAAGATAAAAAAAAAGACACAACCCCTCCTCCCATCCCAACAAATTTATAGAAAAATTAAAAGGATGAGTGTAAAAATTCATGCCATAGAGTTTACAGGTCAACTGCATGTTAACTAATGTTCTTCACTCTTAAATTATTATTCAAATTATGTACAAACAATCATTAATATTAGATAAATTTCATAATTTTTGACCTAATAAGTGAGCCCCTCCCATTGCTAGCACTGGATTTACCCAGCACTTACTGCACTTTATTGCCAATTTTTGTGGATTTTTTCCCCCTTGTTTAGAAACTACATCAAATCCACCGCCTCCTGTGTTAGAAAGTATGTTCTGGTGATTATAACACTATCTCTTGCACAGAAAGTGAAACTGCGCAAATTAATTGGAAATGGAATGATATTATTGTGAGACAATATATATCTGGAATAGATAATAAAACCAATACTACATATCTTCTGTTGAGTGATAACAATATGATGGTGTCAACTCGTCTTATATCTATTGATTCTTCACATGTACACTCTCAATTAGAGTTTAAATTGTTTGAAAATGTTACTTCAGTTAATGTATCGTGTAACATAGCGATGATATTTATAAAAGTAACGGGTAAGATTAGTTAGTATGTATAATATCTGAAGTACTTTTAGAAGCAGTATACAATAATTTTTCACAAATTTTTTTGTACATGTTTACTGTACAAGAAATAATTTTTATACATACTAGAGATAGCAAAGCTTTAGACAAGCTCATGAAAGTATAGATTATAACCCTTTACTTTTGAAATGGTATGAATGAAGTATACTTGTATAATGATTACATCTTACTTGAAAAATTTGCTATTATTAGTATTTTATTGTACTGATCATCTTATTATAGCACCTTTAAAAAAGGTGAAGTGAAAATCCAAGCAGAAAGTCAAATTAATCAAGATGTTCCATTATATGAGCAAGTCAGTTCAGGTAAAGAAGTAACATTTATTGTAACCAACTCAGCATATGGAATTCAGCAGAGAAAACTTAACTTAAATTGAATAACCTGTACTTGTACTATTAACTATACACTTGGTATACATATTTCTGAATGTATCATTCTAAAATAACACTTATTTTTATGACTATAATTATTGTAATAAGTATTGAATTAATCAGTCAATTTTGAAATCCTATTTTTATAGGATAGTCTATTGAGACTGATCACAATAAGAGAAAGAATTCCTAATGGATTGAAAAACTTGCTGACTGTACTGGTGACATTTCTCTTTGTTGGTGTCTCAATGACAGAAAAAAATCCTATCTCCCCCACACTAAAGACTAGGCAATCAGTCAGAAGATTTCACCACAAACAAAGGACCTTCACATTATGCTCACACATACTAGCATACACACACAAATAAGAATGTACACACACATACATGCACACAAGTATGTACTTAAAGAAACTACAAGTTTTGGGGAAAGTCTGAATAGATGTTCGCAAAAATAACTTTCTATGAGTGAATAGGAATTGATTCATGTAAACTTGTTTATCTCTTACCTTAGATATTTCTCATAAACATATCCGGTTAAATAGGGAATGATATTATTGTGAGGAAAATTTTGTAAAGGAGAGTTCAGTGGCACTTGATAAAAGTTATACACACAGTCACACCTTGGCTAACAGATAATTCTGCAAAAGAAGTGATTATTTCAAGCGCAAAGCAGTACAATAGGACTACAACTATACAATTAATGACATAATGAACTCGTGAACAAGACTTACAATAGTGAGTCTCATGCACAAACATCACAATTCATTATTCATGCAGGACTTCCTGTGGTGTCCAAATATCTTACAGTGTAAAATTGATATACTCCAGACATGATTTAAAAATTACATTTTACTCATATCATCTTACACATCTTTCAGTAAGAAGTATTTCAGTGGCACTTAAATTGTGGATTATTAGAGAATGTAACTACGAAGTACTGAAATTTATTTAGTAAGTAACCCCCTTCCTCATTGCTCTTAGTTAAAGGGTGGTCATATATGCATGCATTTAGTTTAATTAAGGATGCTCACACTTCAAAGTTAATTTTTGTAATGCATTGCATAATACATTACAATTTTAAGTTTTAACATTTAACAATTACATCATGATGATTATTGACAAATAGCTTCATAAATTCATTACTAGCATCACAAAATTAAATTAATTTAACTGATAGTTAATATGCAGTATCATCAAATTGTTAATTTTTTAAAGAGGATTTTGGATGTCACTAAAATCACCTAAATGGGAAGTAATTTTTATTGGAAAGTTGGGAAGGAACCTATTTCGAACCTATTTGCTAGACTGTAAATCATTTTCAAACCAAATTTTGGAATATAGACTTCACCCTGTTATTTATATTATAGGCTGTGCCACTTGCTGTTATAACAATATTGGTATAGCATCATCCCTACAGCGAGGTCACCTGAATGTTACCACTACACTAGTGCTTCTGTTGTCCGTACTATATCTACTTCAAAAAATGTCATACTTAACTGATACACAGAAGTAGAAAAAATATAGTTAGTACGGAGTTTCACAATGTAGCTGTTTACCACTACACTACTCTTGTAAACACTGCTATCAAAACTGATCTTATGTTACCATAACAAATAATGTCTTACAATATTTTATGCTGTAAGCCATTCTAAACATTTTCAAAGTGTACACAAGATATTATACTAACAAAAGAACAAATGAGAATGTATCCATATTTAGTTATCTACGTATAAACCACATTGTGTCAGTGTTATAACCTCAATAGAAGTACAGTGGATAAATTGAGAATAAGGTCAATAATCAATTGGTGTAGCATTTGCAGGTTATTTGACTTATCACTGTTGCAATCTAACTGGATCACTTCAAGGAGACTACTGTTACTAAACAGCATCATTTAAATAATCTAATAATATAGATATGTATTGCTAAGCTTTCGTTATAGAACCTTACCATTTACTTGAGGACCATTTTTTATTTTAATGAATTGAAACGCTTAAAGTCATCAAAGCTGTTAAATTCAGAGCTTGTAAGGAATAGAAACGTCATATTTCTACTGAGCCAGTGTCTTACAAAATTCTTCTATATCTTTTTGAATCCTAGATGGATAAACAGAGCTACCAAGTGTTTTACTGTATTGTCACCAGACTTAAATTCACTCTTAAAAAGTCGTTAGCCAATCATTTTCAAATATGATCTAGTCTTGTGGAGACTGTTTCTTCAATGGTCAGCTAGAGATGAGTTTACCTCAAACCATCAAAGCATATGAAAAACTGCATGTTTAGTTTAAGGGTGTGTACTTATTAATAGAAAATGGATAAGAGAGACTCTTATTCCTGCTACTGAATTTTGAGAGTGCAGTCAACAACCTTTGAGATTTTCAATATTACTCATTGGTGAATGATTCTGCGCTGTAACTTCATTTGATTTTGTTACTGCAGAAGCTCATTATCATATTACCTGGCTACCATAACTAGTGATGTGCTTGAGCACAAATGGCGAGCGAGCCTAAAGACTATACTATTTTTATATGAATGATTTTGACTTCTAACTGAAAATAAGGTCCAGTTTTTAAATTTCGCATACACGGTAAAGGTATTTCAGTGCCATAGTAACAACATAGTGCCATTACTAAAATTGTACAGATGTGATTAAAGTAAAACTATTAAGTTATATACATTATATACATATAATTATGATTACTGTATAACAATATACTGATTATTTTAACAGTATTCTTATAGTACTTTCTCTGTAACTTAATACCTAGTTGTGAAGCTTCCTCCAGATTATGCATTATTAAAATATAAAAAAGCCAACTTGTTGTTTGACTCTAATTCAAAAAGTGAGTTTAATAAACACCTCATTTTAAATTTGTGCTGATGTGTTTCATCATTGCTTCAAACAACTACCCAGTAATCGTTCAAACCCAGTTTGCCGTCTTCCTTCAACACATATAATACTCAATTTTCATCTTTGAAGAGCAGCCCTGGGGCAAAAGTATTACCTTCAACAGTTTAGGAGAGGATTCACTACCTCTACGAAGCAAGACAGCTTAGAGAGCCCCGAAATAAATCTAAATGAACCGCCATTAAGGTTTAGCTTACTAACCAATTGTTAGTCCAAGTGTTTAGAAAAAAAAAAGGCCAGAATGCTTCTGAGACGTTTGTAACTCTTTTTTGCCTCCCATAACGCCACCTACTACTGGAAAACCAAGAGACTCTACGATACAGCACTCCCGCGAAGTTCGTTCAAAAAGTAAGTACTGCTGGTCTGCGCAGTCGCTCACACTTCCCACAACTGGAGTGCAGTTTACGTGGTTAGATAAATATTCCTGTATCCAATTGACTTGAAACTTTGGGCACAGCTTAAAAACGCTTCAACCTACAGAATAAGATTATAATAAAGTCAAAAAATGAAAAAATTTTTTTGTTTTGTTTATTGTGATGGCACCCCTTAATTTTTTTGTCTAAATTCACTTCCAAGATAAAATTTTACACTATGGTGGCTCTTAATTATGTTTTTAACCACAGTTTAGTAAAGAGAAGCCGTTTAATTTTTGTGACCAGAATTTCCTGTACAAATATTGAAATCAATGATTGTAATCTAATCTATTGAATTTAATTATTCTCTGTGGTTAGTATACTCCATCGTTTACACTTTTTATTGGCTATTGTATGTTTTAATAAATTCCTTAGGAAAAGTGGTAATATTTCTGGATGTGTTAGTTCAAATTTAACCTTGCCCCTGCATACGATAATGTCTAATTTCCTAAATTTCATTCAAAACTAGAAAATTGTGTGCGGTGTATAATAATACACAAAAATACACGTATAAAATTGACTATTTTATACGCATGAAAAAAGTGGTTATTCCATACCAGCAATAATACTTAGAAAGTGGGCGTTGACAACTACAAGTAGTCATTGTCCCGCCACCCGAACGTTCGAAATAGTAATATTCTATTAAATTGCGCTGGAGTTCGGTATACTGTAACCTCCACGGGTAGATAGCTTTCAAAATCTGTTAGATTGATCTGAAAACGTTATCATGAGGATATCGGTTGTTCTCTCTTTAGTAGGAGTTATTGCACACATTGAAGGTAAGACACGTTGAGTAAAACTTAGTTTATCTCTAGGGTAATAATTGGAAGTATAGCAACACTTACTTTAATTTTCAAAGTAGCTACGACCGGGGTGGGATTCTGAGGAATAGATTAAGCATACCAAATCTATAATAATTGGACTAGTATTGGGACGAGTGTACACATAGTGTAGTAGTCTTAAAAACACCCCTGTATATCATTAAGAAGAGACACCAACTAGCTTTGAGAAGGAGGGGGGGGGGTCATGGCCCCCTCTTGATCCTCCCAGGACAGCAATTATTTTACTGTATGATTTCTTTTTTTAACTGAAGCCAGAATTCTGGCATGGAAGAGAGTCCTTTTAACAAAGCCTAGCACAATTATTTTAAATTCTTGCTAGAAATAAACAACAAAATGTAGGTAAAATTGGTTTTAAAGCAAGTGCACTTTACTACGAGTTCTTTTTTTTAATTTTAATTTTTATTCAAATTTCACTCAATTCTGACTTGAAATTACTATTATTCTATCTTGTCATGAATTGGTAGGCAAAACCTGAAGTTCCAATTGACCATCTGCAAATACAATACATTATCCCACATGCCTTGCTGCAGTTATTCCTACCCCACTAGAATCTGTGAAATCGTAGAGCTATTGTATGTTTCTAGCTAAATGGCCACTGGTTTGAGTAGTAAATCTATAAAATAACACTCAAGTTAAATGAGACATTGTAGTGGATAATTGTACTATTGTAAAATAAACAATGTCTTACATACACAACTATATTGAAATTTCTCCCTCACTACATCACGTACTGTTTTATCAGTAATGTACTTGTGAATCAAATGCAACTGATGAAGGCTACAATCAGTAACTGATGTGTTACTACTGCTGGAACTAGTTGTTTTCATGTTTTTATTACTGGTAATTCAAATAATACTTAAACATACTATGTTGCGTTTTGCAGGTATTATCACTGCTCGTACAACCTTGCTAGAGCCTAGAGGCAATATATATTTGTGTGAAGGAGATCATGTGACTCTGCAGTGCACTGTTTCATCTGGTTCCATAGTTTGGAGATGGTTTGTCAATTCTGAAGTTGAAGTCATATACACTATATTAGATGGTAACACAACTAGAACTGATGGCAGTATAACAACACAATATTTTGGTTATGGTTCTTCCACATTAAGTTTTCAGTATAGAGTAAGTCATTTAATCCCTTCAGTTATAATCTGCAATATCAATCATCTCGTCAATATTTTGTCAAAAGGTAATACTACATCTCCTTCTTACTCCTATAAGCACAACTTAGTCAAACAAGCAAAAGTTGTATAATGTGGTTGTTGTGTGCTTTCAGGTTTAGTATAATAATGTAATTATTACAAAAATAGTCATTGTGATGTTATTAGTTTTGACATACAGTATTATGGGGCTATTTATTTTAGTGCGGAAATTTAATCTCGAGCAGGTGATACAAATGTTAATGTACAAAAATAATATTATACCTAACCTGTTAAAGTTTAAATTACTTTTCAATTTTATAATAGAGCAATTAATTCACCAAACTTAAATACAAAAACTGTTATTAAACTAACAATACTATCATCAAAATAATTCATACAATTTTTTTCTGGACATGAATAAGCAAGCATTGGTAGTGGTTTAGTTTAAACCTTAAAAAAAATGGCAATGACCACCAATTCTGACTATTATACGTTTATTAATGAGTTAATTTAGCTGTGATAATATTAATTAAGGTAAGGAACATAATGAACTTAGATATATAATAAGCCATTTGCTAATACTATCCATTAATTCTAATATTGCTGTCAATTTGTTGTATGTTATTTATTCTCTTGTATGTCAGTGAAGCCAAACTTTAATATGTTTTTCATAACAAATGTTATACCGTTGGAAATGAGAGCCAGTCTTATCTTACAATTTACTAATTCTTCATTATCACCCACTAACATCACTTTGTCATCAAAACTTGGAACAATTAATTTTGATAATAGAATCATTAATGTTCCACTGACAATTTATTATACGGAAGATTATACAATCACCTTCAGAACTGACGTCTGTGGGGAAGAATTTTATGTTGAAGGAAATATATCGATATTGAATTGTTCAATGGATCAAAAAATTGTCATATCTCTGGATTTAAATGATACTAATTATACATATACATGTACTGAACATGTATTGAATGGTACCTCATGCATAAAAGTTACTTCATCTGAAATGAATTGTAGTTCAGGTAATTATATATTGTAAGTATAACTTGGACATGTATAATAAGGGAATGTAATAACCAATACTATTGTAGTTTTATTGTTACGATAATTTGTTTTTAATAAAAGTTATATCTCCAAACACAAAATCACAATTGATTGAAACATCTTTATGCAAATTGAGATGTTGGTGTGCAAAGTTACCATAATTTATAAAATCAATATCCATTATATAATTTATAATGGAAAAAAATGTAATAAAATATCATTCCTGATTATCTCTCTGGAATGCTAAATGTATATCAGTATAATAACAACTGGTAATAATTTATTCTAAGTGCATTCTGAAAAAAGTAATGACATTCCAAAAATTGTTAGTACACTTCACAAAGTGTGTGCTGACAAAATGAATTAACATTGTATAATATATTACTTATATATATTCCAAGGAATTCCAGATAATCAACATTAGCTGTCTTGATTAATTTATGTATATTATTTTTTAGGCGTTTGTAATTAATTCTACAACTTAAGATAAAAAAGTAATAAATTTTTTACATATTCAGATAGCATGAATTGCTATAAAATTAGCAGAATATCTGTATTTAAAGTCATCAATATTGTTAATTAGTAAATTATTTTAACTTTTCACTAGATATTTATCACTTTGACAACAGCACAACTACTGGAACTTCTGCCATAGCCACTGAGAAGAATATTTGTGCTACTAACAATGACTATTACCTAATTATTCTCCCTGTGGTATTCTGCTTTTCTCTTGTTTTATTTATACTTTCTGTAATACTATTCACTATGACATTTGTAGTGATAAAAAACAGAAATACAAGGTAATTAATAATTCTAGCAATAGTATTAATAAAAAAAATTGCACAAAAATTTTAAAAATTGTATGGACTTATCAGGCAAGCTCCAGCAGTTCATTGTTGGGAGGGCAAAGGTTGCATGAATTTATGTGTACATTGATATACTACCATCAGTTTTGTCAACTTGCTAAGATATTAAATGATGTTCCTTTGTATGATATTCCATAAGCTACGCTTGAAATGTTCCTATTTCTCTTTTTAGTAATCTCTATCAAAGTTAGTTAATATAAATGTTCTCATGGAAATGTTGCATATGAGGTTTCAGGTAAGCCAAGACACAATATTGGATCTCTCGGAAGTAGAGTAGTTCGTTGAAGAAATACCTGCCTTGATTTTATTTCTGAATAATGTTGACAAAATTACTCCAATGTTGTCAAATTCAATGATTTGCCTAAACTATTACTTTTAAGTTTAATTGTTTGTATATATGTACTATTATACAGAGCCAAAGAGAGAAGCACCAATATGACCAAATGTGTGACTACTCCGCAGCATCCTAGTATACCTACCTATGAGGAAGTGAAAGTTGACCATCACAGTGAAGCCACAGAAATGACAGCTAATTCAGCTTATGGACTTCAACATACACCACATTATTAATACTATTTTTTTTATAATGTTCTTAAGTAAATACCTCATGACATTACAAAAAATGTAAACATTTATTTAATCTTTTCTGTTCTGTAAAATACTAGAATAGTGTTTAATTCTGTGCAATACATTGATTTACCTACAATTCATTAAACAAATTTATCATTACATAATATAGCTTCAATAATGTCATTAAGTCTAAAGTAATATTGTTGGATAATTTGCATTGCTGCCACTTTTTATTCTGGCTCTTGTCAACTAGTTATTGAATCAGCAGAACCAAGGAAAAATATCTTAATGTTTGATTGATTTGTAGTAGCTAGCCCAGAGCAGTATCCTTCATTCATTTCCTAGGCAGATCACCACATGTCTACAAACATTCACTGATAGAGGTGGGGAGCTTGAAACCACATCTACAAGATAGTGGATTTTTACCGATAGAGATTCTACTGCCAGCAATTCTATCTACATTTGGATGTACACATAACCGGATGTAAATAAACTTCACCCCATATATGCTTTATACATACTAATACTGTTACCCATATCTTAGGTAATTGAAACTATACACTTAATGATGACCTGACCCTTGCCTTCACTGAACAGTCGGTAAAGGATCTGGCTCGCGAGACTATAGTATAAACTGAATGCACATTCCATAATTGAAGAAAAAAATTACAGCTTCCGCCGAGCTATTCGTTTAAATAATACATTTTGCTTGCGGGGTTTTATGCTGGATATGTCTCGCTGCAGTAATTTCTGTTCGAGTGCATTATAGCCTATACCGACGGAAAGTTAAGAGAAAGATAAAGAGAAATTCTATTAGTTTCCAACTTTCTATGCTTTTATTCACTATGTTATAATTAATGTGTTCTAAATCCTTTGTTTGTCAACCTAATTGCTATATATAATTGTACTAAGTTATATCTATGTCATAAATCACATTACCATATCAGTGTTTGCTTGTTTCCAGCACATTTCCACTAAATTATTATAATGGAATGAAATAGATGAAAAATGTAGTGATTTAACTAATTGAAAATGTGAAACCTAGTTCAATTATACCTTTTCAGGTGCTACACTTCTTCCAACGGAATATATTATTAATGTCTGTCCTGGGCAAGTGCATACTCTAACTTGTAATGAATCCTATACTGGAAATATAATTGGAAATGGACAAGTTCTAATGGAATGACGTCAAAGAGGTATTTAACTGCTGAAAATTTAAACATACCAATGACTCTTGTTCAAAGCCACAGTGAAGAAGTAAACACTACTTTATTGAGTCTGATCAACAGTTTTGTCAGTTCAACACTGCAGTTTACTTTATCTGGGAATGTTCTATCAGCTAATGTGACGTGTAATCAAGAATCAAGAAGGATTAAAGTTGTAGGTTAGTAAAGGTGGGTATGGACCAGTGCTACCATTAGTATTTATTCAGCTCAATTCATGTACGTGACTAACTGAAGTATTAACTAACCATGAACAATTTTTTTGCATAACTCAAATAACACCGTATTAATATTTTGTGATTTTTTTTGTATAGTGTTTGTTACATGAAGTATGTTTTTTTTATTAGATGCCTGAAAATATATTTTAAACTCATATAGAGGTGTGCAGCATACTATAACAGTTAATTGAGGTGCAGTAATGGTTATTTTGTTGGTTAAAAAAATGTCCATTACCAGAAACAGCGAAACTTAATGATATCATAGATATATATATATTTATACTATGGTTGCTGTGGTAACACCCATGGATTAAAAGTGATATTTTCCTGGTGATTTTCCGGCCCAAAATTAAAATTCAATTAAAATTCAATTGAAGCACGCCAGAAAGTTTACTTTAGCAAGTATACTTTAGCAAGTTTACTTTAGCATTGTAGCTGCCAGCTGTTATCTCCAGATCTAACTCTACCTGGGCTGCTCAGCAGTAAGCAGTAAAGCAGCTAGCTGTGGTAAATTCCTGTGGTATGAGAGCGGCAGGAGAGTTATATGTGGTAGGGCTGGTCCCATATAGGTGATCCTTATATGATACACTCTAAAACTGCTGTTTACTTCAAAATATAAGCAATTATGTTTATTAAGCTTGCATTTATTTATGTTAACACTGAATTCTTTACTGTATAAATTCTGCATGACTTAGCAATTGTATGTAATGAACTAAGGGGTAACAGAGAAACCTACCACACTTATAACCTTATGATAAATTGAATTAAATGTTTATTGTATAACTTAAGCTTACTAACATTGAACAATAATGTAAATCATTATGCTTCAGTTTAATATTTTTTGTTGTTTATTCCTTATTTGACAGATTGCTCTACTCCAGTGAATTTCAGAATTGTCATTAATACTACTGAGAATGACATTAGTAATATTCACATTAGGTGGAATAATCAATTAAACATGAATTTTACTTATTATGTTAATATTTCCACAAACTTTGAGAATGATATGAAAACAATATCAACAGATAACTTGTATATTGATTTCACATCATGAGTTGGAGTTTCATATAATATATATATTAGTACCTACTGCTGTAACAATTTAACCGAAATTGGAGATTTTCAATTTACTATATTAAGGAACAATTCAATAAAAGTCATAGGGGATATTTTATACAATATAAATTCTATCAATCAAGATAACATCAGTGAAGTCGGATCTTTTATAACAACTATAAGTACTGGTATGAATGTTAATTGATTCAAGTAGTTAATTTTATGCTTGTATTACTTTGAAAAAACATTTTCTCATTTGTTTCAGATACCAAGAAGAGCTTCAATAATGTAGTGACGTTAAATTCTTCCTTTGATGATTGTTCTTGTGAAAGCTATAGTAGTTTTCAGACTATAATTTTGCCTATAGGATCTGTAGTAATTGTTATATCTATTTTACTAAATATTGGACTTGTTATTGAAATAGTAAGAATCAAAATAAAGACTAGTTGATAAGTATGTAATATTTATGCCAATTAAACTGATTGGAAGACAATATTTTGAGGAAAGACTTATTCTTGTGTGTAACAATTATTATTACTGATCTTTAGAACATTCACATGCATTAATATCAACAATTCATATAGTGCTTTTATCCTTTAAAATTATCATACTTGTAATGAAGCCCATGCAATAAAAATGATGATGATAAAATTGAAGCAAGAGGTCAGATAAATCAGAGTATTCCATTATATGAACAAGTTGAGTCAGAAAAAGAAGTGACATCTGTAACACCTAATGCAGCATATGGAATTCAGCAGAGAAAGAAAAACTCGAATTGCATTAATGTATTAGTATCTAAACACTCAATTGAAACATTTTTATATACATTTCTGTACAAATTTGTTTAAACAATAATTATACATGCAGAAAAGTTAAAAAATTTTCTATTTCCTGTATATGTCGCTAATACGTTATTTAATTTTTGCAAAACAACAGTTGTGAAAATTAAAATAAAAGCTAGGGAAGTTTTTAATAGGAATTATTTTCAGTGCTTGAAAGCATTTATAAATGCATCATAAGCATGTAAATTCAACTTTAAAAATGTGAGGTTAATTTTTTTACGTATTTGTTAATTTTTTTGCACCTTTCTTGCCAATTAACTTTAACCTTCATTATATTCATGTTTAAAAAACTTTTCTTTTAAGTTATTCTCAAAAATGAATTTGATATAGAAAGAGAATAGTAATCGCATTGTCAGGTAAAACTATCACATAGATTTCATAATTATGACATTAAAAGCTTTGAATACTGTACAGTTTGATTTTATTAGTTAATGAGGCTGTATCATCATTATTTTCGTGCTTTGAAGGTTACTAAGCACAGAGGTTGTTTAGCTGCTTTTAACACTAACCACATAACCACTAAATCTGATAAGAAGCCTGATAAGAAGCCAGCCACACACGGTTAACCACGAGCACTGGACTGCGACCTTTTACCATCTGAATGGCTTGTGTTACCATTTGACGATCTTTACCGATGCTAATATCCTGTTCCTAGTCGTACCATAATAGTTGGCATAATGTATCTTTTACTTCTCTATATAAAATTGTAAATATTGGTTTTAGTTTGTAATGAATGGTATATATTAAACACTAACTATGTACCCTTCATTGGATAAATTTTCTAACCACATTTTAGAAAAAAGAAATTTTCAGTTTCAATGAAAATTACAGCTTATAATAAAAAAAATTATCAAACTCTGAACATAACCTTATAGTTGTTATTATATTTGATGTTTGCTAAGTTATTCAATTTGAGGGCCGTTTTTTACTCATTGGTAGAAGTTTGGTGTACAACTAATTAGTTCTTAGACTGATATTTCATGGACAAGATGTGAGTGTTTTTTTTATCCTGTATAGATCTGAGAAAATTTAAGCCTTTGCTATAATTATCTTAGTTTATAAAAGAAGATATTGTATTGTAGGATTATGAAGAATAACTACACATGAACATAATCACTTTAATTATTATCTTTTTTATATCTTTATCAGTATCATTGTATTTCAGTTTTGCACAGGGTGACATTAAATTCGTCCCCAGATAATAGTACTTGTGAAAACTTTAATCTTTTTGAAACTGTTACTATTCCTATTGGATCTGTAATAATTATCCTATCTCTGGTGCTAAATATTACATTTTTATGGAAACGATAAGAATCAGAAGAAGGACTAGTTGATGTGTAAAATTGGTTCCAGTTTATATTTATTTGTATGACTAAAAATGTATTTCTTAAATATTTAAATTAATATCTGATTATAGTACAATTTTCTTGAACATTTAACTTATTCAAGCACATTTCTAGAAATTTTGCACTCTACAATCTAAACATTTTGTTTTTTTTACAAATAGTAATCACCAAATAGTTCAAATCTTAGCTTTGATTATAACATTTTTATGAATCATGAATTGTTCAAGTTAAATATATAATGTGTATTTATATATATTATAGCTATAGCTGTATGATAGCACTTAGTAACAACATGGTTTTTAAATAGAGTAGAACTCTATACTCAGTAATCTGAATTTAATAAAATTGTACAACTGCATTGTAGAAAACGGAAGCCTTTTCATTTGTAAATATGGCCAGAATTCTGTCTACAAATACTAATTACCTTTTACCCACAACTTTAAATTTTGTAAAACGATTAAATAATTATTCCCTACATCTAAGACTCTAACAAACACTGCTATTTTGAAAAATTTGGCATTGTTATTCAAGTGGATGTATTGTAATTAAAGCTATCTAATCATATTATCTATGTAAACAGTTAAGGATTATACAACATCCATATGAATATGAAGTTGAGGATTCATACCATATCACAATAATATAACTGAAATATATTTTTGTGGTTATAAATATTATACACATGAGTAAAAAGAATAAAATAGTTACAGGGATTCAGATGTACTTTTGATGGACTGACTGAGAGATGAAGTTGATCTTGTAATTTAGTTACACATGCACTGGTAGTATCCCAAACATTACTAGACTGACAAACTGCTTCAAATAGTGTTGGGCAATAGATGCCTGCCTCTTTTCTGACATCAGTGGTTTACACTGTTTTGGACAATCACTCAGGAATGTAAATTTGGATTGTAAGGAAATTATTATTACTGAATGCAAAGAATTTTGCTAACTGAAGTATCATAAATGATTTATTACTGCAGTGTAGATTATTATATTGACCAATATTATAATTATTTACACAATATAATTTGTAAAATTTGGCGGCGTTATTTAAGTAGATGTATTGTAATTAAAGCTTTTTTGTTCCCTCAGAAAATTTGCTCAGTTATTCTTAATCAAGAGTGAGCTGATTTTGTCTGAGAGATAATGTAGTAGAGGTCTGATTTGTCTGGAGATTATCTCTGATGTGGGGGTTTAGAACTTAATTTTTATTCTCTCAAGTATTAGACTATATAAAATCTCAAATGAATTTTCATTTCTCATAGTGATGTATAATCAAAAATATCATCTGTCGGTTTCTTTGTCATATTGTATCAAAAGTTTAAAAACAATGCATATTGCAGATGGGGATTATTGGAGAAGGGAAATAGTAAACTTTAAAGGTTTGTTTGATTATAAGTTCCTGGTTAAAGATAACTTCTGCACCATTTCCTTTGAAAACTTAACTGAGCCATTTTATTGAGTATTTAATAGTGGAAAGTGGAGAGAACTTTGTATGATAACAGCATTACTTATTCTATAACTTTCAAATGGCTTAATTATGATTAATTAATATTACTAAAATATCTAAAAACATGATTGAATAGTCAAAACAGCATTTGAAAGTTGAAGTGAATCGTTTCTTATAGTAAGTTCAAGTTTTCACATTCAGTATTAACGATATCTTATTATAGTACAATTATGTAATTAAAAATTTTCAGACATTTTGAGATAAATAACTCATTACATGAATAAATTTAGTGAACAAAACCTACTGATTGACTTAATATTACCAAACGAGTTTGTTATGCATATGTATATTTACATTAAATATAATTATATATATAGCTAGATAAGTACAGTGTATTGATGTACTTATTTTTATAAAATAAAACCCGATTCATCGCAGTGACACCATCAGTATAGTTTTTTTACTGTCAAACCCATATGATTCATTTCATAATAAATACATTTTCATCAGAATAAAGAGACTAAGACAAGATTGAAGTTTGTTTGAGACACTGGCTAACAACAAGGAAACTTGATTCTTCCTAACAAGCAGTGTATGTCACAACTTTGATGAATAATTTGTGTTTTAAGTTTACCCCCCCCCTCCAATTCTAAACCACTTCTACCACACACGTAAATTTGGAACCCTTACCAGTGTATAGCCCCAACTACCCCAACCTATGCAAACCATTACCGTGGTCATGTGATTTGAACATTCCCATTTGGAGCAGGTTTGTCAAGTGATCCGGGAATTTACATTTTTGGGGGGAAGGGCAATCCACTTTCTTCACGGATATCCTAATGATTTGCTTGTATAACAGTTTGTTGTGGGTTCATTCATGTGACTACCAACTAAAAGACCACAATTAATACATTATCCTAAACAGATACTGGAAATGGAAGCATAATGTTTCTATCTTATGAACAATACGGTGCATCTTGACCTACTGCTTAATTAAATGTTTGTTTACAAGATATCCGGAGTTCAAGTTTGAAATGAAAGTTTTTCACGATGATTTTGGGACTTATAAAAGTTGTTCTGTTTTTTTTTTGGATAGTAAATGATATAATTATTATGAATAGCATACTGACACTCACAGAGGCCAGGTTAAGGTTTGAGCATTCAAAACTAGATATCACAAATGACAAACAATCAACTTAACTTTCACTTAATTACTATTTTATAATATATCATAATTGAAACCACAACGCACATTATATACTCTTTCAGTCCCAAATAAAATTTACATGTTTTGGGTCAATTCTTATAAGCGCACACTATCTAAAATGCTGGGTGCGCAATGATTGAACACAACCCCCATGTATATGAATGTGCCCAACCCAAGTATTTTATTGGGGTCATTTTGTAATAATACTGTGGTAATTATAAGCTAGAAATTAAAAATAAAATACATTGAAAAGGTTATACCTAATATAGTGAGCATTACATTTGTGAATCTCAAAGCAAGATTAGAGGAGACATGTAACATTTTATTGTCTAATAACATAACATTTGCCATTAAATCATCTGGTACCAGTGCTTTGTTGAAGTGCATTACTCTCCAATAATCCACCACAAAATCATGTTTAAATGAATGGCTAAGAAGTAGGAGAATGAAAAGATCAAGAATAGAAGATGGTGAGTAATGGCTGCCTGATGTAATTACTTCATTAAATAAGTGAAATAAAATTCACAGAAAAGACAGAGATATTGAGGAGCAAAAGGGAATTCATGAATTGAGAGGAATTAGACAACCTGAGATGGTTCAGGAAGAAAGTACATCAAGTGACTTGAAGTGGCAAGGAACTTGCTAGTATAATTATGGTCTTCCATTATGTGGATACTTATACAATGTATTTAAAGTCACACCAAAGATCAATTTTTACACTATGGTGACACTAAATTATTTTTTCCTTCACAGTTGAATGTAGAGAAGCTGTTGTTATTTTTTTGTTTTGTTGCCAGAATTTTTGTTTACAAGTGAAGATACTGATCAAGTACAAGAAACCGGTGAGCAAATTTAAGTGATGACTGGAAATTGTATCAGGTAGTATAAATTATTCTTCAAATATTGTTCAGGGAGTGAAAAGAAATAAACTACTTGAATTTCAAAAATAAATCAACTAATTCAATTAATACAGCTTAATAAAATATTTATATTTTGATTTCAATAATTTTTTTAAGCTTCTCAGACAAATCATTTAGCTACTTAAAATAAAATACCTTCTTTGATTTTGTCAGCAATATTAGCTTGTATATCAAAATGCGCCACAGTATCCGCAGTTATCTATGGAGTTCCTAATTTAATAATAAATAAAAACAGTTTGAGATAAAGAGTGTTGTAATAGTACCTTGATAAATCTGAATGTCACTAGTTCCACTGGCAGGCCTTGCTAGTATCCCACATTTGGTCAATTAATGATGGCTATGGTATAATTAAAAGACATGCAGTACTGATGTTCACAGCTTCCTGTTAACTAGATATAGCCAGCCAATAAGTTCGCAAATTTATCTGGAACCTGAACATTTTGCGATGCCACTAGTCCCCAGAAACCTCTGGGCTAACTGTGATTGTGGTACCTGTTTGTCTGATGAGAACTTCATTAGTACTTCTCATCGCTGGATAAAATTTTGAGGGGATTTATCATTTTATGCCCACCTAAACTCTTGTAACTCAATACAAATATGATAAGTCAATTATTAGCAAGGGTACTAAGTTGACACTATTGTGTTAAAATTAGTTTAGCCTAAGGATGGTCATATTTTACCAAGAGGACCACTTTGTTGCACTTGAGGGGCTGCAAATCACACTTACATCCTGGATTTTGTCACATAAATCTGTGATTTTAGCCTATAATTATAGGAGAGAGCAAAATGTAGAGTAGTTATAACTGCAATAGTTTGAATATCAAAGAGTAGTAGTAACCAAGCTTATAAACAGAGGTGTATGCAGGGGATGTTCAAGGGGTTACCAGTAACATATTATGTTCTTTCAAATTAGTAATATTCATAACAAGTTGTGGTATGGTTACAGGGGATAGAGATAATGGTAATGATAGTAGTTGCCACCAGGTTGTGCTTAGCTATTCCCAAGCTTATAAAGGCATCAAATCCCAAGATAACCCTCTTTAACAAGTGTAACTCTGTGATGAAGGAAAAACATGAGAAGCACAACTGAACTGGCACATGCTCAGCAGGTCATATAAATACCCACTGAGCATGAGCATGAAAGTCATGTGACACAGGAAGTGATTAATAATTAGGTAAAGAATGCTACATAAATAAGCTGAAGTTAGTTACAGTCGGTAAAGGTACATATATTCATAAGTCATCATATCAGTGTCCTGTACTGTGTGGTGATGATTCCACCACACAAGTATTAATGTTTAGACCACCACAACAGTGATATCATATTTTAGAATTTACCTACCAGGTCTGTAAGAATGCTGGATGCAGTAACATTCACAAATATCCATGAAACACACAGAAAACTATTAACAAATTTACTTATCATTTTTTGTCAGGGGTGTAGGCAGAATTATTAAGAGGTGTGTTACTTAGTGATCACACCTAAACCATGCCTAGACTACACCAATTATGTTATCGATGCACAAGCAACAGCAATAGATGGCGAGTAGTAATCACACTTCTATAAAATACGTTCATACTTTTCTAAGAAACACTAGCTATTTGATTTGATTCACAGACAATATGGCATGGCTTACTAAATGAAATTGTCAGCAAAGGCTACAAAGCGTGAACATCTATTATCTCTCACTCATATAACACATAGTATATAATATTAACGATTAGATCATTAATTTAAATAACCTTAGTCACTAGCTCCAAAAATTTTCAATTACGCAGTAGGTTCTTGATTTTTCACGGACGCTTAAACTCGCCGAAATCATTGGCGGGGTCCTTCCTGTTGGCATTTATTATCCTCCCATGTGGCATTTAGAACCCTAGCTTGTGACATTTAGTACCCTAGCTCACTCCACCTTCTCTATTGTTTGGAATAGCTACTTGACATTTTCTGACACATTTGTATAATATTCAAAATTTTAGGGATATAACAAAGAAATATTTTTATTTTTTTATACTGATATTAAAATAAAGTGATGAGTAGCTAAAACTGATTAAATAAGTTACAACAGCTAATGATGATATTCCTATTTATTTGAGATAATATTCATAGTAACTGAGCATGATTGGAAGTTAAAAGTAAAAGGAGAAGTGAAAGTTGTGCTGGAAGATTGCAAAGTATTCATGCTATTAGCACCACACGAGTAACCAGAAGTTGCTGCAGTAACTCTCCGTTTTGTTTTCTTACTTCGAAGACGAAAAGGCACAATTTGGTGGACAATTCTTGGGTAAATATTTCTTTCAGGGGTGTAACTTCTCATCCGTACTCCGTAGAAATGTGTGCACACCATTGTTGCCATACATTGACACAGTATTTTGTGTCAGCCATGGTCTTAGAAGGTATAGCACTAAGCTTGGCCTTCATAACCTCATCCTCGTTTTTCCTGGGAGCAGCTCCAAGTTATAGTCGTGAACAGAATGTTCCGCTGAATAGCTGGTTGACCAGTAACTAAGGTTTGTTCGCTATCAGACGTTTCCCCGTTTAAAAGGTCCATAATTTCTGGTGATAAAAAGTCCTGTAATGACTCCATAAGTTAGCCTGAGAAGTGGTGGAACAGGCTGTATCACCTAGCTAGCTTTTATTTTTATTTTTAGTGACTAAATCAGTTAGACAGAGGCACCAAGGAAACTACCGGATTTAGGAAACCCTCAGGCCCCTAGTAGCACCCTCGCTTCGCTCGGGATGCTACAGCTCAGGGCCTTCGGGATTTCTAAATCCGGTAGTTTCCTCGGTGCCTCTGTCTAACTTATATTTAATAGTCTCAATTACTACACTGGTTTGCCAATCATTATAATATTTGCCATTTTAGAAACTACACTAAATCCACCACCTCCTACATTAGAAGTATGTTCTGGTGAAAATTACACTTTGTCTTGCACAGAAAATTATATTATTATGAGACAATAATATACATCTGGAATAGATAACAATGATATTAATACTACAGATCTTCTGTTGAATAATAACAATATGATGGTGTCAACTCGTCTTATATCAATTGATTCTTCACATGTACACTCTCATTTAGAGTTTATATTGTTTGAAAATGTTACTTTGGTTCAAGTATCATGTAACCGAGTTCTGTTACTTGTAAAAGTAAAGGGTAAGAATAATATGTAAAAATATTTGTTAACCCTTTGCATACGATCGTCACGCATTCGTGACCGCCGTAACTTAACGCGCGCGTACGATTGTCACGAATCTGTGACACACCGGGTGCGTCAAGAGAATACGGCTGTCACGAATTTGTGACAAGCTCTTTTTTGCTCTGTTATTACAGTTACAGAGCGCGTAGCGCGCTAAAACTTTCAGTAGCTTACATAGTATACACTTTGCAATCTCTATTCTACAAAATAAGTCTTATAAAGTAAGTATAACTTATATCAAGTGCACCTACTAAATAAAAAAAATTTTTTTCCTACACTTTGTGTCTAGCTATTTTCAAATAGAACATCTACTAAGAAGTAAAGGCCTAAAGTAGCTAGAAATAAGCAAATTAAAACTAGAACTTACACTTGGGTGTGATTTCTCCTTTCATAAATATAAGCTAAATATAAGCTAAAAAAATAGCTAACAAACTATGGCCTCCTCGATAATTCCAACTAAGTTTGTATTCAAAACAATTCTATAAACTATAAACTAACGAATTACCATAGCTACAACGCTAGAGGCAGATTATTTGAGGCCTAACACAAAAGAAACACTCGCCCGTTTTCTTTTTCCACGTGTCGAACTCCACTGGTAAAACGTCATCGTCTCGGGCAACTAATTGGTTTTACGGCGTGCGCGTATTTAATTACATAATTGCTCGCCCGCGTTCGTCCGCAAAGGGTTAAGTATTCTTAAAGCAGTATTTTATGTTCATGCAACTTTTTTATATAAATATTTTACTATACAAGAATTACAATCTTTATAATATGAACAAGATGAGCAATATGGACTTTGTATCTGATTAAAATTGTCAGACTAAGTCAGACAAAGGTCAGGAAAGTATAGACTATAACCCATGACATTTAGCAGGTCTTGTAAGTGATTACATTTTGATTGAATTTCCAGGCGGAATTTACATGTCCATCTTAACTTAGACTGTAATATTTATTTGAATTTCAATAGATTAAAAAAAATATATTCACGCATTTGTGAGATAATTAATAGAAGCATTAAAAGGGCATAATGAGGACCCTCATTTCTTTTTAATTGCTCCAATACAACTATCAAAGACAAAAGCAAAAGCTTAGGGTGCCCTGCCACCTGAAGCCAAGGCTTCGTGGTACCTGGTAGATTTTTGGCCTTAAAGTTAATTGATCCGCGTAGAATGTCAGATATGGCCGAGCGTTGAATAGGTAGCATAGGGGATCGGTTGCTGGCGGTTCTACGGTATTATACTGAATGATTAAATGACCACAGGTTCAGGTGGCAGGGAACACTTAACATTTTAATAGAATTTTGAAATTGCGTGAATAATGTACAATATCACTGAATCCCGTCTTACTATTGTGAGGTTAGCAGTTAGTTGTGAGGTATGTTTCTACTTAACCCTCAAAAGCCACAAATAAAAAGAATACAATCATTATAATGTATTGTCTGTCATGAAGAAATTCAACGATGGTAACCAGTGTTTACTATCAGCTTTGAAATAACAATATCAAACTGATTCTGTCCATAATTTAAGCTCGTTTAAATACTTTGTCAATGTTTTTTTGTTTTCAAACAGGAAATGATACAACTTAAAAAAGTATTATAAATTCTCAACATATATTCATAATAGCATAAACTAGTGGTGTGCTTGAGCACAAATGGCGAGCGAGCCTGATACTTTGGTAACATAAAATGTTACTATGTTTTAGCTTACTTCATGCAAACACTATAATAGCAGTTATGACATTTGATTTCAGCAAACAAATACAAAATCACTCTCTTACCTGATTAATGGTAACTTTGTAGTATCAAACATCTGCCATTCTGATAATCTCAATCACCAGTAACGCTTGAACAAGCTTTCAGCTACGATAAAAAATAAACCAGTGTTATTATTTGTAATTTTAGCCAACAATATGGAATTACTACTTACCTCATTCTTGAGTATTGATAACTTCTGTAGTATCAAATTGAAGTTACTTTGACCATCTGAATTACCTTGAATTCTTGACAACAAGCTCTCACCTACAAAACAAAAGACAATCAATTTTAGCACACAAATACAAATTACGTTCTTACCTCATTTTCTTGAGCAGTGGTAACTTTTGTAGTACCAAATTTGAGTCCTTCTGACTATTTGAATTACCAGTCACTGTTACAACAGCTCTTAGCTATAAAAAAGAAAGGCCAGAGTTATTTTGCATATAAGCTAACAAATATGGAATTGCGTACTTACCTCGGCATCCCTCGAGAAGTAGTAGCTTCCTTAGCATTAATACTTTATGTGCTTACATACGCTTTTCAGAAGTAGTGATAGCTCTCTTAGTACTGACTACAGGTGGCTCTTGACAACTAGTAACAAGCCGCACTTAGCCGGAAAAAAGGCGAAGTTTTGAATTTAAATCTGGTAAAGGGTCTTCAATGTCGTAGTAACCAATCGAATCAACTTTTTGTTTCTTGAAAAGCAAGCGTTTTTCGCAGGAATTTTTTCACACTTTGGAGCTTACGTACTAGTGGTGTGCTTGAGCACAAATGGCGAGCGAGCCTGATAGTTAGGTAACATAAAACTAAGTATTGTTACTATGTTTTAGCTTAGTTCATGCAAAAACTATAATAGCCGTTATGACCTTTTATTTCAGCAAATAAATACAAAATCACTCTCTTACATGATTAATGGTAACTTTTGTAGTATCAAACATCTGCCATTCTGATAATCTCAATTACCAGTAACTCTTGAACAAGCTCTCAGCTACGATAAAAAAAAATAAACCGCAGTGTTATTATTTGTAATTTTAGCTCCGTATCCCCCTAAAACGGCGAAGTTTTGAAATTAAGTCTGGAAAAGGGTCTTCAATGCCATAGTAATCGGTCGAAACTTTTTGTTTCTTGAAAAGCAAGCGTTTTCGCAGAAATTTTCTCACACTTTGGATCTTTAAGTATAAAGTAAGGCTTGCTTAATGCTGTAGTTTCAGAATAAACTGGGTTCAAGCCTAAAAAGCCTTGTTTTTTGGAGAAAAAAAGTTTTCCGCGCGCGCGTTTAATTACATACGTACGTCCAAACATATATACAAATAAACTAGTGGTGTGCTTGAGCACAAATGGCGAGCGAGCCTGTTGGTTAGGTAACATAAAATGTTACTATTTTTAGCTTACTTCATGCAAACACTCTAATATAGCAGTTATGACATTTGATTTCAGAAAACAAATACAAAATCACTCTCTTACCTGATTAATGGTAACTTTTGTAGTATCAAACATCAACCATTCTGATAATCTCAATCACCAGTAACTCTTGAACAAGCTCTCAGCTACGATAAAAAATAAACCAGTGTTATTAAGTTTAATTTTAGCCAACAAAATATGGAATTACTACTTACATCATTCTTGAGTATTGATAACTTCTGTAGTATCAAATTGAAGTTACTTTGACCATCTGAATTACCTTGAATTCTTGACAACAAGCTCTCACCTACAAAAAAAAAAGACAATCAATTTTAGCACACAAATACAAAATTACTTTCCTACCTCATTTTCTTGAGCAGGGTAACTTTTGTCAGTACCAAATTGAGCCATCCTGAACATTTTGAATTTACCAGTCACTGTTGACTAGCTCTTAGCTACAAAAAGAAAGGCCAGAGTTAATTTTGCATATTTAGCTAACAAATATGGAATTGCGTACTTATCTCAGCTTCCCTCGAGAAGTAGTAGCTTCCATAGCATTAATACTACGGCATTCTGACTACCAACGGCTCTTGACACCCAACAACCGGCACTCCGTATCCCCCCATAAAACGGCGAAGTTTTGAAATTAAGTCTGGAAAGGGTCTTCATGCCCATAGTAACCGGTCGAATCACTTGTTTTGGTTTCGTAAAAGCAAGCATTTTCGCAGGAATTTTCTCACACTTTGGAGCTTAAGTATAAAGTAAGGCTTGCTTAATGCTATAGTTTCAGAATAAACTGGGGTCAAGCCTAAAAAGCCGTGTTTTTTGGAGAAAAAAAGTTTCCCGCGCGCGCGTTTAAAGGGCATACGTACCATCCCACATACATATATACATATAACATATACCCGATTTTGCATTATCCACCCCTAATACTGTCTCGCTCGCTACGCTCGCTCGCCAATAAATAAACAAACATCCCCGATTTTCAATTGTGTTACCCCTGTAAGTGTCTCGCTAGCTACGCTCGCTCGCCAATAAAGTAAGACTTGCTTAATGCTGTAGTTTCAGAATAAACTGGGGTCAAGCCTAAAAAGCCGTGTTTTTTGAAGAAAAAACGTTCCCCGCGCGCGCGTTTAAAGGGCAAACGTACAATCCATACATACATACATACATATATATATACTAGTGATGTGCTTGAGCACAAATGGCGAGCGAGCCTAAAGACTATACTATTTTTATATGAATGTGACTTACCACCGCCACTAACTGGAATAGAAATGGAAGTCCCTTAAGTTTTCAAGTTTTAACTGCACACGCAAAAGAATTCAAAACGGTAAACAATTCAATTTCTAGGGTGATACGGGTACTGATCGATAAACCAGAGGATTCTGTTTAGTGCAATTTGGGATGGGGTCGACCACGTAACTAACACAAAAACGCGAGGATCAAAGTACAAAATGACATACGTACGTCCAAACATATATACAAATAAACAAACATCCCCGATTTTTTTCATTTTTACCCCTGTAAGTGTCTCGCTCGCTACGCTCGCTCGCCAATAATTGCAGTAAAAAATTCTCTTAAGGGTGCTGTCACACTATTTGAGCGCGAAAAACCCGCCAAATAGGCCACGGTTGCTAGGGCCTGTTACACTTACTTCTGGGGAAAGGCGTTGAATTTGCACCCAGCAAATGTGATGTCCCCAATAACATCTGGGTGGACATATGGGGCTAGTGGGGGGCAAATGGAAAATGAGATGGATAATTGCCTGAATTGGGCTTGAGCTCTAGGACCTCAGGCCCTGAGCCAAGGACACAACCACTACACCACCACGCAACTATATATGCTATAAATTAATAATTATATATAGAAGTCATCATTTTAATTTATTTTTAGTAAATTTTTTTAATTATTTACTAGATGTTTATAACTTTGATAACAGCACAACTACTGGAACTTCAGTCTTAGATACAGATAGTGATTTGAGTTCTAATAACAATGATTATCAAATTATTATTCTCCCAGTTGTATTCCGCATTTCACTTGCTTTATTTATACTTTCTGTAATATTTTTCACTATGACATTTGTAATGAATAAAAGCAGGAATACAAGGTAAGTAAATAAAGACAATAGTCTTAATAGATAAAATTGCAAAATACTGATTCCGAATGTATGGGGCAGGCTGCAGAATATATTACATTATAAGGTACACATGAAATGCTCCAATTCATTTTTTGATTACTCTCTTCTAAATTTAACTCGTATAAATGTTCTTGTGCATACACAAAATGTACTTGCTATCACGAAAGGTAATGCCCCCACCTTTCTACTTCACCTCTATAAGAGTCCCCTTCTAGGGACAACTTCCTTCCTCAATTGTTCCCTTATTGAGCCATCCCTGACTTATTATTAGGAATGTTGAGTATATACAAGCCTTGCTTTATTTCTGAATACTGTGGACAAAATTATTACATCATCCTTAAATTTAATAAATTTTACACACTTTTTTCTATTTTAATATGTCCTATAAATGGACTATAGTACAGAGCCAAAGAGAGAAGCACCAATATGACCAAATGTGTGACTATGCCACAGCATCCTAGTACACCTACCTATGAGGAAGTGAAAGTCGACCATCACAGTGAAGCCAGAGAAATGACAGCTAATTCAACTTATGGACTTCAACATACACTACATTGTTAATGTTTTATTCTATTTTTGTAAATGTTCTTCAGTAAACAAGTAATGACATCGAAGCAATTAAAAAACGTAAACGATTCAGTAATCATTTGTTTTGTAAATACTGATATAGTACATTTAGTTCCATGCAATTAATACTTTGTTATGTTGATTTACCTGCAATTCATTGAACTCTTCACATCACGTTATAAACATTGTACTGCTAACATGGTAAAAATAGCTTAAATGTGTAAATCACTTAATATTCTTACATAGTTGTTGGTATTTTTGGTCATATGTTTGTTTTGGTACCTCTTACAACAAAACGTAATATACCATCAGATAGCTATTATTAGTAAGATACCAAAAGTAAAAGAGTTATGGGGAAAAATAGAGGTGTGTAATTAACAACCAGCTAGCACCTAATATCTGGTGTGCATGCTATCTGTCCCGAACCTGTCATTCAGTCCTGTGAGCCCACTGCAACAAGAAATAGCGTGAGCAGTAGGATAAGCCAATACATTTTCTATGGTACAGGTAGGTCAGTGATATCATAAGTGGGTGTGGCCGGATATACGTGATGTCATCATGCATGTCCTCTGTTATGTACCAAGTTTCATACACTTTGAATCACGATTTGGTAGCTATTTACCACTGCACAGTTATTGTGAACATTGCTATTACAACCACCTTTATGTAATCATAACAAAATAAGTCTTTAATAATATTTATACTGAAAGTTATACAAACCTTTTCGAAAGTGCACAGAAGATATTATAATCACTAAATAACAAGTAAAAAATGCATCCATATTTTTGTATGCTTATTAACAACAAAAAGGTGCCAGCTTGAAACCTGGGTCCCCATGACGGAGTATCCCTGGTGGCGGCATACTGTACAAAAACCCCACAGCAATGAATCATTTAGTATTCTTATGATATATATATTGGTATGTCACAAAATAGAACTTTACGATCTACTTCAGCACTATTTTTTCCCATCTCTGTCAGAATTTTAGAGATAATTACAAATGATAAGATTTACTGAAACATTAGATGCAAGATGGACATGGAATTATAGTTAGTGTACAGAGTTATGATATTGTTAATATGCCATCAAGCATGCGAACCCTCCAATAATACATTTCGGGGGAAAAGTCTGAACAGATGTTTAAAAAAATAACTTGCTACAAGTCAATAGAATGGATGAACCAAAAAGCAAGTTGTTGTCTGTCACTTGCCTATATCCGGATGTAAGTAATTTCAGCAAAGTAAGTAGGGATGCAAATTCATTTTTCATCATAATATGATGCTAAATAACATTCAATTTGAGGATAGTTTTTCTGCACTGGTCCAATCCCGGCTGAAAAATCTGTACAATCCAGCTTCAATAGTAACTGTGGATCGTAATGTACTAAACACAGTATCACATGCTTGACACTTTTGAGTTTTATATGTGCCTGCATGGACTGCTGAAATAATATATTTTAGCAAACTAACACCTTCCACATTCCTCCCAAGTTAAGGGTGGTCATATAATATACAATCCATTTCATGTAATTAACCTCATTAATGCTTACAGTATATCTCTTGACATACTATTAGTAAGACTTTACTATATAATGAACTCATAGGGATATATTATACAATTGCAAATAATGGCAAAATTGAATTGCCTCAATCCACAGCTTATCATCACCACTTCAAATTTAATTTGGAGAGAATATGAAAAGATGTTTGAAAAAATAACTTACTATTACAGAGTGAATGAGAAGGAATAAGCAAAAACAAAAACAGCTGAGTGGACTTATTTGTCTCTTACATACGTAGATGTTTCTCACATCAGAGAGCTGAATAAAATTACTCATGTGCCTAGATAACAACAACTTGCAAATCGAATGAAACTAAACAATAATTATCCTCCCTTTACACTTGGCATTCACAGTAATGGCAGTTTAGTGGTGCCATAATGGTACTTGCTAAATATGACCAATTTCCAGAAACTTTTTAACAGTAGATATTGGAAATTTGTTGATGAATTCTCAAATGGTTGGATGATTCTCAACCTCCAAAGTTGCAGTTTTATCTGCACCATACTACTTCAAATGTATCTGAGGCTACACAAGTATCCAACTGATGTATTGTTGCAGTTAACAACTAGTTCCTAATTGGTAACTCTTTTTCTAGACCTAGACATGTTCCTTTACAATCCAGGATTTATATAAATTATCAGACAATCATACCCACAAACTATTTAATAGAAAATGTCACAGTGGAATAGTTCATTGTCAGTTCTGAAAGCCAATTTATTACAGCCAAATGCACATGTAAAATTCTTAGTAGCACCATTGTGCTCTATGACATGAATAACCAGCCCCCATGATGCTTAAGATTATATTCCATGTAGCTATACTCTTGTAGCATTATGGATATGAACATTTGCATTTGTCAGACAGATTGGATTTTTGACTGTGTCAGAATAATACATTATAGATAAAATGTTTGTAAGACAGCAAGTTATGAAGTATATAGGTCATAAAGTAAAATATAAATCATAATAAATATAGATGAATGAATTGAATCAGTGAGGAAATGCATAAATATGTAGCACAAATAAATAAATAGATACGTAAATAAATTAATAATGAATGAATAAATAAATAAATGACAAATGAGCAATTGAATAAGTACACAAAGGGTAAGGAAGTAAACAAATTTGAGTAATTAATGAATAGCAATAATTTAAAAAAATTTTTTTATGTATCCCATGAATAAATAAATATATAGCTAAATAAATAATATTATAATCATGAAAGAATGGAAGAAAAAATGAATAATGAATAACAATTAAAACGCATTTCCATTTTCACATTATCATTTTGGCCACCTAGAGAAGAAGGCCCGAAGTCCATTAGCTTCTCAAGTTCTTCGTCCACTGCGTAAGGTCGTAGATTGCTATCAAACCACACCTCCCTGCTGCTTCTGCGCTAAGGTTAAAGGTCATATGTTTTATTAGTGTCACGCCCCTTGCTTCTCGTTGGATAGTGGGATTCCGTTGGCCCCAGAAACCCGCAGTCTTACTTCATTCAGAACTTCATTCGAGAACTTCATTAGTACTTCTCATCACTAGATAACATTATGAAAGGATATATCATTTTATGCGTTATATATCTTCAGACGATTGATGGCTTGGCCCAATTTCGTAAGTTAGTTACAAATATGTAAGCTAACTCTGGAGGAAACCCATTAGCCACCTCAACTCTTGTAACTCAATCTATAATATTAGCAAGTGTACTAAGTTGACACTATTGCAGGGGTGTAGTGGCCATCTAGATAGTGGTCAGGTTAGGTTTTGCTGACTCAGCATTATTGTTATCAAGTTGAAATATTATGATATATTTATTGTAATGCTAATACAAAATGTGATTAAATGAATGTCAAACTGACTTTAATATGATGTGGAATGTTAGTTAGTACATACTGTATATATATAATATATATTAAAAATAGATAGCTACGATATAACTAAAATTAGCAAATGTACTCCTACCTTCATTCTATTCATTGTCAATTATTTTAAAATCTAATTTATCAGCTCCATCCTGGTGATAATGTAAAATCATTAGGTGATTTAACCGAGATTGAGACATTGTGCTTCTCAAATATGACTTAACCCTAACGTAGGGCACTGAATGATTTTTCAGAAGTTGCATTTGTAGCAGGAAGAACAAGTAAAAGTTTGAACAACTTTGACACTTCTGAAAGTAGCACTCTTTGAGCGCTAGTTAGTGATAATAATGAAGACTTTATACTGTTTACTGATGGAGTAATTCCGGCTGAAATTGACTGAAACAATTCTCTCAAAGTGGTCAATTCTGAAATCAGATTTTTTATGTTGAAGTCATCATTGAAGTATTCACAAACTTTATTTAGTTCTTCACTATGTGACTTTCCAGTGCATGCTTTAAAAAGAAGCTGTTCAATATTCGAAAAAATTTTGAAGCCCTTCTGGTCAAATCTTTGCTGAATACAATTTACAGCTAAATCTAAACTCTTAAAAAAAAATCCTTCTATATTCACTTTTAGCTGATACTGGATATTCAGCCTGAGCACTTCCATGGTCAAATCTCTTGGGGATGCGCTTCCTGTCTAACTGTGGCTCTGAAACTTCTAATTCCTGACATTTAATAATAATTTTCTTCCAAAATAGCTCAAAGTTTTCCTCAGTTCGCAAAGATTGTAATGTTTTTACAGTCAGCATAGCTACAGCATTACCCTCTACAGTAGAAAAGTTAGGCTGTTGTAAAGTTGGACTGAGCTTGTCAGTATGTCGAAAAATCATTTCTGAAAGGACAATACTGAAATAAAACTTGAATGTTTTCATTTGACTTTCAACTCCTCTAATTTTCTTGCTTTCATTTCAGAGTTAGTTCCTGAATCACAAGCTCTTTCCCACAATATCTGAATGTTTTCATAGTTGTCTAAAAGACTTTCTGCACGGACATCGTAACACTGGCCACGTAGTTTAGCAAAAGGACTTTGAAACCTTAACAAAATATCTTTTATAACATTTACAATACTCAACGCATCAATCGATTGCATATGATGAACACCTAATAATTCTTTTGAAACTTCAAACTCATCACTAACCCATCGTATAACCACAGTCAGCTGCTCTTGGTTAGACTTGTCTGTAGTCTCATCTACCATAAGTGCGATGAATGGCCTCAGCATGGCATTTGGACTGGGCATGCTTTTTAAATGCAATTGTAGCATCCTTCCAATTAGTATAACCTTTAGTAACCTATAATTACAATTTCACAATTACAGTAGCAGTAGTAGTATAAATAACAGTATTACTACTAGTAGTAGTAGCATTAATAATGACAATATAAAAAAATACTAGCTAATGCTAATAACAATAATATAATAATAATGACAACAATGATAATAAGAAATAATAAAGATTATAGCTATGTCACTTACAAAAGAATCTGCTGCATTATTACAGAAGCACCAATATTTTCAAGTCCACTTAAGTAAAAAAAAAGTGCAGAAAAAAACTAAAATTAGTGAAGTATTTGGCATGACTTATGAAATTGTCAGCAAAACCTACAGAGACTGAACACATTACCTCTCACTCATATTGTCTGTGAATCAAATCAAATAGCTGGTGTATGTTAGAAAAGTATGTATGTATATTATAGAAGTGAGATTGCTTGATTGCTCTATGTTGCTGTAGCAGCTTGGTATCCATTATATCATTGGTGTAGTCTAGGCGTAGTTTAGGTGTGTTCACTAAGTAACACATCTCTCCTGCCTATGCCCCTGATAAATAAAAGATAAGTTAATCGTTTTCTGTGTGTACCATCCACAGGCATCCTTGCAGACCTGGTAGGTAAATGGTTAAAGTGATATTTTTATAGTCATTGATTCTGTACAATCTCAAAATGCACATGTGAGTCTCAAATGCTTTGTATATTAATTAGCACTATATAAACACATAATATATAAACAATTAAATACTTTTAATAACCCTAACATTATCTTACTTATTACTCTTGTTTGCCAATCATTATGATACTACTTTGTCATTATTTAGAAACTACACTAAATCCACCACCTCCTACGTTAGAAGTATGTCCTGGTGAAAATTACACTTTGTCTTGCACAGAAAGTGGAACAGCGCAAATTATTTGGAACTGGAATGATGTTTCTATGAGAGACTATATAGTTGGATTAGATGACAATATTAATACCACAGATCTTCTGTTGAGTAATAACAAAGTGATGGTGTCGACTCGTCTTATATCCATTCATTTTTTACACGTACACTCTCAATTAGAGTTTACATTGTTTGAAAATGTTACTTCAGTTCAAGTATGGTGTAACCGAGTTATGTTACTTGTAAAAGTAAAGGGTAAGAATAATATGTCAAAGTTAATATAAGTATTTCTTAAAAAAGTATTTTATGTTCATGCAGCAATTGTTTTACTGTACAACAAATACAAGCTTTATAATGAACGAGAGGTAGCAATATGTACTTTGTATAATATTAAATATTTAAGACTAGAGCAGACAAAGATCAAGAAAGTATAGGCGATAATCCATGGCATTGAGCAGGTCTTATAAGTGATTACATTTTGATTGAATTTCCAGGTGTATGTCAGAAATAGGAATTTACATGTCCGTTTCAACTTACAACTATAATTATATTGTGAATTTCAATAGAATTAAAAATATAGTCACGCATTTGTGAGATAATTAATACAAGCATAAAAAGACATAATCACAAACCTAAATCTTCTTTAAAATTGCTCTTGTAAACTATCAATGATGATAATATGTTAACATTTTAAATGAAATTTTGAGATTTTTTGAGTATAACTCAAAATTCAAGATACAGTGTTATTGAATTTCCTCTTACTATTGTGGAGTTAGCACTTTGTGATATATGTTTGTACTCTCAAAGCCACAAGTACAAAGAATACAAAATGAATCAGTAATTAAATTTAATTCCTTCTGTGATCAATAAATTCAGCAAAGGTAGCCACTGTACTAGCAGCTTTGGAATGGCAACATCAAAATGATGCTGTCCATAATTTAAGCTCTTTTAAATATATGAAATTTTTTATGTTTTCTGACTGTAATAAATAAGGAATAGAAATATAATTATACTATTTGACTCATTTATATTCCTTATATTGTTGCTTAATACCAGTTTTTATAATTTAGTTTTGTGGACAAATAGCTCTATTATAAAAATGCAATTTGTCCACAAAACTAAATTATAAAAACTGGTATTAAGCAACAATATTATCATTGAAAAATTTCATGTAAATATTTTTTTAGATATGTACACGCAAGCATAGGTAGTAGATTAGGTTAAGCTTTAACAACAAATTATTCTATGTTTGATGAGGTAAAATAGCTGATCTTAATATTAAGATAATGTAGCATAATGGACTGCTATATGTAATAAGCCATTTGTTAATGTTGTCATTAATATACATATCGCAATCAATTCATTGTATTTTTTATTCTCTTGTAGCTACATCAGTGAAGACAAATTTTAATATGTTTTTTATAACAAATTTTATGCCTCTGGCAATGAGAGCCAGTCTTGTCTTACAATTTTCTAATTCTTCATTATCACCAACTAACATCACTTTATCTTCAAAACATGGAATGTTTAACTTTTATAATAGAATCATTAGAGTTCCACTGACTATTAAGTATATGGAAGATTATACAATAACCTTCAGAAATAATATCTGTGGGGAAGAATTTGTTGAAGGAAATATATCAATAATTAATTGCTTAACGGAGGAAATATTCATAATATCTCTGCAGTTAAATGATAATTATACATATATTTGTTCTTACAGTTTATTGAATGTTATCTTATGCATAAAGGTTACTTCATCTGAAATAAATTGTACTTCAGGTAATTATACATTGAAAGTAAAACTTGGATATGTAATGAGGGAATAAAATTACCAATACTATTGTAGTTACTATTGTTAACATAATTATCTTTTGCTAGATGGAGTAGATGTAAATTTAACAAACACTATATTTCCGAACTCAAATCCACAATTGACTGTAACTATTGTATGCAAATTCAGACTGAGTAAAGTCTATTAATTAACATTTTGGTTTACAAAGTACCCATAATTTATTTAAACAATAATTATTTGATAATTGTTTCCAAAGAAAATTATGAAAAAATATCCTTCTTGATTATGCCTTGGGTTTGTTTAATTAATATGTAAATTACAACTGGTGATGTTTTACTCTTAGCATAGTCTGTAAAAAAAGAAACAACATTTCAAAAATTGTTGGTACATTTCACAAAGTGTGTGTTGACATCATGAATTGATCTCATCATTATATTACTTTTCCATATTGAAATTCATTCCAGATGATCAAATTTAGTTATACTCATTAATTGTATTTGTTAGGCTTTAGTTTTAAATGCATTGGGCTTTAGTTGTTAATTCTACAACTTACTAAATATGCAACTTAAAAAAAAATATTGTAAATTCTTAACATTATTCATGAGCAATGAATTGCAGTAATGATATATTTCAAGTTCATGGCTATAAATTAGTAGATTATATTTAAAGTCATTGTATTTAATTTATTTTTAGTAAATTATTTTAACTTTTCACTAGATGTTTATCACTTTGAGAATAACACAACTACTGGAGCTTCTGCCTTAAATACAGATAATGATTTGTGTGCTAATAACAATAATTATCAACTGATTATTCTCCCTGTGGTATTCTGCTTTTCACTTATTTTATTTATACTTTCTGTGATACTATTCACTATGACCTTTGTAATGATTAAAAACAGAAATAAAAGGTGAGTAATATTCTAGCGATAGTGTTAATAGAAATCATTGCAAAGCTAATTTTAAATGTTTTTATGGACTTACAGGGCAGGCTCCAACAGTTCATTGTTGGAAGGTCAAATGTTTAATTAATATGTACATTGATATACTCCCATGAGTTTTGTAAACTAGCTAAGATACTGAATGACATAAGTCAGTTACAGTTGCATAATATATTACATAAGCTACACATGTAATACTCCAATTCATTTTTTCAGTAAACTCTTCAAAATGTATTAGCTTATATAGATTTTTTCATGGATATATGTTGTAAGTGATGTAGTATCATATTAGGACTCAACATCAATCAATCAAAAGTAGAGTTAGTTGATCATACTAGTTAGATAGAGATAATGCAATCTTAAACCCGCTAAAAGCATTGACCACTACGCAATTGTGCTTGTTGATATTGTTTAGAACAAGCATATAAAATTGTTATTAAGTAATTACTTTAGCATAGACAAAAGTACTTGCTATCATTAAAGGGAAATGCTATCCCCCTCCTCCCAAAATTCTCCTTAGGGACAACTTCCTTCCTTCCCACCTTGTCCCCTTATTGAGCCTTCCCTGACGTACTTTAGGAATGTTGTATAATATACATGCCGCCTTGATGTATTTCTGAATATTGTTGACAAATTTATTTCATCATCCTTTTTTATTTTAATCATTCCTATAAAAATGGACTATTATACAGAGCCAAAGAGAGAAGCAACAATTTGACCAAATGTGTGACTACTCCACAGCATCCTAGTACACCTACATATGAGGAAGTAAAAGTTGACCATCACAGTGAAGCCACAGAAATGACAGCTAATTCAGCTTATGGAGTTCAGCATACACCACATTTTTAATGTTATTCTATTTTTGCTAATGTTCTTCAGTAAACAAGTAATGACGTCATTATAATTATTAAAAAACGTAAATTATTCTTTAATCTTTTCTGTTCTGTGAATACTGATACAATTATCACTTTGTTATATTCATTTACGTACAATTCATTAAACTCTTTCACATAAAAATTATAACATTGTACTATTAACAATTATTATAGTACAATTATGGACCACTTTAGATGACTAGCTATGTATCATGACTTATAACATTCAGAAACGTGCTATCTTTCAGATTACAAGACACAAATTAATTGATATAATATATCAACAATTTTGAACTGATAATGTAGGCAGCGCTAAAAGATATCTACAGAAGCTAATTTAATAATTCATATAATAGCCACAGTACATGTATAACAAATTGTTGTAGTTTTCAAGTTATTGGCAATAATTTTTGAACCCCCTTGAAACTCAAGTTTCTTTTTACTGACTCATTCAGCTGGGAAAGTGTTAAATAATGTTTTTGTGTGTATTTCTTAACATTTTAAAGTATAATATCTCTTAATATCGACACATTTTGTACACCTTTTCTTTTCTGCTTGTGAAATTAGCACTTTTCGAGTTATTTTTCTAATAAACCCTCAAAACCACAAGCATATGGATTACAATACAAATAAGCCATTTAATTTCATTCAGTCTGTTGTCAAAAGAACTTCAGTGAAGGTAACCAGTGTACGACGCTGTGCACAATTTAAGCTCTTTTGAATACAGTCGAACCTCTCTACAACGGGACTCCGAAAAGCGGTCAGACTCTCAACGACGGTCATTCCGCTGGGAACGGAGCTCCATCCGCATGTCTGTAATAGATTTTAAACTCTGAGAAACGGTTGACTCCCAACTCCGAACAACGGTCATATTACCGGACCCCACAGTGAAATTGCAATACAAAATTATCTCCCACAACGGCCAGTTAGCCACACCCATGCATAGCTTGCACAACAATTTAGTCATTTTAAACTCGAATATAGAGCAAGTCAGAATTACAAATGTCCAGCAGCAATCAGATCATTTACCAGCTCCCTCATTTTATTGATATAGGCTGGAGGGCCGTATAGGCGGTAGATGCACGGCACTTCCAGACCGTAACCAGCGCCTCTGTTCACTTTGTCCCCTCGTATCACGGCAAATGCTTTGTTGACGTCTCTTCTCAAAAACTGGAAAAGCCGTGGAGCCAGGTTTTGTGGTACATGACCTACAATAGTAGTCTCCTTCAAAATAGCCACTGCTTTCTTATCTTTGGCATTTGCAGGCTCTGGCTTTACCAATAGTGATTCCCCTACCATAGGTACCCATACATCAGTATATGCGTGGTAGCCCCTAATGTAAGAGTCTATTTCCAGTACTTGAAGTTCAGTAGCAGTAACGACCTGGCTAGCCATAGTTATGACGGACACACCTCCTTTGTGGTGGGCTTTACCTGAAAAACTCCGAAATAAGGTCAAACTCTCTACAAAGGCCAACACGCTTGTCCCCATGCTTGGCTGTTGTAGAGAGGTTCGACTGTATTACTTCATTTTTTGTTTTTGAACTGTAAAAACTGGTCAAATTTTTGGAATTAAAATAGGAATTAACAGTCTCAAAAAATTGGATGCAGAAAAAGGACACCAAAGAAAGTGAAAATGAATCATTGCTCAAGTTTGCAAACATCATGCAAGGCCACATCTGCTATGTATACTATATATGACAAATGGAAATCATAGCTAAGTTAAATATGAGTTGACTGCAGTAATAGGACTACACTTTGTCAATTAAGTCATTTTTTTGCAAAACAACCACAGCATTTTATTCAAATATAAACTGGTAGTATTTGGGAATAATTACCTGCTATATTGTTTTGAATCGTTAACAATAACATTTGTTATTATTAATAAACTACACAGTTAATAATTTTATAATCAATGCTTTCATGTTGCAATGTTTAAATAATTAAATGATAACAGCAAAATACAAGTTATATCAGAATGACTATACATACTATACATGCTCTTATATTTATGAGTACTAATTTTAGCATCATACAAAATTCTACCAATACATCTACAAGCAATGCCAAGAAGTCCTCAGAAAGTCATAAAAACCGCATTGCTGAGTATCAAGCTTATAAAACTGCTTTAAAAAGAATAGATCAGTCCCAGGTGTGTATAAGGGCTGGTTCTAAACGTTAAATAAAAAGCCCTTGAAATGCCTCAAGAATCCCTGAGATGCAAGCAGGCCAATTTAAAATGCCCTAACTAGAAGAATTAAATTAATAATCATAAATAGAACAAAATATTGTTACTGTTATAAGCTGAAAATTTAAGAACTTGGTTATTCAACAATAGTGACTTTTATTTTGCAAATTAGTGCATTTTTTAAACTAACGCTGAGGGTTGGCACTCTTATTGCTTTAGTTTTAAGAATGTATTCCACATAAGACTAATTATTCACTGCCTGAAAAGTGTCCATTGGCAACCATAACGAAATTGTAAAATAGTGTATAAATTATAAATTTTAACCTCTACAATGTTGTAAAAATTTTTCATAACTCTAATTATCAAGACATGAGTTCTCAGATTTTGTTGTGGTTGTAAATGGACTATTTTCAAGCTGTGTTTGTTATTGACTTTTGATATTTGGAAATAATATAGTTTGAAGTCAATATATTGTTTTATATACCCATTATAGCAACTACCACAAAGTGAAGAGAAAACGAAGGAAAATGATCATTTACATCTAGATGTTCCATTATATGAGCAAGTCATCTTAGACAAAGAAGTTATATCTATTGTAGCCACAAGTGTACGCTTATGATACATAATGTATTAGCCTTTTTATTTATAGTTCTGTATGATAATTACTATTCACACAAAATGTTTCCATTTAAATTATCATTTTTTTATTAATCATTTTGTTTAAAGATATATACAAGTAAATATTGTTATTATTATTTAACCAGAGTCTTATTAAGTTCTTTGCATTTCTCTTAGTATGTCCAAGTCTAGTTGGCCACAAGAAAACCGTGAATAAGTTTAGAACGGAAGCAGCTACGCATCCGGGATAGTAAAGCTCGCGACGAAGGGGTTAAAAATGATCCCTCAGTAAACTCTAAAACCGGAGGGAAAGTGCGATTCCAAAACTTAACACAAAAATATATGGGAATAGAAAAAAAACAGCAGCTTTCTCGTTCTACTCCAGCCCGAATTTTGTCACGCTGTTCGGTGTAATCGATCACGTCTAAATTTTCAGTGAGTTTGTAAGCGACGAACTTATCCCTTCCTGGGTGAGTACTTTCTAGCCTTGTATTCCATTACTAGTGTAAGCTATGAGCGCCATAGGGTCTTTAGTTGTTTCGTCTCGGATACTACATAAGTCTAATACTTCAAACTCTGTCAGAGCTATCCTATTACAAAAATAACACAATAGCTGCATGCAGTAAACATACCAATATTATGTCATCCGCACATAAAATAGTATTTGATTACAAACTGACCAAAGTATTAATGCTAGAAATCAGTTGCTGAAGAAGTAAGGCCCTACTTTTAAATGCCAACTATGGCCCTTCCTCAAATTGACTTATTTTCTTCTTCAATTTAGTATATTGGGCGCTCCAACACTCCTCTCATTGTGAATTCCGCTCGTATCCATTTGATATTCACTTCCGTTGAAGCTGGAGGTAAAGGATTACGTGTAGAGTTCTACCGCTCCGATTAGATACAAGTGACCCGATGGAAAGATATACTATTTGTGTTGTGTTTCTTCTTCGGATCTTGGGTGATACACGCGCTCAATTTCGTAAGAGAGTGACTAGCTTACTACAATGCTGATGATTATTATGTCTGATGAAAATATTATGATAAGGGCATAATATTGCTGTAAAACCAGTGACAAGTATATAGCTCTTAAAAAAAAAATCCTGCATAATTCAGCAATCTATGTTGGAAGTAGGATAGGCTGTTGCACTGATTAAATATTATGGTCCAGATTAAATGAAATAGATAAACATCTTTAGTGTTGTGTTGTCCTTTATTATGCTTTATTTTATCATCCTTCATTATCATCTTTTAGAAACTACACTAAATCCACCACCTCCTACATTACAAGTATGTCATGGTGAAAATTACACTTTGTCTTGCATAGAAAGGGGAACTGCGCGTATTGTTTGGAACTGGAATGATATTATTATGAGAGACTATACAGCTGGATTAGATAACGATATTAATACTACAGATCTTCTGTTGAGTAATAATAATAAATATGATGGTGTCAACTCGTCTTCTATCTATTAATTCTTCATATGTACACTCTCAATTAGAGTTTACATTATTTGAAAATGTTACGTTAGTTAATGTATGGTGCAACCTAGTGATGATAACTATAACAAATAGAGGTAAGAGTGCACTATTTTATTTTAGATCCCGTTGCTATATTGTTACTAGGTGTATTAACTTGGTAAGTGTGCACTATTTTTTGCCTTTAGGTATATGAACTGTGCATACTAACCACCCTTGGGGTATTGCTATTTTTGAGTTTTAGTTTAATAGAATAGGCTGGATGAAGCAGGGAGCAGGTTATGTGAGGCTGATATGCGAGGGTCTACTACTCTCTCATATCCACCTATATGGGTCCAGCCCTATCATATAACTCTCCTGCTGCGCTCCATACCGCAGGAATTTACCATAGCTAGCTGCTTTACTGCTTACTGCAGAGCAGCCCTGGTAGAGTTAGATCTGGAGATAACAGCTAGCAGCTACAATGCTAAAGTAAACTTGCTAAAGTAAACTTGCGGGTGTGCTTCAATTGAATTTTAATTGAATTTTAATTTTGGGCCGGAAACACGGAAGAATTGCTTGACACCGAAAATGCTGATAAACAAAGTTGCTAGTGGAAACTGGGCAGGCCTCCTCTGGGTAAACTGGATCTAAAACAGTTAGAGCATGCCGCTTAGGTACTGGTGGATTTAGTGCACTAAATCCACCAGTACCCAAGCGCTTATGCTCTAACTATTACTTGTTACTCTATCCTTGTTTAAATACAATTTTTGTAAGAGTTTCTTAGAATTTTCAATTTCATGAACAAATTTAACTGTCTCAAAATAAGGTGCAAGCTTATAAATGTTTAACTTTATATACAGAATGCTCAACTATTCGAGAAAACTTCAGAATTTTGGGACTTCATGTAGTATTAAACTCATCAATTTTAACTTTTGAATGGGAACTATTTCCTGCATGTTTCATCTCAGCTGTTATAAGTAATAATAATTTCAGTCGAGATATTGATAATGGAAGACCTCTGGAGCTTGAGTCACCAAATGAACATCACAACATCGACTTAATGCTTCCATGTAACAACGATCTATTTACAAGAATCAATATCACAGAAGTTTCCAATACTACAAGGTTTATGACAATAAATATTGCAATATTGCATTTAGCAGAAGGGGAAAACATTCATGTAATCAGTGCACAACATAATTCAGATACTCAATACTATGAATGGATTTGGCCTAAGAAAAGTTCAGGTAATTTGCAAACATGTACCAATAATGAGATAGTGAAGAGTGAAAGGAAAATCCTACAATATGTCTGATTTAGTATTAAAGTGAACTCAAGATTTATAGTATATTACCAAGCACAACATCATGGTAAATTTCTTTGAACTTAAAAGATTAGGTCCTGTGGTAGGTTAACTGGGGGGGGGGGGGGGGGTGATCAGAGACGAGTAGAAGGAAGGTGCCACCAGAGTTCTGGCAGTCTGATTTGGGTCCCAGCCTCAGGTTATTAGGCCTTAGAGGAGTTGTTGACACAGCACTTAGTGTATGTTTCAATACTATAACCAGAACTGAGCAACAGAAGTGAAAACAGCCAGGATTTTATGAAACTGACTGAATGTGACGTGAATGATCCAGAACATAAGGTGGTATAATATAGAGGGACTAGAGAGTGAAGGGAAATAACATAAATGCATTAGTTACAGCATTCAAGTTACATTTAGTGAATTGAATGGAAATGTGTGCAACTGAGTCAACTTGTAGGTTTGTGTGTGAGTCTATTATGTGCAAGTTTGTTCTGAAGGTGTGGTTGTTTCACCACAAGTCCAGTTAAAAACAAAACAAAAACATCTTTTTTTGTAAAAGACTCAAAAGCCTTCTCTCATGGGAGTCTCAACATAGTGTCATGGAGTGTTTGTTCACATTCTACTATTGCGTAGAAGAAGACCTTCAATTGTCAGTTTCTAATCCATGTCAAAGTTAGTCATCTAAATTAACATCTAATATCAGTTTAGATGAGGAATTTGACATGGATCAGGAAAAATAATTAAATATTAATTGTAAATAAAAATAATGGTTGCACCTTATCATTTTTATTTTTTGTGACAATATTTGAACCATCACTCAGGCAAGTACATTGTATAATTGGATTGTAAGGAAATTATTATTAGCTACTGAATGCAAATAATTTTGCTAACTGAAGCATCATAAATGATTTATTATTGTAATGAAGATTATTATATTGATTAATTATTATTACAATTATTTACATATTATCAAAAATTAAATTTAGATTTCTTTGTGCAGAACACAATTATAATTACATAATAGGACTGTTTTTCTATGCATTAAAGTAGTTAACTATTATTTGTTCCCTCAGAAAATTTTGCTCTGTTATTCTTAATCAAGATTGAACTGATTTGGTCTGAGAGATAATGTCTGAAATGTCTGGAGATTATCTCTGATGTGGGGGTTTAGAACTTAATTTTCATTCTCAAGTATTAGACTTTATAACATCTCAAATGAATTTTCATTTCTCATAGTGATGTACAACCAAAAATATCAGATTTCAGTTTCATTGTAGTATATTGTATCAAAAAATTACAAAAAATGCATATTGCAGATGGGGATTATTGGACGGGTGAAATAGTAAACTTTTAAGCTTTGCTCGATTATAAGTTTTCTGGTTAAAGATAACTTCTGCACCATTTCCCTTGAAAACTTAAGTGAGCCATTTTTATTAGTGAGTAAACGATACAGTGTAGCTACAATTGCAAAATACTTTTTTTTAAAGAGCTGGCCTACTATTAGCGAGTGATAGCACGGGTAACCTGTGCTATTAGGGGTCAATAGCACTCGTAAAGCAATTCAAATAACACTAGGCTGTGCCTCGTGCTATTTCAATCACTTTACTCGTGCTATTAATCCCGAATAGCACGGTTACCCGTGCTATTACTCATACATTATAGTACTTACTACAAGAGTTAGAGTGGAATATAGTGAGCTATTTCAAGATCAGGCTAATTTATTTTTACAAGCCAGAGGCAATGAAAAGAAAGCCTAAGAGTGAAATATCTTGCCACATCACTCTGACCAAGTGTAATAAGTGGTGTATTCTACCCTGAATATCTTCACTACTGTAGTTTGTACTAGGACCTTAATTCACACGGTGTGAAATTGACTGTAGGAGTTCCCAAATCCCCGTAGGGGTGGATCAGGATTTGTTAAGGGCGGGAGGGGGGGCTTTTCAAGGGGTGAAATAGCCATAGCAACTAATGGAAAAATGTTTGCTATATTGTGTTTCCTATCAAACTATATTCTAATATTCATTCACACAATAATTATCATTATAATGTGACTGTCTCTATAGAACTTGAATGAACTGATAAAATCAGGAAGGGAAAAAATTAAAACTAAGAGCAATACAAATTCACGAAGGTATTTATGTCTAGAATAAAGTAAGAAGAGTATAGTAGGGGTTGGCAAATTATGCACATTTTTGTATGCTTTGCTAACAATGCTAATCAATTTAGCAATTAATCTACTTGAAACATGCTTGTGGACAGAATTCAAAGGTCACCTCAACCACAATCACAACTATATGGATCCCTGTACACGTCACTAATTTTAATCTTGATATGGCCACTGTTTATATTTGAGTTGTTTATCTCCATCCTGATGAACAACAGTGCTTGATATGAAAGTATTTTATTTCTTACAGAAAGTGATATTGAAATCTTCAAATAGAATTACCAACATAGAGAGGATATTTAATAAACTCAAAGATTCTTTTAAAAGTCCCAAAGCCAATCCCTGGATGACTACATCAAATTGCTATTGTTATAGTACAACAAAAGCAAATTATAATTGTTTCCCAAAAACTAGCTACCTGATTATGCTCATAATTACACCAACCATGGTAGCATCATCCTCCAATCTGTTTTCACCCCCCACCCCTATTTTTCTGTTCGCCTCCCCAATCCTTGTCCTATCTTCATTCCCTCGTTCCTCCTTTTTTGTTAGTTCCACCCCCCTCTGGAATTCTCTCTCTGAGAGCTTGGTGGGTCTCTCCTCTTACCTAGCATTCAAGAGGTACCTAAAGCTCTTTCTACAGGTGTAGCTCACTGTTCGTTTGTCTCATTCCTTATTTGCTTTGTTTCTTGTTTTGTTGCTGTTGTTTTGCAAGAATATATAAAAAAAATAATAATAAAAAAAAAAAAAAAATAAAAATAAAATAAATAAAATTATGCTATAGTCCAAGTATATGTTGGCCAGAAAAAAATTTGTATAACTTTTGAACAGAGGCAGTTACCCAGCTCGGCGCCAAGCTGTTAAAACTATTTACTCCAAAACCAGAGAAAAAGTGCTATTCCAGAACTTTATATTAAAATCTATGGGAACCACTGGTTTCCGCGCCCTAAACGTGCCTGCTTTACCATGCACATTGATCACGCGGACGGTCTTGCAGTGTGGAAAAAGTATAGGTGGAGTGTCATGTTGTCACAGAAGGGTACAGGACCTTCTGACACAATGTTGGTAAGTTTGTTTGTCCACCTGTTCAATAACAAATGCCAATAGTCGGTATAATTCAGATTTATAAATAGCTATCATTTTGCTAGCAACTTGTAATACAGCCACAGTTAATAAGTTTTTTTCCACTTTCATGTCGGATCACAAATATATTTTGTATTTGTGTCCATTCATTTTCTGTTCATCTCATAAGTTTTCAACATTATTATATTATTTTATAAATAAATGTTATAGCCCGTTACCCGAGCGACCGCGCTTGTCGGTAAGAACTATAAATCGGATACAGTCTGGTATGCTCGTAAGAAAATGTATTAGCGGGGAAAAGTCTGATATAGTTCTTAGCAACCGTAATTATGATAGAAGGCAGATCAAAGCAAAATGGAATAATGAAGAGTTTGGGTACTTTAATACAATTACTAAGATAGATAAAGCTATACTTTGCTCGTTGTTTATGTTTGGGCTATAAAATAGTTATAAACCAAAATCATTAGGTTTGTATTGTGATTTATAAATCCTCGCCACTCGGGCTGCGCCCTCGTGTCTCGGAGTTTATAAATCGCATACAAACCTCAATTTTGGTTTATAACTATAACAAATCAATAATGAAAGTCTTAATTAATTTCATATAGTTTTTTTACATACAGAAATTCAATCTAAAAGGAGCAAAAGTAACTTCATAGATTTAAGCGGGGCTTTATTACATAAAAAACTCTTAAACAAAACTTAAAAATATGCTGAACTCTGGTGATTTCATATTACAAAGTAAAAAGAAGACAGAATTTTAGTAAAATTTTTTTGTAATAACCAGGTATTGTGTAGCAGTACTTGGTTCTCACTATTGTTGCTTCATTATTTGACTGCAATATGCCAAATAATATAATGTATAGACCCAACATATATTTCACTGGCGAGTACTCCTACTACAAATCATGAAGACAATGCAACTACTCAGACTGGTATGCGATTAGCTATAATCATAAAAGTATTGCATATTCTAATATTGTTTTCTATTTACAGGATTACTGAATAACTCTACTCCAGGACATGGCATTAATAATATTACTATCATTGTAATAAGCACAGTTTTCAATGGACTATTATTTATATTGATTGCTGCTCTTACAGTTGTTTTTATTATAATAAAATATAAAATGAAAACAAAAGGTAAGTAACAGCTTTATTATTATTTTTATAAAAAGTTTTATGTAGCTATGTATACCTTGCAGATAAAGATTACACGAAGTAAGAATTTTACATCAAATGTAAAATATTATTAATATCAATCGTTGTGTTTTATTTGTAATATATATTTTTAATTTCGGCTTAATTTTGAGAAAACGAGAGAAAAGGCAGACTACTGCGAGTGCTGCTATATGACCACACTCATTCAATCGTTTAGCTACCATTTAGAATCACACATGCTCAAAAAAATGAGCGTACAAATTTTACCGAGCCCAGTTCAGATTTGTTGCAATGCTCAACTTCTTTTTTCCAGTGTTGGGAAGTTTGTGCTGCTGGAGGTGCTATTATATCACCAACTATAAGCATTGCCTGCTCTCAAAAAAATGTGTCCGAAGTGTTTGTTTAGCGTACATGTCAGAAAGTCCAAATGTTCTTGTGGCTATATTTTTTTCTACCAAGACAAGGTTAATACTAAAGCCAAAGAATGCCATGAAGTCCTCAGAAAGTCGTAAAAACCATATTGCTGATTATCAAGCTCGTAAAACAGCTTTAAAGTATAGATCAGTCCCAGGTGTGTATAAGGGAGATAGCAAGCCTATTTAAAATGCCCTAGCTAGATAAGTTAAGTTTATATTCATAAATAGAATGAACTAATACTGTCACAAGTAGAAAAATTAAGAACTTGGTTATTCGTCAATAGTGAGTTGTTGTTGTTGTTTTTTCAAATTAATGCATTTTTAACTAACGCTGAGGGTTAGCACTCTTATTGTATATCTTGTCTATAAAAGGGCTGACCAGGGACAGCCATACACTGATTGAGACACTCTGACACTCTCTCTCCATTATATTTATTAGGATATATAAACTGACATTGGAATTGGTTTAGCATTGCTGGGTGGACCTTGCCAAGATGCAGAGGGCCCGACAACACGAATGATGCATATAAGTATTATACTTTTCATTAATATATTTGTATTATAGTACTAGTTACAGAAAATGTTTCCATTTTTATGGTTACTGCAGAAGTTAGTTTATAAAACATCACTCTAAGACTGGTTCTTGCTAGTTAATTAACAATCGAAAAGTTAATTGTGCAATAGCTGTAGCTAATTATAAGTTCATAAAATATAGATTGATTTTAAACAAGAAAAAGGTGATAGGGTAGTACACATGATATGATAGTGAAAAAAGTACAGTCTACATACCACTCAAATGTTTAACAAACATTTGAAATACAAAGAGATTTATCATAATCAGTTGTCACACTAAATGGTTGAAATGTCTCCAACCATCATAAAACATCTGTTGGGGTGACATGCAGCCTTCAATAGACACGGAGTACCTGTTCCAGCTCTCTTGGCAATCATGAAGGCATCGATTAATATGAGGTAAGTGGATATAATGGAGACAGAGTATATCCACATTATCGAGAAGATCTAATATTTTTCCATTTTCAATTTCAGTGAAAACTGCAGGAAAATAGCAGAAGAAGGTGTCAGGCTACTTAAAATTTGTCTAAGTGCAACATATTTGTCATAATGATGCCGAATTATATCAGCAAGTGTTTGGTACAGCAATGGGATACCCAGTTTCTGTAACAGTAGCTAATCTAGCAATGGAGTATATCGAGGAGAGGGCAATTTCTATTCACAAGTCACTCTACTCATCACATGGTGCACATTCTGTTGTAAAATCAATCAATCAATAATTTTTAAAGACTTTGTAGATATGCAATGTATAGGCTAGAAATAATCCAAAATACCCTTATGATTAATAAAACTATCTTGTTAGCAGCTAGAAATACTGAGACAATAGCAGCTGATAGCTAATAGTGGAATTTCTGGTAAAGAATTATCTAAATGAATATGAATTCTATGCCTGATATTTAATAAACCATACAATATTATTATGAGAGACTATATAGCTGAATCTGGAATAATTTTTAGTATTAAAAACTATGGATATTCTGTTGAGTAATGACAATTATGATTTTAATCAATTATACAATGTGATATCACTAGAATACGTACTTACGTGATCATATTTATAATTAGTAGCTAATGAAATCCTAATCGATTTTGATACATAAAATATGTTATACCATAATAACTACAACATAAACAAGTGTTTGCAAATAGTATTGAAATCCAGCTTGATGCTTAAGTATTATGCTAGAAAACAGTTACTAAAGTAAGATCCTCCTTTATAATGTAGGCCCTTACTTTCCAAAGTAGATGTATACTTTAAAAAGTAGAGCCTTAGTTTAGGGTACCTGCTTTATTAAGGACCGCTTTTAAATGGCCCTTCCTCGAATTGATGTTGTTGTTTTTTGTTTTGTTTTTTGTTTGTTGTTCTTATTAAAGAGGGCGCCCCAATACTAATACTAGCATATTAAAATTCTCTAATACCGGGTAATCCGCATTTTCCCCAAATGTTTTTTAAGGTTTCTCAAAATTGAACTTTTTTCAACTGCAGCAGAGCATGTTTTTTCCATTCATTGAACATTTTTATGGGATGTTCAAGATTTTCACTGAAAGATTAGCTAGCTATATAGAATCTTTAATATTGAGTAATTCAGTAAGAGACTGATAGTTTTACTCATTCATTTCATAATGTACCAACTCTATACAGCTAGCTGTACTGCAATCATCACAATTTCACTTATTTATCTAATATAAGAGAATAATACGAACATTTCTAGAATAATATACTATTATTTTGGAATAATAACTCAATTTTTTAGAATAAAAAAAAAAGAATAATTCTAAAAATTTGAGCATAATATGGCAGGCCCTATACATCACTAATGCTACTGGAATGGCTAGTTAGCATTTCTTCAAACTTTCTTTGAGCTCCCTAACACAAAAATAACTTTACAGCTGCATGCAGCTAATATGCTAATTATGTCATCAGCTAAAATAAAGCACATGAGCACAAACTGATCAAAGTATTGTGCTAGACATTAGATACTAAAGTAAGTTCCTCCTTTATAATGTAGGCCCTTACTTTACAAAGTAGATGTTATACTTTAAAAAGTAGAGCCTTAGTTTAGAGGTGTCTAGTCTACTTTATTAAGGCCCGACTTTTAAATGACAACTATGACCCTTCCTCAAATTGATGTTGTTGTTTTCTTGTTTTTGTTTGTTGTTCTATTTAGTATAGAGGGCGCCCAAAAGCGCCTCTCTAAGTCTGGCTACGCGAGACCCTTTACCCAAGAATATAGGTTTGGTAAAGGGTTCCGCTGTGCAAGTCTGGCTCCTCCCCCTTGTTACAAATCGTTTTCACTGGCTTTGATACTGCGTCGTCTCCTAAAACATTGTCCGGTCGTATCTGTTTGATATTTCCGTTGAAACCGGAGGTAAAGAAATACGTTTAAGCACCGCTCAGATAAGGTAAGTGTGACGCGATGGAAAGATATGCTATTTGTGTTCTGTTTCTTCGGATCTCTGGTGATACACGCGCTCAATTTCGTAAGAGAGAAACTAACTTGCTACTGTACTGACGATATTAAGTCTGATGAAAATATTATGCTAAGGTGCTGTAAACTCGGTGATAAAGTATATGTAGCTCAAAATAGCCCTGCATAATTCAGCAATATTCTAAATTTTGGAAGTAGGGTAGTTTGTTGCTGCACTGATTGAATATTTTCTTTTGTGCTTATGAATGCTATTCTCTCTTCAAGCTTGAAAGTTAGCTACTGTCCACATAAGATTAAGTAGTGTTGTGTTGTCCTTATATTATTATTATGCTTAATTATTATCATCATTCATCATCATCTTGTAGAAACTACACTATATCCACCGCCTCCTATGTTAGAAGTATGTCCTGGTGAAAATTACACTTTGTCTTGCAAAGAAAATGAAACATCATATATTATTTGGAACTGGAATGATGTTAGTATGAGAGACTACACAGCTGGACAAGGAATTAATTATAGTATTAATACTATAGATCCTCTGTTAATTAAAAACAATATGATGGAGTCTACTCGTCTTATATCTAATTTTTCAGATGTATACTCTGAATTAGAGTTTACATTATTTGAAAATGTTACTTCAGTTAATGTATGGTGTAACCGAGTGATGATAATTATAAAAAATAGGGTAAGAGTGCACTATTTTCATTTTTTACTTTACTCGGGTTTAAATACAATTATGGTAAGAGTTTCTTAGAATTCTAAATTTCATGAATACATTTAAGTCTCAGCATAAGGTGTAAACTCGCCATTGTTTAACTCTTTATACAGAATGCTCAAGTATTCCAGAAAACTTCAGAATTTTGGGACTTCATGTATTATTAAACTCATCCACTTTAACTTTTGAATGGGAAGTATTTCCTGCATGTTTCATCTCAGCTGTTATTAGTAATAATAATTTCAGTCGAGACATTGATAATGGTATACCTCTGGAGCTTGAATCACCAAATGAACATCACAACATCAACTTAATTTTTCAATGTAACAACGATCAATTGGCAAGAATCAATATTACAGAAGTTACGGAAACAACACGATTTATGAATATTAATATTCCCAAAATGCATTTATCAGAGGGGGAAAACATTCATGTGATCAATGCAAAACAAAATTCTGATACTCAATACTATGAATGGATTTGGTCAAGTGAAAGTTCAGGTAATTGGCAAACATGTACCAATGATTAAATAGAGAAGAGTGAGGGGAAAATCCCACAATATCTGGTTTAATATTAAAATGAACTCAAGATATGTAGTATATTACTAAGCACAACATCATGGTAGCTACTTACTGTAACAGTGATTACAGTGTGCTTAAAAACCAGGGGAAAGAGATGCATCTTGACAAAAAAAAACACACAAGTTAAATCTTATAGGACTTTATTTAAGACAAACTGCAGTTTGCAGAAACTAAGAACAACTCTGGCACAGTCTATTATGGTATGTAAGTCTATAAAGCATGCAGCCAGGAGCAGAGTTTCACTTATACCTAATCATTTTTCAACACTCTTGATAGATGGCCTTTTCTCCTTCATTGCCAGGAGACTAATGATGATGTGTGTTGTTACACTGTTAGCTATAAATTTGTATTTAAAAAGATATAAAAATAATTTCAAATATTCTCTCCTTTTGTCTCACATTATCCTAATTATAATAGCATCATTTAATTATTGTTTTAATTGCAAAGAAATGAATCTTTATGAAATATATTATATAGATTTTTGATGAAGAGAATATTAAATTACTAATAACTAATTATCATTGGATTGCATTTTCAAATATAAAACTTTAATATGTAAAAAAAATTTTTTTTAAACATATACCTTCTTGTGGTCATAGTTGATGGCGTGATCAATGCAATTGCTTCTTGCTATAATCTTCTGTGGCACTTGATTGCAAATCATTGTTATTATTCTGTACCACAAAGTTTATTTATATGAACTTTTCTTGACCCATGTGTACTCATTTACTCATCACTTTTACTCATATCTCCTCCTATCTTCTCTGTTCTTCTACTGAGTCTGTCTGTCTTTCTATGAGATGGAATAAGTTGTGTGCCCTCCTATTGAGTGTGACAATGCTATACCAATTCATTTTGTGACTATACTTACCCATTTAGTTAGTAATTGTGTATAGCCACCACTGATTAACTAATGAATTATTCATGAATAAAAACTCTGCTATTGGTACCCTATAATAATAAATATACATATTTAATAAGTAAAACTTTTTAATCCTATTCATAATAAGGACACTAGCTAGCTGCAATATCTTCTGGAATTTTATACAATAACAAAACCAAATAAAAGCTGAATAGTAGTATATATACATACAGTGTATCATGTCCCATGTAACATACCCTCATAGAATAGCCTTTCCTTCTTAGACATCATTTAGAACTCATATTATGACTGTGCAGCATGAAATCAGCATAGTTTGGAGTGTGTTTAAGTAATGCAAGAGTATTTGGATATGTCTGACTTTTACTCTTATTGCACCTGCTAAATCTGAGAACTGTTTTGACCCTCCTACATTTATTTTCTGAATACTGTAACCAGTGGGATAACTCAAGTTATCACATAGAGTCTACAATATCTCATGGCTGTATTACCAAGCTCATTACCCTAGTAGTTATAGCAACCTGCCTGGCTATGGTTTCCTGGGTTATTACAGCTACCTTACTCCTGAGGAGCTTAGGTTTTAGCAGCTGCTAGAATACCTCCTGGGAATGTGGGGAGCCCATTGACAATTTTACTCCAACTTCACCCCTAGAGTTACTGGTTCTACATAGTACAAACTACTTCAGTGAAGATATCAAGCAAGGAATAAACCACTTATTACACTTGTCAGAGTGATATGGCTAGATAAGTTCTCTCAGGTTATATTTTCACTTACCTCTGGCTCATGAAAATAAATTAGCCTGCTTGCGAAATATTTCGCCATATCATACTCTGACTCATGTATAATGAAGAATCTACTTTACCGAGCTTAATTTAGTGAAATTTCAGAAATTAAACCTAACAGGATCAAAAGCAATTTCTTAGATTCAAGGCAGGGCAACTTACAGTAAATGCTGAACTGTGCTGATTTCATAATATTACAAAGTAAAAATGAAGATAGAATTTAAATAAATAATTTTGTAATAGCTAGGTATTGTGTAGCAGTGCTGGGTTCTCACTATTGCTGCTTCATTATTTGACTGCAATTTACCTATAATAAAATATTATATAGACCCAATTGATTCTTCACTGGCGAATACTCCTATATCGAATCAGGAAGCTAATTTAACTACTCCAACAAGTATGCAATTAGCTAAAATCATAAAAGTATTGCATTTTTAATGTTGTTTTCTATTTACAGGATTAATGAACATTTTCACTCCAGGACATGGCATTAATATTACTATCATTTCAATAAGTTCAATTTTCATAGGACTATTATTTATATTGATTGCTGCATTCACAGTTGTTTTTATTTTAATGAAATACAAGATGAAAACAAAAGGTAAGTTTACTGCTTTATATTATTTTATATAAAGTTTTATGAATGCATACCTTGCAGATAAAGATAACACGAAGTAAGAATTTTACATCAAATGTAAATTAATATTAATATCAAATATTGTATTTATCTATCTAGAGCAATGAATACAGAAGATAGCGCTCAGGTATTCTCTCTATTGTTTTTTAACAATCATGAATCATGTATCATTCATATTTTTTAGAATGAATCTGAATATGATCACGTCAAGTTTTATCCTGCAGCTGCTCTTAAAGAACAGGTATTTCAATAATTATTGCCTAAAAACATTGCACGTTTGATAGTGAACCTTCAAGTTCAACATAATCTAAAAATATGAACAAGTAAGAAAAGCTAGTACACTCCATGTGAATATAATTCATTGCATTTGTTACTAATAGGTTAAGCTGTCACAAAAAAATGTCGTTGTTTTATTCAGTTCCTATGATAAAATTCAGTTTCTGGCAGCTTTGGTGACAAGAATGGTCATTACCCCTATTATTATAAATATGCAGATTTATATGTCTGTATACAAAATTAAAATGCCTTAAATATAGTCTGCAATTTGAGTCCATTATACACAATTATATCGTGCGCTGAATCTGTGCCCACTCTGTATTAACACTGCTATTAAGAACAACTTAGAACTGGCTGCTTAATGAAACAATACAAATTATACACTTACTAACTAATCATAACAATACAATGAAAAAAGAGATATTTTAGAAATCGATTATTGCTATACTAAGCTGCTTATTTGTGTTGAAATGTATCTTTTTCTTACAGAGTGATGAATATAGTACATTAAATAGTGGATTTCATCATCACCTGCGCACAATTCCAGGGCAGGATGAATATAATACAATTGGTTCTGTAAACAATGATGGCTTCGTAAGTACATCATAATCATAGCCTTTATAATAATATTGTAACCAGTAATATTAA